>Ga0134123_10001195_pt1 | contig 17034 bp, 19 predicted proteins | sample KB303_FD_96460 | JGI IMG/M metagenome (GOLD analysis project Ga0134123, IMG submission 96460) | Terrestrial soil microbial communities without Nitrogen fertilizer from Kellogg Biological Station, Michigan, USA - KB3-0-3 | ecosystem: Environmental > Terrestrial > Soil > Unclassified ...
AGCTGCTTGGGACGAAGCTCGCAATCGCAACGGCGTACGCGTCAACTGGCGCTTCAGCATCGAACAAGCACGGACCAAGCTCCGTCACGTCTACCCACTACTTCAAGGTTGAACGGCGACTAGTCTCCTGGTCTCATAGTCTCCTGGACACACCCACCCCCTCGGAGACTCGGAGACTCGGAGACTCCCCCGGCGCACCACTTGCAACCGCGCTGACCGCGTGAATCGGACCCTCCTCACCATCGCCATCGCGCTCGCCCTCCCCCTCCACGCCGGCGAATGGGGATCGCGCGGCGCGCCGAAGCGTTTCCTGCTGAACGGCAACCGCCTCTACGCCGCCGACGGGCGCGGCGTGTCGGTGTACGACGTCGCGTCCTCGGCGAACATCCGCCGCATCGACGTCGAGACCGGCGATGACGAGTCGCGCGACGTCGCGCTCCTCGGCACGACGCAACTGCTGCTCGCGACCGCGCGCGGCCTCGACCGGTTCGCGGTCGCGGACGACGGTACGCTCACGCGCGCCGACTCGTTTCGCGACATCCGCGACATCACCCGCGTCGCCGCCAACGATCACGTCGCCGCCATCGCCTCGGCGCGCGTCGTGACGATCCTCGGCGACGGCGAGTCGGGGCTCGTCCGGCTGCAGCACATCGAGCTTCCGTACACCGTCCGCGCCCTCGCCTTCGTCGGCGATGTGCTGTACATCGCCGTTGCCGAGACCGCGGTATACGCATACGACAGCACGACGGGCGCGGAGCTCGGGCTCGTTTCCTTCGACGCCTCCGATCTCGCGCGCTCCGGCTCCACGCTCTGGGCCGCGGGTCCGCAGGGACTGATGGCGATCGATATCTCCGATCCGGCCGCTCCGCGCGCCGCGGGCCACTTCGGCTCGGGCCTCATGAAACTGACCGCGGTCGCGGCGGCGGGCACGCGCGTCTACGCCGCCGAGAGCCCGGGACAGCTGCGCGTGTTCGATGGCTCGTCGCCGCAGGAGCCGCGGCTCGTGTCGACGATCGAGGACTGGGTGCACGCCGTCGCCGCGAGCGGCACGCGCGTGTTCATCTCCGGCTCGCGCATCGACGGCGAGGGCCTGCCGTTCGAAACCGGCGTCCCCGTACGCGTGTACGAAGGCGGGAGCATCGCCGGCGAATTCACCGATCTCGCCGGACCGGTGAGCGGCGCGTGGACCGACGGCTCGTTCGCGTTCATCGTCGATCCTCCGTATCTCCGCGTGCTCGACGTCTCGAAGACCGGCGAGCCGCGCGAGCTCACGTCGATCGTCGTTCCGGACATTCAGGATCACATCCGCGTGCGCGACGGCCTCGCGATCCTCTACGGCCGCAGCGACGTGAACTTCATCGACGTGTCCGATCCGTACAAGCCGAAGTACCTCGGGACCTACGACGCCGAGGGACATCCGCCGAGCGCCGCGGCGTTCCTGCGCGACACGATCGTCGAAGCCAACGAGCACAGCGGCCTGCATATCGTCGACTACTCCGACTTCGACGCGCCGGTACAGATCGCCGGCCGGATCTGGCACTACCACGACGTCGCCGCGGGCGATGACGCGGTGTACGTGCTGCAGGTCACGACATTCCTCGCGCTCGACGTCTCCGATCGCCGGCGCGTCGTCGACCGGCAGGTTCGCGGCGTCGAAGGCTACGCGCAGCTCGACACGATCCCGCCCAACTCCGGCTCGCCGCGTTTCCTCGTCTGGCGCGGCATCAACGGCCTCGTGCTGCTCACGCTCGAGGATCGCTTCGCCCCGCGCGAGATCGCATCGGTGCCGATGTTTCCGAAGCCGGAGATGATGGGGACCTCGGCGACGAGCGTGTTCACCTCGGTCGACGGCAATCTGCTGCGCGTCGATGCCGACAATCCCGCGGCCGTTCACGACACCGGCATGCGCGTCATTTCCCCGCTGCAAATCGCCGTTTCGGGCGAAAAAGTCGTCGTTGCCGACCGATATTCCGTGAAGGTTTACGGTCCCGACACAGCCGCGCCCCCTCCGCCGCCCCCGGCTCCCGTCGCAAGGCGGCGCTCGCTCCGGCACTAGAGCTAACACAGGGAATTCGTTGGACTTTTTCTGATTTGTAAACGGCATTCCGGGCCTTCAGCGATATTGTTCGTGGCGGCCAGGAGACCCTTCGAGTCCAATGTTCCAGAGCATCTCCAGAATTACTCTTGTCGCGTGCATCGTGGCGGCCGCCGTTTTTGCGGAAGAGCCCAAGTGCAGCGCAACGGCGCGCGAGTGCGACCAGCTGATCCGGCAAATGCTGAGCGGCCGCCGGTTTCTCGGCGTCACGATCGAGGAACGGCCGGGCGGGCTGGTGATCAAGTCGATCACGCCGAGGAGTCCCGCGGAGCGAGTCGGCCTCGCCGAGGGCGACCGCCTGATCGCGCTGAATCAGAAGCCGCTCACGCGCGCGACCGCGAAGGAGTTCAAGCAGCTCGTCGCGGGTGCGCGGGACACCGGAACCGGAAGGCTGCGGATCATCATCTGGCGGCGAGGCGCGTACAAGGTTTTCGAACCGCGCCTGGAGCCGTATACGAAGGAGCAGATCGACAAGATCGTCGCGGCGCACCTGGCCCAGAGTCACACGACGACGGCAGGCGCGCAGTGACGGTTCTCGTCTCACGAGACCGATGGCTGGTGCGTTTCTCTCGAAGTTGAGACTTGCCCCCCGCGGGGGAGCACGCCCGGACCGCGTCTCGTTTTTCCTTCCGTTCCTGATCATCGCCCTCGCCCTCGGCGCGCTCGCGTGGCGCTCCTACACGCTGTCCGTCAAGATGGAGCGCGGCGTGAGCCAGCTCGCCGGACAGTACGCGGGCCACACCGCCGAGGCCACCGCGCGGAGCGTGGACGCCGCCGTGGCTGCCGAGCTGGGGCGCGTCTCCGAAGAGTGGCAGCAGATGGAGAAGCGCATCCCGGAGCCGACGTTCAACACGCTGCGGGACTGGGTGGCGCAGCGCGACTGGATCCTCACCGCGGTCTACATCCCGGACTACGACCCGGCCAGCACGATCTTCGCCTCCGAGGTCAGTTCGCCCTCGAAGGCCGTCACGCAGGTCAGCAAGGAGTTCTATACTTCCGCCGGTACGCTGAAATATCGATACGACGCGAAGCGTCTGCTCGACTCGTTGCAGGGCGCGGTGCGGCAGCAGCCGTTCGTCCGCACGCCGGAAGCCTTCGCCCTCCAGCGCCAGGCGGACGTCGAGCTCGTGCCGGTGCCGCGCGGAGCCGCCGCGGGACTGCAGAAGATCGACGGCGGCGTTGCCTTTACCTCCAAGCTCGCCGCGCCGCTCGACATCTTCGGCATCCGCGCCGTCGTGCGGACGGAGTACGTCGGCGGCAGCGGCTGGCAGAACCAGCGCACGATGAGCCTCTGGATGAGCCTCGTCGCGCTGATCCTCACCGGCATCGGCGGCGTCCTCGCGTTCCGCGGTCTCAGCAAGGAAACCGAGACCATGAAGCTGCGCGGCGCGCTGATCGCGAACGTGTCGCACGAGCTGCGCACGCCGCTCTCGATGATCCGCCTCGGCGCCGAGACCCTGAAACGCGGCAAGCTGAAGGACAACGAGCGCCAGGCGATCGAGGACCAGATCCTCCACGAAGTGCTGCTGCTCTCGCATCTCGTCGAGAACGTGCTCGACGTCGCGCGCATCCAGAACCGCAGCACCAAAGCGCTCGCGTTCACGCCCGTCGGGCCGCGCGATCTCATCCGCACGCTCGTCATGACGTACGAGTCGTGGATCCGCAGCAAGGGCTTCACCGTCACGATGCAGCTCGACGAGACGGTCGAGGACCAGATGTGGGACCGCGACTCCGTTTCGCGCGCGCTGCTGAACCTGATCGACAACGCGATCAAGTACTCCGGCGACGACGACCGCGCGATCACGGTCATCCTGCGGCAGACCGCGGAGCACATCATCATCGAAGTGCAGGACCGCGGCGCCGGCATCGACGCGAGCGATCTGACGAAGATCTTCGATCCGTACTACCGCGCGAAATTCTCGGACACCACCACCCGCCGCGGCGCCGGCCTCGGGCTCACGCTCGTGCAGCAGATCCTCGAGTCCCACGGCGGCCGCGTCGAAGTCGACTCCGCCCCCGGCACCGGCTCCACGTTCCGCCTGATGTTTCCCCGCGGCCTGACCGGCGCGCCCGCCGAAGTGCCGGCGCTGCGCGCGCGAGAGGCGTTTTGAAAGTGCTGCGTTGAAACCTGTAGACCACTGAAGCGTAAGTATTTGAGATGGAGTGACTAGATGACGAAGATTCTGATCGTGGAGGATGAGGCGGGGCTGCGGCAGGGGCTCGAGATCAATCTCCGCCATGAAAACTACGAGACCGTGACCGCCGGCGACGGCGAGGAAGCCATCCGGCTGTTCCATGCCGAGTCGCCCGACCTGATCCTGCTCGATCTGATGCTGCCGAAGAAGAGCGGCTTCGAGGTGCTGGACCACGTCCGCAAGATCTCGAAAGTGCCGGTCATCCTGCTCACCGCCCGAGGCCAGGAAACGGACAAAGTCCGCGGCCTGCGCGGCGGCGCCGATGACTACGTCACCAAGCCGTTCGGCGTGCAGGAGCTGTTCGCGCGCATCGACGCGGTGATGCGCCGCAGCGAAGTCGCCACCACGTCGAAGGCGATCTGCGAAGACTCGCTGATCCGCCTCGATCCCGCGACGCGCGAAGCCGCGGCGAACAATCAGAAGCTCAAGCTCTCGCCGAAGGAGTTCGACCTGCTGATGTACCTCTTCAAGAACCGCGAGCGCGTCGTCCCGCGCGACGAACTGCTCTCGCGCGTCTGGAACTACCGCGTCGACCTCAACCTCAACAGCCGCACCGTCGATACCCACGTCACGCGCCTGCGCCGCAAGCTGCAGAAAGCGGTGGGCACCGACGCCGCGGTGATCGTCGCGGTCGCCAAGATCGGCTACCGGTACCTGGGTCAGGCGAGCGGTCCCGCCGTCGAGCACTGAGGAAGGCGGGCGTCCGGCCCGCCTTTGACATACATTGTTCCTTTCGCGAAAGGAGCAACTGTCCTCATGCACGGCACGATTTACGACAACATCACGGACCTCATCGGAAACACGCCCCTCGTTCGCATCCGCAGGGTCGGCCCGGAGAACGCGGCCGAGGTGATCGCGAAGCTCGAAGCCTTCAACCCGCTCTCCTCGGTCAAGGACCGCATCGCCATCTCGATGGTGAACGAGGCGGAGAAGGCCGGCGAGATCGGCCCCGGCTCGACCATCGTCGAAGCCACGAGCGGCAACACCGGAATCGGGCTCGCGTTCGTCGCCGCAGCGAAGGGATATGGCTGCGTGCTGGTCATGCCCGATACCTTCTCCGTCGAGCGCCGCAAACTCCTGCAGGCCCTCGGCGCGGAGCTGATCCTCACGCCCGGCCCGATGGGCATCAAAGAAGCGCAGCGCGTCGCCGGCGAGTACGCCGCGAAGACGCCGGGCGCCTGGCTCTCGCGGCAGTTCGACAATCCGGCGAACGTGAAGATCCATCGCGAGACCACCGCGCTCGAGATCCTGCGCGACACCGGCGGCCGCGTCGACGCGGTCGTCGCGGGAGTCGGCACCGGCGGCACGGTTTCCGGCGTCGGCCAGGTGCTGAAGAAAGAGCTGGGGAAGGACAAGATCCTGATCGTCGCCGTCGAGCCGATCGAGTCGACGGTGCTGAAGGGAGGCCCGCACAGCCCGCACAAGATCCAGGGCATCGGCGCCGGGATCATCCCGGCGATCTACGACGCCTCGGTCGTCGACCGGATCATCGACGTCAACACCGACGACGCCATCGCCGTCGCGCGCCGGCTGGCGAAGGAGGAAGGGATCTTCGTCGGCATCTCCGCGGGCGCGGTGGCCTGGTCGGCGTTCGAGATCGCGAAGGAGCTCGGCCCCGGCAAGCGCGTCGTGGCCGTGCTGCCCGACACCGGCGAGCGCTATCTCTCGACGATGCTGTTCGAGTACACCGATCTCGTGAACCAGCCCGCGACGACGCCTCAGATGCTCGCCGCGATGCAGGCCGCGGCCGCCGCACCTCCGGCCTCGTGACCCAGGACTCCAACATCGCATGGCTCGCCGTCGCGACGCACGTCGTCGCGTCGGCGGCCATGCTGTTGCTGCTGCGCGAAGGGCTGCCTCCCGCGTCCGGCGCGGAGCGCATCGCGTACATCGCCGCGCATCGCGCGGCCTGGACGATCGGCTGGCTCACCTGGCAGCTCGCGGTGGTCTCGCTGATCGCGTTGTACGCGGTGCTGGCGCGCCGGCTGGGCGGTCCGCTTCCGCTGCCGGCACTGGCGATCGGAACGGCGGGCGCGGCGATCGACATCGCGACGAACGTCCGCTACATCGTGATCCTGCCGCGGCTCGGCGGCGACGCGTTTGCGCTGCTCGACCGCGAGCTCGAGGCCATGACCGGCTACGCCGCGAACGGCTTGTACACGCTCGCGTTCGTGCTGTTCGTGATCGCCGGACGCTGCGTCCTGCCGCGGCTCGCGAATGCGCTCGCAGTGCCGGTCGCGCTCAGCGGCTTCGCGCTCGCGATCGGTGCGCTGCTGCACGACGCGCGGATCGAATTCGTTTCTTCCGCGATTCTGTTTCCGCTCTTCACGCTCTGGACGATCCTCATCGCGCGATGGCTGCGAAGCGAGTAGTCGTCCTCGGCGCGCGGGGCGTCTTCGGCTCGCTCCTCGTGCGCGAGCTCGAGGGGAGGTACGACGTCGTGCCGGCGGGCCGCGGCGATTTCGATCCGCGCGGCGCCTTCGCCGTCGCCTGCTGCGCCGGCCCGTTCCAGCAGCTCGATCGCGGCCTCGTGCGCGCGACCGTCGATGCCGGCGCGCGCTGGCTCGACATCGCGGACGACGCCGGCTGGTTCTTCGACCTGCTCGACGACCGCGAGCTCGACGCGCTCGCTCGCGCACGCAACGTCGCCGTGATCCCCGGCCTGTCGTCGCTGCCCGCCGTCTCCGGCGCCCTCGTACGGCGGCTTGGTTCGCCACCGCGTGTGACGATCACGCTCTTCATCGGCAACCGCAACGCCAAAGGCGCCGCCGCGATCGCGAGCGCCGCGCAGTCGCGCGGCCGCGTGCTGCAGTCGCCCGACCGCGAGCTCCTGCGCCGCGAGCTCGGCATCGACGCCGAGGCCGTCGTCGCCTTCGAGCTCCCCCTCGCGCGTCCCATGCTCCGCCTCCTCGGCCGCTTCCCCCGCCTCGCCGCCGCCATCGCCAAACCCTTCCGCCTCGGCACGCGCGGCGGCTGGGTGGAAGCGCGCTCCGGCGACCGCAGCGCCCGCATCACCAGCCGCGACCAGCGCCTCGCCATCCTGCCGCTCGTGTTCGCGCTGGAGCGGCTTTCGGCGGTCACGGCGGGCGTGCATTCGCCGAGCGTGTTCGACGGGGAAGAACTCCTGGCATATGTGTCATCCTGAGCGCAGCGAAGGATCCCCTTCATCGGGACGGGATCCTTCGCCGTCTCACGCGGCTCAGGATGACACGCGTGAAATCATGAAACGCCGCCGCTTTCATCGCATCGTCTTCGCGCTCGCCGGCGCCTACAACCTCGGGTGGGGCGCGTACAGCGCGGCGGATCCGCAGTGGTTGTTCCGGTTCGCGGACATGCCGCTGTCCAACCATCCCGAGATCTTTGCCTGCCTCGGGATGGTGGTCGGGATCTACGGGTTTCTGTACTGGGAAGTGGCGCGCGTGCCGGAGCGCGGGGCTCTGATCGCGGCGGTCGGGCTCCTCGGCAAGGTGCTCGGGCCGATCGGGCTCGTTCAGCTGATCGCGAGCGGCGCGTGGCCGCTGAAGAGCGCGGTCCTCTGCGTCACCAACGACTTCATCTGGTGGATTCCCTTCGCCCTTTACCTTCGCGATGTCCGAGGTGCATCCGGATCTTCGCGAACTTCTGACGCTGCTCCGGCGTGAGCAGGCGCTCGATCTCCGCGTTCGCCGCCGCGATCTCCCCGCCGATGCTCTGGTGATGCCGCTCGATGATCTGTTCGATCTTCGCGCGCTGATCGTCGGTCAGATCGAGATGCCGGTCGAGACGCTCGATCATCATCCGCGACGCGAACCGCGGCGGATGCGGACCGCCCATGCGGTGCATGACGCGGTCGGCGAAGATGCCGGCGCAGAAGCCGGCGACGAATGCCGCCAGCACCACGATCGCCGCGATGACGACCGTCTTCGTGCTACGGACCGACACTGTAGGTCTCTCCGGCCATCACGATCTCCACGTTCGGCTCCGACAGCTGATCGTTCGCGCCGAGCGTCGTGACCCCGATCGCGGCGGCGACGGCAATCGCGGTGAGCGTCACGGCGAGCGGGCGGAACCAGTTCGCGAGGAGCTGCGCCACGGTCGGCCGGGCGTTGGGCTCGCGAAGGCGCTCGCGGACGCGCGCGCGGATCCGCGTGAGCGCGAACGCGTCCGGCTCGTGCCGCAGCGCCGCGGCGTCGCGTTGCAGCCGCTCGAAGAATTGTTCGTCAGTCATCGCCGTCTCCGTACAAGTCCGTCAGCTTCTCCCGCAGCTTCGATCGCGCGTGGGACAGATGCGAGCGCACCGTGCCCTCGCTGAGCCCCGTCATCCCCGCGATCTCCCGATGTTCGAACTGCTCGACCAGATGCAGCCGCGCGACGACGCTCTGCATCTCCGGCAGCTGCTGGAGCGCTTCGTCGATCCGCCTCGCGATCTCATTGCTCCGCGCCGGCAGATCCGCGTCATCGCGCCTCGCCGCCGGCTCGCTCTCCGTGATCTCCTCGTGCCGCACGCGCTTGCGATGCTTCAGCACGTCGAGCGCGAGATTCGTCGTGATGCGATAGATCCACGGACCGAACGGCTCCTCGCTCCGGAACCGCCCGAGGTTCTGATACGCCTTCACGAACGCCTCCTGCGCGAGGTCCTCGGCGTCCTGTGCATTTCGCACGATCCCCCGCGCAATCGACATCACTCGCCTCAGGTATTGTGACACCAGGGCGTCGTACGCCCCGGTGTCCCCTGTCTGCGCGCGCTCGACGAGCTCGCGTTCTGCTTCCACACGACGTTAGTTGCTGCGGCGTTCCCGGCGCTCGCCATGCTCGGCGATGAGCTTCGACAGCTCCGCGCGCTGTTCGGTCGTCAGCACGTTCAGCGCCTTCGACGTGGCGGCGAGCATGTTCTGCTTCATCGCCCGTTCCGACGCCGCCTGCTGGTCGAGCAGCGCCTGCGCGCCCGCGAGGTCGTTCGGGTTCTTCAGCAGCGCGTCCGCGACGGCCTTGAATCCGCCGTGCATGCTCTCGCGATACTGCGCGTTCTGCTCGTGCAGGTCCGCGAAGATCGCCTTGATCTGATCGGTCTGCTGCTCGGTGAGATCGAGCTTGCCCGCGAGAAACGCGAGATGGCGTCCGCCCCCGAAAAATCCGAAGCCGTCTCCGTGCTCGCCCATGTGGCCCATGTGACCCATATGGCCCATGGGGCCGCCGCGTCCGGGTCCGGCGAAAACGAACGGCACGGCCGCGAGAGCCGTGACCGCGAGAATCGTTGCAGCGATTGCGATGCGTTTCTTCATTGTTCTGTCTCCTGGTCTGCATTACGACGCTGCGACGCGCCCGTTGAATCCGGCCGGTATAATCCAGCCCCGAGCCCATGCGAGTTTCTTTCCCAATCCTGTTCGCCGCGACCCTCGCGGCAGCGGAGCTTGCCGCGCAGCAGGCCCCGCTCGTCTGTCCCGCGCCGCCCGCCGGACGCGCGTGCGAGCTGTATCACTATCACGTGCAGGCGGTTCGCCCCGATACCCGGCAGCGCGTGGAAATCTTTGCCACGCCGCAGTTTGCCACGCAGTCGGCCTGCGAGCGCGCCCGCGAGCTGCGCGCGGCGGCGAGCCAGAAGGTGACGGACTTCATCCGCGCCAAACAGGAAAAGTACGAGGGCGAGCGCATCGGCCCGTGCCACTGCGACATGACCGGCGACCAGGCCCAGGCGCAGATCCGCCTTGCCGAGGAGATCCGCCTCCGCACCCGCGAGCGCCTGCTCGACATGGGGCTGACCAGCGACTCCGAGATCGTGCGCGCGCTCGATGTCGATCCTCCCGTCACCGCGCTCCTCGGCACGCCGAAGCTCGTCCCGCCGCCGCAGAACGTGCCCGTCCCCATCGCCACCACCGCCGACGACCTGAGGCCCACGCGCACCCTCGACACCACGAAGCCCACGGTCGCCGCCCTCGACCTCCCCCTCGTCGACATCGCCCCCGCCGGCACGCCGGTGTCCCCGCCAGCTGGCCCGCCGGCGTCCACGCCGGCCGCCCCCGCCGCCTCCAACGGCACGACGCCCGCCCCGACATCCGCCCCGCAGCCCGACGCACCCCAGCCCATCATCGAACAGAAAGTCGAAGCCGAGGTCGTACCGTCCGAGGAAGAGATGCTGTCGGCGCAGGAAACGGCGGAGCGCTTCGTCAGCTACGAAACGCAGCGCATCCAGAACGTGATCAAAGCCTCCGCCGCGATCGCCGACGAGAACCTCCGCTCGGGCATCGTCGACGCCTGCATGCAGCGCTTCAACCTCCTGTCCAACCTGCGCCTGCTCATCGAAGGCTCCGGCATGCGCGGCCGCCTCGCCACCGCCGCCCGCGAAGCCGGCAGCGAGAGCGACCGCCTCGCGCTCATGGCGAAACTGTTCGGCGATTCCGTCAGCCGCCACTGGGCCCCGAAAGACGCCCGCGACGTCGTCTTCCCCATCCCCGACGACATCACCACCGCCCCCGACCGCATCCTGCGCGACACCAGCGGGCGATACACCGCGCAGCAGAAGAAGAACGCCCTGTACGTCGTGCTCGCGACCACGCAGCCCGGAGAGGACGCGCGGCTGTGGCTTTCGAGTGTGATTGAGGAGTTCTTGAGATGAAGTGGAAAGGCAAAAGGCAAAAGGTGAAAGTGATCATGCTCGCGGTTTTTGCGGCCTCTCACTTTTACCTTTCACCTTTCGCCTTTTGCCAGGAGGCGCCGCCACCGGCGGCGCCGACGCCGGTAAACGAGGAAGAATTCAATCGCGCCGTCATCTTCGGCAAGAAATTCGCCGACATGGGCGAGTACGGGTCGGCGTACGAACAGTTCGCTAAGGCCGATGCGGCGAAGCCGGATCAGGCGGCGGTGTTGTATGACATGGCGGTCGTGCTGGCGCGGGCGGGGCGGTATTCGGACGCGCAGGTGAAGGTCGATCGCTATCTCAAGCTCTTCCCCGAGGGAGAGCAGAAGGCGCTCGTCACGCGGCTGCAGTACGAGCTCGATTTTCAGCGCGAGCTGCAGAAGAAGCGACAGGCCGATCAGGACTACGCGGACCTCTTCAACCGCGCGAAGTTCCTCTACACGAAGGGCGAGCTCGCGAACGCCATGCAGCTCTTCGAGCAGGTCGAGCAGCTCCGGCCGGAGGATCCGGCGGTCGCGTTCAATCAGGCCGTCGTGCTCGAGAAACAGGGCGACCTCGCGAAGGCGATCGAGCGCTATCGCCGCTACGCCGCGCTCGAGCCCGACGTGGAGAAAAAGGCGAGCGTCGAAGAGCGGACCTACGCACTGCAGCGCGAGATCGACGAGATGCGCACGAAGATCGTCTGCTCCTTCTGCGGCTACAAACTCCCCGCCGGCACCACATGGTGCCATCGCTGCTGGCACGGGCCGTATCTCGTGAAGTCCGCGGTGTGGAGCTCGCGCCCGTGCGTTGACGGCGCAACGGCGACGCGCTCCACGTACTTCGGCGACGCGCGCTTCAACAAGAACGACATCCTGCCCTGCCTGTTCAAACAGGGCACGATGCTCGACACGCTGCGCTACACGCAGACCCGCCAGCGCGCGATCCAGGACGCGCGTCGCGCCGAAGGGTGGACGTACTCCGGCGACGTGCTGCAGAACTGGAGCGACAAGCAGGGCAACACCATCCGCTACCTGCAGGGCCCCGAGTACCTGGAGAAGACCATCTCCACGCTCGGCGGCGAAGTGCTGACGTACGTCGCGCACGGCGCGGGCGAAGGTGTGTGGCTCCTCGACCGCGAGGACCTCGTCGTCGACCTGCAACGCTACACCAGTCGCTACACATACGACGCCTCGGGACGCATCGCGCAGCAGCAGGTCGAGTATCAGAACACCGCCGCCTGCAATCACCTCATCTCGATGACCGCCGACTACGCCTACGACAACGACGCGCTGGCCACGGTCAGCCTGAAGGGGGGCTACGAAGGCTATCTCGCCGAGGGCGCGCCGAAGACCGAATGGACCGCGTCCGTCGCCTACGCATACGACGCCGCCCGGCGCCTGACGAAGGAAGAGCTGTCGGTGACGTCGTACAGCAAGACCTACGCGCAGAAGCCCCACGGCGCGCTGCGCGACGAAGTCTCGAAGCTCTACACCGGCATGCGCGTGAAGAAGCCGATCGAGACCATGCTGCGCAGCGGTGACCTCTGCGCCACCTCGGGATCGATGCTGGTCTCGAACGCCATCGACCTCCGCCCGTTCTATACCTTCTCGCCCAACCTCGCCATCACCCTCCAGAACGGCGTCACCAAAGCCGTCGTCAACTTCACCTACCCCGACTCCTACGCGCTCCCGCGCTGAACCGCCGCCTGGGAGGGAAAGTCCGGCCTCGTGCCAGTCCATCGAAGTACCGGGCCGAGACCGGTCACTGTTTCGAACCGCCGCGGTGGCGGTGAACGCCGAACGGCGCGAACTGCGGCCGTCTTTGAGGCCGGTACTGAAGGAGAAAACCCATGTCGACTGTTGCAACCCGAATCGCGGCAGGAGCAATCGCGATCACTCTGCTCATGGCTCAAACAGCGAACTGCGCGCCGCCGGCAAAGGGCATGACGTGGCGTTTCGTCGCCACGAACACGACCACCGGAACCATCAGCGTCGGCTGTGCAAACGGCTGCGACGCCTACCATGGCGACACACCGTGCACGACGCCGCTGCCCATGCTGTGCATCCGAAAGGACGGCCCGGGCTTTCCGTTGCCGCTGCCGGTCGGAGTGGATAACTCGAACCAGTATTACAGGTGGTCAGGCGGTGTCGTCGCCACCACCGCCGCGATCGTCCCGCCGGCGACGCTTGCCGCCGCCAATGCCGCGTGCGCAACCCAGTTCGGCCCGGGCTTTCGCGTGGCGGAATTTCATGACGGATGGGGATGGTCCTTTCAGGCCTATGGAGGGATCGGCGACCCGACCAAGCGATTCTGGGTGCACATCAACGATCAATCGGGTGCGACCTGCTGGCATTGACGATGACCGGCGGCAGCTCGCGAGCCCGGAGTTTGGGTTCGCGAGCTGGCGCTCTACCGCCGTGCCCGGCCCGTGGTCGTGAACGGCACGCAGTACGGATCATTGAGGTCGCACTCCGCAAGCTCGAACTGGATCGTGGTGTGCGCGATGCGGTAATCGTGCGTGAGCATCTCGTTCACCTGCTCGAGAATGCGCGCGGTGTTCTTCAGCGGCACGTCGCCGACCATGAGGTGGCAGGACAGCGCGGGGCGCGACGGACCGAGAGCCCAGATGTGGAGGTGGTGCACGCCGAGGATGCCGTCGATGCGGCCGAGGGAGCGCGTCACCTCGTCGGGGCTGATGCCGGAAGGCGTGCCTTCGAGCAGCAGGTTCATCGACTCCTTCAGCACGCCGTAGCTGCTCCAGAGAATCAGCACGCCGATGAACATCGAGATCACCGCGTCCCACCGCGTCGCGCCGGTGGCGCGGATCAGCAGCGCCGCGACGATGATTCCGGCCGACGACACCGCGTCCCCGATCATGTGCACGAACGCGCCGCGGATGTTCACGTCGTCGTGGCTGTGATGCTTCAGCGACACGGCCGTCGCGCCGTTGACGAGCAGCGCGACCGCCGCGGCGATCAGCATCGGCGTCGTCAGCACCGGCTGCGGATCCATGAGCCGCAGCCAGGCCTCGCGGAACACGAACGCCGTGAACGCGACCAGCATCCCGGCGTTGATGAACGCGGCGAGGATGCCGGCGCGCTGATAGCCGAACGTCTTCCCGCTCGTCGGTGCGCGCCGGGCGAGGCGCACCGCCACGAGCGCGATCACCAGCGCGAGCGCGTCGGTGAGGTTGTGCAGCGCGTCGCCGATCAGCGCCAGCGAGCCGGCGTAGATCCCGACCGCGATCTCCGCCGCGACCACGAGCACGTTCGCGGTCGTCGCGATCGTCAGCTTGCGCGAGACGGTCTGGTCGTGATGCGCGTGATGGTGCGATGTCATTCCGAGCGTGAGCGAGGAACCCGGGCGGGTGGTGCGCGACGGACGTGCCTCGCAGCACCACCCGAGCCCCGGTTCCCTCGCTCACGCTCGGGATGACAGTCAAATCACCGCGTCGATCGGTCCACCTTCTTCGACTTCTCCGCGACGGCGGCGGCCATCGCGCTGCGCTGTTCCTTCAACCGTCCCGCCAGCTCCGCGTCCGCCGTGGCGAGGATCTGCGCCGCGAGCACGCCCGCGTTGCGCCCGCCGCCGATGGCCACGCTCGCGACCGGGATGCCCGGCGGCATCTGCACGATGGCGTACAGCGCGTCGACGCCCTGCAGCGCGCCGCTCGCGAGCGGCACGCCGATCACCGGGCGCGTCGTGAGCGAGGCCACGACGCCCGGCAGGTGCGCGGCCATGCCGGCTCCGGCGATGAACACTCCCGCGCCGTTCGCCTCCGCCTCGGTGATGACGCGTTTCGTGCGCTCGGGGCTGCGATGCGCCGACGCGACGGTCATCTCGTACGGTACGCCGGCTTCGTCGAGCGCGGCGGCGGCCTGCGACATGACTTCGGCGTCGGAGTCGCTGCCCATGACGATGAGGACCCAGGGACGATTCGAGCTCATACGGAGCGGAAGCTTATCCCGCTTCGACCCGGCGTCTGCACGGTCTCGAGCGCGCGATAGCCGATGTCGCGGCGGTAGTAGGCGCCCTGGAAGCGCACTTTCGGCGCGGCGGCGTACGCCTTCCCGAGGGCCTCGGTGAGCGTGGCGCCGCGCGCGCAGACGCTCGCCACGCGCCCCGCCTGGTTCACCAGCTTCCCGTCCTTCTTCACCACGCCCGCGTGGAAGATGACCACGGAGTCGTCGTCGATCGGATCGATCGCGACTTCCTGCCCCTTCTGGAAGTCGTCGGGATAGCCCTCGACCGCCAGCACGATGCACGCGGCGGCTTCCTTCTTCCACGTCAGCGCGCGCATGTCGCCGAGGTTTCCACGCGCGACTTTCAGGCAGACGTCGGCGAGATCGTCCTCGAGCCGCAGCATCTGCACCTGCGTCTCCGGGTCGCCGAAGCGGCAGTTGTACTCGAGCACTTTCGGCCCGTCGTTCGTCAGCATGATCCCGGCGTAGAGCACGCCGGTGTACGGGCGTCCCTCGGTCTCCATGCCCTGCACGGTCGGCAGGATGATGGTCCTCATGACTTCCGCGGCGGTCTCGCCGCCGAGGACCACCGCCGGCGAGTGCGCGCCCATGCCGCCGGTATTCGGGCCCTTGTCGTCGTCGAAGACTTTCTTGTAGTCCTTCGCGGGCGCCAGCGGGAGCGACTTCTTCCCGTCGGTGATCACCATGAACGACACTTCCTCGCCCTTCAGCAGCTCCTCGACGAGGATGCGGTTCGCGGCGTTGCCGAACTTCTTCTCCTCGAAGACGGCGCGGAGGAAGTCTTCGGTTTCCTTCGCCGACTCGACGATCAGCACGCCCTTGCCGGCGGCCAGGCCGTCGACTTTCAGCACGCACGAGTAGCCGAAGTCCTTCATCGCCTTCTTCGCCTCGTCGAGCGAGCTGCAGATGACGGACTTCGCGGTCGGGATGTTGTATTTCCGCATGAAATCCTTGGAGAAGACCTTCGACCCTTCCAGCTCCGCGGCGAGGCGCGTCGGGCCGAAGATCGGGAGCCCGCGCTTCTGGAACTCGTCGACGATGCCGAGGGTGAGGGGGAGCTCGGGACCGACGATCGTCAGGTCGATCCGCAGTTTTTCGGCGAAATCGGCCAGCTCGATGATGTCGGCCACCCCGATCTGGACGCAGTCGGCCACACCGGCAATCCCGGCGTTCCCCGGCGCCGCATAGATCTCCTTCACCAGCGGGGACTGTTTGAGCTTCCAGCAGATGGCATGCTCACGCGCACCCTGACCAACCACGAGGACTCGCATGTAGCTGGGATTGTAGCAGTTGCATCGCAGTTACGCGGTCACGCGGTCGCGCAGTCACGCGGCAAAAACCTCCTGCCGGGCCGCGTGACCGCGTGACCGCGTGACTGCGTGCCCGTCTCATTCGGGAAGCGCCCGACCCGCCTGGACGTTTCTCAAACCACGCCCGTACTTAGGGCAACATGTCCGCGGAACTCCGTTTGATGATACCGACGAACCCTGCCGTCGAGGTCGACGATCGCCAGCTCGTGCAGACGATCCGCGAGGGCGACACCGAGGCGTTCGAGCTGCTGGTGCGGCGCAAGACCACCAAGGTCTACGCCCTCTGCTACCGGATCATCGCCAATGCCGAGGACGCCAGGGACATCTCCCAGCTGGTCTTCCTCAAGCTGTGGGAGAACCTCGAGAAGTACGACCCGCAGTATGCGTTCGACACCTGGCTGTACCGGATGGTGACGAACGTCGCGATCGACTTCATGCGCAACAAGCAGTCGCGCGACAACGCCGTGAACTCGAACCTGCGCCTGGTGAAGACCGCCGCGGATCCCGAGCAGACGGTGGTGATGCAGCGGAAGGAAGTGGAGAACGTCTTCAACGAGATCTCCAACGTGCTCTCGCCGAAGCAGAAGACGATCTTCATCATGAATCAGATGGAAGACCTGCCGTCCGCCGAGATCGCGAAGATCCTCGGCTGCCGCGAGTCGACGGTCCGCAACCATCTCTTCAACGCACGCAAACTGATGCAACAGCAGTTGCACAAACGCTATCCCGAGTACGCGCAGCTCTGGAGGGAACGATGATCTCGTGTGACGCCTTCCGGAAACGCTTCACCGCCGATACCGACGACGCGCTCGTGCTCGAGCACCTCCGCGCCTGCGATCGCTGCCTCGACTTCGCG
>Ga0134123_10001196_pt1 | contig 17028 bp, 15 predicted proteins | sample KB303_FD_96460 | JGI IMG/M metagenome (GOLD analysis project Ga0134123, IMG submission 96460) | Terrestrial soil microbial communities without Nitrogen fertilizer from Kellogg Biological Station, Michigan, USA - KB3-0-3 | ecosystem: Environmental > Terrestrial > Soil > Unclassified ...
ACGTAGGGGCCGATCTTGGTCTGCACGCGGGTGCCCCGGATGCTGGTGACGGCGAGGGAGTCCTGGTCCGATCTCTCGATCTCGCTCATGACGAAGTCGAGACCGCGGAGCACAGCGCCGGCGTTCGACCCACTGCTGGGCGTGCTTCCCGCCCGCATCAAAGCGAGCGCCGCGATGCAGGTGTCGGCCACGTTGCCCTTGTCGGCCAGGCCTTGCATCCCGCCGCCCATCGATGGTGCCTCCTCGCCCTGGCCCCAGGCCCCGTTCTGGAGCTGGTGCTTGAGGATCCAGCTGATGCCCTTGCCCACCTGGTTGGACAGCGCCTTCGGGGTGACGGCGGGGGCCCAGGGCGTCTCGGGCACGTTCGGCTTCTCGCCGTGGGCAGGACGGGCAACGGGAACGGCGGCCGCCAGAACGGCGGACGCCACCAACGCGATCCGGGTGCGATGAATGGCCATGGGGGATCCTCCAATGGCCACCATTCAACGCTCGAACCTACGCTTCGGTCTGTCACCACCCTGTAACGAGCGGGCCGCCCTCGATCGCCGCCGGCGCTCAGTAGGACTTGCGCAGCACCTCCTCGTCGCCCACCAGCGAGATGACGGTGCTGGCGGCGCACGTCGAGAAGGCCCGCTGCAGATCCACGGGCGACAGGTCGGCGATGGTCTGCGCTTCCTGCCCGATGTCCGGGACATCTCCCTCGGTGGTGAAGACGTCCATCAAGCGCATGGCAATGGAGCTGGAGGTCTGCAGCGACATCCACTGCTGCCGGCTGAGCGACCAGCGCGCCTGGCTGATGGCCGCAGCGTCGAAGCCGTGTTCCCCGTAGCGCTTCCAGTGCGCCCGCACCAGCTTCATCACCTCCGCCAGGCGGGTGGTGTCGACGGCGGTGCTGAGGACCAGGTGGCCGGCGCCGCCCCGCAGCCGCCGGGCGCTCCCGTGGACGCCATAGGTGACGCCCGCCTCCGCGCGCAGCCGGGTGGTCAGGCTGCTCTCGATGACCTCGGCCAGAGAGCGCGCGACGAGCTCGTCGCGGAGCGAGCCGCCCGGAACCCGGCACGCCAGCGTGACCTCGGTCTGCGGGACACCCGCCCGGTGGGTCACGATGATCTGCTCGTGGGGGGCGCCGGCCGGCAGCGGCGGCAGAGGAGGCACCTCGGCCGTGGGGGTCTTGTCGTCGTTGCGCCAGGGCCCGAGCCAGGCCTTCACCTCGCGCTCGGCGGCGGCGAGATCGACGTCTCCCACCACCACCAGGCGGGCGTTCCGGGGCTGGTGCGTGCGCGCCAGCCAGGTCCTCACCGCGGCGGCGTCGATGGCGTGGCGCTCGGTCGCCGTCGGCAGGCGGCCATAAGCGTGACCACCGTACAGGGCGGCGATCATCGCCCGGGTCGCCTTCATCTCGGGCAGGTCGCCCCGGAGCGTGTAGCCCTTCCCCTCGCGCTCCTCGAAGGCCTTCTCCCAGTCGAACTCGTCCACCTGGATGAGGCGCGCCACCAGCAGCCCCAGCGCGGTGGGGAGGTTCTCGGCGCCGGCTCTGACCAGGTCGGTGGTCATGTCGATGCGGTCGTAGCCGCTGACCTCCACGGCGTTGAGCGCCAGCGAGCTGCCCTCGGGCGGCTGCATGTTCCGCACCAGGTCGCGCACGCCCGGCGGCTCGGACAGGGCGTCTCCCCCGGGGAAACCCAGCGCCACCGCGACCGAGGGAAAGTCGGTCCGGCGGACCAGCAGCACCGACAGGCCGTTGTCCAGCTTGAGGCGGCGGGCGCTGGCCAGCTCGGGCGGGGCCGGCAGCCGCGGCGGCGACCCCAGGTCGAGCGCGGCGCCGAGCTCGAGCGAGATCGGGGTGCTCGCTTCGCCGCGGACGATCCCCGCCGGAGGCCGGGCGTCCAGCGGCAGCGGGTCCACGTCCACCCGCCGCATCCGATCGCTGGCCAGGTACTTGGCCGCGAACTGCCTGATCTCCTCGGGCTTGGCGGTGATCATCCTCTGGATCGTGTCCGTGTACATGCGGGCGTCGCCCATCACCGCCAGGTGATCGGCCCGCGCCAGCGCCCGCGCGGCGTAAGGCTCGGCGCCGTAAGCGATCTGGGCGAAGGCGCGACTGCGCATCGACTCCAGCCTCTGGGTGGGACGGGCGGTGACCACGATGATCCCGTAGGCCGTCTGGTGGGCGGTGACCTGCACAGCCTCGGGGGCGCTCCACAGATAGGCGATGGCGTCCGCCACCGACTTGGCGATCTCGTCGCGGCGTCGGCTGTTCCACATCCGGATTCCGCAGGCCAGGATGGTCCCCTGCCGGGCGTGCACCGGCACGACGTCGATGCCGGCGATGTCGCCGTCGCTCGCCTTCAGCGAGCCCAGGAAGGCTTCCAGCACCGGCGCGGTCATCAGCCGCACCAGGTGCCCGTCCTGTCCGTAAGAGCTGGGGAGGGGCCAGGCCAGCCAGACCTCGGGCAGGCTGACCGCCGCCTGGAGCTTGTAGGCGCCGCCCGGGGGCGGCGGGGGAGCGGCCCCGAGGCGGCGGATCGGGGCAGGCGCCACCTCGCTGGCCGGCGCCATCAGGGGGGCGGGCAACCCCTTGACGATCTGGCTCAGCCCCTCGGCGTCGTTGGGGAACTCGCCCACCAGCACCAGGGTGGCGTTGCCGGGCCGGTAGTGGGCCGCCGTGAAGGCATGGGCGTCGGCCAGGGTGAGGCCCGCGATGCTCCGCTGGGTCCCGATGGTCGGCCGCGAATAGGGGTGGTCCGCGGGGTACACCGCCGCCTGCAGGCTGCCCAGGACCTGACCGTAGACGCCGGTGTGGTTCCTCTGGCGGAGCTCGTTGGTGACGATGTCGCGCTCGACGGCGGCCGACTTCGGGTCGACGTTCTCGACCGGCGCGGACAGGCGCCGGGACACCAGCTCGAGCAGGGTCGGCAGGGTGGTGGCGGGCGCGAACTCGTAGAAGCGGGTGAAGTCCTGGTTGGTGGTCGCGTTGTAGGTCGCGCCCAGCCGGGCCAGCTCCTCGTCGACGGGGCTCTTGCCCTTGGCGCTGGCCGCCCGGTAGGTGAGGTGCTCGACGTAGTGGGCGAGTCCCTCCTTGCCGGGCGGGTCCTGGGCCGACCCCGCGGCCACGGTCAGGATGACGCCCACCATCCCGCGCGTGGGCGCGCGCTCGATCACCACCTTCATGCCGCTGGGCAGGCGGAACTGCTTGATGGCGAACCGCACGCCCTTCATGCCCAGCTGCCCGGGACGGGCCACCTCGCCCCAGGGGAGCTCAGCGTCGCGCAGGCTGGCGCTGGGGCCGCCGCTGGCGCAGCCGAGAAGGACGCAACCGAGGATCACGCATGACAGGGGGGGTCGGCGCATGGCGCCATCATCGCGGATCCCGTGTCGGTGAGGCAAGCTCGCCGGCGGCTCAGTCCTTGTAGATCGCGCCCATCTTCATCGCCGCGCGCGAGGCGGGGCCGCTGGTCAGGTGGGGCGGGTGGTTGTTGTAGTCGGCGCAGGAATCCACGTGGACGATCGGCGCGACGGTCACCAGGTCCGGGTACATGGCGGCCATCCTCTTGAAGGCCTCGTCCGCCGGGGCCAGGTCGTAGTTCCGGAAGGTGTCGCCGAGCGGGCAGGGCTTGTCCCCGGGCGAGCGGACGAACGTGGACAGCTCGAGGTTCCGGAGGTTGGAGTACTTGGCCTTGAAGTTGTTCATCGCCAGGGTGATCTGCTTGACCCACTCCTCGGCGGGGACGATCTCCCAGTGCAGGGAGAGCACCACCAGGATCACGCGGTCCGGGTTGTCGGCGTTCTTCGCGCACCGCGAGGTCGGCTGGTTGCCCCAGACGCCGTTCTTGGGGTCGGCCCAGTAGTTGATGAAGGCGCTGTGCACCTCCAGCAGCTCCCAGCGGCTGCTGTCGACGATCTTCTCGAACCCGCCGTTGAACCAGTCACCGGTGGCCTGAATGCCGACCACCAGCGAGCAGGTGAACGGCCCCCGCGGCCCCGTGGGATTGGGCGCGCTCGGCCCGCTGTCGGACGGCGCCGCGTCCCCCGGCGCCGGCGGCGTATCGGCGTCTTCGCGGGCGGGGGCGGCGTCAGGGGTGGCGGCCGAGCTGCCACCGGCCGCGGCATCGCGCGGCAGCGCCGGCGCGCCACCGGTCCCCGTGGGGGGCGGTTCCGTGGTCGTGTCGTCGGGGGCCGGCGGCTTGGACCGGGGAGCTTCACCCGACGCGCACGCGAGGGCCGTCAGGCCCAGGCCGAGGATCCAGAGGGCGCGATGCTTCATGGTTTCACTCGATCGGACTTGTACCGGGCTGCCGCTTTATTGTGATTCTTTCTGCCGAACGTCACGGCTTTCGGCGGGAACGGTTTCACCCCAGGCCCGAAATCACGGAACCCGTAGCCCGCGCCAGTCGATCCAGCCGGGCGAAGAGACCCGCATCGCCGAGGCCCGGCCGCCCTGCATCTCGAACCTGATCGCGATCTTGTCCTCGGGGAGGAGGTACTCGCCGTCGCCCTGGAACAGCAGCCGCTTCTTGTGCGAACCCTTCGCGTCGGGCGACACCACCAGCGCGCCGTTCTCCTGGAGCACGAAGATGGTCGTGTTGGCCGGCGCCGGAAACGCGTAGCCGCCCGCGAGCCCGGCGGTGTCCTTCGGGGTCACCGGCAGATCCTTCACCTCGCTGCCGGCCGGGTAGTGAAGGGAGCGCTCGATGTCGGCCAGCATCGCGTCGATCTCGGCCCTGGGCAGCCAGCGCCCGTTCACCATCACGCCCGACGTGCGGAAGATATTGGCCACGTCGTCGAGAGGGTTGCCGTCGGCCAGGATCAGGTCGGCGCGCTTGCCCACCGCCACGGTCCCCGATTCCTTCTCGAGCCCGAAATGCCGGGCCACCTCGACGGTGGCGGCCCGGACGACCTGCGCCGGCGTCAGGCCCGCCTTCACCAAGCCCTGTGCCTCACGCAGCATCGAGAAGCCGGGGACGCAGAAGCGGCCCGGCGCGTCCGAGCCGACCATCACGCTGACCCCGCCGCTGGCCAGCCGTTTGACCAGCAGCTCCCGGACTCTCATCCACTTCGCGAGCTCCGCCTGGGGGCGGGGCTGTTGCTCGCTCTGCTGCTCCACCCATTGGTGCACGAGACCCGGTGGCCAGTATTTCAGCTCGGGCAGATCGCGCAGCGAATCGACCTTCAAGTCGTTGAAGAGCGTCCGCATCAGGAACACGGTCGGGACGTTCACCGCGCCCGCCCTCCGGGTCGCCGAGACCAGCTGCTCGACCTTGGTCTCGTCCACCCGCGCGAGCAGCGTCGGCTTGCCGGCCAGGAAGATGCTGTTCTCCGACGGCGGCGGCTTGGGTCCCTCGAAGCTCTCGCCAGCGAGATCGTCGCCGGCCAGCGCTTCGACGTACCCGTCGAGGTGCTCGATGCTCGTCTGTCCCGCCGCCAGCGCCCTCGCCAGGCCGACCGAGTTGGGCACATGGCCGGCGAAGGGCAGCTTCACCTCGTGCGCGGTGCGGACGAGCGCCTCGTACGTCGCGGCGGTGAGGCCCTCGTAAACCTTCACGCCGTCGTAGCCCGCCTTCTTGTACTCGCGGACTTGCTTCTCGGCGACCTCGGGGCTGGGCGTGGTCTCCCTGCTCATCGCTGGCCCGTACACGATGGCTCGTGGTCCGAGCACCTCGCCCCGGTTGATGCGGTCGCGGATGGCGAGTTGCTTCGGTGTACCCCACATCTCGCGCACCGTGGTCACTCCGTTGGCGACGAAGAGCTTGAGTGAAAGCGGCAACCCTTGGTCCGGCCAGCCCTCCCTCCACAGGTGTCCATGCATGTCTGCAATGCCCGGCATCAGGTACTTGCCCTTGCCATCGATGCGCGTTGCCGTCGCCGGCACTTGCACCTTCGCCGTGGGGCCCAGGCTCACGATCCGCCCGCCCTCGACCAGGACGGTCTGATCGCGGAGCACTCGTGGTCGGTCAGCCGGCACCACGGCCACGCCGACGAACGCCGTCAACCCGGCGTGCTCGTGGGTGGACGTTGCCGTCTCGGTCTGTGCCGTAGCGGTCGACGCGACCAGGAGCACCCCGATTGCCGGGAGACCGTTTCTCATGTGGACGTGCCTCCGACGCGCAGGATACCCCCGCCCAGGAAGATCTCGGTGACCGGGTCGGATTTCGGATTTTTCCGGGCACAGCTTCTGCCCCGGCGACCCAAAGATCGACATGGACCTCTCTGGGGCGCGCTGGACGATCCTCTCGGTGGCCGTGTGGGCGGCGGCGTGTGCGGCGCCGGGGCGAGGGGCTGACCCGAACGGGCCGTCCGAGCCCACCTCGACCGGAGGTTCGGGCGGAGGTGCCCCGGATCCCGCTCCGCCGAAACGCGCGCCCGACGCGGCGGCCTCGGGGCCCGCCGACCCGCAGCCACAGCTGGACGCGGCGGCCGCGGATCCAACCGGGCCGCTGGACGCGGTCTCGCCGCCGGCGACGGACGGCCGGCCAGCGCCCGCACCGGACGCCTCGGTCGCCGACGCCACCGCGCCCGCCACCGGCATGCGCCTGAGCCTGCGCGACGATCTGGCCGCCAAGTGGACGGGCGAGCGCAAGAGCACGACCACGGAGGACGGCATGATGGTCTTCACCGGGGTGTTCGAGCCCGGTCGCATCGGCGGGCCCAGCGGCCACACCGCCAAGCTGCCCATCAGCCCCGGCCGCGACTACCTGTTCGAGTACCGGGTGCGCTTCGACACCGGGTTCGACTGGTCGCGAGGCGGGAAAATGCCGGGCCTGGCCGGCGCGACCGCGCCCACCGGCTGCGTGACCGTGACTGGCACCGGGTTCACCGCCCGCCTGATGTGGCACGGCGGGGGCAAGCTGACCGGGTACACCTACGCCCTGGATCAGAACACCGGCTGCGGCAACAGCATCGAGACGGGCTTCAACTTCGCCGTCGGCCGCTGGTACAGCATCAAGGAGCGGGTGAAGCTGAACACCGGCAGCAGCAGCAACGGCGTCATGCAGCTGTGGGTGGACGACCGCATGGTGATCGATCGCAGCAACATCCCCTGGATGAACGAGTCCCCCACCCGCCGCATCGACCTGGTGTACATCCAGACCTTCTTCGGCGGCAGCACCCTCAACTGGGCCCCCAGCCGCCAGTGCTCGATCTCGTTCGCCGAGCCCTTCGTGACCAAGCTGGCGGATTGACGACCACCCTCGGGTCCTGGCCACCGACATGTCGTAGCGTCGAGGGCGGTGAGTCCGCGGGGGCGGCGGCCGTGGCGGCGAGATACGATCTGTACCGTGGCGTCCGACGATGACGGCGACAGCCTGACTCTGGGGCAGTGGATCGTGCTCGCGGCCAGACGCCACCGGCTGCTGGTCATCTCGATGGCGGCGCACGCGCTCTTGCTGATCGCGCTGCCCCGGTTGTGGTCGATCCAGATCGAGGGCCACAGCCGCTCGGGCCGCGCCTTCTTCATGTCGGCGGCGGCGCGCGATCTGTGGCTCGCCGGCGTCGGTGTGGCGCTCTACCTTTGCGTCGGGATCGGCGTGCCACGCCACTGGGCGATGCAGCCGCCCAGCGACGCCGAGATCTCGGTCGCGCGCTGGCTGATGCGCGCCCTGGGCCTGGTCACCTTGTGGGGTGCCTTCGCGATCACCCTCGGCGCCCGTCATTGAAGGGCCCTGGCGCACGACGACGAAGGGCTGGCGCTGCCTGACGGCGGCATGGCCGGCGGCGACCCCTCAGGTCGCCGGCCGCTTCTGCTGATCGATCTGCAGACGTGTTTCGTCGGGGCACGATACTGGCGTGCGCGGCCAGCTCGCTGGCGATGGGGCTCTGCGCTCGCGCTGACGCCGCCATCGTCTACGCGGCGCGGACCAACGGGCTCGCCAGCTCCAACCCCTCGACGATGCAGGCGACCTGGACCCGGAGCATCGCCAGCGCCGGCAGCGATCACTACCTGGCGGTGGCGTTCAGTCACCCCGGCACGACCAGCCGGATCACGGCGGCCACCTACGACGGCGTGCCCCTCCTGCTGCTCGGCGCGCAGTCGGCGGCCGGGGGCTGCCGGACGGAGCTCTATGGCCTCGCCAACCCGACCGCCGACGGGCGCTCCCACGACCTGGTGGCGACGGTCAGCACAGCTGTGACCATCGCCTCCGCGGCCTTCGACTTCACGGGAGTCGCGCCCTCCACCGGCGCCTACGCCTCGGACACCTCGGGCACCGCGCAACCCAAGCTGACCGTCGCGCATTCCGCCGGCCAATGGCTGGTGGTGCACGAGTGCCACATCGACTCGAACGACGTCGTCCAGGCCAACTATGCCGTGACCCAGACGGGAGGCTGGAGCTTCAACGGCGCCGCGCGCGGCTGGGCCATCGGGGGTGTGGTGCTGTTGCCGAGCGGTCCGTCGCTGGTCGTCGACGCCGGGGCGGCTCCCGACGCTGGGGCGGCTCCCGACGCGCGGGAAGATGCCTCTACCGACGGACCGGCGCTGGGCTCCGACCGAGCACCGGCGGTCGACGCCTCCTTCGCGAGCGAAGGCGCGTCCTTCATCCTCGAGGCGGACGCCGCCGTGGGCAGCCCTCACGAGGTGACGCTGGGGGTGGGCTGTGCCTGCCAGACCGTCGGGCCGGGCGGCGGGGGCGGGCCACTGCTGCTCGCCCTGCTCCTCTTCTGCTGCCTGGCGCGCAGAACACACAGGTAGGCCTGTGCCCACGCTGACGCCAGCTTTTCGTCCCTGACTCCAAGATCGTCATGCCTCGACGGCGGCCGCCGCTTACCATGGAGCGAGGATGTGGCTGTTCGGTCGACTCGCGCGCAGTCTCAAGAACGGGTCGACGTCGGACGGTGGTGAGGCGCCGCCCGCAGACGAGCGCCGGAAACACGCGCGCCACCCCTTCGGCGCGCCGACGATGGTGGTGCTTCCGGGTGAGCCATCGGGAGTGCGCGCCTTCATTCGCGACATCTCCAAGGGCGGCTGCCTGCTGGACACGGAGGCCAAGGTCCAGGTCGGCGCCAGGTTGTCGCTGGCCTTCCTGAGCAAGTCGGGCGGTCATTGCCACGCGGTCGGCTGCGTGGTCCGGGTCGCCGACAACCGGCACTTCGGCGTCCAGTTCTCCCAGGTCAACATGGCCTTCCTCGGGTTCGTGGGCTCGGTCAGCTCCACCTCGCCGGAGGGACGGGGCGATCTGATCGCCGCCATGAGGGGCAGCACCATCGAGATCGACTCCGCGCCCTAGGGTCAGCGCGAGACCGCGTCTGCCAAACGGCGGTGGGGCTCTTCCGGACGGGCTGAGGGGGAGAGACCTCGCCCGCCCCGGCGCACCTGCGGGCGCAGCCGGCCAAACGGCCGAGGAATCCGGGGCAGGGCAGGAGCCCGAGACTGGAGCGCAGCTTGCATTGGCGGCGGGAACCCCATCCCAACCGTCCCCCCGGAAAAGAGTTCCCCGACCATGCTCCGTCCCCTGCCGCGCTCGAGGACCGTCCTCCTCGCTCCGATGCTGTCCCTCTGCTTCTCGTGCCAGCCCCGGGGCATCGTGGACAGCGGCCATGACGACATCGACGAGGTGGTGGGCAGCGAGGCCACGCTGGCCGAGCTGATCGCCTTCACGAAGACCTGCGATCCGGTGCTCTCGAAGCACACCTACCGCACGGACTCGGGCAAGCAGGTCTCCATCTGCGGCCTCGAGGGAGCCATCCACTTCACCGCGGACATGGACATCGACTGCGACGGGCGCCCCAGCGCCGAGTGCAACGAGAAGACCGACTGCTGCTTCCAGCCCCAGACGGCCTTCACCAACAAGCAGGGCCAGCCGCTGTCGGCGGCCAGGACGCCCTACCTGGTCATCCCCAACGACTTCCACGTGGCCGGCCTGCAGGGCGGGGCGGTGGGGGCGATCATCTACAAGGGCAAGATCCAGTACGCGGTGTTCGGCGACACCGGCCCCAGCGACATCATCGGCGAGGCCTCGTACGCCGCCGCCCGCAACCTGGGCATCAATCCCGACGCCCGCAACGGCGGCACCCAGGATCCCGTCACCTACGTCGTCTTCCTGAGCAAGGACGCCGTGCCCGACGATCTCGAGGACCAGGACGAGGTGAACGAGATCGGCGAGCGGCTGACGGCGCGGATGACCGGCCGTCCCGGCGGCAAGTGCCAGCCCGAGTCCGACGCCACCTTCTGCACCCGCCTGGTCAAGGACTGCGGCGCCGTGACTGGCAACGACAACTGCGGCAAGGGACGCACCGTCGCCTGCGGCGAGTGCGCCGGAGCCGAGCGCTGTGGCGGCGGCGGCGCACCGAACGTCTGTGGCACCGGGGGCGACCCCATCCCTCCGCCCGAGCCGGCGCCGGCCCCGGGGAAGGATCGCACCATCTGCCTCAACGCCGACGGCCCCGGCGGGCAGGAGACCTATGCCCGCATCGAGAGCGTGTTCGGCCGGGGCGCCGTCGAGAACCGCAGCGACACCGCCCACAGCCCGCCCTTCCGCCACGTGAAGGAGGAGACCGACGACGAGGTCGGCCCCCACTTCATCGTCTTCTCCCACCGGGACCTCGACAACGACGGGTCACCCGACGACGACCGCATGCGCACCGAGTTCAAGGTGAACACGGGCGCCGACGCCGCCATCAAGGGCACCCCCGGCGAGACCCTGACCTACACCTGGCGCTTCAAGATGAACGCCCAGATGGGGTTCTCGAACCGCTTCACGCACATGTTCCAGATGAAGTCCTTCGGGGGCAACGCCGGCGCTCCCATCGTCACCATCACCGGCAGCGGCCAGGGCAGCGGCGAGCGCCTGCGGGTCGAGTACTGGGGCGACAGCGCCGACGGCGTCGACGGCCGCCGCATCGCCGCCGTCCCCATGGCTGGCCTCAAGGGGATCTGGCTGTCCGTGCAGGTCCGCGCCCAGATCGCCCAGAGCGGGAGCCTGGCCGTCACCATCAAGAAGCCCGACGGCAGCACCGTCATCAACGCCAGCGCCTCGGGCCTCGATCTCTGGCGCCAGGGCGACTACGTGCGCGGCAAGTGGGGCATCTACCGGGGCAAGAGCGACCAGCTGCGCGCCCAGGAGGAGACCGTCCGCTTCGCCAACTTCGGGATCACCGCGGGCAGCAACCCGTCGTCGGACTGCCACACGCGGTAGGTCTCAACCCAACCGCTCGCGCAGGTGCACCGTGACCCGGTCGCCCGCCTGCTTCCCGATGGCGTCGCGAACGTCGGCCTTCACGGGCAGCTTGTGGGTGCCGTCGCCCATGGCCATGAACGAGCTGCGGAAGGGGTGGCCGTCGACCGTGCCGCGCACCTTCACCAGGCCGCGCGTCCCGAAGAAGCGGACGGACTGCGGCCAGACCAGGTAGGTCCAGCCGCCCTTACTGGGGCTCTTGCGCAGGGTCGCGGAGAACTTCTTGTTCAGCGTCGCCATCGTGCACCTCCAGGGTTTTGCTGGTACGACGAACCGACCCCGACTTCTCCGACAAGCGATCCGGCGAAGGGAAGAACCGGGCCTGGACGTCGTTGACAACGCAGGCGTGTCGAGCCACCTCGGTGGGACTCTGCCGAAAGGATGGGACGATGGACTTCATCGAACGGGTCTTTCACCTGGCGCCGGACGGCGGGAACGGTTCGGTCGAGCTGCTCTGGGTGCTGGTGACGGCTGCGGCGGTGCTGGGGGCCAGTTGCCGCAGTCGCATTGGCGGAATGATTGCGCGAATCGCTCGGGTATTTCACTGATCGCCTGGAGGTCTTGCCTTGGCCAAGAAAGCTGCCGCCGCGACGGACTCGCGATTCGTTTTTCGGGGCACGGTGCTGTCGGCCGCGCCCTCCTCGGCCGTCAAGAACGGCTACCAGGTCAGGGTGGACGAGATCCTCGAAGCACCCTCGATCCTGGCGCAGTACAACGGACGCACGATCCAGGTGGTCGCGCCTATCTCCCTGAAGGCGGGGCGTACGGCCGTGTTCCGGGCCTCGGGCTACGAATTCGGTGAAACCCTGACCGCCCACGTGGATTCGGTCGAGGAGCCGGCCGACGCCCTGGTGTCGGCCGGGGGCCCGCGCCGCGACGCCCGCGCGGCGGCCGCGGCTCGCCGCATGCGCGAGCGGATGCAGGGCGCGGAGCTGGTGGTCGCGGGCATGGTGGAGAGCGTGCAGCTGCCCGAGGAGGTGCTGACGGCGAGAGCGTTGACGGCTTCCTCCGGGTCGAGCCGCGCCGACGGGCCGCTGAGCGAGCACGATCCTCAATGGCGCCATGCGGTCGTGCGGATCGATCGCCTTCACAAGGGGAACCACCGAGACAAGAAGGTCGTGGTCACCTTCGCCGCCAGCGATGACGTCCGTTGGTTCAAGGCGCCCAAGTTGCAGCCCGGCCAGCGCCAGGTCATCGCTCTGCACCGGACGGACGAGGCTGCGCCCGCCGCCAAGCGGGGGGCGACCATGGCCGCCGGGCGGCCGCGCTACGCGGCGCTGGATCGCGCAGACGTGCAGCCGCTCGAGGCCCAGGAGGAGATCGCCCAGCTGTTCAGCGCCGCGCCGGCGGCGGTGGCGGCGGGCGGCGTGAGAACGACGAGAACCGCGAAACGCTCCAGGAAGGCACGCACATGAGCCCGAAACGAAAGACTTCGGCGAGCGAGGGCGTCGTGGCCGCCGGTGCCACGATCACCGTCGTGAACATGATCCCCAAGGCGCTGAGCGGCGAGACCTGGCAGGACAGCGAGCCGAGCATCGCGGTCAACCCCGAGAACCCCAGCCACATCGTGGGGACCGCCTTCACCCCGGACCCGTTCGGCGGAGACCTGGCGCCCATCTACGTCTCGGCCGATGGTGGCCTGACCTGGACCTTGCGCTCGACCGTGCCGAGCCAGCAGCAGACCCATGACATCTCGGGCGACTTCGGGGGGACGAACGGCACCTACTACGCCGGACTGCTGAAGGTCCCGGGCGATCTCTTGCTGAGCATCGCCCGCAGCACCGACGTGCAATCGACGAAGAAGATGAAGCGGGTGGCGGGAACGCAGGACGCCGATCAACCCTTCGTCCGCAGCGTGGCGGTGGGCGGCCGCGATCGCGTGTACGTCGGCTTCAACGACCTGGCCAAGATCCCGGGCGCCACCGCCAGCCTGTTCATGAGCGTGGACGGGGCCGCGCCCACTCCCAAGTTCAAGAAGCTCAGGGTCGAGCACCGCGCGACCGGCAGCGCCGGGCAGAACGGGCCCCAGGTCCGGCCGGCCGTGCACCCGAGCGGTGTGGCGTACGCGGCCTTCTACGGCTGGCGAGCCTTCGATGGGGCGACGAACCTGGTCACCGCCGACGTCGTCGTCACCCGCGACGATTCGGGCGGGACGGGCCCCAAGCCATTCACCGACCTCGTGGATCCGACCGACGGAGTGGCGGGACGGATCGTCGCGGCCGGGGTGCGATTCACCTGGAACTCCCGCATGGGTCAGCAGCGACTGGGCGGCGACATCGCCATCGCCGTGGACCCCACCAACAACCAACGGGTCTATCTGGCCTGGTCGGACGTGCAAGCGGCCGGGTACACGGTCCACCTGCGCCGGTCCGATGATGGGGGCCGGACCTGGACGCCCAACGACGTGCGCACGATCGCCCTGGCCACGAACCCGGCCCTGGCCGTCAACTCGGCGGGCAAGGTCGGCTTCCTCTACCAGCGCCTGGTCGGCGTGGGCGCGGCAGCCCACTGGCGGACGATCATCGAGAGATCCGCGAAGGGAGGAGGCAACTGGTCGACGTCCATCCTGGCCGACGTGCCGGCCACCTTCCCCGTGCCTCAGTTCCAGCCCTATATCGGGGACTATGTGGGGCTCACCGCCGTGGGGAAGACGTTCTTCGGGATCTTCTCGGCCAACAACACCCCCGATCTGGCGAACTTCCCCAACGGGGTCCGCTATCAGAGAAACGCGGACTTCCAGGGGCGCCGGCTGCTCGACGTCGACGGCGTCACGGTGGTCAGCCCGTCCATCGATCCGTTCTTCTTCAAGGTCTCGGCCTAAAGAAGCGGGTCAGGGCCGGCCCCGGCGGCGGCGCGCGCGGCCCGACGGAGCGGGAGCGCGCGCGGGGCGATCGGGCATGGTCTGGACCGCCGAGTAGACGCTGCGGGAAGAGGGGTCGCGCTTGAGCACGAAGGTCCCCGATTGCCCGGGCGACAGCTTGGGAGTGTTTTGCCAGCGCACGTCGGTGCTCGCCGGGAAGCGGACGATCACCTCCTTCGCCGCGGGGACTCCCTTGTGGGCATGGGTCACCTGGAGCACGGCCTCGTGCCAGTCGGGGGCGTGCTCGGTGACGGGTTGATGAGCCTCCCTGGGCGCTGGCGCCACGGTGCTGACGACGCCGCTGACGACGAGATCGGCGTCGTCGGCTGGCTCGGCGGCCCGGTCTTCGCGCTCGCCCTCGGGGGGCGACGAATGCCCCAGCGAGGCCAGGACGATGTCGTCACCCACCTCCCAGCTCCGGATGTAGAAGACGACGGTCTCGCCAGCGGCGACCTTCTCGCCGCCGGCAAGTCGAACCCGCACGGCGCTGCCCGCGCGGAGGTTGAGCGGCACACCCTGAGGAGCGCGGTCGACGACGACGGTGGCGGTCCGGTCGTGCACCTCGGCCACCGTCCCCACCACGGTCAGGCGCGCCTTGCGCGCCAGCTCGCTTCGACCCCCTGACACCCGTTCATGATAGCCCCAGGGCGGCTCGGGCGTCGCGGCGTGGCCCTGCGCAAATTCGGGGATGATCCGGACCCTCTCGTCTGGTGGGCTCGATTGACTACCGCGTTGTGAAGGCTTCTCCACCAACGAGGCGGACGTGCAGGTGGGGGCGCTGTGGCGTCACGGCCGCATCATCGAGCTGGGGACGCTGAACCCGTTCGGCACCGGCTCGGCCAACGCCGTCAACAGCAAGGGGCACGCGGTCGGGTCCGCCACCGCCGGGGGCGAGGACGCCGATCTGCACGCCGTGATCTGGCGGTAGCCACCCGCACGAACAAGCTGCGCGCCATCTCCACCTCGCTCCCGTCGGTCGGTGTACGCTAGGCGGGTGAGCCGCTCGTTCGTGATCCTCCTGGCCCTGCTCGGCTGCGACGGGCACGGGCTGGCGCCGGTGGACGTTGCCCCGGTGGATGCCGCGCTCGCCGACGCTCCCGCCATCGACGTGGCCTTCCCGCCCCCCGCCTGCACGCCCGGCGCGGACCAGACCTGCAACGCCGATCCGGCCATGTCGGGCCTGGCGGGGTACTGCAACTCGTACGGCACCTGCATGTGCCTGGCCGGGTTCACCTACGACTCCGGCACGCGCCGCTGCCGTCCCCAGCGCAGCTGTCCCACCGTCGCCGGCGAGGCGCCCGAGGGTGCATCGGGGCCGCCCATCTGCCGCGACCCCTGCCCGGGGGAGTGGGCCACCATGGTGCCGCTCGACACCTCGGACTGCATGGTACGCACCAGCGTCGACTGCCCGGCCGGTGATCGGGGAGTCGCGAGGATGTTCCTGGGGGTGGCCCAGGACTGCCGCATCCACTCGTACGTCTATCTGCGGGTCGACTTCAGCATGGGCTGCCCCTCGCGCCTGCTGGTGCGGGCGCGCGGGGGGCTGGCGCAGGATCGCATCGACTGTCTGACCGCGGCGCTGTCGGGGCAGCGCTGGCAATGCGCGCTGGATGCCACCTGCACCATGTGGGAGATGGAGATGCTCCCTTGACCCTCAGCGGTGTGACACGCCCGCGCCGCCGACCTCGAGCCAGTTGAGGTTGAACAGCCCCTGGTCGCCGGGGTTGCGGCGGAAGACGAAGCAGGTGCGGGCGGTGCCGCCGGGATCGGTCAGCGGGGCGGTGACGTCGGTCCAGGTCTGCCAGCCGCCGGTGACGGGGACGGTGGCGGTGCTGATCATGGCGCCGGTGGGGCTGCCGCGGCGGACCTCGATTCGCCCGCCCATGCCCCCCGAGGCCACCCGGTAGGTGACCGAGTCGATGTTCTGGAAGTTCATCTCGTTCCAGCAGACCCAGCTGCCGTCGTTGATGTAGGCGAGGTTGAGATCGCCGCCCTCGGGATCGCTGGTGGGCTCGGTGCGCAGGTCGTTGGCGGCGCCGATGAACTCGTAGTGCTCGGCCTCGAGGCGCTTGAAGTGCATGAGCACGGCGGCCTTGCCGGTCAGCTTGGGCGCGGGGGGCGCGCCCGAGTCGGTGAAGGCGGCCCCCACGATCTGCCAGGAGTTCTCGGTGGGGACCAGGCCGCTGGCGGTGGTGATGGTGCCGCGGCAGCCGGTCGCTGGCAGCCCGTCGTGCTGGTGCTGGTCGTGGCCCAGCGCCGGCGTCACCACCGCCTTGGCGCACGAGGCGCCGGGCTCGTCGGCGTCCTGGACGGTGACCGTGTAGTCCACCTTCTCGCCCGAGCCCACGAAGGTCCCGGCGGCCGGGGTCACGATGGTCACCACGGGGCGGGTGTTGCCGGCGGCGATCTCCACCGTGGCCGAGGCCGTGGCCACGCCATCGCTGACGGTCAGCTTCGCGGTGTGAAGGCCGGCCGCGGCGTAGGTGTGGCCGGGGTTGGCCTGGGTGGAGACGGGGCTTCCGTCGCCGAAGTCCCACGAGAAACTGAGCGGCTTCATCTCGGGATCGCTGGAGCCGGCGGACGAGAAGCGCACGGCCAGCGGGAGCGGCCCCGAGTCGACGTCCGCGCTGGCGGCCGCCGCGGGCGGCCGGTTGGCGCCCCCGAAGCCGACCCGGTAGACGGCGCCGCCGGACTCGCCGTACTCGGCCACGTACATCACCCCGCTGGGCGAGATGCGCATGCAGATGAGCCCGTTCCAGTGCAGCGCCGGCAGCCAGGTCTCCATGCCCTTCGACGCGCCTTGCTCGTCGACGGTGACCCGCTGGATCCAGCCGCGCGAGTAGTCCATCAGGAAGACCGAGCCGTCGTAGGCGCGCGGCAGCTTCATGGGCGAGCCGCCCGGCCGCCACTGGTGGACCGCGCCGGCCAGGGCGGCGCGGCCGCCGCTGCCCCACTTCGAGGCGCCGTAGCTGTAGGCGATCCACGACGGGCGGGCCGGGGGCA
>Ga0134123_10001198_pt1 | contig 17011 bp, 16 predicted proteins | sample KB303_FD_96460 | JGI IMG/M metagenome (GOLD analysis project Ga0134123, IMG submission 96460) | Terrestrial soil microbial communities without Nitrogen fertilizer from Kellogg Biological Station, Michigan, USA - KB3-0-3 | ecosystem: Environmental > Terrestrial > Soil > Unclassified ...
ACGCCGCGGTCTGCAACACGATCGCCTTCGGCTCGAAGAACTCGGCGCTGGTGCTCAGAAGAGTGTGACCACCGGTTGCGCGGTCGCGCGGTCACGCGGCAAAGGCTGTCATCCCGAGCGGGAGCGAGGGAGCTGGGGCTCGGGTGGCGCGCGAGGCGCGGGCATGGCGCGCCACCCGCCCGGGTCCCTCGCTAACGCTCGGGATGACATGCTTTGCCGCGCAACCGCGTGACCGCGCAACCGCGTGACCGCGCAACCGCGTGACCGCGTGACCGCGTGACCGATACACTGCACTCGCATGTTCACGCCGCGACGAATCCCGGTCCACGAACTGCTCGACGAGCATGACGCGCCGCGCGGCGACATGGAGCGGTCGCTGCGGGATCTGCGCTGGATCAACCGCTGGCTGGGCGGGACGGCGATCTACAGGCGCCTGCTGCGCCGGGTCCCGGCCGGCTCGGTCGTGGACCTCGGCGCGGGCACGTGCGACGGACTGGAAGGGCTGCGCGGCGTCCGTCTTCGCGTCGGCCTCGATTTCAAGATCGACCACCTCCTCTACCTCCGCGAGGGCTCGCCGGTGCGGCGCGTGGTGGGCAACGCCTGCCTGCTGCCGTTTCGCGACGGCGCGGTCGACGTCGTCAGCTCGGCGCACTTCTTCCATCACTTCTCGCCGGAGGAAAACGCGGTGATCCTCGGCGAGTCGGCACGCGTCGCGCGGCGGGCGGTGATCGTGAACGACACGCGGCGGCATTACGTGCCGTTGCTGGTGGTGCTGTTCTTCAGCGCGATCCGCGTGTTCGGCCGCATCACGCGCTCCGACGCGCCGGCGTCCGTGCGCCAGGGCTACACGCTCGCCGAGGTGCGGGCGATCGTGGAGCGCGTCGCGGCGGCGCGGCGCGCGGTCGTGCGCGTCTGGCCGTTCCGCTTCGCCATTCTGCTGTGGAAGACGTAGCCATCATCGGCGCCGGCCCCGCCGGCTCGACGCTCGCCGCGCTGCTCGCCGGCCGCGGCGCGAGCGTCACCGTTTACGATCGCGACGTCTTTCCGCGCGACAAGCTGTGCGGCGAGTTTCTTTCCTACGACGCGCTCCCCGTCCTCGAGCCCCTCGGCGTGATCGCGGAGATCGACCGCGCCGGCGCGCCGCACATCGAGCGCTGCCGCGTCGTCGGGGCGAAACGGACGTACGAGCTCGCGCTCCCCCATCCCGCCCGCGGCGTCTCCCGCCTCTTCCTCGACGATCTCCTGCTCCGCACCGCCGTGCAGCGCGGCGCGAAACGCGCGGACGGCGTGACCGTCGCGAGCCTCGAGGAGCTCGACGCGAAAATCGTCGCCGGTGCGTGGGGCCGCTGGGGCCGATTCGACCAGCAGCTGCACCGCGGCTTCGTCACCGATCACTCCCACCGCAACTTCGGCTTCAAACGCCACTATCGGAACACGGAACACGGAACACGGAACACGGAGCACATCGACCTCTACTCGTTCACCAAAGGCTACCTCGGCGTCAACGCCATCGAAGGCGCGCTGACCAACATCTGCGGCCTCGTGCACGCCAGCCGCCTCTCCGGACACAAAGGAAAATGGGACGCGTTCATCGAGACGATCCGCCGCGAGCATCCGCGGCTGGAGGAGCTTTACGCGCAACACGAGTCCGCGCAGGACGGCTATCTCTCCTCGGAGCCGGTGATCTTTCGCTCGCGCTCGGCCGTCGAGGGCGGTGTGTTCATGATCGGCGACGCCTCGGGGGTCATCGATCCGCTGACCGGCAACGGCATGGCGATGGCGATTCAGTCGGCGCTGCTCGTCGCGCCGATGCTGCTGCGCCTGCTCGAGACGCCCGCGCGCCGCGGCGCGATCGAGGACGAATACCGCCGCGCGCACCGCGCGATGTTCACCCCGCGCATCGCCTGGAGCCGCCGCACGGCGTCGCTGCTCTCGCGCCCGCGCCTCCTCGACGCCGCGCTCGCGACCACGCGCTGGCCGCGCATCGGCGAGCTCCTGCTGCGCCGCACGCGCGCGTCGCGCGACGAGATCGAACGGCTCGCCGCGGCATGGTTCTAGCCGGCACGGCCGGCTGCGCTGGCTGGCGGAACGCCGCCGTCCCGGCGGCTGGCCCGGCGGCGTCACGCCGCCGCACGCGGGGCGCCGGGACGGCGCCCGGCCAGCCGGCGAGGACGCCGGCGTTCCGCTCGTTCTGCTAGAGTTTTCTCCTCCATGAGCGCACTGCCCCAGGGAGAGTTGCTGCTGCCGCTCTTCCCGCTGCCGAACATCGTCTTCTTTCCCGAGACGCGGCTCCCGCTGCATGTGTTCGAGCCGCGCTACCGGCAGATGGTGAAGGACGTGCTGGAGGGCGACCAGCGCTTCGGCATCGTGCTGCTGCGTCCGGGCTGGGAGGCCGACTACTTCGACGCGCCGCCGGTATTCGACTGCGGCACGCTCGGCACGATCGAGCAGGCCGTGCCGCTGGAGGACGGGCGGTACAACATCGTCGTGCGCGGCGACGTGCGGTTTCGCATCCTCGACGAAGTGTCGCGCGTGCCGTACCGCACGGCGCGCGTGATCGCGCAACCCGAGGTGCGGCGCGAGGCCGCGGATGCATACGCGCAGCGCGAATGGCTGGCCGACCTGTCGCGCCAGTACCTGCACTACCTGCCGGAACAGAGCGCGGTGCCGGAGATCGAGACCGTCAACCTGAACGCGCTCACCAACGCCCTGATCATGTCGCTGAACCTCGACGTCGAGGAGAAACAGAAACTCCTCGAGATCGACGACGTCATCGCCCGCGCCGAAGAGATCGGGAACGAGCTCGCGAGCCGCATCGAGAGCCTGCGCTTCCTCGCGCCGTACCGGCGGCCAACGGACCCCCGGCACAACTGATCCGGCGGTCACGCGGTCGCGCGGTCACGCGGTCACGCAGCAGTCGCTACCGCGTGACTGCGTGACCGCGCAACCGCCCCAGCATCTCCATCGCCTCGGCGTAATCCGCCCGCAGCTCCAGCGCCTTCCCATACATCCGCACCGCCTCGTCGCGCTGTCCGAGCGAGGCGTACGCCTCGCCGCTGCGCGCGTAGAAGCCGGGCTCGGCGGGGAACGCGTCGCGCGCGATCGCGAGCAGTTCCAGCGCATCGGCGAAGCGGCGGCGCTGCATCAGCCGCTGGATCACGATGTTCAGCTGACCCGCGGGCAGCCCGCGGTATTTCGCCGGAGCGGCGGCGCTCTCCCACAACGCCTGCGCCGCCGGCTCGAGGCTCCAGCGATCGTAATTCGGACGATTGCCGAGGAGATCGATCTCGACCGTCACCTCATCGGAGAGCACCGCATCGCCCCAGAACTTCGTCCCGGTGATGTTGAAGTCCTTCCGCCGCAGCGTCGTCCTGCCCGCGCCGCCGATGCGGATGTTGCCCCACGCGGAGTCCGCGCCGCGGCGCACCGTACGCGTCATCGGAATCTCGATCGCGCGCGTCACGCCCTTCATCGTCAGCTCGCCGCGCATCAGGTAGTCGTCGCCGCGCACGTGCGCGATCGACGTGCTGCGGAACACGATCTTCGGATGCTTCGCGGAGTCGAAGAACAGCTCGCCCTGCAGGTCCTTGTCGCGCGACTCCTCGCCGGTATCGATGCTCGCCGGATCGATGATCACGGTCACCGACGAACGCTCGGGATGCGCGTCGTCGTAGAGGATCGACGCGCGGTACGAGCGGAACGTGCCGTGCACCTTCGTCATGCCGAGAAATCCGATCGAAAAGCCGAGGTGCGAGTGGGCGTCGTCGACGCCGAAGATCTCCGCGCCGACGAGGTCGATGCGGTTCGACTCCTGGGCGAGCGCGGAAAGCGAGAGGACGAGCGTCAGCAGCGCGAGCCGTCTCATTGCGCCGCCCCGAGCTGGACGGACGTGTACTTGCGCGTGGCGCTCGTCCATGGGTCCACCATCGACACGCGGACGAGGAACGGGAACTTCACGCCGCCGGCGTCGCGGTAATCCTCGTAGTCCGTCTGCTGCGGGATCGTGCCGATCGCGCGCGGCGTGAGCAGGACGCGGCGCAGCAGCAGGCCCGAATTCACGTCGAAGGAGAGCCGGTCGTTGCCGTTTTTGACGACCCAGACGTCGGCGTTCCCGATCTTCTCCTTCCGGACCGTCCGCGCGTCCTCGCCGATGTCCGACGGCGCGATGAGCACGAACGCCGGATTCGGCTCGTCGGTGAGCTCGAACGCGACCGTGCCCTGGGAATTCGTCCGCTCGCCCTTCAGCACGCGCGGCAGTTTCAGTCTGGACGCATCGCCGAGGGCGGCCGCGTATTTCGCGACGACATCCTTGGCGGCGAGCAGTTGCGGCTCTTCGTGCACGGGCGTGGGAAACGGCGGCGCGGCCTGCGGCAGCTCGACCAGCGTCAGAGGCTTCCTCGAGCCGCGGTGGCAGGTGTAGCACGACACGATCGACTGGCCGTCGAAGCTGTTGCGGTTGATGTCCATCACCATCTGGATCATCTTCCGCGCGCGCCGCTTCGCCGGCTTCTCGTCGCTCGCGAAGTCCCACTTCTCCTTGATCACGTGGCAGTAATCGCAGTGCGTCCCCATCGACGCGCGGATCAGGTTCATCGTCCTCTGCAGCTCGAGGTCGGTCAGGCCGGTCAGCAGCTTTACGTTCTTCTGTTCGGCGTTCGCCGAAAGCGCGAGGATCAGGAGCACGATCGCTTTTCGCATGCGTCGACGGTAGCGAGCGCGCGGGACGGCGAGGCGGGGAAGCGGTCAGAGAAATGTCAGGAACGTGTCAGGAGCGTTGCGCCCGGCGCGGCCGATGATCGATCCTAGCGCCGTGCGCATGCTCGTCGTGATCGTCCTGCTCGTAGCGACGCTCGCGATCACGGCGTGGATGGCGCTGCGCGCGCAGAACGCCGCGCGCGAGCACCGGCGGGCGGCGGAGAACGTCGTGCGCGACTGGACGCGCGTCGCCGCCGACGAGCTCGCACGGCGCGCCGAGGCGCAGGCGACGTTTTACGGGACGTACCCGGTCCTGATGAAGATCCACGACGCCGCGCCGCTGCCGGCGGCGCGCGAGCTCGCGCGGACCGCGAAGACGCCGATCGAACGGCGCAACGCGCGCCTGGTCGTCGAGACGTTCCGCTACGACGGACGCGGCGTGCGCAATCCGGCGTTCGACGCCATCCTCGCGAATCCGCCGCAGCCCTCCGAACAACTGCCCGTGCACGTCGGCGAGCGCGTGTTCGTCTACGCGCTCTCCGCCGACAAGCGCACGCTCACCGCCTTCGAAGTGAACCGCGCGGCCCTCGGCCCGTTCTTCGAGCTGGCGATGACGATGCGCCCGCTGCTCCCCCGCTCGCTCGCGGACGGGAAGATCGGGAACGACGCGATCCGCGCGCGGGCCGTCGACGCGCGGGGGCGCGTGCTCTTCGCCACGCGCGCCGCGCCCGATCCGCAGCTCGCCGTGCGCCACCGCGCGGACGACGACGGCCTGCTGCGCGGCTTCACCGTCGAGGCGGCGATCGCGCCCGAGACCGTGCCGGCGATCGTCACCGGCGGCATCCCGCGCGCGCTGCCGGTCTACGCCATGCTGCTCGTCCTCACCGCGGCGCTGCTCGTCACGGCGATCCTGCAGATCGGCCGCGAGCGCGCGCTCGCGCGCCTGCGCTCCGACTTCGTCGCCGGCGTCTCGCACGAGCTGCGCACGCCGCTGACGCAGATCCGGATGTTCGCGGAGACGCTGCAGCTGGACCGCATCCGCTCCGACGCGGAACGGCGCCGCTCGCTGGCGGTGATCGATCAGGAGTCGCGCCGCCTGGCGCAGCTCGTCGAGAACGTGCTGCAGTTCTCGCGCGGCGAGCGCGGGATGCTGAAGATCTCGCCGCGGGCCGCCGACGTCGGCGCGATCGTGCGCGACGCGATCGATGCGTTCCTCCCGATCGCCGCCGCGCGCGGGATGCGCGTCACGGCGAGCATCGACGACGGCGCGACCGCCGGCGTGGACGACGACGCGATGCGCCAGGTGGTGCTTAACCTGCTCGACAACGCGGCGAAGTACGGCCCGGATGAGCAGGAGATCGTCGTCGAGGTCCGCCGGGGGAAGCGGATGGTGCGCATCGCCGTCGAGGACGAGGGGCCGGGCGTGCCTCCGCGGCAGCGGCGGCGGATCTGGAACCGCTACACGCGCCTGCCGCGCGAGCGCGAGCGCGCCATCGCCGGCGCCGGCATCGGACTCGCGGTGGTGCGCGACCTCGTGTTGCTGCATCGCGGCCGCGCATGGTGCGAGACGGGGATGCGCGGCGGCGCGCGCTTCATCGTCGAGGTGCCGGCATGAGGCGCGTGCTGATCGTCGAGGACAACCGCGACCTCGCGTACGGCCTCCGCAACAATCTCGAGATCGAGGGCTACGAGGTCGACGTCGCGGACGACGGGGCGGCCGGGCTCGCGCGCGCGAAGGAGACCCGCCCCGACCTCGTCGTGCTCGACCTGATGCTGCCGCGGATGGACGGCTTCCGCGTGCTCCGCGCGCTGCGCGACGATGCGCTGACGATGCCGGTGCTCGTGCTCACGGCACGCGGCGAGGAGGCGGACAAGGTCCGCGGCCTGAAGCTCGGCGCGGACGATTACCTGACCAAGCCGTTCGGCCTGCTGGAATTGCTGGCGCGCGTGGAGGCGCTGCTGCGCCGCGCCGGTCCGCGCCCTGCCGAGCGCACGGTCGAGCGGATCGGCGAGCTCGACATCGATCGCACGACGCATACGGTGTCGCGCGACGGCACCCCGGTCGAGCTCGCGCCGAAGGAGTACGACCTCCTCGTCGCCCTCGCCGACCGCAACGGCGCCGTCGTCTCCCGCCTCGAGCTGATGCGCCAGGTCTGGGGCTACTCCGATGCCGTGGTCACGCGCACGATCGATACGCACGTCGCCGAATTGCGCCGCAAGCTCGAGCGCGATCCCTCGCGGCCGAGGCATATTTTGACGGTGAGGAAAGTTGGGTACCGGCTGAAACGGTGATTCGCGGTTGCGCGGTCACGCGGTTGCGCGGCGACGCTTCGCGTGATTGGTTCGTATCACTCCATATGCCCCGGCTCCTCTTCGTTCTCCTCGCTTTTCTTGTTCCTCAACTCGCGTTCGCGCGTACTCGCGTCGTTACCAGCAAACTCGACTCCGCGCGCCGTATTCTCATCATCACGGCCCATCCCGATGATGAGCTGTTGCTGGCGCCGCTGCTGGCGCAGCGATGCGTGACGGGCGGCGCGAGTTGTTCGTTTGTGGTGATGACGGTCGGCGAGGGTGGCGGGGATGGGGCGGTGCGGGCGGGAGAGATGGCGCGGTCGGCGGCGATGTTCAATGCGCGGCTGTTGCAGTGGACGTATCCGGATGTGCTCACGGATATCGCGGCGGCGTGGGGCGATCGGGCGACGCTGGTGCGGCAGCTGAGCGATGTGATCGCGACCGAGCAGCCCGATCTCATCCTCACGTTCGATCCGGCGCACGGGTCGACGGGTCATCCGGCGCATCGCGAGATCGGGCAGCTCGTCGTCGAGACCGGCGCGCGCAACGTGTTCTTCCTCGAGACCGCCGCGCGCTTCATCGGCTCCTCCGGCTTCGAGCTCTCGAACGCCGCGCAAGACCGCGCGTGGATCATCAACGCGAACGACGACTGGGAGTTCGTCCTCCGCGTCGCCGAAACGCACGCGACGCAGTTCACGCCGGAACAGGTCGAGAGCCTGCGCACGCTGCCTCTCGAACAGCGAAAAGTGTGGCTCATGCCCGCACCCTGACCGGTTACGCGGTTACGCGGTTGCGCAGTTACGCGGTGCAGAAGCATCCTCACCTGCCGCGTAACCGCGCAACCGCGCAACCGCGCAACCGTCAAACGGGCTCCCTGAACAGCGTGTCGTGCGGTGCCGAGCGCTCCTCCTCCGGGCGCCCGGCCGTGTAGTAATAGAGCGAGACCGACTTGCGCGTCACGCCGGGCGGCGAGGTCAGGGGGTGCGGGTGGCCGTGGAACGAGGTATCGGTCGTCGAGAAGACGACGGTGCGGTTGAACGACGGCAGGATGCGGCGGCGGCACTCGGTCATCGAGGCGTTCCACAGCTCCAGGTGGCCGCCCCACTCCTCGCGCCAGCCGTCGTTCAGATACACGAGCATGTTCAGCCGGCGGTCGAGCTTCAGTTTCGGATGGACGTTGAAGTCGGCGTGGATCTTCAGGAAGCCGCCGGGCTCGATCTGGTGCAGCCCGCCGCCGCCGAAGTACGGATCGGGGATCAGGCCTTCGATCCCGGTCAGCGCCTCGAGGAACAGCAGCATCTCGAAGCCGTTCATCGCATCCAGGAACGAGCGAATGAACGGCGAGATCGTGCTGTGCTCGTGATAGAAGCCGAGCTTCTTCTCCAGCGGCGAGTCGAAGCGCATCCACTTCGTCTCTTCCGGCTTCGGGAACTCGTCGACGATGCGCCGCAGGTCGGCGTCGTCGAAGAGGCCGTCGAGGGCGATGTGGGGGAAGGGATCGGCCGTCTGGTATTGCTCGCGCAACGCGCGCGGATCGTGATGGAGCGCCACCGGTGCCATGCGCGCGCCATCATAGAATGCGCCGCGTGTCCCCGCCGCCGTACCGCGATTTCTACTATCCGCTGAACGTCTTCATGCACATCCTGACGCATGAGGAAGCGGCGGTTCCCTATCTGCACTACGGTCTCTTCACCGATCCGCGCGACAACATGTGGACGGCGCAGGAGCACTCGACGGAGATGCTGCGCGAGCGCCTGCCGCCGCCGCCCGCGAAGGTCCTCGACGTCGGCGCCGGCCTCGGCACGACGCTGGCCTGGCTGGCGATCGGCGGCTACGACATGCGCGGCATCACGCCCGACGAGAAGCAGATCGCGATGATCCGCGCGCGCTACGAAGGCCTCGGCGTGAAGTGCATCCGCTTCGAGGACCTCCCGCCCGAGCCGTTCGACGCGATCTACTTTCAGGAGTCGTCGCAATACATCGATGCCGAGGCCATCTTCTCGAAGGCGCGCGAGATGACGAAGCATGTGATCGTGCTCGACGAGTTCTCGCTACGCCCGGTCGAGCTCGAAGGTGCGCTGCATTCGCTCGCGCGGTTTCTCGAAGCCGCGACGCGCCACGGCTTCGAGGTTGACGAGGAGATCGACCTGACCGAGGCCGCCGCGCCGACGATCGACTACTTCAACGCGCGCATCCCCCGATACCGCGAAACACTGATCGCCGACCTCGGCATCACCGAGCAGCAGGTCGACGACCTGATCGCGAACGGGGTCCGCTATCGCTCGTTGTACGCCGACGGTACGTATGGCTACCGGCTGCTTCAGTTTAGGAGTGCGGCGGCGTAGCCGCCGCTTTCAGAGCGGTGGCTTTGCCACCGCACTCCTAGACCAGGTCATCCTCGGGCGGCGTGCGAAGTCGAGCGCGAGGTCCGGCGAGTACGTGGTCCATCCCTCGGGCGAGTCGTAGCGGATGCGCAGGGTGATGCCGGGCATGTCGGGCAGGCGGAAGCCGTCCTCGCGCGGGACGTCGAACGCCTGGATGCCGTTCGCGATCAGCACGCGGTACTGCCCTTCCGCGTACGGCCCGAACTTCCAGAACAGCGCTGAGTCGCGATACTCGAAGTCCGCGGAGAGCGGCGCGTCGTTGCGGATGCCCCTGCAGTGCCGCTTGGCGATCGCCGGCAGATCGGACGTGATATCGACGATCGCGCGGCGGTGCGGGTAATACTCCCACGCGCGTTTGCCGCCGATGTCGGCGGTGCACAAAAAGTAGTCATCGTAAAACCACGCCGCGCCTGCTGCTTTGTGCGCGTGCGCGGTCTTCAGCCAGTTCAGCTCCTCCATCGCCGCCGGCGGCACGATCGGGCGGCGCAGCCAGGAATTCGGCGGCATGTCGTAAAAGAAGCGCGCCTCCTCGGACATCCGCAGCGTTCGGCCGTATTCGCGGCCCCATTCCTGCCGGTTGACGACGATCATCAGCAGCGGCACCACGGTCAGCAGCGCCGCGCGCACCTCGCGCCGCCGCCACCGCTCCGCTCCGGCGACGAAGGCGATCGACCAGCAGAGCCACGGCATCAGCGCGTAGCGGCGCTGCATCTCCTTCGACACGGGGACGATCGGTCCGACCGCGAGGGCGAGCGCGAGGAGGAACAGCAGCGCGCCGCGTTTGCCGATGCGGACGATGCCGAGGAGCATGAGCGCGATCAGCGATACGCCGAGCCAGACATTCGCGCCCGCGCAGGCGAGCACGATCTTCTGCGGCAGCATCGCGATCAGCCGCGGCCAGTCATCGCGATCCACCGCCCAGCCGTAGCCGCCGAGGATCGTGCCGATGACGGCGCGGCGCCAGAGGAGATAGACCGCGAGCGAGACCGCGTGCGGGATGAGCTGGCGCAATCGCGTGCGCACGTCTCGCACGGGCAGCGCGAGGAGGAGAAACGGCAGCGGGATGATCGTCTCCTTCGCCAGCATCGCGGCGAGGTAGACGAAGGCGGAGAGCAGCGGCCGGGCGCGGACGAACAGAATCGCCGCGAGCGAGCCGAGTCCGATTCCGAGAAAGTAGTGAATGCCGGAGATCTCGGTCACGAGGCTGCACAGCGGCACCGAGGCCGCGTAGAGCAGCGCGCCGGTCGCGGCGGCCGGCGGCCGGAACCAGAGGCGCAGCGCCGCATACAACGCCAGCACCGACAACACGACGACGGCGAGATGCACGACGAACCAGCGCGCCGGATCGAGCCCGAACAGCGCGAGGTTGCCCTCGACCGCGGCCATCATCAGCGGCGTGAACAGCTTCTGCGGCCACACCGCGGCGCTGAAGAACGCATCGCGCACGGTGTGGTCGATCGCGAGGTGCAGGTTGAACGCGTCGTCGTACGTCCACCAGAGCCGCTGGACCTTGCGGTACAGCAGCAGCACCAGCAGCGTGAGCCCGATCGCGATCGCGATGTCGCGGACCCGTTGCGTCTTCATCGCGTGTAGCGCCCGCGCACGCCGTTCCACTTCACCCGCAGCAGATCGACCGGATCGGTGACGAGGCAGCGCAGCACGCGCAGCCGCGACGGGCGCAGCTCGCGCATCGGCGAAACCGCCACCCGCGCGATGCGCATGCCGTTCTTCACGGCGATGTAGAGATACTCGATGTCGTACATCCCGCCGCGCACGGTCTGCAGCGAAGCCAGCCTTCGCGCGGCGTCGCGGCGGAACGCCTTCAGCCCGCACTGCGTGTCGAAGAAGCGCGCCGACTGGAAGATGAAAAGGCGCTGCGCGAGAAAGAGTCCGATCGACAGCACGAAACGGCCGGCGTTCCGATACTGCCAGGGGCGCCGCTCGGCGATCACGACGTCGTAGCCGTCGCCGATGAGCCGCAGGAATTCCGGGAGCAGCGCCAGCTTCTCCTCGTCGAGGTCCGCGTCGAGATGGAACACGACCTCGCCTTCCGCCGCGAGCATCCCGATCCGCACCGCGTCGCCCTTCCCCCGCTTCTCGCCGGCCAGCACGCGCAGCTGCGGCAGCCCCTCATCCGCCTTCGGCACCTTCTCCCCGCCAGCGGGGAGAAGGGCGCTCGCGGGAAGCGTTTCGCGAGAGTCCCTCGCCCCGCCCGGCGGGGAGAGGGTGCCCGAAGGGCGGGTGAGGGGCAGCACGTCGCTGTCATCGACGATGATCACTTCGGAGTCGGCGGGCAGGACGCGCCGGAGCTGTTGAATCCACAGCTGCAGCTCTGGCTCGTTAAACGTCGGGACGACGATGGAGACTTGCATGGTCACGCAGTCACGTAGTCACGCAGTCACGCGGTGATTTTGCCGCGCGACCGCGCGACCGCGTGACCGCGCAACCATTCCCCCGTCCGTCATCGCGTGCGCGCGAAGATGCAGCTGCGGCAGATGAAATCGGCCGGCGCTTCTTCGAGCCCGTACACCCAGCGGCGCAGTTTCGCGATCTCGTCCCCTTCCAGCACCTCGGCGATCGTGCTCTTCGTCAGATCGCCGACGACGTACTTCTCATCGTAGTCTTCGCAGCAGAGCACGCACGTGCCCTTCGGCGTGATGTGCAGGTGCTGCAGCGGACGCGAGCCGACATTGTCGCAGCCCGCGAGCGGTTTGCCGTGCGTCGCGGCCTTGAGCCCGACGTCGAGCCAGCCCGCGCGGTCCATCACCACGTGCGCCTCGACCTTGAAACGGCTGCCGGCGTAGCGCTCGCGGATCGCGTCGAAGTCGTGCTGGTGCGTATCGTCGCCGCCGCCGAGGACCACGATCTTCATCTCGTCGGCCACGGGGCGGTCCTTCATGTAGTCGACGTTGCGCAGCACGATGTTCAGGTGGTCCTCGCCGCGCGTCGCCTTGTAGCGCTCGCGGTCGAGCGTCGAGAGATTGATGCAGAGATACCGCAGCGGCCCCGACTCCACGATCGCCTCGGTCTTCATCGGCGTGAAGCCCGAGCCGTTGCTCAGCACCGCCACCGGCAGCCCCGCCGCGAACAGCGTGCGGCAATGCTCGAGGAAGCGCCGCTCCACGCTCGGCTCGTTGTAGCTCTGCAGGAACACGCTCTCGAGCGTCGGGCGGTACGCCAGCAGCTCGCCGACGATGCGCTCGAAGAGCGCGTCCGGCATCGCGTAGTCCTCGCGCGGATCGATCGACACCGGGCAGAAATAGCAGCGCTGATTGCACGTCGTCATCGTCTCCAGCGAGACGATTTTCAGCCGGTGCCGCCGCGAGAGATCGTCGCCGTTGCGCACCAGCCACCCTTCGCGCTCCAGCGATTCATCGCCCGCGCGGAAGCGCTCGTACACGCCGTCCCCCGGCACCAGCGTGCGGTCCGTGAGCGGATCGTAGACGCGCTCGCGGTCGATGTGGAGAAAGGGACTGGGCCTGAGCATCGGTGCGCGAAAGGTACGTCAGTCGAACGTCGCGCGTCCAAACGCGCGCCTTCGTCTAAGATTCCCCGCCATGTCCATCGCCGTCCTCTATCCGCGCTTCGACCATCCGGCGGTCGAAGAGCGCTACGCGAGCTGGCAGACGCAGATGCTGCTGCGCCGCGGCGAGGAGCAGACGCACATCGTTTTCTACGACTCCGACGAGCAGGCGCGCGACCTCGCCGGCGAGATCGACGAGGAGCACGTGCTGGTCGTCATCGACCCGCTGCTCCTGCCATCGCCGCGCATCGGCATCCGGCTGCGGCACATCCTCGAACGGAGCGGCGCCGAGGCCGCGGTGCCGGTGTCGAATGAAGCGCAGCACCCGCGCCAGCTGCGCGGTCCGCTGATTCCGTACCTCACGCTGCGCGAGTTGCAGGCGGCGATCGAGCGTGCCGCCGAACAGCCGGAGGACGTCGAGCGCGTGACGTGGGACGGGTCGAATCCCGCGATGTTTCTCTGCCGCGCGAGCCTGTTCGCGAACAGCACCCGCCCGCTCCCGCGGCTCATCGAAGGCCGCGCCGTCGCGATCTCCGGCACCGACTACGTCCACCGCTGGAGCTCTCTGCGCGGACAAGTGCGCCACGACCTGCTGGACCTCATCGACGGCGGCGCGAAATCGATCCTCGAATTCGGCTGCGGCGAGGCGCCCCTCGGCGAGGCGCTGAAGAAACGCCAGCGCTGCCGCGTCGTCGGCATCGAGCTCGATCCCGACGCCGCGGCCGTCGCGAAAAAGCGCATCGACGAGGTCTACCGCGGCGACGTGCGCGAGATCGTGTCGATCCTCAAAGAGCGCTTCGACTGGATCGTCGGCGGCGACATCGTCGAGCACCTCGACGAGCCCTGGTCCTTCCTCGCCGAGCTGCGCCGCGTCAGCACGCCGGGCGGCCGGCTGCTGCTCAGCATCCCCAATATCGCCAACGCCTCGGTCGTCGCCGACCTCCTGCAGGGCCGCTTCGACTACGTCTACATGGGCCTCACCTGCGTCGGCCACCTGCGCTTTTTCACGAAGCAGTCGCTCGAAGACATGCTCACCATCGCCGGCTGGACCATCGAGCGCATCGCACCGCAGAACTACCTCGCGACTCCCGCGCGCGAGGAACTGCTCTCGGCTCTCGACAGCGCGGCTTATCCGTACTCACGCGAAAATCTCGAACCGACCGGGTACTACGTGATTGCGAAAAATGAGTAAGGGTCACGCGGTCACGCAGTCACGCAGTTGCGCGGCCCCGCCCGCCCGCAGCCGCGTGACCGCGTGACCGCGTGACCGCGTGACCAATGAACATCGCCTACCTCCTCGAAGACACCGACCAGTCCGGCGGCGTGCGCGTGCAGCTCGCGCACGCGGATGCGCTGATCGCGCGCGGGCATCGCGTGCGGATGGTCACGAAGGGACTGCCGCTCACGTGGCGCAGCTCGCGCGCGGAGTGGGTGTACGTCGACGACTTCCGCGAGTACGACGCGAGCGCGGAGGACTTCGTGGTCGGCACGTTCTGGGTCACGGTGCCGTTCGCGTACGAGCTCGCCGGCGAGCGCGCGGTGCATCTCTGCCAGGGATACGAGGGCGCGTTCTCCGCGTACGAGCCGATCCGCGATCAGATCGACGCCGCCTACTCGCTCCCGATCCCGAAGCTCGTCGTCTCGAAGCCGCTCATCGCGCTCTGCGAGCGCTTCACGAAGGACGTCCACTACATCGGCCAGGTCGTCGAGGACGAGTTCTACCGCGCCGTCACGCCGCGCGAGCATCACCCCCCGCGCGTGCTGCTCATGGGACAGGCTCAGGCCGACCTGCGCGGCATCGTCGAGGGATACGGCGCCGTCGCGCACGCGCGCTGGTTCCACCAGAAGCTCGACCTGATCCGCGTTTCCCCCTGGGCTCCCTCGCGCGAAGAGCCGCTCGAGTCCGTGCAGGAGTTCCACGTCGCCCTCAACACCGACGAGATGACGCGCCTCATGCACTCCTGCGACCTCTTCATCGGCCCGAACCACCGCGAAGAAGGCTTCGGCCTCCCCGCCGCCGAGGCCATGGCTTCGGGGATCCCCTGCGTGCTGACCTCGATCCCGTCCTACCTCTCCTTCGACGAGACCCGCGACTACGCCCTCTTCGCCCCCGAGGAAAACGCCGTCGAGCTCGGCGAGCGCGTGATCGAGCTGCTCGGCGACGAGGGTTTGCGCGAACGGCTGCGCGCGCGCGGACGCGAGGTTGCGGAGCAGTGGCGGGTGGAGCGGGTGGCGGACAGGCTGGAGGAGTTTTTTGCACGTGCGCGCCGCTGAAGCGTGGCTCGTGTTCCGTGATCCGTGTTCCGTGTTCCGTGACCCGGGCTTCCTCGTCCAGGCCAAAAGGCCCGGGTCACAAAACACGGAACACGGAACACGCCTCTCCGAGCACGCATCTCGCATAAAAGCCCGCTTGTGAAAAGTTTCTCTAGTCGCATAGAATCGGGTGCCCGCCTCGGGATAAGTAATGCCTGTTCAAACCATTGACAAAGCTGACTCGATCATCCCCCGCAAGGCCGGCGCGCTTCCGGGCGAAGCCGCGGAGAAGGGGCTCATCACCCTCCCCGGCGAATCGGAGCGCGAGGACGCGGAGCTCGCCGGCAGCTACATCACGACCAAACTCGATCAGGTCGTGAACTGGGCGCGCGGCAACTCGCTCTGGCCGCTCCCCTTCGGCACCGCCTGCTGCGCGATCGAGTTCATGTCCATGGTCTCGTCGCACTACGACGTCGCGCGCTTCGGAGCCGAGGTCGTGCGCTTCTCGCCGCGCCAGGCCGACCTGATGATCGTCGCCGGCACCATCGTCGACAAGATCGCGCCCGTGCTCAAGAAGATCTACGACCAGATGCCCGAGCCGAAGTACGTCGTCGCCATGGGCGCCTGCGCCACCTCCGGCGGCTTCTATCGCGCCTACCACGTCGTCCAGGGCATCGACGAGATCATCCCCGTCGACATCTGGGTCCCCGGCTGCCCGCCGACGCCGGATGGGTTGATGTATGGGATCCTCAAGTTGAAAGAGAAGATCGAAAGGGGCGAGATTCGGCGCGGGTAATGGTTGCGCAGTTGCGCGGTTACGCGGTGTGATTCTGCCGCGCAACCGCGCAACCGCGTAACCGCGCAACCGAGAACATGAGCACCCTCACCAAATTCAGCGCCATCCCCTACACCGGTCCCGCGCCGACGAATCGCCAGCCGTACGTTCCGGCCGAGGCGGCGAAGATGGACGCGCGCGGTGCGGAGATCGCGGGCAAAGTCGGCGGACTGGCGCAGGAAACGGGACAGGACCTCCCGACCTTCGTCGTCGAGAAAGAGCACATCGTCGACGTCCTCCGCGCGCTGAAGAACGACCTCCAGTTCACGCTGCCGCTCGACTGCTACGGCATCGACTACCCGGACCGCGAGAAACGCTTCGAGGTCGTCTACCAGCTCTACTCGCTCGACCACAACGAGCGCGTGCGCCTCAAGGTGCGCGTCGGCGAGGGCGAGAGCGTGCCGTCGAGCCTCCCCGTCTACAAAGGCCTCGACTGGTTCGAGCGCGAGGTCTTCGACATGTTCGGCGTGACGTTCGCCGGCCACCCGAACCTGCGCCGCATCCTCACGCACGAGAACTTCCAAGGCCACGCGCTGCGCAAGGACTACGACCCCGCCAAGCGCTGGCTGCTCACCGAGGAAGGCGTCGCGAAGATCGTCCCGAAGATCGACCCGCGCTTCCAGCAGGAAGAAGACGAATCGGACTTCGAGCGCGTCACGCTGAACCTCGGACCCTCGCACCCCGCGACGCACGGCACGCTCCGCATCGTGGTCACGCTCGACGGCGAGACCATCGTCGGCGCCGACACCGAGATCGGATATCTCCACCGCTGCTTCGAGAAGATGTCCGAGACCCACACCTACCAGCAGGTCATTCCGTTCACGGACCGCCTGAACTACTGCTCGGCGATCATCAACAACGTCGGCTATTGCATGACCGTCGAGAAGATGCTCGGCGTTCAGGCGCCGGCGCGCGCCGACTACGTGCGCCTGGTCCTCTCCGAGCTGATGCGCATCGGCGATCACCTCATCTGCATCGGCACGAACCTCGTCGACATGGGCGCGCTGACGAACTTCTGGTACCTCTTCC
>Ga0134123_10001204_pt1 | contig 16957 bp, 16 predicted proteins | sample KB303_FD_96460 | JGI IMG/M metagenome (GOLD analysis project Ga0134123, IMG submission 96460) | Terrestrial soil microbial communities without Nitrogen fertilizer from Kellogg Biological Station, Michigan, USA - KB3-0-3 | ecosystem: Environmental > Terrestrial > Soil > Unclassified ...
CGCGACTACGCGGGTGGACGCGTCGTCGATTCGCACGTGGCGCGCATCCGCCGGAAGCTTGGCGAGGATGGCGCCGAGCCGAGGTTCGTCCGCACGGTCCACGGCGTCGGCTACGCGTTCGGGGACGCGTGAGCCGGCCGTGACGCTCCTGCAGCGGCTGCCCACGATCCGTTCGAAGCTCGGATCGGTGATCGTGTTCGCCGTCGGGATGACCCTCCTGCTCGTCTATCTGATCCTCGGGGTGGGATTCGAGGTCTTCACGATCGGCGCGCACTGGTGGGAGCTCCTGCTCGCCGGTGTGCTCGGCGCGGGCATCGCGCTCGTGATCGCTCGATGGGTCGCACGGGGGATGACGCAGCCGCTCCGCGACATGGCGCGGGCCGCCCGTCGTATGGAGACCGGCGACTACTCGCAACGGATCCACACGGACTCGCGCGACGAGGTCGGCGGGCTCGCCGAGGCGTTCAACCGGATGAGCACCGAGCTCGAGGGGCTCGAGCTCCTCCGCCGCGAGCTCGTGGCGAACGTGTCGCACGAGCTCAAGACCCCGATCTCGGCGCTGCGGGCACACCTGGAGAACCTGCTTGACGGCGTCGAGCGGCCCGACCCCGAGACGCTGCAGATCATGCTCGTGCAATCCGAGCGGCTGGGACGGCTCGTGGACCAGCTCCTCGACCTCTCTCGGCTCGAGTCGGGCGACGTGCCGCTCGAGCGCGAACGGGTCGAGCTCGCGCCGCTCGTCTCGCAGGTGTTCTCCGAGATCCAGGTCGCCCGCCCCGACCCGGGCGTGACACTTGATGACGACCTGCCTGGAGACCTGCCGCCGGTCTTCGCCGATCGCGAGCGGGTCCATCAGGTGCTGTTCAACCTGCTCGACAACGCGGTACGGCTCACGCCGACCGGCGGGCGCGTGTCGGTCACCGCGTCGAGCCACAACGGTTCGATCGACGTCGTCGTCGCCGACACGGGCCCGGGTATCCCGGCCGAGCACCTGCCCCACGTGTTCGAGCGCTTTTACCGGGTGGACGAGTCGCGTTCGCGCGACGACGGCGGGACCGGGATCGGGCTCGCCATCGCGCGTTCGGTGGTCGAGGCGCATGGCGGGCGGATCTGGGCCGACAGCGAGCCAGGCAGGGGGAGCGCCTTCACGTTCGAGCTGCCGATCGCCTCGGCGTCCGGTGGTCCGGGCGGGGAGCGCCCGAGCGCCGCCCCCTCGAAGGAGACAAGGAGGAACGGATGACATCCGCTACCACGACCATCGACGTCGCCGCCCCGGAGCGCTACGCCTTCCTCGATCTCACGGAGGAGCTCGAGCGTGCGATCAAGGACTCGGGCGTCACCGATGGATCGGTCGTTGCCTTCTGCGCCCACACGACGTGCGCGCTGATCGTCAACGAATGGGAGGACGGCGCGCTCGAGGACTTCCGGGCAAGGATGCTGCGCCTGGTTCCCGACGACTGCTACTACGCCCACGACGACGCGGCGCGCCGCACGCAGAACCTGGACGAGTCCCATGAACGCCGGAACGGCCCCGCGCACGTGAAGGCGATGCTGCTCTCCGCCTCCTCCCACGCGATCCCCGTTGCGGGCGGCGCGGCGATGCTGGGGCGGTGGCAGAGGCTGATCCTGTTCGAGATGGACGAGCCCAAGGACCGGCAGGTCGTCTTCCACGTGTTCGGCGAATAGGCGGGGCGGGTGCGAGGGGCTCCAGGAGCGAGCGCGGATGCGCGAGCGGTCGCCCCCCGGAGGAATGGGAGACTGGAACCGTGCTGACCGAACGCAGGAAGAGCCGCCAGGTGCGGGTGGGCGACGTCACGATCGGCGGCGACGCACCGATCCGCGTCCAGTCGATGACCACGACCAAGACCGCCGACATCAACGCCACCCTGCAGCAGATCGCCTCGCTGGTCGCGGCCGGGGTCGACATCGTCCGGGTGGCCGTGCCCCACTGGGAGGACGCCGAGGCGCTGAAGGCGATCGCGGCCAAGTCGACCGTTCCCGTGGTCGCCGACATCCATTTCCAGTGGAAGTACGCGATGGCGGCGCTCGAAGCCGGGATCCAGGGGCTCCGCATCAACCCGGGCAACATCAAGTATCAGGACAAGGTGCGGCTGATCGCGCGCGAGGCAAGGGCTCGGAGCGTACCGATCCGCATCGGCGTGAACGCGGGGTCACTCGAGAAGGACGTGCTGGCCAGGCACGGCGCTCCGACGGCGGCCGCGCTGGTGGAGAGCGCGCTCGACGAGGCAAGGATCCTCGAGGAGGAGGACTTCTCCGACATCAAGATCTCGGTCAAGCACTCGAACGCCGGGGTCATGATCCAGGCGTACCGGTTGCTCGCGGAGGCCTGCGACTATCCGTTGCATCTGGGCGTCACCGAGGCCGGCCCGATGCCGGCCGGGGGCATCAAGAGCGCGGTGGGGATCGGCGCGCTGCTCTCGGAGGGGATCGGGGACACGATCCGCGTCTCGCTCACGGACGACCCGGTCGAAGAGGTCAAGGTCGGGACCTGGATCCTGCAGTCGCTCGGCCTGCGCAAGCGCGGACTCGACCTCGTGGCGTGTCCCTCCTGCGGGCGGGCGGAGGTCGACGTCCTCGGCCTGACCAAGCAGGTGCAGCAGGCGATCGAACGCGAGGGGCTGAAGGTCCCCATCCGCGTCGCCGTGATGGGCTGCGTCGTGAACGGGCCGGGCGAGGCTCGGGAGGCCGATCTGGGGATCGCGGCCGGCAAGGGCCAGGGGTTCCTCATCGTCAAGGGTGAGGTGGTCGACAAGATCCCCGAGGACCGGTTCGTCGAGCGTGTCATCGAGGAGGCCCGCAAGATCGCGGTCGCGCGCGAGGCTGAGGCCGCGACGTAGGTCGGGCGTCGTCGACGCCCCTGGAGGGGCGCGTCCCGGTGGCAAGCAGCGTGCAGGTGACTGCGGTCACGTCCGACCTGTGGCACGCGGCACCGAAACCTCCCACCTCGCCGGCCTACGGTGGCCCGGACGAACCGAAGGAGGCGAGGTCGATGGCCACCAGGATCGAGACGCTCGGAAGAGGAAGGCGAGCCCCGAGGGGCGCCTGGATTGTCCTGTTCGCGACCGTCATGGTCGCGGCGGCGATCGCGGCCGGGACGCTGATCCGTTCCGGCGGCACCACGACGACGCCCGCGCGTCCGCCCGGCGAGGCGGTGTCCACCGCGCTCGAGCCGGCGACACAGGTCCCGGGTCTGATCAAGGCGGGCCTCCAGCCGAGGCCGTTCTCGCCGATCCAGACGGTCGAGACAGCCACATCCGAGAAGATCCCCGCCGGATTCGTGAAGATGGCCGGTGGAGAGGTCCGGCCCAGGTTCGGCGCCTAGGAGCCGGGACTCGCGGGGGCCGGAGCCGCACGGCTCCGGCCTTCGGCGCACCTCGGACCTACCCGAGCATGGAGAGGAAGTTCCGGACGATCGTAGGCCCGTCGGGCGTGAGGATCGACTCCGGGTGGAACTGCACCCCGATCCTCGGCAGGGTCCGGTGCCGGGCCGCCATGACCAGGTCGTCGTCGCTCCACGCGGTCAGCTCGAGCTCGTCGGGGAAGCCCTCCCGGGTCACGACGAGCGAGTGGTACCTGCCGGCCTCGAACGGGTTGGGGACGTCCGCGAAGATCCCCGTGCCGTCGTGGTAGACGAGCGACGCCTTGCCGTGCACCGGCGTCGCACGTTCGACGCAGGCGCCCGCGACCACGCCCATCGCCTGGTGGCCGAGGCACACGCCGAGGACCGGCGTCGACGCAGGGAGGATCCGCAGCAGCTCGGTGAAACACCCCGCGTCCTCCGGCCGGCCCGGTCCCGGCGACAGGACGACGGCCTCCGGCCGCCGCGCGACGAGGGCGTCCGCGGTCTCGGCGTCGCTCTTGACGACCTCGGTCGTCGTCCCCAGGGTCTCGAGCAGCTGCACGAGGTTGTACGTGAACGAGTCGTAGTGGTCGACGACCAGGATCACGGGTTCTCCCCGGCGCCGGTTGCCTCCCCGTCGACGATCGCGGGCAGCAGGGCGGCGGCCTTGGCGTTGGTCTCGGCCAGCTCGACGTCCGGGTCGGAGTCGGCGACGACCCCCGCACCCGTCTGAACGTACGCCTCGCCGTCGGCGACCACCGCCGTCCGGATCGTGATGCAGAAGTCGAGGTCGCCCGCGAACGTGCAGTAGCCCACCGCCCCCGCGTAGGGACCGCGGGCGGTCGGCTCGAGCTCGGCGATCAGCTCCATCGCGCGGCGCTTGGGCGCGCCCGTGACCGTCCCCGCGGGAAAGGTCACCGCGAGCGCGTCGAGCGGGTGGGCGCCCTCGGCGAGCTCGCCCTCGACCGTGCTCACGATGTGCATGACCTTCGAGAAGCGCTCGACCGACAGGAGCTCGCTCGGGCGGACGGTCCCCGGGGTGCAGACGCGGCCGAGGTCGTTTCGGGCGAGGTCGACGAGCATCGCGTGCTCCGCGCGCTCCTTGGGGTCGGCGAGCAGCTCGTGTTCGTACAGGCGGTCCCGGAGCTCGGTCTCGCCCCGCGGGCGCGTGCCGGCGATCGGACGGCTCGTGACCGTCCGTCCCTCCACGCGCACAAGTGGTTCGGGTGACGAGCCGGCGAGCTCGAGTCCCAGCATCCGAACGAAGAACATGTAGGGGGCGGGGTTCGTGACGCGGAGCCTTCGATAGACGGGGAACCCGCCGCCGGCGCACGGGAACCCGAGCCGGCGTGAGGGCACGCCCTGGTAGATGTCGCCTGCCGAGATGTGCTCCTTCATCGTCCGGACGATCTCCCGGTAGCGGTCGTCGGGCATGTTGGGCTCTCCCATGGAGTCGACGTCGGCCATGGTTCCCGGCAGTGGCTCCGGGGACGGAGCGTTCGGGGCCGAGAGCCGTTCGGCCAGATCCTCCAGCGCCTCCGCGCCCTCGTCGTACGAGTCGGGGGTGACGTGTGCAACCAGCAGCAGCCGCTGCCGCCAGTGGTCGAACACGACGGCGCGGTCCGCCAGCATCAGCGCGATCGGGGCCCCGAGGGCATCGCCGCTCGGGAACGGATGCCCGTCCAGGAGCCCCGCCGCCTCGTACGAGAGGAACCCCATCAGGCCGCCGGTGAGCGAGGGGAGGTCGGCGACCCGGGGCGCCCGCAGGGCCGAGGCCAACGCGACGAGATCGGCCCGCGCATCCCCGGTGTTCGGCATCTCGACCGCCAGTCGATCCGTCGCGTCGAGCATCCGGAGACCCTCCCGGTCGAGCACGACGATCGCGGCGGGATCGCCGGCGACGAACGAATACCGCCCCCAGCGCTCGGACCGCTCGACGCTCTCGAGCAGGATGCCCGGCCCATCGCCCGCCAGCGCGGGGAAAACGCCCACCGGCGTGGACACGTCGGCCAGCAGCTCGGTCCACACGGGCGCGAGCGCGAAGCCCTTGGCCGAGCGTTCGAACGATCCTCGATCGGGCCGGACCCTCACGTGATCTCCTTCGCCGGGTTGGTTCGGCGTGTGAAGCAGCCGTACCCTACCCGCGACCCGCCGAGATCGGTCCCCCTCCGTCGCCCTTGGGTCGACTCGACTCGCGGACGTGGGGTAGCGTTGCGCCACCGAGCAAGGGGGGGATCCGGGGATGCGAACGTCCAGCAGGCTGCTCTGCGCCGTGATCGGTCTCGCGACGGCCGTCGGCATGCTCGCCTCGCCGGCCGCCGCGCGGCGTGAGGGGCGACCGCAAGGCCGAACCGCGACCCGAGCGATCGTGTACGGGAGGGACGCGGGCGTGTCCAGCCGCAAGGCCACGTCGTTCGACGTGTTCGGGCGGCAGGCTCGGCCATTCCTCTCGGCGCCCGGGGCGGCCGGCGCATCGACCCCCCTGGCACCGGTCCTCGTCGGAGCCGGATTCGACGCCCTGGCCGATCCCTTCGCGAAGCCATCCGACACGACGGGCGCCCTGGGCGACAGCTTCTACGTCGCCGCCGTCAACACCCAGATGGCCGTCTATGACCGAAACGGCTTCCAAGTGGTCGCGCCCATCCCGCTGAGCCAGCTTCACGTGAGCTCGACCGGCTTGTTCGTCTTCGACCCCAAGGTGATCTACGACCCGTACCGCGACACCTTCGTGCTCGTGTATCTGGTGCAAGAGAACTCGCCGCGTCTGTCTCGGATCATCAGCGTCGCGATCCCGAACGCGACGGCGAGCGATCCCACGACCTGGTGCGCGGTGTCGTTCAAGGGGGACCAGGTCCCAGGGGCGACTGCCGCGTGGGCCGACTATCCGGGGATCGGTTTCAACGAGACGCACGTGACGATCACCACGAACATGTTCACCTTCCCGACCGGTACGGCTCGGTTCCTGTACTCGCAGGTAATGACGATCGACAAGGTGGGGCTGTACGACTGCAACCAGCCGATGCCGACGCCGACGGTGTTCGCCGGAACGAAGACCCGGGACGACAAGGGTCGCCCGGGCTTCACGCTGCGGCCGGCCGAGACCGTGGGCGCGACGCCCGGCCCGCAGCTGCTGACCTCCTTCCAACCCGTGAAGGGGAACCGCGACTACTTGACGGTCTGGCGCATCAAGTCAACGGCGTCCGGCTTCGCCCTGAAGAGGGCTTCCAAGCGCACGGGGAAGGTATCGCTTCCGCCACTGGGGACGCAGGGTGGAGGTGATCCGAACGACGCCGATCTGTGGTGGGACGCGGGAGATCACCGCTTCATCAATGCCTTCTACGACGCGGATCGCAATCAGCTGTTTACCGCGCATACGGTCTTCAGGGACTTCCAGCCGGACACCGTGACCGGGGCCTACCCCGAGGCTGCCGTCCGCTGGTACGAGATCGACCCTGCCGCGATGCTCAAGAACACCGTGGTGGCGCGCAGAGGGATCGTCGGGGCACCGGAGGTGGATGTGGGGTGGCCCACCGTGGCGACCGACTCCACCGGAACGCTCTTCGTGAACTACAGCCGGGGGAGCGCGCCACACGGGGAGTTCCTCTCCGCCTGGGTCGCCACGATCCCTCCGGGTTCGACCGCCGCGACGCAACTCCTCGTGCACGCCGGGTTGACGACCTACGACGCCCTTCAAGGGCCGGAGCGCTGGGGTGACTTCACCGCCATCAACCGCGACCCCTTGGACGGTCAGAACATCGCGACCTTCAATCAGTACGCGTCGACCGCGACGCAGTGGCAGCAGTTCATCAGCGTCGTCACCGACACCTAGGGTCGATCGCGACCGGTATCCTGAGCCTCCATGAGGCTCTCGGCCGTGTTCGCGCCGACGCTGCGTGACGATCCCGCCGAGGCGGAGATCGCGTCGCATCGGCTCCTGTTGCGCGCGGCGTTCGTGCGTCAGGTCGCCGCGGGCATCTACACCACGTTGCCGCTCGGTCTCAGGTCGATCCGCAAGATCGAACGGATCGTCCGCGAGGAGATGAACGCGTTGGGCGCGCAGGAGTTCCGGATGCCGATCCTGCTGCCCGCCGAACCGTGGAAGGCGACCGGCCGGTGGGACCTGTACGGCGAGACGCTCTTTCGGCTCCGGGACCGCCACGAGCGGGAGCTACTCCTCGGCCCCACGCAAGAGGAGGTCGTGGCCGAGCTCGTTGCCCGGGATCTCCCCTCGTACAGGGACCTTCCCGTGAACCTGTACCAGGTCGAGTGGAAGTACCGTGACGAGTTCCGCCCCCGCTTCGGCCTCCTGCGCACCCGCGAGTTCCTGATGAAGGACGCCTATACGTTCGACCGGGACGAGGAGGGCATGGCGGCCTCCTATGAGGTCATGCTGTCGGCGTACCGGAGGGTGTTCGACCGATGTGGTCTGTCGTACATCGTGGTCGAGGCCGAGCCGGGACAGATCGGCGGGGGCGTGAACCACGAGTTCATGGCGCGCGCGGACGTGGGCGAGGACCTGTTCGTCGAGTGCGTGAACGGCGACTACCTGGCCGACTGGAAGGCCGCGACCCCGCGCCCGCCCGAACCCGCGTCCGCGGACGGTGCGGCGCCGCTCGAGAAGGTCCACACGCCCGACGCGGCGACGATCGACGCGGTTTCCAAGCTGCTCGACGTGCCGGCCGACCGGACGCTGAAGACGATGCTGTTCGATGCGGGCGGCGAGATCGTCGCGGTCCTACTCCCCGGCGACCGGGAGGTGGAGGAGGCGAAGGTCGAGCGTCTGCTGTTCCCGGCGCCGGTCCGTCGGTTCGAGGACGCCGACTTCGCGGCCCGAGGGTTCGCGAAGGGCTACGTCGGCCCGCAGGGCCTTGGGGAGAACGTGACGATCCTCGCGGATCACTCGGTGCGTGGCGGCGGCGACTGGGTGACCGGCGCCAACGAGGCGGAGTATCACGTCACCGGTGCGAACGTCACGAGGGACTTCCGCGTCGATCGATACGAGGACGTGATCGCCCTGCGCGAGGGCGACCGCTGCCCGATCGATGGTGGCGAGCTCCGGATCGGTCGTTCCATCGTCGTGGGCCACATCTACCAGCTGGGCACGCGCTACTCGGCTCCCCTTCAGGCCACGTTCGTCGACGAGGATGGCTCGGAGCGCCTCTACCAGATGGGGAGCCACGGGATCGGCATCTCGCGGATCCTGGCGGCCGCGGTCGAGCAGTTCCACGACGAGATGGGACTCCGACTGCCGAAGGCGCTCGCGCCGTTCGAGGTCGTGGTCGTGCTCGCCAACCGCGACCAGCCACGCGTGGTCGCCGAGGCCGAGCGCGTCTATCGGGAGCTGCTCGACGCCGGCGTGGACGCCGCGCTCGACGACCGAGACCAGACCGCGGGGGTGAAGTTCGCCGACGCTGACCTGATCGGGTGCCCGGTCCAGGTCGTGATCGGGAAGCGGGGCGTCGAGGCCGGCACGGCCGACCTCAAGCTCCGGGCGACCGGTGAGCGATCGCAGGCCCCCCTGGCCGGGGCCGTCGGCGCCGCCATCGACCTGCTCGCGACCGCGCCGTAGGGTGGACGATGAACAGGATGGGGCCACGTCGATGAGGGCGCCGAGCGGTCTTCGGGAGTTCGTCAAGTTGCGGCCGGAGGTGGAGGCGGTCGCACAGCACGTCGGCTTGCGGACCTGGGACCTCGTGCTCATCGACGTGACGGGCCTGTGGGTGCGGGACGAGTTCGAGACGGTGGAGCAGATCGAGGCCGTGTGCCGCGAGCTCGGGATCCGGCTGCATCGAGCCTGGGACGACCCGCGCCTCGTCCGCCGGATGGCCGCGCGGGACCACTGGAGCACCGCGGACGGGCAGCGCAGGGCGCTCTGAGGCACGCCTCCCTGCCTGGGAGCCATCCGCGTCGGGTATACTGAGCAGGAGAAACGCAAGCGAAGGTCACCCGGAAGTGGGCTCGCGCCCACTTTTTGTTTCGAAGGGGTCGTTCGGGGTGCGCGAGAACGAGGTCGGCGATCTGGTCCGGCCGGTCGTGGAAGCTGCCGGACTGGAGCTGTGGGAGGTCTCCTTCGGCCGGGAGGACGGTCGCCGGATCCTCCGGGTCACGGTGGACCGGGCGGGCGGCGACCGGGAGGCCGGGGCCGAGCGGGAGGGCGGGGGCGAGAAGAAGGGCGGGGTCGACCTGGACACGATCGCGGCGACGTCGCAGCGGCTGTCGCGACGGCTCGACCTCGAGGGGTTCGAGCAGGATCGTCCGTACGAGCTCCAGGTGAGCTCGCCCGGGCTCGAGCGGCCGCTCCGCGAGCCCCGGCACTTCGAACGGAGCGTCGGACAACAGGTGAGGGTGAAGACGGTGGAGCCGGTGAGCGGTCGCAGGGTCCACGAGGGCGCGCTGGTCTCGGCCGATGCGGAAGCGATCGTCATCGCGTCCGAGGGTGGAGAGCTGCGCGTCCCCTACGGGGGCATCGCCTCGGCGAGAACCGTCTTCGAGTGGAAGAAGGCAGGGAGCAAGACATGAACCAAGAGATGATCGCGGCGCTGCGCGAGCTCGAGCGGGAAAAGGGGATCGCGTTCGAGACGATCCTCGAGGGCCTCGAGGAGGCGATGGCATCCGCCTACAAGTCGTGGTGGAAGCAGCAGCACCCGGAGCTCGACGAGGAGACCTTCGGCGTGCGCTCGAAGATCGACCCGGAGAACGGCGACCTCCGCGTCTGGATCCAGCAGCTCGAGCGGATCGAGCACGAGGACGAGGAGGGCGAGACCACCGTCGAGACCAAGGTCCTGTCCGAGCAGGAGGTCCCGGTCACCGACGAGTTCAAGGGCCGCATCGGCGCGCAGACGGCGAAGCAGGTGATCTTCCAGAAGCTTCGCGACGCCGAACGCGAGATGACGTACGAGGAGTTCGCCGGCCGGGAGGGCGACGTCGTGACCGGCATCGTCCAGCAGTCGGAGCGACGGTACACGCTGCTCGATCTCGGCAAGGTGGAGGCGCTCCTCCCGCAGGCCGAGCAGGTGCCGAGCGAGCCCTACCGCAACGGCGAGCGACTCAAGGGCTACATCACCGAGGTGCGCAAGGGGAGCAAAGGGCCGCAGATCGTCGTTTCCCGGACGCACCCGGGGCTCCTCAAGAAGCTGTTCGAGCTCGAGGTGCCCGAGATCGCCGAGGGGATCGTCGAGATCAGGGCGGTGGCTCGCGAGCCGGGGCACCGTTCGAAGATCGCGGTCTCGTCCAACGAGCCGGCGGTCGACCCGGTGGGTGCGTGCGTCGGGCCGAAGGGCTCGCGCGTACGCAACGTGGTGACCGAGCTGCGCGGCGAGAAGATCGACGTCGTGCCCTGGAGCTCGGACCCCGCGACCTTCGTCGCGAACGCGCTGCAGCCCGCGAAGGTTCGCGAGGCGCGGGTGGACTCCGAGACCCAGACGGCGCTCGTGATCGTCCCGGACTACCAGCTCTCGTTGGCGATCGGGCGAGAGGGGCAGAACGCGCGGCTCGCCGCTCGACTCACCGGGTGGCGGATCGACATCAAGAGCGAGACACAATTCGTCGACGAGCAGCGAGGACCTCGGCCGGTGGTTGCACCGGTGGTGTCGGTCCCGGCCGCCGAGGTCGAGCCTCCCGACGGCGAGCCGGCCCCAACCGTGTCCGAGGGCGACTCGGCCGCCCCCGACGACGGGTCGGAAGCAGGCACCGTCGACGGTGAGCCGGCCGCGACGACCGACGGTACTGGGGAGACCCTGGTGGTCCACGCGGTTGAGCCGGCGGAGGAGAAGGCGGAGGCGTAGCCGTGGCGACGCACGTTCCGGTGCGGACGTGCGTCGGGTGCAGGGGGCGTGCACCCAAGGCGGACCTTCTGCGACTGAACGTTGGCGCGGCAGGCTCGATCCGCCTGGACCCCAGCGGTTCGGGACCGGGCAGGGGGGCGTACGTGCATCGCCGGCGTTCGTGCGTGGAGGCCGCCCTGTCGCGGGGAGCGCTTGGGCGTGGGCTCCGGACCGGTCTGGACGAGTACGGAGCCGCTACGCTTAGGACGGATATCGAGGGGGAGTTGGATCGTTGAGGGTTCACGAACTGGCCAAAGAGCTTGGGGTCGCGAGCAAGGAGCTGCTCGCGTCGCTGAAGGAGATGGGGATCGACGGCCTCACGGCGTCCTCGTCGGTTCCCGATCAGGCCGTGCCCCGGCTCCGAGCCTCGGGGGGCAAGGCAGTCCCCGAGGCCAAGATCAAGGAGGCCGTCGAGGAACCACTTCCCACGTCGCGGCCGAGGAAGAGGAAGGAGGTCCTCGAGCCCGAGACGCCGCCGGCCGCTCCCAAGCCGGCCCCGGTCGCCGAGCCCGAACCCCCGGCGCCCGCGGCCGAGTCCGCTCCCAGCGTCGAACCCCCGCCGGCCCCCGAACCCGCGGGCCCCTCGTTGCCGGTGTTGAAGCTCGTCCACGGGTCGACCCCCCAGGACGTGGCGGACAAGACTGGCCGAGGCGTCGCCGAGGTCGTGAAGATCCTCTTCTCACTGGGTGACATGGCGACGGCGTCGCAGTCGTTGTCCGACGACGCGCTCGGCCTGCTCGCCCCCGAGCTCGGGTACGAGGCCGAGATCGTGGGGGTCGAAGAGGAGGAGGAGCCGGACGAGGAGGTCGACGAGAGCCGGCTCGAGCCCAGGGCGCCCGTCGTCACGATCATGGGCCACGTCGACCACGGAAAGACCCTGCTGCTCGATGCCATTCGGCGCACCGACGTCGTCTCCCAGGAGTTCGGCGGTATCACGCAGCACATCGGCGCGTACCAGGTGCACACGAACGGACGCGAGGTCACCTTCATCGACACACCGGGGCACGAGGCGTTCACGGCGATGCGTGCCCGTGGCGCGCAGGTGACGGACATCGCCGTCCTCGTGGTCGCCGCCGACGACGGTGTGAAGCCGCAGACGATCGAGGCGCTCGACCACGCGAGGGCCGCCGGCGTCCAGGTCCTCGTCGCCGTGAACAAGATCGACAAGCCGGAGGCGGACCCCACTCGCGTCCGGCAGCAGCTCGTGGAGCAGGGGCTCGTCCCGTCGGAGTGGGGAGGGACGGTCGAGTTCGTCGACGTCTCCGCCAAGGCACGGACCAACCTGGACAACCTGCTCGACACGATCCTGCTGGTGGCCGATCTCGAGGAGCTCAAGGGCGACCCGGTCGGTCGCGCCCGTGGGGTCGTGCTCGAGGCGCACCTGGACAAGGGCCGCGGGCCGGTCGCGAGCGTGCTCGTCCAGCGAGGCACACTCGACGTCGGCGACACGGTCGTCTCGGGCACGTCGTGGGCGAGGATCCGCGCGATGCTCGACGAGAACGGGCAGCAGGTGAAGCAGGCGGGTCCCAGCAAGCCGGTGCAGATCCTCGGCTGGTCCGCGACCCCCAACGCTGGCGACGACATCCGCGAGGTCGAGGACGAACGCGCGGCGCGCCACATCGTGCAGGAACGGGAGGCCAAGTTCCGGGCGGCCGAGATGGTGACGGCGCGCCCGCCGACCCTGCAGGAGCTGATGGCGCAGGCCGAACGCGACGAGGTCCCCGAGCTGAATCTGATCGTGAAGGCGGACGTGCAGGGCTCGATCGGGGCGCTCGTGGACGCGCTCGGCAAGCTGCCGCAGGACGAGGTGCGGATCAACGTGATCCGGAGCGCCGCCGGGGCGATCACCGAGAGCGACATCAACCTGGCGCTGACATCCAGGGCGATCGTCGTAGGGTTCAACGTCCGTCCCGACGTGCAGGCGCGCGATCTCGCCGAGAAGGAAGGCGTCGACGTCCGGCTCTACCGCGTGATCTACGACGCGATCGATGACATCCGCAGCGCCCTGGGCGGGATGCTCAAGCCCGAGGAGCGCGAGACGCAGCTCGGTCGGGCCGAGGTCCGTGCCGTGTTCCGCGTCCCGAAGGTGGGCCTGGTCGCCGGCTCGTACGTCTTGGAGGGCACGATCATCCGGAACGCGCGTGCCCGGGTCATCCGCGACGGCGTCGTTGCGTACGACGGCCGGATCGGCTCGCTCCGCCGCTTCAAGGACGACGTCCGCGAGGTGAGCGAGGGGTTCGAGTGCGGTATCGGGATCGCGAACTTCAACGACGTCAAGGAAGGCGACATCATCGAGGCGTACGAGGTCCGAGAGGTCGCCCGAGAGCTGTAGGGACACGTCGATGCTCGTTGCCCTCGAGAGGTTCGACCTGCGCATCCCCGCGTGCGCTTCCCTCAAGGAGAAGCGACACGTCGTGAAGACCCTGACCAGCGGCATCCGCTCGACGTTCAACGTCTCGGTGGCGGAGGTCGATCATCACGACCTGTGGCAGCGCACGGCGATCGCGGTGGCCGCCGTCGCCGGCGAGCAGTACCACGCTCGGCGGGTCCTGCACGAGGTCGAGAAGCTCGTCGACCGCTGGGGCGAGATCGAGGTCATCGACCGCGAGCTCACGCTGCACTACCCGGAGGCGTAACGGCATGCCCGAGGGGAGCCGGCCGGACCGAGTCTCGGAGGAGTTCCGCGAGATCCTCGCGGAGGAGATCCCGAAGCTCAAGGATCCGCGCGTCGGGTTCGTCACGGTCCTGGGCGTCACGGTGACCCCCGACCTGCGCCTCGCGCGCGTGTTCTACACGACGCTGGGCGACGAACGCGCGCACCGGGCGACGGCCGCCGCGCTCGCGTCGGCCCGCGGGCACCTGCGCAAGGTGATCGGCACCCAGGTGCGCATGAAGGTGCTCCCTGAGCTGCGGTTCGAGCAGGAGGATACGCAGGGGGGACCGGACCGCATCGAGCAGCTGCTCCGGCAGCTTCACGATCAGGAGGGGACGTGAAGACGACGGATCAGTTCGCGAGGGCGGCGGAGGCCCTGTCGGAGGCCACGACCATCGCGCTCGCGTGTCATGTGAACCCCGATGCCGATGCGCTCGGCTCGATGCTGGGCCTCTCCAATCACCTGCGCGGCCTGGCGAAGCACACGGTGTGCTCGTTCCCGAACGACCCGTTCGAGCCGCCGCGGTGGGCCTCGATGCTCCCGGGCACCGATGCGCTGGTCCCGCCGTCCGAGTTCCCGAAGGACCCGGCCGTGATGGTCACGTGCGATGTCGCGTCGCTCGACCGGCTGGCGTCGCTGGGCGCTCCCGCGGTGCGGGCGACGACGCTGATCTGGATCGACCACCACGCCACCAACGAGGGCCTTGGAACCATCCCGATCATCGATCCATCGGCGTCATCGACCTGCGAGCTCGTTTATCGCCTCGTGAAGGTGCTCGGGGGCGAGATCCGGGTCGAGACGGCGATGCCGCTCTACGCGGGGCTGGTCACCGATACCGGGCGGTTCCAATACGAGTCGGTCGGGCCCGACACGCTCCGCCTGGCGGCCGAGCTCCGCGAGTTCCCGTTCGACCACGCGAGGCTGGTGCAGGCGCTCTACGAGGACCACGGGATCGCGTACCTGAAGCTGCTCGGCGTCGTGCTCGAGCGGGTCCGCGCGGAGCCCGAAGCCGACCTCGTGTGGACCTACCTCACGCAGGCAGACCTGGATGCGGCGGACCTGGAGCCCGGCGACGCCGACGACCTGATCGACCTGGTCCGCACGGCGCGCGAGGCGGACGTGGCGACCATCATCAGGCAGCAGCGCGACGGACGGTTCAAGGTGAGCCTGCGTTCTCGCGGTGGGCACGACGTGGCGGCCGCGGCCGCGCGATTCGGGGGCGGGGGGCATCGGCTCGCGGCGGGCTTCACCTCGAGCAAGGGGCTGGTGGCGACGGTCGAGTCGCTCAAGGAAGCCCTCGGGGCCGAGCTGCCTCCAACTCCGTAGCCATCGATGACGCCGGCGCCGGAGGGGCTCCTGCTGGTCGACAAGCCATCCGGGATGTCCTCCCACGACGCGGTCGACGTCGTGCGCCGGTCGCTCGGCACGCGGAAGGTCGGCCACGCCGGCACCCTCGACCCGATGGCCACGGGGCTGCTGGTCCTCGGGGTCGGTCGCGCCACCCGGCTGCTGCGCTACCTCGGCGAGCTCCCGAAGTCGTACGCGGCGACCGGACGGTTGGGCGAGGAGACGGACACGCTGGACGCCGACGGCGAGATCGTCCGGACGGCCCCGGTCGATGTTTCGCTCGCCGAACTGAAACGCGCCTGCGCATCGCTCGTCGGCGAGTCGATGCAGACGCCGCCCGCCTATTCGGCCGTCAAGGTCGGGGGGCGCAAGCTCTACGAGGCGGCCCGCGGGGGCGAGGTGCTCGAGGCGCCTGCTCGGCCGATCCGGGTCGATGCGTTCGACGTGTCCGCGTTCGACGGGCGGGATCTGGAGGCCCGCATCACCTGCTCAGGTGGGACGTACGTGCGGGTGCTCGTCGCCGACGTCGGTCGGTCGCTCGGCTGCGGCGCGCACCTGGTCGGCCTGCGCCGGACGGCGATCGGGTCGCTGCGGGTCGAGGAGGCCCGCCCACCCGGCACCGGGACGCTCCAGCCCGTCGAACGCGCCGTCCAGCACCTGCCCAGCATCCGTCTGGAGCCGGAAGAGGCTCGAGCAGCCTCGCACGGTCGCCCACTCGGACCCGCCGGGATCTTGGGCCCCTACGCGGTGCTGGATCCGGAGGATGCGCTCGTCGGCATCTATCGGGACGAGGGACCCATGGCGAGGCCGGAGGTGATCCTCCCGAGGCTGTGACGCGCGCCCTCGGTCGTCATCGCCGGGGGGCTCGTGGTGCTCCACGACGTCACTTCGTGACCCGCGCGGAGGAGCCGTTGTCCAACGCGAAGTACGTGGACCGCTCGCGCTGAGCTGCCGCGTCGGCGGGACGACGCCAGTCCGACTTGACGCGCCAGACGATGTAGGTGAACCCGCCGATCGGGATCTGGATCCCGTACGTGAGCGCGCGGAACAACAGGACCGCCGCCACGATCGCGGCCTTCTCCTCGCCGCTGAACGCCGTGAGTCCACCGATGTACCCGAGGTCGATCAAGCCCACCCCACCCGGGGTGATCGGCACCGCCGAGAGGAGTCGTGAGAACGCGTACACGGCGAATGCCTCGGCGGTGGAGACTTCCTGCTCGGAGACACCGAGTGCCCGCAGCGAGAGCAGCAAGACCAGGAACAGCGCGACCTGGCTCAGCACCGTCGTCCAGGTCAGCCTGATCCACCGGTGTCCCACCAACACGATCGTGTCCCGACGGAACCGTGCCGCGCCGTCGCCCCACGTCGTGACCGGCGGCTTGTGGAAGAGGCGGCGGAACCACGACATGACGCGACCGAGCCAGTTCCCGATCCTGATCGCGAACGCCTCGCTCCGGAACAGCGCGGCGAACAGGCCCACCGCCACGCCCAAGACGACAACGCCGAGGATCGCCGCCAGGATGTAGGTGGTCGTCAGATGACCACTGAGGGCGAGGAACACGAGCGCCAGCATCGGCAGGGCGAGCTTGGTGAAGATGTTCCAGATGCCGGTCACGCCGACGTACAGGGCCACACTCGTACCGCTGAAGCCCCAGGAGTCGAGGATCGAATACGTCAGCCCGACGGCGATCGCGCCGCCCGCCGGGAGCGTGTTCGCGACCGAGGTCGTCGTCTGCGTGAGCACGGCGGCCTTGCCGATGCCGAGGCCGGGC
>Ga0134123_10001205_pt1 | contig 16956 bp, 17 predicted proteins | sample KB303_FD_96460 | JGI IMG/M metagenome (GOLD analysis project Ga0134123, IMG submission 96460) | Terrestrial soil microbial communities without Nitrogen fertilizer from Kellogg Biological Station, Michigan, USA - KB3-0-3 | ecosystem: Environmental > Terrestrial > Soil > Unclassified ...
CGACGCGCGCGTAGCGCCTACCGCTAAGACCCTGTCCCTTGTACACCGGCCGCTTCGCCTTCGAGATCGGTGCACCTAGGTTCACAAGGATGTCTTCGCCTTTGCTATCGAATAGATGACGATCCCAACTCCCGCCTCGTTCGGCAACGAACCGTATCCCATGGACGTCAATAGGATCGCCAAGACCGCCCTTCACGGCGGGGAGCCCTCCGCCGGGCCGAGCTTCGAACCCCAACTCAATTGCGAACGCCTCAGGCACGGGACCCTGCCCCGGCATCCAGAAATCAGTCTCGTCTGGCGAAAACTTGCTGAACTTAGCCGAGCCGAGGCAGATCCCAATCGCATCCAGGAGCGTCGACTTCCCGGCGTTGTTCGGGCCGATCAGGACAGTCGCCTGGTCGGCCGACAGATTGAGAACGAGGTGTTGAATCCCCCGAAAGTTCTCGATCGTGACAACCGCAATGTAGAAGTTGGGCATCATAAAGTTACCAGTATCGACTTGGCGTACCACGCATTCTAGTAGGCGCACATCAAGAAAAGCTAAAGATGAGTTGACGGTTTTGAGGAAAAGCACCAACTGGCAGAAGTCCAGTCACTCCGGCTCCCGGCGTCGTTGTCCCGGCTAACCAACTCCACGGAGTTGACTGCTCTTCTCAGTCGATCGGAGTGGCTCGCATCACGCGTTTACCTTGCGGAGGTATACTTCGCTCTCCGACTCCTGACAGCCGGTGGATCAGAACATGTCAACCGATCTAAACGCCACGTATCATCAGCGCCTTCCCGTGTACGAGCAACTGCGTTCGGAAGCGGTATTTGCATTGGAGCACGCACTTTCTGGGACCGATCGAAAGATACATTCGATAACATCCCGGATCAAAACATTGGAGTCAGTCACGAAAAAGGTGGAGCGGAAGGGCATCAAAGACCCGTTTTCTGAACTGTCCGATATTGTCGGCCTTCGCGTAGTCTGTCTCTTTCTCGCTGACATTTCTGAGATCGTGCGCATAACGCGCAGTGTATTCGACGTCGCGTACGAGGACGATAAAATGGCCGACAATGCCTCCGTCTTCGGATATCTCTCGCATCATCTAATCGTTTTTATGAAGAGCTCGCACTCCGGCCCTCGCTACGACAAAATAGCCGGAATACGTTTCGAACTTCAAGTTCGAACGATTGCTATGGACGCTTGGGCTAACGTCTCGCATCATCTGTCATATAAGGCGCCGGCTGACATTCCGGCAGACCTTCAGCGTGATTTTTATGCGCTCAGCGGCCTGTTTTATGTCGCGGATAAGCACTTTGAGATGTTTTATAGTGCGAGCGCCGCGTCGCGGCGCCAGGCTCTCGAAGCATTTGCCGCCGCATCACCAGATGTACTTTCTGAACCACTAAACGCCGACACCCTGTCTGCGTACTTGCGTACAAGGTTTCCAGACCGTCATCACGGAAAACCCGACGCGATCTCCGATTTATTGGCGGAGATTGTTCGAGGCGGTATGAAAACGACGGACGAGCTTGATCGCATCATCGCACTGGCCGAGGATGCCGTCTCGGCTTATGAAGCGGAACGGCTCTCTCCCACGCAACGGCTTGCTGATACAGGCGCAGTTCGCATCGCAGTACGCGTCTCTGACCCGGCATTCCATGCTGCCAGCCTCCGCGAAGTCACGCCTGTGCCAACGGAAGAGCAGATCGCGCAGCAATACGCCGCCGAATATGCCCGGTATCGCTCGTTATTGAAGCAGCTACCCGACGAACGCCCATAACGCACCGACTTCAGCGCCCGACACTCGTACGACTTCGTTTCTCGCGAGTTACGCCGCGTCCGCTTGGTCGGGCACGGTGTGCCGCCGTCCGGCTCCGATGCAAGCTGCCGTGCGAAGAGTTCCAGATTGGCAGCGCAGGCTTGCGTCAGCGCTAACCGCTACCTATACTTGCGCGGCCAACCGACTTTTAAGAAACGAGGTTCTCACGCATGCAGCTACCCTTTGTTGAACGCACGCTCGTCCTGATCAAGCCGGATGCCGTGAGGCGCGGATTGACCGGCGACATCATTGGTCGCTTCGAGCGAGCCGGCCTCAAGATAGTGGCGCTGCGGATGCTGCGGCCCGCACTCACTTTCGCCAAGGGTCATTACCCCGTCACCGACGTGCAGCTCGAACAGATGGGCGGCAAGACTCTCACCACATACAACAAGCTCGGGCTAGATCCTGCCGCGACGCTTGGCACGGGGGATGCCAAGGAGATCGGGAAGATGATCCACGAGTGGAACGCGTTCTTCCTCTCGTCTGGTCCTGTAGTCGCGATGGTGCTCGAAGGTGTGCATTCGGTGAAGAAGGTCCGGTCGCTCTGCGGGAAAACGATGCCGATCGACGCGCAACCAGGTACGATTCGTGGTGACTTTGCCAGTTCCTCTCCCGCCGTCGCTAACCTCCTGCAATCAGCCGTTTACAACCTTATTCACGCGTCCGACGATGAAAACGATCCCGAGGAGCCTGCCAAGGAAATTGCGTATTGGTTCAAGAAGGACGATATCGTCGACTATGAGCTTGCGTCGACCGCCGCGATGTTTCAGCTGCAGAAGACCTAGATCAAGCTACGTCAGGTTCTCTACGCTGAGCTCTGGGCGACTGCAAATCTCCTCGATCGTCTGCTCAAGCTGGCCGAGTCGATTGCTTACCCGTATGAAAGGATGTCCTAGCTTGTCCAGAATCTCCTCGACTGTTCGATACAGCTGAATCTCGGCCTCGAGGACTTTTACATTCTCTGAAACACTATCGCTCTGTCGATCAACTAGCCTCGCTCGCAGGATGTCATAATCGACATCTAGCAAAACGGTGAGATCGGGCGTTTCGATGTATGAGTTCAACTGTTCCAAAAAGGATACGGGAACGCCGTGCATGACCTGATACACGAAATGCGACGGCGCATATCGGTCACAGATGATATCTACGCCGCGAGCACGCGCTGGCCGTATCGTCTCCTCGAGATTAGTGTATCTATCCGCCGCGACAAGGCACGCTAGCGTCAATGCATGAGATTCAAATTCACGATACTTCCGCACTAGCGCACCGATATCTGACGCACTGGGCTCGGTCAGCACTCGCACCTCCCTTCCTTTTGCCCGCCACCCATCGGCGATCCGTCTACAGATGGTCGTCTTGCCTGCGCCATTCGGACCCTCGATTACGACAAACCGGCTATTCGTCACTCGGAATCCTTGACGCGAGAATTGTTACGCCGCCGCACGGCCTGCCGTGCATCGTCACAAAGCGTTCGCGTGTCAGAGCGACGACGCGCATTCGCGCCTCGGAAATGTCGCGTTCTATCTCGCCGACGGCAAAGTGATGGAACTCGATCCCCTCCGCCGACACGAAGTTCCCGGGCGGGTACCCGCGTAACCAATAGAATAAATAGCGGGCCAACCGATATGGAGACCACGTCAGCGCAAAATCGCGCATTAACATGAGACCGCGTGGCCGAAGCACTCGCGCGAACTCTGCGAGCGCTATCCGACGATCCGTTCGGTAGCTAAGAGAACTCATCGTTCCAATGACGACGACACAGTCGAAGGAGTTGGGTGGGAAAGGCAGCTCTGTGGCGGATGAAACCGCTATTCGCTGAAATCCTGCCGACAGGGCGCGCTGCGCCATTCGAACCGAAACGTCTATCCCGGTAAGATTCGGCCAACCCGATTCACGAAGATAGGCCAAGACGCGTCCGTAGCCACTTCCTACCTCGAGGAGAGCGCTTGCCGTTCCCATGGGCGTCAGCAATTGCGCGAAGTCGAGTGGTATGGTCGACTCATGCGTGCTTGCAATAGTGTTCCACGCTGCCGCATTGTGAGTCATGCGTTTGATAGAATGACATCGTCCCCTAGATGCCGCTGCAGCGCTTGTGATAGTTCGAACAATGGTAGGCCCACCACGTTGTAATAGGAACCACGTACGGACTCGACGAGAAGCGCCCCCGCGCCCTGTATTGCGTAACCACCAGCCTTATCAAGTGGTTCACCCGTGGCTACATAACGCGCAATCATCTGATCGCTTAGCTGTCCAAACACGACATCCGTCGTAACGCTGAATACATCCTTTACACCCTGTTCTTCCCACAGGAGCGCCACACCGCTAACGACCTGGTGGGCACGGCCCGACATCCGCCTCAACATCAGCGCGGCAGCCTCCGCAGTCGGCGGCTTACCTATGACTGAGCCGTCCAAGCTGATGACAGTGTCGCCCCCGACAACGAGCGCGTCGCGATATCGGGCACCTAGCGCAGCCGCCTTTCGCTCGGCGAGAACTAAGACGGTCTGTTCGGCGGTAAGGGACGGATCCACCTCTTCGCTCGCACCGCTTGGAATGGCCTCGAAGCGCACGCCGATCTGCGACAGAAGTTCGCGACGACGCGGCGACGTCGAGGCCAAAATAATCCGGGGCCCTCGTGGTTCGTTTATGACCATGGCTACATTCTAGGCTCCGACGCGTTCGACGTCGAGAGCGCAACGGAATCCGAAGTATTTTAAGTCTTCATGCGGGAGCCGTCGCTGATCACGCTCAGCACACCGCAGCATCGTCGCGTTATTCACCCAACTGCCTCCCCTTACGCCTCGTCCAGCGCCGTACGGAGGACCACCGGGGTTCGACGCTGGCGATTTCGAATAGTAGTCGCGCTCGTACCAGTCTTGGACCCACTCCCAGACATTGCCGGCCAAATCCATGACGCCATATGGACTGGCACCATCGGGGAATTTGCTCACGACCGTAGGTCCACCGTACTTGCCACCATAATTCGCTCGACCTTCTGGTCCTGCATTACCCCATGGAAACAAGCGTGCGTTGATGCCTCTAGCTGCCTTTTCCCACTCAGCCTCTGTAGGCAGACGCTTGCCGGCCCATCTCGCGTACTCGTGTGCGTCCTCCCAGGATACGCCGGTCACCGGGTAGTCCGGATCGCTGAAGCGAGATACGGCCCAAGTCGCAGGCCCACGATGGCCCGTAGCCTTCACAAACTTCCGGTACTGCCGGTTGGTCACGGGAAACTTGTCCATATAAAACGTATCGATTGTTACATGGTGAGCCGGCCGCTCATCGTTAAACCAATGAATCTGCGCGCTGTACTCCTTCATCATTTGATCAATCTGCGCGTCATTGGTGCCCATACTGAAAACGCCTTGTGGGATTAGGATCATGCTTGCGCCGTCTTCCTTGGACGTAATCAGCCGCGCTGGCTGCTTCGTGACGAGCGTGGCAAGACTGCGAATCAGGACTTCGATGCCACTTTCATTCGGTCGGTCGAGCGGGAGCACTAAATCTGCAAAGTCGCGTGACGGCTCTACGAGTTGATAGTGCATGTCCCGCACGTTTCGTTCATACTGGCTCGCAATTTCGGGGAAAGTTCGGCCGTGCGCCATGATATCGCGTCTGCAACGACGTATGAAGCGAAGATCGGCGTCGGTGTCAACGAAGACTTTGATGTCCAACAACTCGCGCACGGCTGGTATCGCCAAGACGAAGATGCCTTCGACTATGATTACCGGCTTTGGTAAGACCGTCTCCCTACCAGTGCTGGAGACCAGCGAGGTGTAGTCGTACGATACGTACGGAATTGCATGTCCGTTCTTCAGTGCTTTGAGGTGGTTGACAAATGTGGGCACATCGAACGCGGTGGGCTCGTCGAAGTTAAACGCTGCACGGTCGGCCGACGTTAAATGTCGCAGATCACGGTAATAGTTGTCCAGACAGAGCGTAACGATTTGCTCCGTCCCGACCGTGTTCGCGATTCGCTCCATCACGGTCGTCTTTCCGGCGCCCGATCCTCCGGCTATCCCCACAGCAGTGATTCCACCAGAGTCAATCACCGTAGCCTCCCATCGGCACCGCGCAGATCGTGCGTGTATCGCAGCCCCTCAGCGTGGTCTTCGGTCAGGCATACTTCGACTGCACGACTCGAAACGCTACGCAGAACTTCGACAAAGGCCTCAGGCAGCGGACACCAAAACCTCAAGGCTGCGCCGAAAATAGGATGCTGGAATTCGATATAAAACGCGTGTAAGCACAAATGCCGCGCGCGCTCGTGAAGATACTTCTGCCATGGTGTGATTGGCACAAAATCCCGTCCATACCACGAATCGCCCACAATTGGATGGCCCTTCCACTCGGAATGGACGCGGATCTGATGCGTCCTGCCGCTGATAGGTGCCACCTTCAGCAAACTGAAGTGCTCCGAGGACCAAACACAGTTGAAGTCCGTTCGGGCGGGTACACCAGTGCTTTCGTCGACGCCCCAACGTCGGGGCGGCCTCAGTACCGGACCAAGTCGCACGTCGACCGTGAATGACGCCGGGGCTTGCCCAAACACAAGCGCAACGTAGCCCTTGTGGACGGTCCGGTCCCTGAAGGCTTGACTCATACCCTTCGCAGCTTCCGCCGATCGGGCTACTATCATCAGCCCGGACGTACCGCGGTCCAGCCGATGAACAAGTCGTGTGCCGGATGTTCCGGCGTCGTTTCGGCCGAAATACTCCCGGAGATCGTCGAGGAATGTTCGCTCTAACAGTCCTCGCGAACCCTGATGGACTATTACGCCCGCAGGTTTCTCGACAACCGCAATATGTGCATCCTCATAAAATACTTTGACACTCATCTGGGCATTCTCGCGTGATGGTGACGATGCAGTCATTGAATGAGATGCAAGCAATCAAGGTATGCGTGCCACGCATGGTCGTATTCAGCATGATGCAGGGCTGGTGCGAGGCTTTTCCAGCAGCTGTTGGGTCCCGCGCGTAACGAGGACGGCGGCGCGGAAAATGAGCTCCAGAAGACTTGCATATCATCTACGCCCAGTGAGCTGATAAGATCGGCCGTGTGAATATCATCGTCTGAACTCCACGGATCTGTATACACCAGCATGTCGCAAGCGTCGTTCGGAAGCGACGTAGTAGTGGCGCGACCCGAATCGATAAACGCCGCGAACGCGACGGCTTGAGAAATGATGCACTTGCGGAACTCGTGCGGCGACTCATTCGACAGCGCGCTAATTAGGGGCGTCACGTAGCGATGATAGACAACGGCGTCGTTAATCGCCAAGACACAAGAGCGGAGCCCTGCAGCAAGAAGTGACAGTCGGTAACTTTCCAGGACCGCCGCCATTTGTTCAGGCCGTACCGGCGGAGGCGGCACTAGTGCAGTGCCCAAAAGCACGCGCCTTCGTGGCCCGTGACTTGTGCGGAGCTGAACTTCTATGGACGCCGTCAATGAATCTAACGAGCCCCAGCCACCCTTATCGACGATGTAATCTACGTGGTCCGATGGATCGAGCAATCCAAGAGTGTGTAGCCGCGATATGAGTCGCTCGTCGAAGAAGATCCCGCAACCATCGTTTGCCAGCTGGACCGGGAAGTAAACTGAAGTGAACAAGTTGCTGTTGTCGGAGTGGAACACGTCTGGGCGCAGCGTCTGCTGGCCAAAGAACAACTGCCCGAGTTGCTGCATCAATGCAGGATTGTCCGTCCAAAATGTCGCAGGAGTTTCCGTCGAAACGCCTGACGCCAGCAAAGGGTCGGCGCCGGTAATGGAGATAAACCGCCTGTCATATTCGATAGCTCGGCGGCCATCTGCGGTCGTATCAATCAACCATACGCTGAGCGGCCCTTGCGCGAAGCGGGGCTCGTAGATTTGCGTCCAAATACTGTCTGGTGAAAACGTCGGCGCAGTACGGAGTGCGGCTAACGCACTTTGTAGCAGTTCGTCATGCATTGGGATGGTCATCGCCGCCAACCCGTCCCCAGGTACGGGAGGAGGCAGAGCCGCACGCGACTCATGCGCAGAATCCGGACCACTACCAGGGCGCAAGAGTAATATCCGCATTGGCTTAAGAGCACATCCGACCCAAGAATCGCTCTCCTGAATTCAAGAAGGATGGTCGAAACGCCTTACGGGTGTCAAGCGGCCGATGCGCGTGCCGCAACCAAGTGAAGTGAGCGCGCGAATTCGCAGGTGAAATGGCCGGTCCGCTCCGCTTCCTAGGAAAGTGATCGTCAGGGCGATGAGTTGGCGGATCAAATGGTTCCAAGGCGGCGGAGAGCTTTGCGCGACTCGCAGCGGCGAAGAATGGAAACAAGCCGGCGCCGCATCCGCGCGCTAGTGCCTCCTGTTACAAGTCTGAGTTGACGTTTTTGGGTAGAAGCGTCAACTCGCATTATTTGCAGCAATCTCGTCGGAGAGAAGTGCCTCCTCGTACTTGGCCTCTCTACGCTTGTTCGTGACGGTCGCGTAGACCATGGTCGAAGCGATGTCGCGGTGTCCGAGCCAGTCCTGCACGTCAGCCGCGTCCCATCCGGCGTTCATGAGGTGGACCGCAATCGAGTGACGAAGCACGTGCGGATGCCAGCGGTCCGGTGGCAGTTCCGCCGCTTCCGCGTACCCGCGGAAGAGCTGGTAGGTCGTGGAAGGGGACATCGGCCGGACATCGCTTTGGCGGGTCGCGAAGAGGTAGGGGGATGACCCCTGTGCAAGCTGCTCCAGATACTCCCAAAGGAGCCGCCGTGTCGTCGGGTGGATCGGATATTCGCCCGAGACACCTCCCTTGATGCGTGTGATCCAAATGCGCTCGCCGACGTGCTCCCGCCGTATCAGCGCCGCTTCCTTGCGGCGGAGCCCGTAGCGGTAGATGACATCGAAAAGCAAGCGATTCCGTCCGTCTTTAGTCGAGATGACGGCAAAGAATCGTTCGACTTCTTCCTTCGTGAGGTAGGCGAGTTGGTGCCCGGATTGGCTCCCGACGACGTGCATTCCGTGTCTCTGTCCTGCGTGGGACGCGATCTTGATGCTTTTACCCATTTTCATGAACTGGACCGACGTATCGTCGGCACGCCTTTACTCTACCGAATACAGGTCCTCTGTAAAGAGCTTGCGGTAGCCGCCATATCGCTGGCGTTCAGCGTGGCGTTTCTCGGTAACGCGGTGCTTGCCGCAGAACGGAATCTCCCGCGCCTCTTTACCGCGCTCGTTCAAGAGAATGTCGCCGCCGAGCGGGTGTCCATGCCCGAAGCGGTCGATAGCATGGAGCGCGTCGTCCTCGATAGAGGCGTTCTGGGCTTGCCTGCGTTCTCTGGAGTAGTCGCGGGCCACGAGTTTGTGGCCGAGCGCCTAGATTCTTCGCGTGGCAACCTCTCCGAAACGTTTGACTATCGAACTGGACCGACCGAAGCCCGCTCTGTCTTCACTATCTACAGTGGTGTCGTCTACGGTAATCTTGTCGTCGAAGGCAAGTCGTACTTCATCTCTCCCGAGGGAAACCACTTCCTCGTCGTCCGAAGCGCCCGTCGCGAAACCGAGGAACTCCTTCGCTACGCGCCGCGCGGCGACCTTCAGTCAATCGGGGCGTTCGCCACCGGTTACTCGCGGCGCCGCGCCTGCTGCTTTTTCCCGCCTCCGCCGTCCGGCATCGTGACTATCGCGATCGCTACGGATTACGTCGCTGTTTTGGGAGGCGAGGAAAAGGCACGAGCTCGCGCGCAACACATGATCGACCGTCAGAACGCGACGTTCAAGAACTCCGGCTTCGCCGAGGCCAAGTTTGTGAATCCCGAAGCCATAGTCATCGATCCCCCGGAAGCGGTCATCGAGCGTGGCCTGTACGACTGGGCCGTCTCCGGCGCCGGCAAGCCGATCATCACTGGCCTGCGTAAAAGGAACAAAGCAGCAGCTACCTTCATCCTTTCAAAGGGCACGCATGTTTCTGAAGCCCTACGCAACGCTCCGGGCAAGTGGCTTCCAGACATTCAGGTGGCGGTAGTCGGTGGCTTCTTCGCAGAATGGGATGATAGCGATATCCGCGCATTCATCCACGAGGCGGGACACCTTTGCGGCGGCGACCACAACATCGAGTCTGCGCCGCCACAAGCGAGTGATCCGCAAGGAACGAATCGGGATTGGTATGACTGCGCCGATGGCGTACGCGGAGCGCTAAGCTACAACCCGTGCGGAAAGTTTCTGGAGACCGTGGAGATCTACTCCGGCGTCAACTCGTTTTGGCATGGTAAGGCTACCGGGCACGCAGGCGTGAACGACAACGTCAGCGGGATGCGCATCGTCTGGCGTGACCTCGCTGGCCCACACGACTAGCCGCAGACAAAAAACGAGCGCCCGCGGGCGCTCGTACGGAACCGCGCCAGCATCACTCGCTAGTCGGCGGCGGCGCGCTTCGCGTCACCGCGATGAAACCTCGCATCGTGGTCTGTCGCCTTGCATTTCGAACAGGGCTTCGTCTTTTTCCCTGGCACGACCTTGCCGCGATAGCCGAGCACCTTCAGCTGCTCCTCCGTCTCCTTCCTGCGTGCAAGCAACTGCGTCACGGCTTCGTTCTTCGCTGACTCGAATTCCTGTTCCAATTTCAATACGCGATCTACGAGCGCCTCGGACATTCTCAACCTCCTGTTCATTCTTCGGCCTGACATGGTCGCGGCGGGCGCAGTCCGGCGGAGCACGCTCGCGCGCGAGTCGTCGCGCTCTCACGCTGGTACTCCCGGTGGCGCTGCAATCTGATGCACGCGGCGGAGCGCGACACGAAAGTAGTCGGCGTCACGCTCCATCCCGATGTAGCGACGTCCCAGTGTCTTTGCGACCACGCAGGTCGTACCGGAACCGACGAACGGATCGAGAACAAGATCGCCCACCTCGCTCGCATGCTCGATGGGACGCCGAATTACTTCCCACGGTTTGACCGTCTCATGGTGCGCGCGATCGGACCGCGCGTTGTTCATGGTTCGTCGCACGTGCCACACATCGCGATACGAGTCATCGGGCGGTGTATGGTTGCGTGGGCGGAAGGTTCCTTTGACCGCGAATATGAGCAGCTCGTGCGTGTATGCGTAGTTCTGATAGTTCAGGCCATGGACGATCTTGTCCCATACGATGACGTTCTTTACGCGAAACCCGCTTTCGCTCATGGCGTCGAGCCATACTGCGAGGCTCTTCCAGCCAATGAAGACGTATGCCCCTCGATTGGGCTTCAACACACGGAACAACTGGACACTTACTTCCCGCGCCAGTTGGCGATAGTCATCCCGCGACATGGAGTCATCGAAGAAGTGGCGAAGACGGGTGCCGCCGGCGCTCATGCCCGTGTTGTACGGCGGATCGGTGACGATCAGATCGACTGACGCCGCGGCAAGACGCGGAAGGCGTTCGCGGCAGTCGCCGAAAAGTAGCTCACCGGTCACATCTCCAACGTAAGCGCTTGATGTCGTCCCGCAAAGGGGGGCGCACGCTTTGGCGGATTGCTGCGATTCGCGCAATTCACCGTCGCCGAATCAGCTTCATCGATTTACGTGCCCGCCAATTTCCAGTGCTTTCATCGAGGCCGGCGGCGCGCAAGGGCCGCTCTCTTGACAGCAGCTGACATGACGCTACGCTGAAGGGAAATACTCACTCCGCTACACCTCCGTGCCCAACGAATCCCCCGACAATTGGGAACCCTCCGCTGACGATCTCGCCGCCGCTGATGCGCTCATGCGCGAGATCGGCGCCGACAACGTGCTGCCCACTGCCGACCATCTCGGCATCGAGCACGCGCGCGATACCGTCCGCGTCGAACACAGTGCTGAGCAAATTCACCGCTTACAAGAGAAGCTCGTAGATTCTTACGCTCATCTTCTCAGTACCCCCGAGGACTTCGAGTTTCGCGACTATCTCATGCTGCTGGATGCAGCCATGCAGCGTCTCGCCACTGAACCGCCCGCGGATAGAAATGAGCGGGCTCGTCTCGAATATGACGTCGAACAAATGATCGAGAAGGTCCTCTATAGTCTCAGGAAGGGCGGTGGACCTCTTCGCGGTGTGATGATCGAGAAAGATTTCCGCTCATGGCCCGGAAGGCCACCGCACGATGCACTTCGCGACAATGTGGATGTATCGAAGAAGCAATCGGGTGAACGGTACCGACTGCGGGCGGACGTCCACGAACAATTGTGTCAGGTTTCCGATGTGTTGAATGCGACGCCGTCGGGCTTCGAGTATCGCTTCATCAGCATGCGCATCTTGAACGCGATGACCGAGCTGTCGTCGCCGATTCTGTTCGTGAGCAAAGCAAACGTGCTTGGTTCCGAATGCGACGCGGACAAGAACCTGACGACTGCGCTCTACCATCTTCGGAAGGGCGGTGGCTCGCTGAGCCCTCAGGAGGCACGTGCCGCTACAGAAGATTACGTCCCTCCACGATAACTTGCGATGCCGCAAGCAGCCGCCGCAGCCAGACAGTATGCGGCAGCCTTGCTGTCATGAGGCGTGAGAAAAATAGGCCCCAAGATGTCTCGGTGGTATTCGTCTACCGTGGTGGTCCAGATGAATCGCTTGGGCAGCGTCTGGGCAAGTTTGGCGAGCAGGTTTCGCCGACGTTCTTCGTTCTGCAGGACCACGATCACATGGAAGTCTTCAAAATAGGTGAATTCCCGCCGGCACGCATCCGAGCCGCGATACGCATCGTACCGTCGCAGTTTCGTGATGAGGCCCGACTCCCGATCGCGGTAGTGACCCTGCCGCGACCGCTCGATCTCGAGAAAAAAGTATGACGCCGGAGTCGTGGTGTCAGGAGCTAATCCGAACACAGCATCAGGGTGTACAGTTTTTCGCAGATCGTGTTGCTTCCACCAGACACGGCCAGGGTACGTTCTGAGCGCGATGTGGAAGGCCGTGATCTCGGCATCGTGCGCAAGCGAGAAAGGAGAACGTTCAGCAGCGCTGCGTCCGTGCACTTCTCTCGCACCGTGCTTCGAGAGGCGGTAGCTGTACTGGAAGTGCGGAAAAGGCCCCGGCTGAGCAACCACCAATAGTTCCCGTAGGAGGTAACCGGCATCGAAGAGCAGCTTCAGAAACCGACGCATCGCTCGCTTCTGCGTTTCAGTCGTCGCGCCACCCAATTCATATGCCTGCTCGGTCGTGATGTGGGGAGTATCGAGGAAGAGCTGGAGGAATGCAGCTCGCTTTTCCGTGAGATATCTCGGATGCTGCAGCAGGTGACGCGGTGGCACACCCGGATCGTACGAGGTTGTCTCCTCCGCCATAAGCAATCGAGCGGAAAATGAGATTTGAGAAGGTCGCGGCTACTCGGGCAACGGATCACCTGCGCGCGGGATGTCGCTAACTGCCCGCGGTCGCGAGACCCGCCGGCGCGGTGGCGTCGATGGGTAACGCCGCAGGGTGTTCTCGCGGATTGTCCGTTCGTATGACGGTCCGGGCTTCGCTGGCGCGGCGAGATGGACTTTCACGGCTTGCGAGGCGCGCCCCGGCTTCATAATGGCCTCAAACTTATCGAGATCGAGAAGTTCTTCCGTTTTGAAACGTCCGCCAAGCGCCTTGGACACATGCGTCGCATCGTCGTCCACGGGTGCAAAGTAGACAGAGGTCTCCACGCCCGTGACCGCTGCTTTGGTCTCCTCCGAAAGGCTTCTGAGCATTTGATTCGCGAGGGTGAGGCAGAGCTGATATTTGCGCGCCTCCGTGATGATGTTTATGAAGCCTGAAGTCTCGAATGATTGAAACTCATCGATGTAGAGGTAGAACGGCGTTCTGTGATGAGCCGGGATCGCCGCGCGTCGCTGAGCAGCGACCTGGAATTGCGAGACGAGGAGGGTTCCTAGTATTGCCGAGGTCTCGATACCGATCGTCCCCTTTCGAATGGCGCAAAGGAGAATCTTGCTGGTCGCCATCACTTCCGAGATATGGAGAGGTGAAGTCGTGCCAGTAATCGTCGCCAGCGTATTCGAGATCGCGAAGGGCGAGAGGCGAGAGAGTATTGGCTGTTCCGCAGTGGGGTGGGGGTAGGCCGGATAGGTTTGTGTCCAAAACTGGACCGACGCCTCGTTCTTGAGCTGCGACACGACCTCGGCGCGAAACTGTGAATCCATAAAGAGATGGTAGATGTCGAGAAACGTCGCCTGCGGCAGTTCGGCGAGCGAATGTACAGCGGCCGACAAAAGCGCGTCCATTCGCGGTGCTTCCGATGCGGTGACGAGCCGTTTGAAGAGCGTGATCACATCGCTTGCGATCTTCCTCCTTTCGTGTTCGGTCTCAGCGTCGAATACATTGAGACCGATCGGTAGGTTCTCGGCGTCAAAAAGGATGACATCGTCGATACGGTGACGAGGGATGCGCTGCAGGAGTTCCGTCACGAGATCGCCGTGTGGATCGATGACCGCCACACCCTTGCCGGCTTCCATGTCCTGAAGTGCCATATTCAGCATGAGGGTCGACTTGCCCATCCCCGATCGCCCGAGGATGTAGACGTGGCGGTCGCGCGCGTCGTACGGGATCTCGACGCCGTCGGCGATGGTCACTCCGTCGCCTTTGCGTGGCGTCTTGCCGTCCTTATCTTCGATCGTGATGCCCAGGAGGTCTTGGTATTTGCTCAAGTCGGCGTCGGGCAGGGTGCGCAGCAGTTCGGCGAGCTGCGCCTCGATGTTTGGCTGCTTCAGGTATGTTCGTAGTTTCGCTTCGTTCGGCCTCCAGATGATGACGAATCGGTGCCGGCTGTTCTCCCGTTCTCGCGTTGCGACCGTTTCGGACAGATAGCGTCGCGTGTTCCGTTCCGAGCCCGGAATGAAGATACCGCCGCGAACCACGTCATCGACGGTCTCGCTCCGGTTCGTGCTGACGAGCGACACGGCGCCCAGCTCGTCCACACCGAACGGCGTGAATCGCATCCTGACATCCACCATCTGAATCTCGAAGAGGGACCAATGAGTCCCGGCCTTATAGACGCGTTTTCCGTCCCATCCGACGTGGTCTTCCTCGACTTCGAAGAGCCCTTTGAAGAAGAGAATGCTGCCGAAGATAGAGACGACAAGAAGGACTAGGATGGTCCAGACCACGTGTCACCTGCGCTGTGGATCGGTTTCGGGCTTCTCGAAACCTCATCGGAGTCCTTCGGCCGCAAGGCGAAGGACTCCGAAAGAATTGGTAAGAATGAAGTTCTATACGGAGGACTTTGCCCTCCGATGGACGCTGGGCGTTGGACGGCTCCGTTCGCACTGGCGCGCATGCGACCTAAGTCACTGCGATTCATGACGATGCGAGAAGGATACGCCGAGTGGCCGGCGTATCCGAGGTGTCCCCGCAGGTGTACCTGCGGTGGACGTGGCTACGGTACAACTACCTTCGACCGAGTCTGGACTCGTAAGGCTACGTGACCTGGAACCCGGATGTTCCGATACGTGCGGCGGCCGGTGTGCTGGATCTTGAAGATCAGCACGCCCGGCTCTTCCTCGAACAATCTGCGTATAGATTCATCCGACATGTTCCAGAGGTATCCCAGTTCCTTCACGGTGTAGCAGTAGTTCGGATCGAGTGATGTTGTTTCCATCTCCAACTCCCTTTCGGGAAGTTGGTTTCCCCCGGCGCCCCGATCCGACGGGGTAAGCCCAGCCACTTGTGCACCTCGATGCTAGCATTTCCAAGTGCGAAAGCTCCGCGAAGGCGTCCTACCCACCATCGTCTGGGGTGTGCTGGCTGTGCTCGGAGTGTTCGCCGCCCGCGCCGGTTGGAACGCGATCTACGCGGATTGGGAGAGGAACGGACAGACCTCGTCGGCTGCGCCCGCGAGAAGCGCGAGCCCCGACATTCGCACGACGGCGGCGATCAGTACGAGTGACACGAACAAGCCGGAAGCCAAACCCTACACGACGTTCGCGGAGTTCACGTTGCCCGCCGCAGGTACTTCCGGCAAGAGTGTCGGCGAGTGGGTTGCCGTGCCCGAGGGAACGCATCGCATCAACTGGGGCACCGATGATCCGGACCCGAACGAGGTCGATACCGAAATCGAAATGAAGCTGCGGGACGGCCGCCTCATCGGACCCGTGCCGATCTCGAAAAACGTAATAGATATCCGAGTGTCGGATGTCAAGGCACTTCGCGCTTCCAACAAGCGACCAGCGACGGGGGTAACTGTCACCTTCAGGGCGGCCCGCTGAGGAGGCCCATGTACCTGATTTGTACCTCCGAGGGGCCTTTTCAGCAGTTGGAGCATTTTTAGCATATAGTGTTTTCTGTAACTTACAGAGCCGTCTAGGGTTGAACGAATACGAATCCCGTTGGGGACGCCAGTCGGTCATACAGCCATGCAATGGGATGCGTTTTACGTCGCCGCCCGATCCCTCACCCTGCGGATCTCCCCCTCCGGCGCGTTCGTGGCGACCACTTCCACCGCGCGGGAGCACGAACTGACCGATGATGCGCTGCCGCTCCTCACTGCCTTCGCCTCCCCCACGACGCCGCGTGCGGCGCTGCTGCAGCTGAAAGAGAGCTGGGAGATCGACGATCGCAGCTTTGGGACCCTGGTCGACGCGCTGATCGGCGAGAACCTCCTGACCCCGGCCGGCGAAGCGCCGCGGCGCGATCTCCACCTGGTGCTGGGCCTGAACCGCAGCGGCACCTCCGCGCTGACGAGGGTGCTCGCCGCCTGCGGCGTGGCCCTCGATTTCGAGCATCCCGCTCTCCCCCTCGGCCTGTTCAAGCCGGACAGCAGCAGGTCCGACGGCGGCTACGAGAGCTACGAGATCCCGGCCGTCCTCGATCTGGTTCGTCAGATCGCCGCGCGCTACGGCGCCCAGCAAAGCAACCCGGTCCTCACCGATGAGATGATCCTCTCCACCGGCGAAGTGCTGGCAGTCCGCGGCCTCCTGGAATCGATTCCCCGCTTTCCATTCGCCATCAAGGATCCGCTGCTGACGTTCCAGTTCCGGCAATGGAAGGAGATCGCGCGCGCATGCCGTGCGCCCATCGCGGTGCGGCCGGTCGTGACCGTCCGCCATCCCGTGGCCAGCGCGCACGCGCTGCTCAAGCGCGGCTTCTGCCGCACGCTGCGCAGCGGCATGGATCAATGGTTCCGTTACAACAGCGAAGTCAAATTTCTCGCCGACTCCGGCGAAGAGCCGTTGATCGTGATCTATGACGGGCAGAAAGA
>Ga0134123_10001206_pt1 | contig 16956 bp, 15 predicted proteins | sample KB303_FD_96460 | JGI IMG/M metagenome (GOLD analysis project Ga0134123, IMG submission 96460) | Terrestrial soil microbial communities without Nitrogen fertilizer from Kellogg Biological Station, Michigan, USA - KB3-0-3 | ecosystem: Environmental > Terrestrial > Soil > Unclassified ...
ACCGGTACTCCCCCGCGCAGGGGGGAGATGGTCGCCCTGGCGCCATCACCCCCTCCACCACCCCCTCGCTGTTGTGTCACGTGGCTCGCGAAGCTCTCGAATTTGCGGTTCGCCGTCTGGCGCGACACAGCCCCTTTGGAAGCGTTCAGGCTGGTAAAATCAGACTAGGAAACGGGAAGCCGCAGAGATTCTGAAGGACGCACTGGCGCTCCCGACTGAGGCCCGGGCGGCCCTCGCCGGATCGCTGCTGGAGAGTCTTGACACCGAGGTGGACGAGGACGCCGAAGCCGCGTGGGCGACCGAAGTGAACCGACGCGTCGCCGAGCTCGATAGCGGAGCCGTGAAGACTATTCCCTGGGCTGAGGTGCGCCGCCGGCTCGCCGCCCGCTGATGCCGCCGTTCGCGGTCGAAGTCCCCCCGCTCGCCGCCAACGAAGCCGAGGCCGCAGAGAGGTGGTACCGCGGACGCAACGAGACCGCAGCGGCCCGTTTCCGACGCGAGCTCGATCGAGCCGTAGAGTTGATTGCCGAACGCCCTGAAGCAGCGCCTCCGTACGTCGGCAATCACCAGACGATTTCTACTGCGGCGGTTTCCGTTCTTCGTCGTCTATCGCGTCTTCAGCCAGCAGATCCAAGTAGTCGCGGTTGCACACGCTCGACGGAGGCCGCACTACTGGCTGGGACGCTGAGATGACGACCGGCTAGAAGCACTATGGGAAGCGCTGAACGAAGAGAACCGGTCACTCGCGGCACCGGAAACGTGTTCGCTGACCTTGGTTGCTCTGACGCCGCCGCGCGCCAGGCCAGACTGCGCCTCGCCTACTCCGTGAATCGGGTGCTTGAAGCGCGCAAACTTTCAGACGCTAATGCCGCCAACCACTTCTTTACGAGATCTGGAGTCCGATCACGAGTGAGTTCCATGACTACGGCAGGCGGCACGACCACCTGGCCGTACAAGGCCGGCAGCACGTGCGCGTGTTCGATCAGAATCAGGTGCCGAAGGGAACTAGCGTCCGCGACAACAATCACTCGGGTGATCGTTCAGCGCCGCCGTCGGTTTTGAGGTCGTGTTGACGCTCCCGGTGCGAGATGGGGAAGCAGCAGCGATCGGTTGTCGAGTCATCATGCCGGTGCAGTTGATCGAAAGACGACGGCTCAACGGCGATCCGCGCTGAGCCGACCGACAGTTCGAGCCAGCGACGATCGATCTGTGTCTACGTATGTGATGGTCGCGGTCCCGCTCATTGAGGTGCCCCGCACGCCACACTGCCAATCGATGGTTGCGCGAAGCACGTCAAATCGCGTTTTCAAGTCCGTTCGAAACGAAAGCTCCGAATCCGGGCGGGTAGTCGTCGCTTCTCCGGACATTCGCTGGCTCAAGCTTGGGTCGATTTGAATCTGGACGCGGACGTCGCTGTTTATTTGCAGTTCAGATGAGTAATGATGGCCAGGCCGTCCGAAATCGTTGGCCTCGCACATTCTGGCAGTCAGATCGGTGCATGTCTGCACCTCGATGGTGCCGATCCACGTCCCCGTCATATCCACATCGTCGGGTGCGGTTCGGCTACAGGCCGAAAGCACAACCGTAAGTACAATCAGCACCTGAACGCCCGGTGCTTGTTGTTTCACCGCAGAGGTAGCAAGGATTCTGCGATCCGATCCCGTCTTTCCGTGGGCAGCTTCGGGTTGACCGTCCAGCATAGACAGCATCCTATGGGCCTGATCGCAGGGCTAGGTCAGACGTTAGCATCAAGCGCGATTGTGCAGTTCCTCTCGCGGGGGAAGCGGTCCCAACAAGTAGAAATGCATGTCAGCGACGCCGGTGTTCAGGCGGGCGATTGCCGCCTCGCGATCCGTCTGGGGTTCGTCGATCGTCTCCACCGTCAGTCGCACGCGTTCGTTGTCCTTCAGGTGCAACTGGCGTCTGGGCTTCAGGACGCCACCGGTATAGATCGCGTCGACCTTCTGTGTCACCGAATGCTTCTTACCAGAGTACGGCCAGTTAGTTGCCGATGCAACCGGAGTAGGTTCGGGGCTGCGGCAACAGCAGCCCAGCCATCGAGATCCGTAACTCATCAGGAATTGCGGTCGCTCCGATAGTTGCGGACTGCCGGCCCACGCTGAGTGTCGGAGCGACGGCTTCAGGCGTGTCGAGCAAGCCGACCCGGCCGCGGTCACGTTTCGCGTCGACGGGCAGCGTGGTCTTCGCGCGGACCAGCACGCTATCCGAAGGCAGCACCAGCGGCAGAAGATCCCCGAACACGGTCGTGCGAACGATCGGCTGGAGGACAACGAGTCGGCGCGGGGTGTCTGGGTTGGCAAGCGCTGGTGTGTGGAGCACCCAGCGCCCAGAAAAATCAGGGTGCGCCGGCATCGCCGCCTGAGTTGCAGCGGCGAGGAGAGCCAGCGCAACGAGGAGCTTCACGTCTCAATTAGACACCGGATCGGTCTAAGCGGAGGCTGCGATCGGCTCATAACCCAAAGGTCGCAGGTTCAAATCCTGCCCCCGCAACCATGTTTATCCGAGGGGCTTCGCCCCTCGGACTCCCCGACAGTCTCACTCGCTCGCGCTGGAGCGCTCGCTCCGTTCGCCTGGCTCGTTCGCTGCGCTCACTCGCGCCGCCGCGGGACCTCGCCCCTCAAATTCCCCTGCACAGTCATTCGCTCGCCGCTTCGCCGGCTCGCTCCGTGCCAGTGGCGCGTTCGGTGCGCTCGCTCGCCGGGTCGCCGACGGCCTGGAGGCCTACCGCTTCGAAACACACTCGGTCCACCAGCGATGACGCTCGCTTGCCTGAATATCCCAGAACAGGGATGATCTCGAAGCGCGTCGCGTTTCAGCCGCCGACGAGACGCCGTTGCCCTGGGTTGCGTTGGCCAAGTGCGACTTCTGAGCTTTCCTGCGGCGGCGACAAAGGCTGAAACACGCGCAGCGAGACGACGAGGAACACTATGCAAAACGACGCCGTGAATCGGCCACGGTCACCCGAGGGTCCACGAACGTGTTCGCGGATCTCGGATATCCGGATGCCATTGAACGGCAGGCAAAGCTGCGACTGGCGTACGCGCTGAACCAGGTGGTGGAGCATCGCGGCCTTACCCAAGCGACGGCCGCAACGCTCCTGGGCCTGAGCCAGCCGAAGGTGTCGGCTCTCAGGAACTACAAGCTCGCGGGATTCTCCGTCGAGCGGCTCATGAACCTGTTGACGGCGCTTGACCAGGACATCGAGATCCTCATCCGCCGGAAGCCGCGTTCGCGGAAGACTGGTCGAATCCGCGTCGTGGCTGCCTGAGGGCTCAACACGGCTCGAAAGCGGAAGGCGGACTCTCGATGAGTTTCTATCTCAAGAGCGGGATCATGTCTTTGGTGCTTGGTCTCACTGCCGTCATGGTCATCTACTGGGTCGGCATTGGCAGCCATAACAGCACGGTATGCAGGGAGCAGTACCACTACTCGGTGGAAGGACTTGGCTACGCGTGCAGACTCTTGGGGTTCCCAACCGCCTATGTCGAGAACGATACCAGGGGTCACAACGCACACGTTTATCCATCGGACTTTCTGCTGAATCTGCTGTGTTGGTCTGCGGCGTGTTTCGCAGCGCTCAGTCTCGTTCGAAATCATCTGAAAGCCGCCTTCAACGCGCTTTCAAACGTCAGCACCCCCACGCGAATGGCTATCATTCTCGAATTGCTTGCCGTTCCATTGGTCGTGCTGATACTGGGTCCAGAAGGGCTCGTGCACATGAGCGGTTTCTCGAACTGCCTCACGAGTCGAAGATTGGCCCGCCATCTCGCTCATGCCTCGCCGCTTCGCCGGCTGGAACACTCGCCGGTAGTCGTTCGCTGTTCAATGGACGCGGAAAAGCGTCGTGGCTACCGCCGAAGCCGCGCAGAGTGCGGAAGCCCGTTACGCTAGACTTTTCGCATGTGGGACACCCTGCGCCTTGACGTTCGGCATTCGTTCCGCAGTCTGCGACGGGCCCCGACGTTCTCCCTGATCGTCGTCGTCACGCTGGCGGTGGCGATAGGCGCGACCACGGCGGTCGGCAGCCTGCTCAACGCACTCGTGCTCCGGAAACTCGCGCTGCCCAGTCCAGAACAGCTCGTGGCCCTTTCGGCCACCGATGCGGGCGGCAACGCGACGGGGTACTTCTATGAGAACACGTTCGCGGCGTACCGCAGCGCGCAGCGCTCCTTCGCGCAGCTGTCGATGTACTCCGGCGGAGGACTCGTGCATGTCGAGGCGCCGTCCGAAGCGTTCGACGCGTCGACAGAAAGGGTCTCGTCGAACTATTTCGACATGCTTGGCGGGCGGCTGTCGGCGGGCCGGTTCTTCGCCGATTCCGACGATGCCGTCATCGTGATCAGCGAGAAGTTCCGCCGCCGCCTGTTCGGGAATGCCTCCGGCGTCGGCGAGACGATCAAGGTCGACGCGCTGCCTGTGACGGTGATCGGCGTCGCGGCGAACGGCTCCAATGGCCTGGAAGCTGACTATCCAGCCGACCTCTTCGTGCCTTTCGCGCCTGTGCGAGCGGCCCCCGGCGGCCCGCCGAGGCCGGCTCGATCGTGGAACCTGGTCGGACGCCTCGCGCGCGGCGTGTCCATCGGCGCGGCGCGCGCGGAACTGACCGCGCTGTGGCCGTCGATTCAGGCGGCGACGCTGCCGACCACACTTCCCGAACCCGAGCGGGAGGCGCTGCTCCGTCAGCGGGTGGATGTCGAGGCGCTCGCGACGGGCTTCTCCGGTCTCCGAGACCGGTACGGCACCACGCTCCGAATGGTCCTGGGACTCATGGGGCTGCTCCTCGCGGTCGCGTGCGCCAACCTTGCGGGCCTCGCGCTGGCGCGCGCGCTGATGCGGCGGCACCAGGTCGCGATTCGTCTCGCGCTTGGTGGCAGCGCGCCACGCGTGTTCTGGCAGCTTCTGCTCGACGGCCTCCTGCTGTCGGCGGTCGCGTTCGCCGGTGCGGTTCCGATCGCGTCGGGGATGGTCCAACTGCTACGGGCGACGCTGCTGGCCGACGCCATCGGGTCCCGGACGTTTCCCCCGGCGACACCTGATGCCGGCGTGCTGGCCGCGGCGGCGCTGCTGACGCTGCTGGTGGGCGTGACGATCGGCGTCGTCTCCGCGTGGCGGTCCGTCACAGTCGGCGTGGACGAAGGCCTGCGCCGCGGCCGGCGCATCGTCGGCTCGTTCGGACGGTTCGGGCGCGGCCTGCTCGTGGCGCAGGTCGCGATGTCGATGACCTGCCTCGTCGCGGCCGGACTCTTCATGTCCACGCTCGCGCGTCTGCGCGCGAACGACAGTTCGCTCCAGTCGCAGCGCATCGTTTTCACTCGCGCCTATCGCGAGCCCGGCGATGAGACGGTCTTGACGCCGGCGTACTACCGGGCGCTCGTTTCCGACCTGGCCCGGATGCCCGGGGCAGAGGCGGCGGCGCTGTCCGTGTACTACCCGACGTACTACGAACGGCCCGAGCCGATCCCGCTCTTCCTCACAGAGCGCTACACTCGGGCCGACGGCGATGCGTCATCGGAAGTTGCGGCGTGGCCCGAGTTCGTGTCGCCCGGCTTCTTCGACTTGTTCCGGCTGCCGCGACTGCAGGGGCGCGACATCACGTGGGACGACGGTCCGGGGAAGCCCGACGTGGCGCTGCTATCGGCGTCGCTCGCGCGCGCGCTGTTCCCCGCAGGCGACGCTGTCGGACATCACCTTCGGCTGATCGGCCCACAGCCTCGTGACCTCGACGTGATCGGGGTCGTCGCCGATGCACCGTACATCAAGCTCGACGACCCGCGACCGTTCGTCGTCTTCCGGCCGATTCTGCAGGATCTCGCCCGGTCGCAGTTTCCGATGGCCTACGTTCGCGCGAGTGGCGACCTCGCGACCGTGCGCGATGGCTACGCGCGCGTCGTGAAGACGCTGGGGCATCGATTGCTGCGCGGCTTCATCACATCATCGGAATGGGTCAACCATGCGCTGTTGAGGGAGCGTTTCACAGCGGGCCTGGCGGCCTTCGCAGCGGCGCTCACGAGCGTGCTGGCGTGTATGGGCGTGTACGGGCTGCTCGCCTACTCCGTCACCGCGCGGGTTCGGGAAATCGGTGTGCGCCTGGCGCTTGGCGCCTCTCGCCGGACCGTCATCTGGATGATTGTGCGGGACGGCCTGGCGATCGCGCTGCCGGGTGTGCTCATCGGCGCTCCGTGCGCGTGGGCGGCGGCGCGCCTCGTGCGGGCGCAACTCTACGGCATTGCGCCCAGCGATCCGCCGACGCTGCTGATCGCCGCAGCGATATCTCTTGCCACGGCGCTCGCGGCGTCATGGCTTCCGGCGTTGCGCGCGTCGAGGCTGGCCCCGGTCGAAGCACTGCGTGAGGAATGACATCTGGATCGCGGCCATTATTTGTCGTCCGCGCATTCCGGAAGGCGCGCCGCCATGAAATCGAGCCGCCAAGACGCACTGCGTGTTCGACCGCTATAATGTCGCCGAGCGACGGGGATCTGCGGGAGGCTGCGCGGCCGCCCTGGGCACACTGGCGGGCCCGCCCGCCGCGCCTTGGCGGCGTCGGCTGAGCAAGCTCCGCAAATCTTTGCGCATCTCGCTCGCCTCGCTTGCAGCAGGGGAGCCGACCAGCCCTCGCCAGAGCAGACAATACCGATGACCATGCAGCATGACGTGAGTGACATCAAGCGTGAGATTGGAGAAGTGCGCAAAGCCCTCGCGCGGATTGAAGATACGCTGGATCGCTCCCTCACAACCTCGATGTCGCGCGAACAGACGGTCGTCGGCTCCAAACCTGCGGGCGTGTCGAGATACCTCCTGTTTGCAGCGCTGGCTCCGCCCCTTCTTCTGCTTGTGTGGATGATAGGCGCGAACTGGGTGGCCACTCCCCACATGGATCAATGGGACTATGAGGGGACGACGCTGGCGCTATATGCAGAACACCGCTTGACGTTATCGCAGTTGTTTGCACAGCACAACGAAAGCCACCTTGCCCTGGCGCGCGTGATTGGCCTGCTCTCTGCTCCGCTTACCGGTTGGGATATGCGATACGAAGTTGCGCTCACTGCTGGTTGCGCAATATTCCTTGCGGTGGGTCTGAACATCCTCATTTGTCGGACGCCCAGCCTGAGCAGATTGCAGGTACTGTCAGCCGTCGCTGTGACTGATTTCGCAGTTCTTGCGTGTACGCAATTCGAAGTTCTGTTGTTCGGCGCCTACTATTTCATCATGCCAAGCCTGACGCTCGTGTGGGCGCTTGTACTAACTGGTCGTCCTGATCGACCCACGAGTGCAACGCGCCTGCTCATCGTCTATATAGCTGCGAGTATCATCGCGACTCTCTCGTATATCAACGGCATATTTCACTGGTTTCTGCTCGCTCCCCTGGCCATGGCCTCTTCGGGTGGCAAACGCGCGTATTCTCCTCGGGTTATCTACGGTGGCATCGGCTTTCTGGTGGTACTTGTCTATTTTGCGACATTCACGTACCCACCTTATCACCCGGCGCCAATGCCCATGTCACAGCTCCCGGCCCAGTTGAGCTTTCTCTTTGTCTGGCTGGGCGCCCCTTTCTGTCACATTAAACCTGGCTCGGAGATCGAGATCGCGCGCGCGGTCGGGTTCGTCTCGGTGGCATTATTCGCTGCTATCTCAACGCACATCCTTGTCTCATTTCGCCTCGCGGCTCGCTCCAGGGCCGTGCATGTATGGCTGATTCTGGGCAGTTTCGTTCTCTTGACCGGCGCGTCGATTACGGCCGGCCGTGGCGGTTGGGGGCTCCCGGCCGCCCTACCATCACGCTATCATTCCTTTTCGCTGATGTTTGCCCCAGTAGTGTTCGTCCTCATGCTGATCTGGGGCAATCTGATGTCCGAGCGGCTTGGGAAACGACGGGTGCGCCTTATCTGGCCAGCAGTCGGATTGGTTGCAAGCGCCGGCGCAATCCTCTTCGCCCTCAGCAGTATCTCTGGATGGGCGGACGCTCGTGTCTATGGCAAGCAGCGGAGGGACGCCCAGCTCGTCGTCTCACTCATCGATGTCATCCCTGATAACCCACTACTCACTCGTGTCTACCCGCACCCTGACCACATTGCAAGCATCATAAACCGACTAAGATCGTTGAACCTGCCGAACGTCATATTGCCGGCCGATAAGATACTCCCGGCGCTGCAGACGTCGACCGCGAGCCTCGACGGCAGTCGTGGTTTTCTCGACCGTGTGACCCCTTACGACAGCACGTTTCTGCAGGTGAGCGGGTGGGCCGTCACCAACAGCAGAACTCGTCCAGCACACGCGGTGATCCTGGTGTGGCGGGATACTCACGGAAGCGTGAAGCCGATAGCGGTGCTTCCTGTAGATGGCAATCGGCCAGATGTCGCTGGCGCACTGGGAAACGATGGAGTTCTGGAAAGCGGCTTCAGCTCTTATGTCTACAGAACTAACATTCCAGGACCGGGGAGGATAACCGCTTGGGCGCTCTATGCCAAATCCCCATATGTGTTCCCACTGGCCGGAGCCTTTGACGTTCCGTGACGCGCTGGAGTGGTGTGGCCCGCTTGCAGCAAGACGACCGTCGGACGCACATCCGGCCACCTTCTCCAGCCAACGCAAGGTCGGGATCGGCGGCACGGGCATCTGCAACGGACCGGTCTGTCGAGGGTGATATGATGCACGCGCACCACTGTATGGTGGAGTTCGAGTGGCCGCTCGTTGATGGCGATCGCCCCATCTGGACGGGGCGCGGCTTCCAGGTAGGTGCTCGTCTGTTACCGATCCTCGATTTTGGTGCCGGCGAGTCTGGCTGGGCCGAAGATCTCACGCAATTCCATGAGGAAATCGCCGGGGATGGAGAGCACCCCATCGATCTTGCTTCACGACGACACGCAAGGCGGGTCCTGCGTCGAAGGGTCCGGACGAATCCGGCGGAAACGGTTATCCTCGAGATCGGATCCGCAAGCGGCTTTCTGGTGCGCGAACTGATCAGCGACTGGTCGAGCGGCTTGATCATCGGATCGGATTACATCGCGGGTCCACTCCGGCGTCTCGCAACCGACATCCCGCACGTGCCGCTGCTCCGTTTCGACTTGATCAAATGTCCGCTGGCGAGCGAAAGCGTGGACGCCGTCGTGATGCTCAACGTGCTGGAGCACATACACGATGACGTCGCTGCGGTGGGCCAGGCGGCGCGTGTCCTCAAGCGAGGCGGAACTCTGGTGATCGAGGTGCCGAGCGGACCCCACCTGTACGACGCGTACGACAAATTCCTGCGCCATTATCGGCGGTACCGGCTCACTGATCTCTGTCGATTAGTGGAGAGCGCGGGACTGCGTGTGGTCGACAGGTCGCATCTTGGCTTCTTGGTCTACCCGGCCTTCGCTTTTGCGAAGCGTCGCAACCAGCGCGCGCTGGAGGCTTCCGAGTCCGTGCAACGCGCCATCGTCAGTCGCAATATCGTGAAAAGCAGAACCACTCCGCTCCTTAAATGGGCGGCGGCAGCAGAAGAAGCCCTGGCAGCGTGGGTGCGCTACCCGGTTGGCATACGATGCCTCGTCGTCGCGGAGAAGCCATGACGTGGCCGGTCTCCGGATGCCTGCCATGACCATGGCTCGACCGCAAGGCGAGGAAGCTGGCCAGCAGTCGACGGCGCGCCAGAAGAATGCGGCCTTCTTTGCCGATAACGCCGCGTACAAGTCCGCCCAAAAGCGACTCGAGACCTACCGCTACATCGCACTGGCCGCATCTCACGAGACGGCAGATTCAAGAGCGCTGCTGGATATCGGCAACGGTGGCGTGTTCGAGTACCCAATCGACCACATACAGCGGATTGTCGCGATCGATGTTTTCGTGGAAAAAGACTTCGCCGAACGGTACCCGCACGTGGAGTGGCGTCAGGTGAGTGCGCTGGAGATGGACTTTCGCGAACGTTTTGATACGGTTATCGCAGTCAACACGCTGCATCACATTGTTGGCCCCTCGGTTCGGGCGACATATGCGAATCTGGCCGAGTTCATGAAGCGAACGACTGGTTGCCTCTGCGAAGACGGGAAGCTGGTGGTGATCGAGAGCACGATGCCGAAGTGGTTCGTGCGTCTTTACAGTTGGTGTTTTCCCCTCGTCTTGGCGCTCTGGCCATTGTCGCACCCGCCGACCTTCCAGTTTCATTTCAGAGACATCGTGAGCGCCGCAGAGCAGGCCGGTCTCAGTCTGCGCGAGTTCACGTGGATTCCCAAGACGAGCGATGTGCTGTTCCTCGGTTGGCAGATCAAGAGCTGGATGGTGCCGATTCGCATCGGAAAGTTCGTCTTTGCTCCAAGCGTGGAGCGTGGCCGATCATGAAGCTGGTCAGTCTCATCATTCCGGCATACAACGAGGTCGACTCCATTCGGACCACGGTCGATCAGGCGGTCGACTACTTCAGCGGGCGTGGCATCGCTTCTGAATTGATCGTCGCGGCCGACGGAAATGATGGGACACGCGAAGCAGCGCTCGAGGTCGCACAAGCGCATCGGCATCTTGCGACGCGGATACACGTGATCGGTTCACCAGAACGACGCGGTAAGGGCCATGCCGTCCGTGAAGCCGTGCGGTTGGCCGCAGGCGACGTCATCGGCTTCACCGACGCCGACAACAAAACGCCAATCGGTGAGTTCGACAAGATCGAGTCTCGCCTCCTCGAAGGTTTCGACGTCGTCATCGGTTCACGCAGTCTTCCTGATTCGAAGGTCGAACGACTGCAGCCCTTGTACCGGCGCATGGGCGGGAAGATCTTTGCCGTGGTCAAGCGTTTGTGTGTCGGCCTCGATGACATTGTCGACACGCAGTGCGGTTTCAAGTTCTTTGCGGGCGACGTCGCAAGAGATCTGTTCAGGCGCCAGACGATCGACGGCTACATGTTCGACGTCGAGATTCTGTTCATTGCGCGCCAGCGCGGGTATCGGATAGCTCAAGTGCCCGTCCGCTGGAGAGACGACGGCGACAGCCGTTCGCAGCCGGTTCTCGGGGGGGTACGGATCTTGAGCGATACGCTTGCGATCCGTCGCCGTCATCGTTCTCTGCGGCCAGACCGCCACCCACGGGCGGTGTTGCCAATGGATTCTTAGTGGGACTTCCAGCCGGTTCGGCTCGACATAGAGCCGCGGCCGCTGCTAGTCCACGGCATGGTCTGGACAAGATGTTGAGGGTCGTCCAGCACGCACCCAACTGACGTAGGCATTCACGGCCTCAGCGGCCGGCCGCCACCGATAGCCGAGTTCGCGGGCCGCCTTGTCGCTCGAATACCATCCATATTTGCCAACGAGATGCCGTGCCTGGCTGAACGTGAGAGGCATCCTGCGGCCGATCAACCGCTCGACAAGACTGAATACGAGTGCGCTCGCGATGACTGCGGAGCGGGGCAGGGTCATTAATGGACCCGGACGATCGCATTGCCTCGCAATCAGCATAAAGTACTCAGGTATCGTGAGCCTGTCGCCTCCGAGAATGTAACGCTCACCGCTTCGGCCGTGCTGCATCGCCAGTACCAGGCCGCGCGCGGCGTCTGCGACGTGGACCACGGTGACACCACCGGGAAGCGCGATTCGCAGCCTGCCTTCCAGACACCACTGGATGGGCGCGTTGCTCGGAGTCACGCGATAGTCGAGCGGCCCCACGAGTGTCGCAGGATTGACGATCACGACGGACAACCCCTCGCTGCGGCCAAATGCGATGACCTCTCGTTCCGCAACCCATTTGGCCGAGTGATAGCTCGTGGCATCAGTTCGTTGATTCGTTCGCTCGTCTAGGATCACATGTGGGGTCGACGAGTACCCAATCGTGACAATGGAACTCACATATACCAATCGCCTGATTCCTCCACGATGGCAGGCCTGCAACACATGACGCGTTCCCTCCACAATCGCAGGATATGCATCAGATACACGCTCGGTGGGCGCGGCGAGATGATAAACTTCATCGCACTCCCTGACCGCCTCACGCAACGAGTGCGGCTCCTGGATGTTGCCGCGAACGACCTCGACGTCGACTCCCGCCAACGTCTTCGTATCACTGGTGGGACGCACGAAGGCTCTGACCTGATGGCCGTCGTGCAGCAAGTGACGCACGAGATGGGCCCCGAGGTGACCATTCGCTCCGATCACCAGTGCATTCATCTCACAAACGCCTTGCCAGTCCGTTCGGACGTCACATAGTCGGCCAGCATCTCGCGAAAGCCGTCCCGGTAGTCCGTCATGTGAAGATCGTCAAGGACCGAGCGGTCCAGTACCGCCGATAGGTCGTAACCACGGGAAAACTGCTGCACGCGCGCCGGGGTCAGCATTTCCAACCGACCCTTTCGAAATCGTCGAGGGACCGCGCTGGCCACAGCCGCCCCAAGGTGCGCCGCCCACAAGGGAACCGAGCCTGCATGGGCTAGCCCAAGCGCATCGGCGACGAAATCAAACACCATGCGGAGCGTCGGGACTTGCGGACTGGCCAGGATGTGGATGCCGTCGTAACCTCGGCTCGGCCGCTGTGTGAGGGAACGAACGATGAACCGGCCAATATCGTCAGCGTGAATCAATGGCAGCAGCGCCGATCCGTTGTTGATCAGCCGGAGCTTGCCGGCCTCGAGAAACTGGAACGGCCGCCGCCAGACAGCGAAATTGCCGGGACCGTAGACGTAGGCAAGTCGGAGTATCATGAGTTCGCCACTGTATCCCGGCCTCACGCTGAATAGCAGCCGTTCGGCCGCCACCTTCGAAGACAGATACGCGTCGTCCGTCGCACTGACATACTGGAGCAGCTCGCGCGGACCAATTGTTTGTGTAACGTGATCCACGACGCTGATCGTTGACATAGCGAAGAAATACTTGGTCTGATGTGCAATGGCTGCGCGCACGACCGAGGCGGTACCGTCGACATTGACTTGATGAAACGCCGCAGGTGGGGCATCCGATGAATCTGGAAGCAACGCTGCACAATGAACGACGACGTCGATTCCGTCCATCGCGCGAGCCACGCAGCTGTAGTCCTGAACATAGCCGACATATACCTGTTCCTTGGGGAGTTCGAGGCGTCGGCAGTCATCTTCAGGCCGGACCAGACCGTATACCTGATAACCGCGAGCGCTGAGTATGCGACAGAGTCGGTGACCGAGACCACCGGCGGCGCCTGTGACGAGAATCGTTCGGACACCTGACATATCGCGTCCGGCGGTCATGAATCGTTACTCCTGAGCACATCCTCACTGTATCAAACGAGCCGGGGCGGTCGCCGACGAGAGGGAGGTGGTGTCCTGTGTCGTGGCGGGGTCGGGGCGTCACGCGATATGTGAGGGAGGTGAATGGCTACTTGCCGTCCCGCGCGCTGAAGTGTTTCTCGGACTGATCGATGAAGTCCAGGTAGCCCTGCCGATCGATGAACGGATCCGCCGGATTCCTGGCGGTGCCGCGCGCGACGAACTTGCGGTAGCGGCCGAATTCTCTCGCATGCGACGTGACCCAGATGTCGGCCGGCAGGCTCCGCAGGGTATCGAAGCTGCGCTCGAAGGCGGTGCGAACCTCGGGATGATCGCCCAGCGACAGGCCGAACGGCGGCTCCAGGTGGCAGGCGTGGACGCCGAGCAGGACGCGGTCGCCGTCGCGGATGGGGAACGACCATGAGGTGCATCCGCCCGAGGGGTTGCCCATCACATGCGCGGTGAGTTCGATCCGGCCGACGCGGATCGTCTCGCCGTCCTTGAACCTGTGGTCGACGCGCGGCGCCGGATAATTGAGGAATGGAAGAAACGTGAGGAATCTGAGGGGCCCGAAGGACGAACCGCCAGCACCGCCGGCCGCAACGACGTCGGCATCGCGGTCGCTGATCCAGAGCTGGGCGCCGGACGCGTTCTGCAGCGCCGCCAGCGCACCGGCGTTGTCGCCGCTCGCCTGCGAGTTGACGAGCACCTTCACGTCGGCGATGTCGAAACCGAGCTGGGCGATGCTCGCCATGAAGAGAGACGCGGTGGTCGGGTAGCCGCCGGCAATCAGGACATCGCCCTCGGGGCCGGTGAGCAGGAAGGCCGTGAGGTCGGTCGCGCCGACGTAGTACAGGTTGCCGGCGATGCGGAACGGCTCGGCGGCCGCCTGGCCCTTCAGGTCCGACTGGTGTTTCCACTGACGGCCGACGAAGAAGATGGGAATCGCCGCGAGTCCGAGCGCGAGGGCCAGCCAGCGTCGCCTCATGTCGTAGCTTGACAGTGCAAAGTGAAACCTGTCAAGCCCCTCATGATCTATTCGATGCTGACCTTGATCAGTTCGTGCGCGCTGAGCGCACGGTCGACTTCCGCGACGACTTCGGCTGTGACGCCGGCGTGACCGATGCGCACCACTGGTTCCAGCGCGTGCGCGCGCGCTTTCAGTCGAGCCCGCTCGCTGCACGAAAGTGCCATCCTCGAATTCTCGTCCGGCCTCTCAAACCAAAAATCGGAAACGGCGGTCATATCCGTAAGGGGAATGCGCGCAGCTGCCAGGTTGGCATTCGCTGTGCTCTGGATTCCGACTCAGACGATCGTTGCCTCTTCGAGAATCGCCATGAATGCCCTGAGCAAAGACGCCCGGCTCATCCTCGATCGCATGGAACCCGATCGGTACTACGAAGGATCGGATTTACGTGCATGTGTTCCCGACGCCAGCGCCGAGGGATTTCGCGAAGTCATGCACGAGTTATGGGTCAACCGGCACGTGGAGCGGGTCGGCTATTCAGGCTGGCGTCGGCAGCGTTCCGCGCCGGCCCACCAGCGGCCAGCCGATGCGCAGACCGATGGCCGGGACGTCACCCCGGTGTCGGAATTCCGGCAGACTAAAGTCGTCAAGCCGGAAGATTTGTTCGACCACGGATCGTTCACGGATCTCTTCAGGTAGCCGAGGGTCACGGACCACATCTACTCGACGACGACGACTTCGTGATCGTCGACGGCCTCCACCCGGAAGGCCGCCCGGCCGTTCGACAGGCGAACCGCCGGCCGCGTGCCGGACACCAGCAGCCGCGCCGCGGGCTTCGTCGACGTCGTCATCGACGTCGGCACGAGCACTGACACCTCGAACGGCCCGACACGAATCAGTTCGTCCAGCGGCGCCCGCCAGGTCGCCTCACTCGTGAGGTTGACGAGGTGCAGGATCACCCGGCCCGGTTGCGCATACAGATGACAATCGATCAGGCCCGTGCCTTTGACGTCAAGGGGGATCGCCGCGCCGGCGGCCCAGCGGACGACGTTGGCGAGGAGCCGCGCGTGATCCGGTAGATGTTCCGCAGCGTAGCGGCGATCGAGATCGGCCGGCAGATAGGCCACGCGCGACCGGCCGTGCTCCGAGACGAGCAGTCCCGGAATGTCGGTCGAGGGCTGACGCATCCAGGCGGTCTCGGGCGGATAAGTCGGAAACGCCGGGACGAAGGTCAAGACGGCGGTGACGCCGGCATCCACCTGCAGCGGCGTGAGCGTGCCGCCGAAGGCGACGAGGTCGGTCCCGTCGAAACCGAGCAGGACCTCGTGGCGTGAGCGCCCCTCGGCGGGCAGGCGCAGATAGGTATGGAGGCTGCCGTTTCCTCTCGGCGCGCGCCGCTGCAATGGCTCCGCCGCCCGATGGCACCCGAACAGGCCGGCGAGCGCGAAATCGGGCCGCGGATCGCCCCACTCGGTGTAGAGCCCGGTCGCGCCGGTCGCGACGAGGGATCCGCCGCCGGCCACGAACCGTCGAATCGCCGCCGCTTGCGCATCCGAGAGTGCACCGATACTCGGGAGGATCAACGTGCGGATCGACGCGTCGCGGCCGATGTCGTCGACGTTGACCGGCAGATACGGGATGCGCGCGCGGACGAGCGCGTGCATGAAGCCGGTGTACGGCGCATCCACGCGGCTCTCCGGATCGTCGCGGCCGAAGAAGTCCGCGTTGCGCTGCGACCACGCGAGACCGACGGTCGCGATCGGTTCGCGGTTCACGAGATACCGCTCGTTCGCCTGGTGCCACCGCATCACCGGCGCGGCGGTGTCGTACATGCGGCGGTCCTCGCCCACGGCACCGACGTGGTGCCACCACGGCTGGATGCCGCCGGCGATGCCCGCGATCATCCACATGCGCGCTTCGGCGGCAGGCTTGGCCGCGACGCGGTAATAGCCGGGCCCCGACTCGTACATCGCCATCGATTCGGGCGCGAGCGCGTCCCAGCCGATCAGGCCGTGCACGCGCTTGCCCGTATCGCCGTTCTGCTGGAACCCCGTGTCGTCGTCTCGCCGCTGGTGATCGAGCATCATGATCGCCGCGCGCGAGCCGATCGCCCTCAGGTCGCGGAACGACCGGGCCTGCGCGGTGACCGATCCGCTGTTCATGCCTGCCCAGATGCAGTCGGCGCCGCCGGCCTGCCGTGTCACGCGGTTGTTCAGATCCCAGACCGCGGTACGCCGCGCGTAGCTCCACATGATCCAGTCGCGGTAGCCGCGGTCGTTCCAGTCCGCGTCGCGCGGCAGCGCCTTCCCGCTCGTCGTCCGGAACGCGCGTTCGCAGTTGTCGCAGTAACAGATGCTCTCGCGCCCCAGCCCCGCCCAGCTGTTGTCGGTGAACCCGTCCGGATGCGAGCGTTCGATGATCTCGCGCAGCACGCCGGGAAGGTAGTCGTCGTAGTACGGACTGTTGATGCAGGCGACATACTTGTCGCCGGCGCGGATCGGGCGCCCTTCGCGATCGCGCGCGAACCAGTCGGGATGCGCCTCGAAGAAATCCTCTGCCGTCCGGTTCGAGTCCATCCGCGCCATCACGAACAGCCCGTCGTCGTGCGCCGCCCTGGTCAGCTCGCCGAAGAGATCGCGTCCGCCGAGGAACTCGGCGCGATGGTGCAGCGGGAACCGGCTCGGGTAGTAGGCGACGATGCCGCCGGCGTTGACGATGACGGCCTGGACCTCGGTCCGCTTCCAGTAGGCGCGCCACCAGCCGATGTCGTAGCGGA
>Ga0134123_10001207_pt1 | contig 16952 bp, 16 predicted proteins | sample KB303_FD_96460 | JGI IMG/M metagenome (GOLD analysis project Ga0134123, IMG submission 96460) | Terrestrial soil microbial communities without Nitrogen fertilizer from Kellogg Biological Station, Michigan, USA - KB3-0-3 | ecosystem: Environmental > Terrestrial > Soil > Unclassified ...
ATCGATGCTGTGAGCGCGTAAAGGGTTCGCAAGACAGCCGTAGTAACGGATGCGGACGAGTTTCGACGGAAGCACGTGCAGCAGAAAGCGGCGGAGGAACTCGTCGGCGTCCAGGGTAAGCAGCTTCTCGGTGTTGCCGTGCGCATAGTCGCGATAGCGGAAGCAGACACGCTCGCCGTCGAACGAGACGATTCGGGAGTTGCTGATGGCGATGCGGTGCGTGTAGTTGGCGAGATACCCGAGAACCTGCTCGGGGCCGCCGAAGGGCGGCTTGCAGTAGACGACCCAGTCGGTCGCGGCGGCACGGGCAAGGAGCAGGTCGAGAGCGACGGAGTCGGCGATGACTCGTTCGGGGAGCTTGAGCGATCCCTCACGCCATGCTTCGCGCAGAGAGCGTGTCAGCAGGCTTCGGAAGCGACGCGAGAGGACTTTGACGGGAAGGAAGAACGTGGACTTCGCGGTCGAGCGCCATTGCCGGCCGTGAAGAGACAAGCCGCCCCCGGGGACGACGCAGTGGATGTGCGGGTGGAGCGTCAACGTCTGTCCCCAGGTGTGAAGGACACACAGGGCTCCGGGCTGAATCTGCAGGCGGCTGCGTGCGACGTCGACGAGCGCTCCTCCGGCGGCGCGAAACAGCAGGTTGTAGAAGACCCGCGGTGCGTACAGCGCAATGACGTTGAGCAGCTCGGGGACGGTGAAGACTACGTGGAAATAGGGAACGGGAAGAAGCTCGGTGCGGCGAGCCTCGAGCCATCGCGCGCGAGCAGCAGCGCCGCATCGTGGACACGATCGGTTCCGGCAGGAATGCCATTGAATGTGCTCGTGACCGCAGCGATCACACTGCTGGCGTTGCCCGCCGAGGGCGGGCGTGCGGCATGCGCCGATCGCACGCAGGGCCTTGCGCTGCGCAGCCGTGGTCCGGCGGGTGCGCAGAAAGATCTCACTTCGAGCTCGTACGATCGCGCCGAGATCAGGCTCGGCGATCACGCCTCACTCGCGCGCGGTCACGAGGGCGGCGCTGAGAACCCGTTCCAGGGGGCCGATCACGTTCCCGAGCGTCGAGGGAGAGACGTGCGTGTAAGTCTCGGTCGTGTGAACGTTGGAGTGGCCGAGCAGGACCTGCACCACGCGCGTGCTCGTGCCCTGTTCGATCAGATGCGTGGCACAGCAGTGACGAAGGGTCTTCGGCGTGATCTTCTTCGTCAATCCGGCCTTCGCGGCAAATCGTTGCATGTACTTCTGGACGGTGGTCGGCGATGCCGGGCGGGTGGGATCGGACGGACGAGGGAACAGCAGATCCCGCAGGTGCTCGCGCCGCCAATGTTCCCTGAGCATCTCCAGCAGAAGTGGAGGGAGTGGGACATAGCGATCCTTCTTGCCCTTGCCCTGACGAACGCGAACGACCATCCGGCTGGAGTCGATGTCAGCCGCCCGTAAGGCGAGCGCTTCGCTCAGGCGTAGCCCTGTGGCGTAAATCGTCGTCAGCAGAACGCGGTATCGCGGCAGGTCGATCGAGCGGAGAAAGTCGACCGTCTCGCTGACCGACAGGACGACCGGCAGGTGGCGCTCGCGACGAGCATAGCGAATGCGCTGCACGACCTCGGGGCGGTCGAGAATTTCGCCGTAAAAGAACCGCAGTGCGCACACGGTCTGGTTGAACAGGACATGCGAAGCGTGCTTCCGATCGCGTAACCAGATCTGATACGCCGTCACATGCTCGGCTCCGAGTTGATCGGGCGGGGTCTTGAAGTGGCGGGCGAAGTGAATGACGGCGGAAATGTACGTTTCTTCGGTTCGAGGAGAATAGTTGCGGGCGCGCAGAATCGCGCGCATCCTCTCCCGCAGCGCGGTGGTGACCATGATCTCGCTCCTTTCGTGTTGAGGTTCTGGAAGGTCCCCAATCACGATCGGGCGCTCATCACCATCGCGCCACTATCCCGCACTCGCGCCTTACGCGCAGCGCGCCGCCGTCAGGCAGCTTAGTCCAACCTGAATTCACTAGCGGGCAGAGTCGCCCTTTCTGCAGTGTAACCCGCACATCGACTATGGAACCTCTCCGCGGGATTCGACTCACCACGTGCGGCGGCACGGCGTCCGCGGAGTGCGCAGCGGCCTCGACACGCCGTCGGAGCGCGGTACGCACCACCATCCTCATTTCGCAGTCGGATAATGCGTTACGAAGCGGGTCCCCATCGATATCACGGACGAAGTCGTTCGGACCCGTGACGATACGGACCGCGGTGGAGCCGCCGGATCAGGGATTCGCCACGATCGCCCGTCAGCGCGCTCCCCGTCAGCTCTCCATCCCGCCAATGACGCTGACGGTCACGACGCCGGAAGGCCGCCGAACCTCCGGTAAACGGATCGGTCGGCAGCCTGCCATTACACGACACGAGCGCGAGCAGCCGGCCGGCGGGCGGCGGTGGTAACGTATCCGTTCGTCGACGAGCTCCTGGCGTTGCCGGCGGAGGAGCGGGATGCATGGCTGGCCGCTCATCCCGGCGCTCGAATCGTGCACGTGTTCGACGGACTCCTTCAGGAGGCGGAAGCCGATCCGGCGCAGGCGCTGGCGCTGACCGACTTCGTCGCGATCGGCGGGCGATCACGCCGGCGCGGCAGAGGCGCAGGAACGGTCCGACGAAATCTTCAGGAGCGAACCGGCGCTGCAGATTCGCGATGTGCCGGCGACCGAGGATGATGCGCGCCGCGGCGAGGAATTGATCGAACAGCACGGCTGGCATCACCTGCGCGACAAGCGCTGATCGCACGCGGCTCGTGAAACGAACGGGCGATCGCATCGATCGATGCATCGCGGTCCATCCATTCGAACCGGGCACAGCTCCGCGAGCCCGGCCGTCGCATTCACGAACCCCGCGACCCTCATTCACGCGACCGGCGACCGCGTCGTAGACCGGCGCTTCCGGCACACGCGAGATCGCGGACCGCGAGAGCGTCGCCGCGGCGTTGACGCTTCCGTTCGGGCGCGAGATCGGTGAACGCGGGGCCGGCATTGGCGCGGGTGCGCGGCACGCGAATGGACCGGGCGCTGACGAGAATGGACGCATCGCGCTCCATGCAGTCGTGCGGCGGTCGCATGCACGGACCTCGCGATCCTCATTCACGCGGCCGGCGTTGATGCGAATGCCGGAGCGCCTTCGTTTGCGTGCGTCCGCACATCGGAAGGTTGAAGACTCCGGTTCCTTTCGTGCCAACGTCAGACGCTTTCGCGCGACTCGCGGCGTCATTCGCGTATCTTCGGGCGATCACGAGTTATGGCAAAACTGCCGTAAATGACCGGCCCATAAGTCTTTGCAGATCAGCGCAGGGGAAGCAATCCGGCGGTCCGTTACAAGTTGGTAACAATACCTTTGAGAAACTGCAACGTCTCCTAAAAGCAGGTCCGGATCCCCTGCATCAGGCTACTGCAGAGCCCATCGCCCGCCTCGTTTAGGCCGAAACGGGGCCGGTAACCCAAAGACACAACCGCGTCGCACGCGCGTGGCGTTCGGCGCGGCGGAAAGGAGAAACCTCTATGACCACCATCCCCAACAGCATCACCGTCGCGGCCGAGGAACCGCCCGAAGGAGCCTCACCGCCGGCGGCACCCGTCAGTCCCACCATCACGCATTACCAGCAGCTCGCCGCGCAGGTCATGGCAGCCCTGGACGAAATCGCGGCCGTCATCCCCAACCTCGAGGTGGAGCACACCTCGACCGCGAACTTCGTCCGCACGCACCAGAGCATTCCCATCGAGTTCCTCGCCACCGCAACCGCGGCCGTCGAGCAGACCGTGGAGCTCCAGGGCGTGAAGAAGCTCGATGTCCCGGCGGCGCACGACACGCTGCAGTTCATCGCCGCGTTCCGGCCCGTGTTCGACAAACTGATCGCTTTCGCGAAAAAGCTTCAGTTCACGATGAACTCGCGCCACGCCACGCTCTCGGTCGAAGCGCTCCGGATCTACGACATTGCCAAAGGCATTGCTCGCGATCCCCGAAGCGCCGGCATCGTCTCGCTCGTGGCGAACATGAAGCGCGATCTCGGTCCCAGAGGCCGCCCGAAGACGACGTCGCTGGCGTTGCGGAAGGCCGCCCCGGCTCCGGGCATCGGCGTTCCGGCGCCCAGGGTGCTCGCGTTTCCCGGCCCGAAGGGGAGCGTTTCGTGACGATCCCGAGCCGCGTGTCTACCGCGGCCCGGGGCGGACACGAACCCCCTCGTCGGTGAACTCAGGAGCAACAGTGTCATGCGGAACATACCTCAGTATGTCTGCGGCGTCATCCCGTTTCACATCCTGACGCGGATGGCTCAGCACTCGTCGGATGAAGCCAGCGGCACCGCCCGCGCCACGCTCGAGCACATGCGCGAGCTGGCCACGGGCCGCGCCGCCACGCTTCTCGAACGCCCGGCGACGGCAGCAGCAGTTGCCGTCCCCGCGCGGAAACGCCGGCACGTCTACGACGCTCAACACACCTTCCGTCTGCCGGGCAGGCTCGTCATGAGCGAGCACAAGCCCCGCAGTGCGGACGTCGAGGTCGCCGAGGCCTACGACGGGAGCGGCGCGACGTACGATTTTTTCGCCAACGTCTTTCGGCGTGCATCCATCGATGGCAGGGGCATGCGTCTCGACTCCACCGTGCACTACGGCGAGTCCTTCGAGAACGCGCTCTGGAACGGCCGTCAGATGGTTTACGGCCACGCCGACGGCCGTATCTTCAGGCGCTTCACCGCATCCGTCGACGTGATCGCCCATGAGCTGACGCACGGGGTCACCCAGTTCGCCGCGGCTCTCGGCTATCACGGTCAGACCGGTGCGCTCAACGAGCACCTCTCCGACGCGTTCGGGATCATGGTCCGGCAGTACCGGCTGGGCCAGTCCGCGAGCGAGTCCGACTGGCTCATCGGCGCCGAGATCTTCGGCCCCGCCGTCAACGGCGTCGCCGTGCGTTCGATGGCGCTGCCCGGTTCTGCCTACGACGATCCGGTCCTGGGCAAAGACCCGCAGCCCTCGCACATGCGCGACTACGTCGATACCACCGAAGACAACGGCGGCGTCCACATCAACTCCGGCATTCTCAACCACGCCTTTTACCGCGCGGCGATCACGCTCGGCGGGAAGACGTGGGAGGTGCTGGGGCGGATCTGGTACGCCGCTCTCACGGATCGCCTCCGTCCCGAAGCGGACTTCGCCGACTTCGTGCAGGCCACCGTCGACATTGCCGGAGAGCTCTACGGCATGGGCGGGCGCGTGCAGCGAATCGTCGCCGATGCCTGGTCGGACGTGGGCCTGTCCGTATCCGTCGTCGGCTGTTCCAGGCAGCACATCCCCACTCACAGGCCGCTTCAACGCGCCGCCGCCATGACGCGACTCCCGAAGTCGCGCCGGCGTCCCGCGCGCTGACCCGCCCTTTTCTTCCACTCACGACAAACGAGAAACGCTCTCGAAAGGAGAAGCTATATGACCACCAGTCCCAAAGAGCAGTCCGAAGCGATCATCCGCGCCAACAAGCGCGCCATCGATCGCAGCATCCGCGCGCTGATACAGGAGATGGAAAGCGAGAACACGCTCGTCGCCGAGTCGCCGTTGTCGCGCTTCCAGAAGGTGCTGAAGCTCTACCGCGGCCTCAAGCCGGTGTTCGCGGTCCTCGGCACGATCCCGCTCATCCCCTCCACGTGGCGCACCGCCATCGGGATGTTCGATCAGGCGCTCGAAGCGCTGTCGGGCGTCGGCGGCGACATCACCGCCCGGTTCAAGGCGGGGAAGGACCTCTGACCATCCATGCAGTTGACCGGTGGAGCGCGCGCCCGCGCGCGCTCCACCACTCTGGAGGAATGCGATGAACATCAAACCGTATCCGCTCAAGCGCGGCCAGTGGTTTGCCGACATGACCGTCAAGAAGTACGTCGTGTGGCACGGCACCGGCGGCCGCACGAGTCACACGCCCGTCTACGGCCGCCCGGCCAGAGCGACGACTTCGATCGACGGCTGGAGCCTCAACTCCGATCGCGTCGGCGCACCGTGGCTCGTGGACCGCGACGGAACCGTCTACAAGACTTTCGAGGATTCGGCGTGGATCTACCACCTCGGCCTGAAGGGCACGAACGGCCGCTACGACAAGTCGTCGGTGGCCATCGAGTTCGCGAACGAGCTCGCCCTCGATCTGGAAGGCGATCGCCTGCACGCGTTCGGGATGAGCACGCCGAATACCGTCTACACCGGCCCGTTCTTCAGTTACGACTGGCGCGGCCACGGCTATTTCGCGCAGCTCGACGAAGCGCAGGTCGACGCCGGAATCGAGCTGACCCTCGACGTCTGCCGCCGCCACGACATCGACCCGGTGTTTTATTACCCGTCGACCACGTTCGATTTCCCGCGATGCTTCCAGATCGCCACGATCGTCTGTCACTCCAACTGCCGCGCGGACAAGGCCGACCTCTGCCTGCCGGAGTGGGTGTACGAGAAGATCCAGGCGGCCGGGATCCGACTGCAGTCGTGACGCCGCTCTTTCCACCCCGGAAAACGCGGCGGCGGTTCCTCGCCGCCGCGTTCGAACGGCGTTCATGTTTCGTTCATGCGCTCCTCGTCAGACTGCGCGGCGAAAGGAACGAATGCCATGAAAACAGCCCGCATCACCATCGTCTCCCTCGCCGTCCTCCTCGTCGTCTCCTCCGTCTTCGCCGCCACCACCAAAGCCCCCGCATCGCACGGAAAGAGCGTGCGCGGCACGCTGCAGAAGCTCGACGAGCCGGCGAAGACGTTCAGCGTCAAGGCCCGCGCCGGCCAGACCGCTCTCGAGTGGAACGCCGCCACCAGGGTCACCGGCGGCTCGCTCAAGGACGGCGAGACCGTCACCGTCCGCTACATGGTTCACGACGGGAAGAACGTCGCCACCTCGATCATGATCGCGGCTCCGAAGAAGAGCTGAGGCGGACCCGGAACACCGTCCCGCCGCCTTCACGATCCAACACGTCCACAGAACCGCCATGAGCACGCACGACCTGATCGACGATCGCCAGTCCCAGCCCCGCTCCCTCCGGATGCTTCCGCCGCGCCGTGGGGAGCCGGACGAAACGCTCGAAGATCCGTGCGCGCTCGCCGGCGGGGATGCCGGGTCCGCGATCGCCGACGTCGATCTCGCACGCCTGCGGCGCAGCTCGCGTCGCGACGCGGACCCGGCTTCCGGCGGGGGAGTAGCGGACGGCGTTGAGGATGAGGTTCGCGAAGGCGCGGGTGATGCCGCCGCGGTCGCCGTGGACGAGGCACTCGCAGCGGTCCTCGCGCTCGATCGCGACGCCCTGCTCGCGGGCGACCGCGCCGGCGAAGGCGATCGCGTCGTCGACCGCGTCGTCGACGGCGAACGTCTCGCGGACGCGCGGCGCGTCGGCGTCGCCGCGCGCGAGCTCGAGCAGATCGTCGACTTCCCGCGCCAGACCTGCGGCTGCCCGGGCGATGGTCTCCTCCGCCTGGCGCGCCTCCTCGGGCGCAAGGCGGCCGCGCGCGAGCTCCTGCGCTTCAGCGGCGATGACTGCCGCCGGCGTCTTCAGCTCGTGCGCGGCATCGGATACGAGCCGCCGCTGCGCGTCGAATGAGAGACGCAGCCGCTCGGTCATCTCCCTGACGGGATCCAGCGCGCGGCGCACGGCCAGCGCGAGGATGACCGCCGACGCGATGAACCCGGCGACCGTGACCAGCGCCAGCGCGGCATCGACGACGCCGAGCGTGCGCGAGATCGTCTCGATCGAGCGGAAGATCAGCAGCGTGCCGCCCGACGCCGCGCCGCCGAGGTGCAGGACGCGAAAGCGGCAGAGCCGGCCCTGTCCCGTGAACGGCTCGCGCGCGGAAAACGGGCGCTCGTCGTGGCGCGCCAGACCGCGCAGGTCGGAGAGGCGCGCGTGCCGCGCGAGGTCGCCGGTCGCGGCGATGATGCCTCGCTGGTCGAAGAGCACCGCCGCGTGATGCTCGAGCCGGTAGACGAACGTATTCGCCTCCATGCCCGCGCGCAGCGCCTCGTGCGGCACCTCGGCCGTGCCGCGCAGCTCGAGATCGGATGCGATCGCCGTCGACAGCGTTTCCAGCTCGTCGTCGAGATCGCGGAAGAGGATCGTGTGGATCGAAGTCCGCGCCGCGACCGCCGCCAGCGCCAGCACGACCAGCGTCACGAACGCGCCGGACGCGATGATGCGCCATGCCGCCTGCCGGAACATCAGACGCTCCGCATCCGGTACCCGAGGCCGCGCACCGTCTCGATCGCCTCCCCGCCGTCCTGCAGCTTGCGGCGGAGGCGGGCGATCAGCACGTCGATGGTATTGCTCATCGGCTCCTCGCGCTCGCCCCACGCCTGTTCCATCAGCTCCTCGCGCGACACCACCGCCCCCGGCGCGCGCATCAGCGTTTCGAGCAGGCGGAACTCGCGCGCGGTGAGCGCGAGCGGCACGCCATCGCGCTCGGCGATGCGTTTCCACGGATCGAGGCGCAGCGCGCCGCAGACGAGCGCCTGCTCGGGACGCCGCTCGTTGCGCCGCAGCAGCGCCTTCAGACGCGCGGCGAGCACGTCGACGTCGAAGGGCTTGCCGACGTAGTCGTCCGCTCCCTCGCCGAAGCCCTCGATCGTGGAGGCCGGGTCATCGAGCGCGGTGAGCATCAGGATCGCGTTCGCGAAGCCGCGCTCGCGCGCGGCGCGGCAGAGCTGCACGCCGTCGCCGTCGGGAAGGCGGCGGTCGAGCACGACCACGTCGTAGGGATGCAGCGAGAGCAGTTCGTCCGCTTCCTCGATCGATCCCGCTTCATCGCACGCGAGATTGAGGCGCGTCAGCGTACGTCGCACGATCTGGCGGAGACGCTCGTCATCCTCGACGATCAGCGCTCGCATCGAATCCCGGCCGGATCTCCTCGACGAGCTTCGCGAAGCGATACGACAGGCCCTTCGTCACCACGATCTGCTTCAGGTAATTCAGCGACGTGATCGCGGCCGGGAGGCCGGAGATCGCGGTCGGGATCGAGGCGAGGCGGCCGGCGAGCTGGATGGTCTTGTCCATGCGCGTGTACGTCGTCGAGCGGAGGTCGGCGCCCATCTGGCCCTGATACGCCATGGCGAGCAGGTAGATGTCGGCCACCAGCTCGCGGAAGCGCATCTCGCTGCCCCACGCGAAGCAGTTGCCGGCGCGCACGTTCTCGAGGAACTCCAGCGGCGTCTCGCCGCGCGAGACCGTGTGCACTTTCGCGACGTGTTTCAGCGTATGCGCGTCGGAGCCGCCGACCATCGAGATGTGGTGGCCGTGGGTCTCCTTCACGTGCTGCACGAGCTGCTGCACCATGCGGTTGTGAAACGACGCCATCGCGCCGTTGAGCACCTCGAACACCGAGAACATGTCCAGCAGCTCGCTGATGTACGCCGCGGCCACGTTCTTCATCCGATAGTTCTGGAAGAGGTGGTTGATCCCGAAGATCAGCTTCTGCGACTTCATGTAGGGGATGAGCTCGCGGATGTTCGGGCGCAGACGCTGAATCTCGCGGTGCTGCTCCTCGTTGAGCCCCCATACCCCGATGTGGATGCGTTGTTTCGTATGGGGGAAGTACGTCTCGACTTCCTCGCCGATGAAGAAGTCGGTCATGTCGGGCCATTTGTTGAGCAGGTAGAGCGCGCCGTCGATGGAGTCGTGGTCGGTCAGGGTGACGAAGGACATGCCCCGTTCTTTGGCGATCCGGTAGACGTCCTCGGGTGCGTTGTAGCAGTCGCGCGTGTTGGCGCGTTTGAAGTACTTGAAGACGGAGAAGCGGCTGTGGCAGTGCAGATCCGCCCGCTTCAGCGTCGGGTCCGTGAGAAACGGCTCGCTCGTGCTCGACATCAGTCTTTGCCTGACGGGCTTTACTACAAGCTGCGTGCCGTCGGCGAGTCAGTGTACATCACGCGTCCCGCTCGCTTCGTGTCCGTGTTTCACTACAATGCGCGCTGGCGGCTCGACGCCCGGCGCGAAAACGAATGGCCCAATCGAATCGCACAAAACCTCACCTCAACCACAACTCGCAGGACTGGGTGGACCTCGACGTCCCCAGCCGTCTGCCGATCATCCCGCTCGTCTCCTCGGTGCTCTTTCCCGGGGGCGTGCTCTCGCTGCAGGTGGGGATCGACCGCAACGTGCGGCTGCTCAAGAGCCTCCCCGACGATCAGAACCTGATCGCGGCGTTCTGCCAGAAGACCGGCGACAAGGAGAACCCGCGCGCCGAGGACCTCTCGCAGATCGGCGTGCTCGCGGCGATCGTGCAGCGCCTCCCGCTCTCCTCGGACCGCTACCAGCTCTTCCTCCAGGGCCGGCAGCGCGTCGAGCTCGTGCAGATGCTGCAGAACGAGCCGTACTTCGAGGCGCAGCTGCGCGAGGTCGCGCCGCGGCCGATCCCGAAGAACGTCAAGACCGACGTGCTGATGAACCGCGCGCTCTCGCTGTTCGAGAAGCTCGTCGAGAGCGACTCGAAGTATTCGAGCGAGCTGCTGAACATCCTCCGCATGAACATGAGCGAAGGCCCCGACACCTTCGCCGACCTGCTCTCGTCCTTCGTGAACTTCCCGCTCGAGGAGAAGCAGCTGCTGCTCGAGACCGTGAATCCGATCGAGCGCGTGGAACTGCTGATCGACTGGATCCAGCGCGACCTCGGGCGGGCGACGGTCGACCGCGAGCTGCAGCGCCAGATCCAGACCTCGATCGACCGCCGCGACCGCGAGAATTACCTGCGCGAGCAGCTGCGCATCATCCAGGACGAGCTCGGGGAGACGAATCCCGCCGAGCGCGAGGCCGACACGTATCGCGACCGCATCGAGGCGCTCCCGGTCACCGAGGACCACAAGCAGTCGCTGCGCCGCGAAGTCACGCGCATGGGTCAGCTCTCGCAGTCGTCCTCGGATTACGCGGTGCTGAAGGGCCATCTCGACACGGTGCTGCAGGTGCCGTGGACGCAGCACACCGAGGACCAGCTCGATCTGAAAAAAGCCGAGGAGATCCTCGAACAGCGGCACCACGGACTGGAGAAGGTGAAGGAGCGCGTCCTCGAGTTCCTCGCGGTGCTCAAGCTCAAGGGCGATCTCAAGGGACCGATCCTCTGTTTCGTCGGGCCGCCGGGCGTCGGCAAGACGTCCCTCGGCGCGGCGATCGCGGACGCGCTGGGGCGCAAGTTCGTACGCATGGCCGTCGGCGGCGTCACCGACGAGTCGGAGATCCGCGGGCATCGCAAGACCTACATCGGCGCGATGCCGGGCAAGATGATCACCAGCTACATCCAGGTGGGCGTGAACAACCCGCTCATCATGATCGACGAGATCGACAAGATCGGAAAAGACTTCCGCGGCGATCCGGCGTCGGCGCTGCTCGAGGTGCTCGATCCGAAGCAGAACAACGCCTTCGTCGACCGCTACCTCGAAGTCCCGTTCGATCTCTCGCACACGCTCTTCATCTGCACCGCGAACATGATCGACAGTATCCCGAGCCCGCTGCGGGACCGGATGGAGATCATCCGCCTCTCCGGGTATACGGAGAACGAGAAGCTGGCCATCGCGACGAAGCACCTCATCCCCGAGCTGCTCGAGAACCACGGCCTCGGGCCGGAGCAGGTGAAGATCGAGGACGACGCGATCCTCGCGATCATCCGCGACTACACCGCGGAGGCGGGCGTGCGCAATCTCGAGCGCAACCTCGCGACCGTGCTGCGCAAGATCGCGCGCAAAGTCGCGCAGGGGGATGGTGGAGGTCAGGCAATCCTGCCTGACCAGCCCGAGGGACAGGCAGGATTGCCTGTCGTCCACCAGTACACCGTCAAGGTGCCGGACGTCGAGGCGTACCTCGGGCTGGTGAAGTTCGAGCACGAATTCGCGGAGCGGCATCCCGAGATCGGCGTCACGACCGGGCTGGCGTGGACGCAGTTCGGCGGCGAGATCATGTTCATCGAGGCGACGGCGATGCCGGGCACCGGACGCACGACGGTCACCGGCCAGCTCGGCGATGTGATGCGCGAGTCGGTGCAGGCGGCGTATTCGTACGTCCGCTCGAAGGCGCGCGACCTCGACATCGACGAGAAGAAATTCAGCGAGCACGATATCCACATCCACTTCCCCGCGGGCGCGATCCCGAAGGACGGCCCGTCGGCGGGCGTCGCGATCGCGACCTGCATCGCCTCGGTGATGGGCGAGCGGCCGGTGCGCCATGACGTGGCCATGACCGGCGAGATCACGCTGCGCGGCAAGGTGCTTTCCGTCGGCGGCATCAAGGAGAAGGTGATGGCCGCGCACCGCGCGAACATCAAGACCGTGCTGCTCCCCGAGGGGAACCGCAAGGACCTGCAGGAAGTGCCGGAGGACACGAAGATGGCGCTGAAGTTCGTGTTCGCCGAGCGCGTCGAAGACGTCTGGAAGGAAGCGCTGATCCCGCTGTACCTCGCCCGGGACCACGACCGGAAGTACGACGAGCGCGAATACCGCGCGGAGCGCGAGAAGGACCGCGAGCGCGCCGAGGGGCGATGAAGCGGGGCCCAGGAATGCAGAACGCAGAAGTCAGAAGGCAGAATTTAGAAGCACTCCCGGGCAGGCAATCTCTTTGCGAGGGATAAACTGAGAGAGCGGCGATGAAGCGGGGCTGTCTCGACAACGTCGTCTTCGCGGTGCTGCTGTTCCTCATCTTTGGCGGCAGCACGTGGTTCTGGTTCACGTTCTTCGTGAAAGGGCGCTCGCTGCCGACGCCGAATCTGATCGGCAAGTCGGTGCAGGAAGCGCGGGCGATCACGCGCGACCTCGGCGTGGAGCTGGAGGTCGATCCGGAGCATCGCCGCAACTCGGACAAGGTCCCGCTCGGACACATCGTCTGGCAGAACCGTTCCCCCGGCGCGACGAGCTTCATCAAGCGCGGCAGCCGGATGCGCGTCGAGATGAGCGCGGGACCGCTGGTGCTGCGCGTGCCCGATTTCTCCGGCATGACCGCCGGTACGGCGATGCTGCGCCTCGGCCAGCAGAATCTGAAGCTCGCGACGCTGACCTATGTCGCGTCCGACGTGAAGGGCATCCTCGAGGCCGAGCCGCCGAAGGCCACCGTCGTCGCGCCGCAGACCGCCGTGTCGCTGCTCGTCGGCGTCCCGCCGCCGCCCGCGCAGTACGTGATGCCCGACCTCATCGACCTGCGCCTCGACCGCGTGCGCCCGGTCCTCGAAGCACGCGGCCTCAACGTCTCGACCGTGAAGTACGAGGCCTATCCCGGAATCGCGGATGGCATAATCATCCGCCAATACCCCCTGCGAGGCGCCCCGGTCAGCAGCCGGGACGGCATCTCGGTCAGCGTCTCGCGCCAGGAAGAAACGAGCATTGTTGAGGCGCCCGCACCGTGACGGTGGTTGGTGACTGGTGATTGGTAGTTGGGATTTCTCCCGAACCACCAACTACCAGCCACCAACTACCAGCCACCAACTACCAATGACCAAAATCGCCCCATCTCTCCTGTCCGCCGACTTCGCGCGCCTGAGCGACGAGCTCGAGACCGTGCAGACCGCGGACCTCCTCCATCTCGACGTGATGGACGGGCATTTCGTGCCGAACCTCACCATCGGGCCGCAGGTGGTGAAGGCGCTGCGGGGGAGGACGAAGCTGCCGTTCGACTGTCATCTGATGATCCGCGAGCCGCAGAGGTATATCGACAGGTTCCTCGAGGCGGGGGCGAACATGATCTCGGTCCACGTCGAGGCGGAGCCGCACCTGCAGCGGGCGCTGCAGATGATCCGTGACGGCGGGGCGCTGGCGGGGATCGCCATCAACCCCGCCACGCCGGCCGAGTCGCTGACCACGGCCATCGAGTTTTGCGACTTCGTCCTGGCCATGACCGTCAATCCCGGCTTCGGCGGTCAGAAGTTCCTGGAACCTGTGGTGCCGAAGATCCGTCATATCTCCGGACTCATCCGCGAGCGGGGACTCCGTGTGGAAATCGAGGTGGACGGGGGGATCGACGCGAGGACGGCGCCGCAGGTCGCCGCCGCCGGCGCCTCGATCCTGGTCGCCGGCTCGGCGGTTTTCGGCCAGCCCGACCGGGCTGGTGCAATCGAAACGCTGCGGAATGCTGTTAGGACACAAAATGCATAGGCAAAAGGTCAAAGGCGAAAGGTAAAAGTGCAAAGCAGCGAAGCACTTTCACCTTTTTCCTTTTACCCTTTGCCCCTATCGGAGGAACCTTGAATATCAGAAAACTGACGGTCGCGATCGGGCTGCTGGTGGTCGTCGCGGCCTGCTCCCGCGGCCCGCGGCAGATTCGCGCGGTCGTGGATCCGGAACTGCTCAGGCTCACGAAAGAGCAGGTGTTCACGAAGGCGGAGGAGTTTTACGGCGCGCACAAGTGGCAGCGGGCGCGGACGTATTACACCTATCTCTACGAGAACCATCCGAACGAGGCCCTCGGGCGCCGTGCGCTGCTGCGCATCGCCGACACGTTCTACGAGCAGGGCGATCCGGTGAATCTCGTGGAGGCGCAGTACAAGTACCGCGACTTCATCAACCGCTATCCCACCAGCGATCAGGCCGACTACGCGATGCTGCGCATCGCCATGTGCTCCTTCCGGCAGATGGAGCGGCCCGACCGCGATCAGACCAAGACGAAGGAAGCGCTGGAGAAGTTCAACGACATGCTGCACACCTATCCGGCCAGCCCGCTGAAGGCGGAAGCGGAGGCGCGGCGGCAGGATGTGCTCGACCGGCTGGCGCGGCACGAGCACATCGTCGCGAAGTTCTACACGAAGCGCGGCAGCTGGAACGCAGCCGTGCAGCGCCTGAACTTCCTCATCGATACCTACCCGAACTACACCGACCGCGCCGCGGCGTTCTACGACCTGGCGAACGCGCTGCACCGCCTCGGCCGCACGGGCGAGGCGAAGCTCTACTTCGAGCGCGTGGTGTCGGAGTTTCCGCAGAGTGAGTACGCCGACCGCGCCCGCCGCCGCCTGAGCGACTCGAAGGCATGAGAACGCTGCTCGCGGCCGCCGCGCTGCTCCTCGCCGCCTGCGCCTCGACGCAGCCGGCGGACAGCGTGCTGCAATCGCCGCCGCCGCCGGCGCAACCGCAGGCCGCCGATACGCGGCTCGACGAGCTGCAGACCACGCTGACCGAGCTCCTCGAGCGCATCGACGTCCTCAACGACCGCATCGCGCGCCTCGAGGAAAATGGAGCGGCGCAAGTGGAGGACAGGCGATCCCGCCCGTCTCCGTCCCCGGCGCCGCCTGCGGTACCCGCCCCGGAAGCGGGACAGGTCCAGCCGCAGCCGCAGGGCGCTCTGGTGGCGGCGAAGCTCGCCGACGACTATCGCAAGGCCATCATGCTCTTCGGCCGCGGCAGCTACGGCGAGGCGCGGACGGCCTTCCAGGCGGTCTACGATTCCGACACCACCGGCGACCTCGCCGACAACGCGCTGTTCTGGATCGGCGAGACGTACTTCGCCGCGCGCGACTACAACAACGCCATGCGTTTCTACGGCCGCGTGACCAGCGACTACGCCGATCAGAACAAGGCGCCGGACGCGCTCTACAAGACCGCGATGGCCCTCGAGAAAACCGGCGACCTCGCGCTCGCGCGCAAAACCCTCCAGCAGGTCGTCGAGCGTTACCCCTACTCGACGTTCGCGACCTCCGCGAAGCAGGAACTGCAGCGGATTCGGTTTTAGCGCGCATCCCAAAGCGGCGGCCAGGCCGCCGCACTCCTATAAAATGCGCGGCCATGGCTGAAGAAACCGAAAGCGGCGCCAGTCTGCTGGCGCGGCGTGAATATGCGCGCGCGGTTCCGCTGCTGAAGCGCGAGCATGAAAAGTATCCGTCCAACCCGCGCATCCGCCTGCAGTACGCCGACGCGCTCGCCGGGGCGGGGATGATCGAGGACGCGGTCGCGCAGTACGAGGCGACGGCGAAGTACTACGAGGACAACGGCCTCACCGTGCAGGCCATCGCCGTCCGCAAAAAAGGGGAGAAGGCCAGCGAGCAGTTGAAGAAGCCGGAAGACGACGCGGCCGGGAAGACCGAGCCGATGTTCGCGCATCCGGTGCCAAAGAGCCCGCTCTTCGAGATCCTCAGCGAAGACGAGCGCGCCGCGATCGTCAAAGAGATGGAGATCGAGTCGCACGACGAAGGCAGCGTGATCATCAACGAAGGCGATCCCGGCGCCTCGATGTACATCATCGCCTCGGGCGAAGTGAAGGTCTATACGCGCTCCCCCAAGAAGAGCGGCCCGGTCTACCTCGCGCGCCTCGGCGACGGGGATTTTTTCGGAGAAGTCAGCGTGTTGACCGGGAAGCCTCGCACGGCGACCATCACCGCATCGCAGCGCACCGAGCTGCTGCGGCTGGACAAGGACAAGCTCGACGGCGTTCTGTCGAAATACCCCGGGATTCGAAAAGTGCTCGACGACTTCTACCGGAAGCGCGCGAACCACACCGTCGAGGCGATGATCGAGAGTCTGAAGAAAAAATGAGCGTCCTCGCAATTCGGAAATACGGTGACGACGTGCTCCGCCTGCCGGCCGAGCCGGTCGCGCAGATCGACGACGCACTGCAGTCGCTGATCGACGACATGATCGACACCATGTACGCCGCGCCCGGCGTCGGCCTCGCCGCGAACCAGGTCGGCGTCTCGAAGCGGCTCATGGTCATCGACCTCTCCGTGGGCAAGCGTCCGGGCGAGTGCCACGTGTTCATCAATCCCGAGATCGTCGAAGCCGAAGGAGAGATCACCGAGGAAGAAGGCTGCCTCTCGATCCCCGACTTCGTCGAAGTCGTCACCCGTCCGGAGCGGGTGAAACTGCGCTACCTCGACCGCAACGGCGAGACGCGCGAGATGTGGGGCGACGGCCTGATGGCCCGCGCGATGTGCCACGAGATCGATCACCTCAACGGCACGCTCTTCGTCGACCACCTCCGCGGATTCAAGAAAGACCGCATCCTGAAGAAGATCGCGAAGC
>Ga0134123_10001208_pt1 | contig 16951 bp, 14 predicted proteins | sample KB303_FD_96460 | JGI IMG/M metagenome (GOLD analysis project Ga0134123, IMG submission 96460) | Terrestrial soil microbial communities without Nitrogen fertilizer from Kellogg Biological Station, Michigan, USA - KB3-0-3 | ecosystem: Environmental > Terrestrial > Soil > Unclassified ...
GACGAATTCATGCTCGCCGTCGAGAAGGACATGGAATTCGAGCTGGTGCACAAGTCCAAGCCGTGGAAAGACGGCCGCCAGCGTGCCGACGGCCTGTGGGTCTACCGGAAAATCCGCGCGCGCGAGCTGTGGGACCAGATCATGCGCTCGACGTACGACCACGCCGAGCCGGGGATCCTGTTCATCGACCGGATGAACCGGGACAACAACCTCAGGTACTGCGAGACGATCGAGGCGACCAATCCCTGCGCCGAGCAGCCGCTGCCGCCCTACGGCTGCTGCTGCCTGGGCTCGATCGACCTGACGAAGTACGTCGTGGACGCTTTCACCGACAAGGCCTCCTTCCAGTTCGAGAAATTCGGCGAAACGGTCAAGACCTCGGTCCGGATGCTCGACAACGTGCTCGACGTCACGGCCTGGCCGCTCGAGCAGCAGCACAAGGAAGCGATGGCGAAGCGCCGCGTGGGCCTCGGCTTCACGGGCTTGGGCGACGCGCTGATCATGCTGCGGCTGAAATACGACACCGACGAAGCGCGCGCCATGGCTACGCGCATCTCCGAGAGCATGCGCGACCACGCCTACCGCGCCTCGGTCGAACTGGCGAAGGAGCGCGGCGCGTTCCCGCTGTTCAACGCCGACCTCTACCTCTCCGGGACCAGCTTCGCGGCGCGCCTTCCCGACGAGATCAAGAACCTGATCCGGAAGCACGGGCTGAGGAATTCGCACCTGCTCTCGATCGCGCCCACCGGCACGATCAGCCTCGCCTTCGCCGACAACGCCTCCAACGGCATCGAGCCGCCCTTCTCCTGGAGCTACACGCGCAAGAAGCGCATGCCCGACGGCGCGCTGAAGGAATTTCCGGTTGAAGACCACGCCTGGCGCCGTTACAGGGGCATGAACAAGGGTGTCGAGAGTCTCCCCCCCTACTTCGTCACGGCGCTGGAGATCTCTGCGTACGCGCACGAGCAGATGGTGGCCGCGGTCGCGCCGTTCATCGACACCAGCATCTCGAAGACGGTGAACGTGCCCGAGGACTACCCCTACAGCCAGTTCCAGGACCTGTACATGCACGCCTGGAAATCAGGCCTCAAGGGCCTCGCGACCTACCGGCCGAACAAGGTGCTCGGCTCGGTGCTGCAAGTCGCCGACAAGCCGCAGGACTTCGTGCACGACGACGTCAACCGCCGCATCACGGTGAAGTCGGTGCCGGCGCCGGTGCTCTCGTCGCTGCGCTGGCCGGGACGGCCGGAGTTGCCGGGCGGCAACCCCTCGTGGACCTACATGATCGAGCACCCGCAGTCGCGCTTCGCGGTGTTCGTCAGCCATGTCGAGAACGGCCACCCGCATGCGTTCGAAGTGTGGGTGAACGGCAGCGAGCAGCCGCGCGGCCTGGGTGCGCTCGCCAAGACGCTGTCGATGGACATGCGCGCCAAGGACCTGGCGTGGCTGCGCCTCAAGCTCGACGCCCTCGCCAAGGCGGGCGGCGATCCATTCGACATGCCCTTCCCGCCCGGCGGCGAGACGAAGCGCATGCCGTCGCTGGTCTCCGCGTTCGCGCAGATCGTGCGCTGGCGCGTCGAGCAACTGGCGTCCGGCTTGTCCGAAGACACCTTCAACCTGACGGCCGAACAGGGCTCGTCGCCGATCATCGACGCCATGTTCGCGCTCAAGGAGCCGAAGACCGGCACCGACGGCACCATGTCCTGGACGATCGACGTGCTCAACCCGCGCACCGGCGACGACTTCGTCCTCGGGCTGAAGGAGATCACCCTCCCCGACGGAATCACGCGGCCCTATTCGGTGTGGCTGTCGGGCGAGTACCCGCGCGCGCTCGACGGCCTGTGCAAGCTGCTCTCGCTCGACATGCGAGTCATCGACCCGGCGTGGATCGGCATGAAGTTGAGGAAGCTGCTCGACTTCCCCGAGCCGCTCGGCGACTTCATGGCCTTCGTGCCCGGCAGCCGCAAGCAGCAGACCTATCCTTCGACCGTCTCGTACCTGGCGCGGGTGATCCTGCACCGCTACGCGATGCTCGGCATCCTCGACGAGGAAGGCGTCCCCAAGCACCAGATGGGCATCCTCGAGGCGCCGGCCGCCGGCGCGACACGCGTCATGGCGGGCGCGAAGTGCCCGGAATGCGCCAACACCACCCTCATCCGCAAGGACGGCTGCGACTACTGCACCGCCTGCGGCTTCGTCGGGGTCTGCGGCTAGACGAATATTTACGCCGGCCCTTTCCGGCGCGCAGCGGTTTCAACGACAATCCGGCCATGACCTTGGTGTATGCCCTCACCGAGCTGGGCCAGGACACCCTGACCACGGACGCCAGCAAGGGGAACCTTCCCCAGGATTACCGGCGGCTGCTCGGCATGATCGAGGTCGGCGGCCATGTCGACGTGCTCCGCGGACGGCTGCGCCGCTTCCCCGACCAGCTGATCCAGGATTGGCTGAAGGAGCTCGCCGAGCTGAAGCTCGTCGAGTCGCACGAGGCGGGAGATCTCGACGCGATCACCTTCACCGGCGCGCCCCTGCCGCCGCAGCCGCCGCTCACCGACGAGGACCGCAAGCGCCTGGCCAAGGCCACGGTCGTCGCGGGCGCCACGCTGCTCCGCCAGGGCTCCTTTCTCGCCGCCGAGCGAATCGCCAACCTGCCGCGGCTTCGCAAGCTGCCGATGCAGACGGTGATCCTGCTGGTCGAGGACGATCCCGACCAGAAGGCGCTGGGCGAGCTGCGCATCACGATGGCGGGCTACCAGGTGCGCAGCGTCGACCAGGCGAAGGCGCTCTCGCGCTATCTGCGCGAGGAGCCGCGCCCGGACCTGATGCTGCTCGACGTCATGCTCCCCGACGGCAACGGTTTCGACATCCTGGCCCAGCTGCGCGGCCGGCCGGAATTCGCCACGCTGCCGATCGTGCTGCTCACGGCGAAGACGGCGCTGGTCGATATCCGCAACGGGCTCGCGCTCGGCGCCGACGGCTACATCACCAAGCCCTACAGCAAGACCCAGCTCCAGGAAGTCATCGCCCACGTGCTCAAGCACGGGGCCTAGCGGCCGAAGTCCTTCACCAGCAGCAGCGCGGCGACGGTCTTGGCGTCGGTGATGCGGCCGTCGCGGATCATGGCGATCGCCTCGTCGAAGCCGACCGTCAGGGTTTCGAGAAACTCGCCCTGGTCGAGCTTTCGGCCGACATGATTGAGTTTTCTTGCCACGAATATCTCAATTGCCTCATCCGTGTAGGCGATCGCGGTGTGGATCACGCCGAGCCGCCGCCATTCCTCCGCCTCGTAGCCCGTCTCCTCCAGCAGCTCGCGCTTCGCGGTCGCCAGGTGCGGCTCGCCGGGCTCGAGCTTGCCGGCCGGCACCTCGATGAACTCGCGGCCGTGCGGATAGCGGAACTGGCGCTCGAGCAGGATCCGGCCGTCGTCGAACAGCGGCACCACCGCCACCGCGCCGGGATGGCGGATGTATTCCCGGGTCCCCTGGCTGCCGTCGGGCAGGCGCACGGTATCGCGGCGGACCTTGAGCATCGTCCCGTCGAAGACCTGCTCGCCGGAGACGAACCGCTCGGTCAGGTCAGAGGGCTTTGATGACTTCAAAACAGACGTTCATCAGCATCGAAGGGGCGATGCCGAACAGCAGCAGGACCAGCCCGTTCGCCGATAGCAGCACCCGCATCTGCAGCTCCGGGTGCGCGGGCGCGACCGCGCCTGCCCTGGGGGAGTCGCTCGGTTCATCGAAATACATCAGCTTGACGATGCGCAGGTAGTAGAAGGCGCCCACCAGCGACAGGACCACCGCTGCGACCGCGAGCCAGACATAGCCCGCGGTCACTGCGGCCGAAAGCACCGCCAGCTTGGCGTAGAAGCCCGCGGTCGGCGGGATGCCGGCGAGCGAGAACATCAGGATCAGCATCACGAACGCAAACCACGGGCTGGTCTTGCTCAGGCCCTTGAGGTCCTCGAGGTTCTCGCACTCGAAGCCGGCGCGCGACAGGAAGAGCAGCATGCCGAACGCGCCGACCGACATGATCACGTAGACGATGACGTAGAACAGCGCCGCGGTGTAGGCGTCGTCCATGCTCAGCCGGTTGCCGCCGATCACGCCCGACAGCAGGCCGAGCAGCATGAAGCCCATGTGCGCGATGGTCGAGTAGGCGAGCATGCGCTTCAGGTTCGACTGGGCGATGGCGGTGATGTTGCCGATCGCCATCGACGCCAGCGCGAGGATCGCCAGCATCTCCTGCCAGTCCTGCGCCAGGTCGGGCAGCCCGTTCACGAGCATGCGCACCGCCATGGCGAAGGCAGCCACCTTGGGCGCCGAGCCGATCACCAGCGTCACCGCGGTCGGCGCGCCGTGGTACACGTCGGGGATCCACATGTGGAACGGCGCGACGCCGATCTTGAAGGCGAGGCCGGCGACGACGAATACCAGGCCGAACACCAGGAAGGTGCGGTCGGAGGCCGCGCCGGCGAGCTGCGCCGTGACCCGCGCCACCTCCATGATGTTGAGCGTCCCGGTCGCGCCGTAGACCATCGACATGCCGTACAGCAGCAGGCCCGACGAGAGCGCGCCGAGCACGAAGTACTTCATCGCCGCCTCGATGGAGAGCGCCGAATCGCGGTTCAGCGCCACCAGCGCGTACAGGCAGAGCGACATCAGCTCCAGCCCCAGGTAGATGGTGATGAAGCTCGAGGCGCTGATCATGATCATCATGCCGACCAGCGAGAACAGCAGCAGCGTGATGAACTCGCCGCGCAGCAGGTCGCGGTCGAGCAGGTACTGGCGCGAATAGATCAGCGCCGCCGCGACCGAGGCGTAGCACACCAGCTTCAGCAGGTGCGACAGGGCGTCGGCGACGAACAGCCCGTGGAACAGGTACTGCTTGGTCGAGCCGTTCACGAAGAGCATGAACAGCGTCGCCGCGGCCGCCGCGGCCAGCACGCCCAGCGCCATGCGGTAGCTGCCGATGCGCCGTTCGGTTTTCACCTGCAGGTCGACCAGCATCAGCACGCAGGCGCCGAACAGCACGATCGCCTCGGGCAGCACCAGCATGTGGTTGATGAATTCGCGCGCGGTCATAGCTTGGGCAGCGCCGCGTGGCGCAGCAGGTCGTTGACGGAGGCGTGCATCACCTCGGTGAAGGCCACGGGATAGATGCCCATGAAGAGGGTCGCGACGGCGAGCGCGGTCAGGACCAGCATTTCTCTCCAGTTCAGGTCGTGCAGCTCGCCGACGTGCTTGTTCGCGACCTCGCCGAAGATCACCCGCTTGTACATCCACAGCGTGTAGGCGGCGCCGAAGATCAGCGTGCTCGCGGCGACGAAGGCGAGCCAGAAGCTCTGCTTCATCGCCCCCATGATCACCATGAACTCGCCGACGAAGCCGCTGGTCGCGGGCAGGCCGGCGTTGGCCATGGCGAACAGCATCATCAGCGCGGCGAAGCGCGGCATGGTGTTGACCACGCCGCCGTAGTCGGCGATGGCGCGCGAGTGCATGCGGTCGTACATCACGCCGATGCACAGGAACAGCGCCGCCGAGACGAAGCCGTGCGAGATCATCTGCACCAGCGCGCCCTCGACGCCGTAGGCATTGAAGAGAAAGAAGCCGAGGGTGCAGAAGCCCATGTGCGATACCGACGAGTACGCGATCAGCCGCTTCATGTCGGTCTGCACTAGGGTCACCAGGCCGATGTAGGCGATCGCGATCAGCGACAGCGCGATCATCATCCAGGCGAGCTCGCGCGAGGCGTCGGGCAGGATCGGCAGCGTGAAGCGCACGAAGCCGTAGGCCCCCAGCTTCAGCAGGATCGCCGCCAGCACCACCGAGCCGCCGGTCGGCGCCTCGGTGTGCGCGTCGGGCAGCCAGGTGTGCACCGGCCACATCGGCACCTTGACCGCGAAGGCGAACAGGAAGCCGAAGAACAGCAGCAGCTGCGCGTCGAGCGGCAGCGGCAGCTTGTGCCAGTCGGCGATGGCGAAGCTGCCGCCCGCCTTGTTGTAGAGATACAGCATCGAGACCAGCATCAGCAGCGAGCCGAGCAGCGTGTAGAGGAAGAACTTGACCGCCGCGTACACCCGGTTCGGCCCGCCCCAGACGCCGATGATGATGAACATCGGGATCAGCGTGGCCTCGAAGAAGACGTAGAAGAGCAGCGCGTCGAGCGCCGAGAACACGCCGTTCAGCATCCCCGACATGATGAGGAACGCGGCGTAGTACTGCGAGACGCGCTTCTCGATCACGCTCCAGCCCGCGATCACCACCAGGATGGTGATGAAGCTGTTGAGCAGCACGAACAGCACCGAGATGCCGTCCACGCCGAGGTGATAAAAAACGTTGAAGCGCTCGATCCATATTTCTTTTTCGGTAAATTGAAAGCCCGAGCTCTGGAGGTCGAACCGGGTATAGAGCGGGATCGTCACCAGGAAGCCGAGCAGCGCGCCGCCGAGCGCGATCCAGCGCACGTGGGCGTTGCCCTGCCCGCCCTCATTCTTCCCAATGGCGAGCACCAGCAGGCCGGCGACGATCGGCACCCAGATGGCGAGCGAAAGGAGCGGCGCGCTAGCCATGCCAGAAGCGCCAGAAAACCCAGCTCAGGCCGCTCAGCACGCCGAACAGCATGAGGAAGGCATAGGTATTCACGAGGCCGGTCTGCAGCAGGCGGATCACGCCCGAGAACCAGCCGACCACCCGCGCCGAGCCGTTCACCGCCAGGCCGTCGATCACCGCCTGGTCGCCGGCGCGCCAGAAGCCGCGGCCGAGCGTGCGCGCGCCGCCGGCGAGCAGCCATGAATAAAGCTCGTCGAAGCCGTACTTGCGCTCGACCAGCGCGTACAGCGGGCCGAAGGCAATGGCGATTCGTTTGGGAAGATCCGTTCTTTTGCGATACAGGAACCAGGCCGTCCCGATTCCTGCCATCGCGAGCCAGAACGGCCAGGCCATCACGCCGTGCAGCGTGTAGGACCAGATGCCGTGCCACTCCTCGGTTTTCTGCACCAGGCTCGTGCCGAAGTAGTCGCCGAACACCATCTTGCCGACCGGATAGCCGGCGATCACCGACGGGATGGCGAGCAGCACCAGCGGCGCGGTGACTACCACCGGCGACTCGTGCGGGGGGTGCGCCTTGTCGAAGCGCTCCTCGCCGTGGAACGCCATGAACACCATGCGGAAGGTGTAGGTCGCGGTGACGAACACGCACGCGAGCACGCACAGGTACGCGAACAGGTGCCCCGGCGTGGTCGAGTGCTGGACCGACTCGATGATCGCGTCCTTGGAGTAGAAGCCGGCGAAGCCGGGGATGCCCGCCCCCGAGATCGAGCCGATGAGCAGCGTCCAGTAGGTCCACGGCATGTGCTTCTTCAGCCCGCCCATGCGCCGCATGTCCTGCTCGTGGTGCAGCGCGATGATCACCGAGCCGGCGGCGAGGAACAGCACCGCCTTGAAGAACGCGTGCGTCATCAGGTGGAACATCGCCGCCGAGTACGCCGATGCGCCGAGCGCGACGGTCATGTAGCCGAGCTGCGAGAGCGTCGAATAGGCGACCACCCGCTTGATGTCGTATTGCGTCAGGGCGACCAGGCCCATGGAGAGCGCGGTGATCGCGCCGATGATCAGCACCACGGACCTCGCGGTTTCGCTCAGCTCGTACAGCGGCGACATGCGCGCGACCATGAAGATGCCCGCCGTCACCATGGTCGCGGCGTGGATCAGCGCCGAGATCGGCGTCGGGCCTTCCATCGAGTCGGGCAGCCACACGTGCAGCGGGAACTGCGCGCTCTTGCCCATCGCGCCGACGAACAGCAGGATGCAGATCAGCGTCATCTCGCCCGGCTTCGCCTTGGCCGCCTCGAAAACGGATCCGTAGTCCAGGCTGCCGAAGCTCGCCAGGATCAGCGCGATGCCGAGCAGGAAGCCGAAATCGCCGACGCGGTTGACCAGGAACGCCTTGAGGTTGGCGTAGATCGCGCTCTCGCGCGTGTACCAGAAGCCGATCAGCAGGTAGGAGACCAGGCCCACCGCCTCCCAGCCGAAAAACAGCTGCACGAAGTTGTTCGCCATCACCAGCATCAGCATCGAGAAGGTGAAGAGCGAGATGTAGGCGAAGAAGCGCTTGTAGCCCGGGTCGCCGTGCATGTAGCCGATGGTGTAGACGTGCACCATCAGCGAGACGAAGGTCACCACCACCATCATCAGCGCCGAGAGCCGGTCGATGAGGAAGCCGATCTCGAAACGCGTGTCCGCCACGGTCAGCCAGGTGAACACCGTGCCGTTGAAGGTGTTGCCCTTCAGCACGTCGGCGAAGACGACGCACGAGCAGAGGAAGGACAGCAGCACGGCGAAAATGGTCACCGAGTGCGCGCCGGTGCGGCCGATGCGCCTGCCGCCGAGGCCGGCGATGATCGCGCCCACCAGCGGCGCGAAGGGAATGATGAGGTAGAGGCCCTTCATCCTTTGAGCGCGTCGAGATCCTCGACGTCGATGGTGCTCAGGTTGCGGAACAGGACGACCAGGATGGCGAGGCCGATCGCCGACTCGGCCGCGGCCACCGTCAGGATGAAGAAGACGAACACCTGTCCCGCCAGGTCGCCGAGGTAGTAGGAGAAGGCGATGAAGTTCAGGTTGACCGCGAGCAGCATCAGCTCGATCGCCATCAGCAGCACGATCAGGTTGCGGCGGTTGAGGAAGATGCCGACCACGCTGATCGCGAACAGGATCGCGCCCAGCACCAGGAAGTGGGAAAGCGTGAGGGTCATGCCAGAGGGCCGCTCATTCTTTTTCGGACGGCATCGACACCAGCCGCACCCTGTCCTCGCGCCTTGCCTTGACCTGCTCCGACGGGTCCTGGTGGCGGCTGTCCTTGCGCTGGCGCAGCGTCAGGGCGATGGCGGCGATGATCGCCACCAGCAGGATCACCGCCGCCACCTCGAAGGCGAAGGCGTATTGCGTATAGAGCACGCGGCCGAGCTCTTTGGTGTTGCTGTAGCCGTGGGGAATCTGCTTCGGGCTTTGACCCCAGGTATTTCTCGTCAGGACCGCGACCATCTCCAGCATCATGATGCCGCCCACCACCAGCGCGAGCGGCAGGTTGCGCCAGAAGCCCTCGCGCACCTTCTCGAGGTTGATGTCGAGCATCATCACCACGAACAGGAACAGCACCATCACCGCGCCGACGTAGACCACCACCAGCGCGATGGCGAGGAACTCGGCGCGCAGCAGCAGCCAGATCGCCGAGGCGGTGAAGAAGGCGAGCACCAGCGCCAGCGCGCCGTGCACGGGGTTGCGCGCCGTGATCACGACGAGCCCCGAGCCGAGCAGTACCGCCGCGAAGGCGTAGAAGATCGCGGTCTCGAACATCGTTGTTGTTCTAGCGGAAGGGGGCGTCGGCCGCCCGGTCCCGCGCTATTTGCTCCTCGTAGCGGTCGCCGACGGCGAGCAGCATCGGCTTGGTGTAGTAGAGGTCCCCCCGCTTCTCGCCGTGGTACTCGAGAATGCGCGTCTCGACGATCGCATCCACCGGGCAGGCTTCCTCGCAGAAGCCGCAGAAGATGCACTTGGTCAGGTCGATGTCGTAGCGCGTGGTGCGGCGCGTCCCGTCTTCCCTTTGCTCGCTTTCGATATGAATGGCCAGCGCCGGGCAAACGGCTTCGCACAACTTGCAGGCGATGCAGCGCTCCTCGCCGTTCGGATAGCGGCGCAGCGCGTGCAGGCCGCGGAAGCGCGGACTCATCGGCGTCTTCTCTTCCGGGAACTGGATCGTGATCTTGCGGGCGAAGAGATGCCGCCCGGTGAGGGCCATCCCCTTCAGCAGCTCGATCAGCAGGAAGCCCTTGAAGAAGTCGAGCACGCGAGTCATTGCCTCATTGCCTCCACAAGCTCCAGGGGGTCTGCATCCAGATCCCGACCACCGCGATCCACACCAGCGTCAGCGGGATGAAGATCTTCCAGCCCAGCCGCATGATCTGGTCATAGCGGTAGCGCGGGAAGGTGGCCCGGAACCACAGGAACATGCTGACGATGAAGAAGATCTTGATCAGCAGCCAGCCCGCGGGCGGGATCCAGGTGAACGGCGGCGCGTCGATCGGCGCCTGCCAGCCGCCGAAGAACATCAGCGCGGTGAGCGCCGAGATCAGCATCATGTTCATGTACTCGGCCATGAAGAACAGCGCGAAGCTCATGCCCGAGTACTCGATCATGTGGCCGGCGACGATCTCCGACTCGCCCTCGACCACGTCGAAGGGCGCGCGGTTGGTCTCGGCCACGCCGCTGACGAAGTAGACCACCAGCATCGGCGCGAGCGGCAGCCAGTTCCAGGAGAGGAAGGTCACGCCCCGGGCGGCGAAAGCGCCCTTGCCCTGCCCGTTGACGATGTCGCTCAGGTTCAGGCTGCCCGACACCATCAGGACGACGACCAGGGCGAAGCCCATCGCCAGCTCGTAGGAGACCATCTGCGCCGCCGAGCGCATCGCGCCGAGGAAAGCGTATTTCGAGTTCGAAGCCCAGCCGGCGACGATCACCCCGTACACGCCCATCGAGGAGAGCGCCATGATGTAGAGCAGCCCGGCGTTGATGTCCGCGAGCACCACCTCGGGCGCGAACGGAATCACCGCCCACGCCGCGAGCGCGGGCATCAGCATCGCCACCGGCGCGAGCAGGAACAGCGCCTTGTTGGCGTTGGCCGGCAGGATGATTTCCTTGAACAGCAGCTTGATGCCGTCGGCGATCGGCTGCAGCAGGCCGAGCGGGCCGACGCGGTTCGGCCCGATGCGGATCTGGATCCAGCCGATCAGCTTCCTCTCCCACAGCGTCAGGTAGGCGACGCTGAGGAACAGCGGCACGACGATGGCGACGATGAACGCCAGGTTCACCACGGTCTCGTAGACCGCCGGGCCCCAGAGCGGGCCGAGCTTCGACTGGCTGTAAATGAGCAGCATGTCGAGCATCAGCCGGCCTTCTCCACGTCGAGCGCGCCGAACATCGCCCCGAGCGCGGCGGTCGACGGATGCGCGGCGGCCACCCGGATGCACTCGTCGGGCACCCGGTCGTCCAGCGCCGCCTTCAGCCTTGCCTGACCGCCCTCCTGCCGGAGCAGAACCGAATCGTCCTTGGAAAGGCCGAGGCGGGTCATGAGCTTTGCGTTCATCCGCGCCTTCGGCGCCCAGGCGTCTTTCGTGCGCTGCAGCGGCGGCGAGCGCCGCACCAGCGAATCGGCGAAGTAGATCGGCACGTCGGCGATGCGCTGCAAGCCCTGCATCTTTTCAGAGGTATTCCTGCTTTCAAGTGAAACGCGGTTGGACAGCAGCTTCGCGACGTCCCGGCCGTTCAGGCAGGCGGCGCGCGCCTGCTCCACCGTATCGATCTCGCAGTCCGGCCTGCCGAGCATGGTGCCGAGCACGCGCAGCACCTTCCACCCGGGACGCGCATCGCCGAGCGGGTTGACCGTGGCGTGGAAGCTCTGCACCCGGCCCTCCATGCTGACGAAGGTGCCGGCGGTCTCGGTGAAGGCGGTGATCGGCAGCAGCACGTCGGCGTACTCGAGCCCGGTCTTGTAAGGCGTTAGGCTGACGACGAACTCCGCGGCCTGCAAAGCGTGCGTCGCTGCGCGCGGATCCGCGCAGTCGAGCTCCGGCTCGGTATTGAGCAGCACCAGGCGTTTCTTCGCCAGAACGGTATTGACATTGCCGCCGACCGGCAGGCCGGCGAGGTAGCCGCCAACCGAGTTCGCCGCTTCGGAGAGGATGCCGACCTTGACGCCGAGCGCCTGGGCAGCGGCGACGATCTGCGCGAACTGCGGGTGCTGCTGGGCGAAATTGCCGAGCAGGACTGCGGCGTTCTTGCCGCTTTTCAAGGCTTCTTCAAAAAATCCCAGGCTCTGGGGAAGTTCCGCTGGCGCGACGATCTTCCTGCTCTTGATCCGCATCAGCCAGTCGTCGTCCACCGAATGCAGCATGTGGACCTGCGCGCCGCGCTTCGCCGCCTGGCGCAGGCGGTGCGCGATCAGCGGGTGCTCCTTGCGCAGGAATGAGCCGACCACCAGCACGCGATCGAGGTTCTGCAGCTCGGTGACCGGCATGCCGAGCCAGGGAATGCCCTGGCGCGATCCATCGGCCGAGAAATCGGACTGCCGGAGGCGGAAGTCGGCGGCCGTGCCCAGCTTGCCGGCGAGATAGAGCTCCTCCAATGTGGAGTGCGGCGAGGCCAGCACGCCGGCGTCCTTCAGATTTTCCGCGGCGAAGTCGAGGGCTTCTTCCCAATCCACTTCTTCCCAGGCGCCGTTTTTCTTCACCATCGGCCGGCGCAGGCGGTCCTCGGAATTCACGCCTTCATAGGAAAAGCGGTCCTTGTCGGACAGCCAGCATTCGTTCACTGCCTCGTTCTCGAGCGGCAGGACGCGCATCACCTTGTTCTGCTTCACCTGCACCACCAGGTTGGAGCCCAAGCCGTCGTGCGGCGAAACCGACTTGCGGCGCGAGAGCTCCCAGGTGCGGGCGCTGTAGCGGAACGGCTCGGAGGTCAGCGCGCCCACCGGGCAGAGGTCGATCATGTTGCCCGACAGCTCGGAGTCGACCGCCTTGCCGACGAAGGAGACGATCTCCGCATGCTCGCCGCGGCCGATCATGCCGAGCTCCATCACGCCGGCGATCTCCTGGCCGAAACGCACGCAGCGGGTGCACTGGATGCAGCGGCTCATTTCTTCCGCCGCGACGAGAGGACCCAGTTCCTTTCTCAGGACAACTCTCTTCTCTTCCTGATAGCGGGAGTTGCTGTGGCCATAGCCCACCGCCAGGTCCTGCAGCTGGCACTCGCCGCCCTGGTCGCAGATCGGGCAGTCGAGCGGGTGGTTGATGAGCAGGAATTCCATGACGCCGTTCTGCGCCTTCTTCGCCGCCGGCGACTGCGTCCAGACCTTCATGCCGTCGGTGACCGGCGTCGCGCACGCGGGCAAGGGCTTGGGCGCCTTCTCGATCTCGACCAGGCACATGCGGCAGTTGGCGGCGATCGACAGTTTCCTGTGATAACAGAAGTGCGGCACGTAGGCGCCGAGCTTGTTCGTCGCGTCCATCACGGTCGAGCCGTGCGGGACTTCGACTTCCTTGCCGTCGACGATGAGCTTGAGCATCAGGCCGCTTCTTTCAGTTTTTCTTTCTGCGTTCGGCCCCAGCGCGGCTCCATCTGGTCGTGCAGGCAGCGCTTGTGCTCGATGTGATGCACGAATTCGCTGCGGAAGTGCTTGATGAAGCTCTTCACCGGCAGCGCCGCGGCGTCGCCGAGGGCGCAGATGGTGCGGCCGGCGATGTTGTCGGAGACGTTGTCGAGCAGCGCCAGGTCCTCCATCCGCCCCTGCCCGTTCTCGATCCGGTTGACGATGCGGTAGAGCCAGCCGGTGCCCTCGCGGCAGGGCGTGCACTGGCCGCACGACTCTTCGAAATAGAAGTACGACAGGCGCTCGAGCGCGCGCACCATGCAGGTGGTCTCGTCCATCACGATCACGGCGCCGGAGCCGAGCATCGATCCCGCCTTGGCGATGGAGTCGTAGTCCATGTCGGTCTTCATCATGATGTCGGCGGGCAGCACGGGCATGGACGAACCGCCGGGAATGCAGGCCTTCAGCCGGTGGCCGGCGCGCATCCCGCCCGCCATCTCCAGCAGCTTCGCGAACGGCGTGCCGAGCTTCACCTCGTAGTTGCCCGGACGGGCGACGTGCCCCGTGACCGAGAAGATCTTGGTGCCGCCGTTGTTCGGCTTGCCCATCGCCAGGAACGCGTCGGCGCCGTTGCGCAGGATCCAGGGCACGGCGGCGAAGGTCTCGGTGTTGTTGATCGTGGTCGGCTTGCCGTACAGCCCGTAGCTCGCCGGAAATGGCGGCTTGAAACGCGGCATGCCTTTCTTGCCTTCGAGGGATTCGAGCAGCGCGGTCTCCTCGCCGCAGATGTACGCGCCGTAGCCGGGGTGCGCATACATCTCGTAGGAGAAATCGGAGCCGAGGATGTTCTTGCCGATGTAGCCCGCGGCGTAGGCCTCCGCGAGCGCTTCCTGGTACAGCTCGTAGGTCTCCCAGATCTCGCCGTGGATGTAGTTGTAGCCGGCGCTCGCCTGCATGGCGTAGCCGGCGATGACCATGCCCTCGATCACCGAATGCGGGTTGTAGCGCAGCAGGTCGCGGTCCTTGCAGGTGCCCGGCTCGCCTTCGTCCGAGTTGCACACCACGTACTTCGCGCCCGGGAACTGGCGCGGCATGAACGACCACTTCAGGCCCGTCGGGAAGCCGGCACCGCCGCGGCCGCGAAGGGCGGATTTCTTGAGATCGTTGATCAGATCTTCGGGCTTTGTTTTTTCCTTCAATACTTTCTTGAGGGCGGCGTAGCCGTCCCGGGCCTCGTAGTCCTTGAGGCGCCAGTTGCGGCCGTCGAGGCCCTTCATGAGGATCGCGTCGGGACCGTAGTCGAGCATCACTTGAGCTCCTGCAGGAGCTGGTCGAGCTTTTCGTTGGTCATGTAGTCGTGCATCTTCTTGTTGTTGACGAGCACCACCGGCGCCATCGCGCACGCGCCCATGCACTCGCCTTCCTTGAGCGTGAAGCGGCCGTCGGGCGTCGTTTCGTTGAAATCGATGCCGAGCTTCCGGCGCAGGTGGTCGCCGGCGGCGAGCGAGCCCTGCAGTCCGCACGGCAGGCAGGTGCACAGCGTCAGCTTGTACTTGCCGGTCGGCTTCAGGTTGTACATCGTGTAGAAGCTCGCCACCTCGTACACCGCGACCGGCGCCATGCCGAGGTACTCGGCGACGGTGTCCATCACTTCGGTCGACAGCCAGCCCTTCTCGTCCTGCGCGATGACCAGCGCGCTCATCACCGCCGACTGCTTCTGGTCGGGAGGATACTTCGCCACTTCCTTGTCTATTTTTTGTAGAGAAGCGGAGGACAAAGTCATCGATCGACCTCGCCGAAGACAATATCCTGGGTGCCGATGATCGCCACCGCGTCGGCGATCATGTGGCCGCGCGCCATCTCGTCGAGCGCAGCGAGGTGCGCGAAGCCGGGGGCGCGGATCTTGAGGCGGTAGGGCTTGTTGGCGCCGTCGGAGACGAGGTAGATGCCGAACTCGCCCTTCGGCGCCTCGACCGCGGCGTAGACCTCGCCTTCCGGCACGTGCATGCCCTCGGTGACGAGCTTGAAGTGGTGGATGAGCTGCTCCATCCCCTCCTTCATCTCGAGGCGCGTCGGCGGCGCCACCTTGTGGTTGTCGGTCATCACCGGGCCGGGATTGGCGCGCAGCCAGTCGATGCACTGCTTGACGATGCGGTTGGACTGGCGCATCTCCTCGATGCGCACCAGGTAGCGGTCGTAGCAGTCGCCGTTCTTGCCGACCGGAATGTCGAACTGGACCTTGTCGTAGACCTCGTAGGGCTGCTTCTTGCGCAGGTCCCATTCGATCCCCGAGCCGCGCAGCATCGGGCCGGTGAAGCCGAGCGCGAGCGCGCGCTCCGGCGTGACCACGCCGATGCCGACGGTGCGCTGCTTCCAGATGCGGTTCTCGGTGAGCAGCGTCTCGTAGTCGTCGACGTACTTCGGGAAGCGCTGGGTGAAGTCCTCGAGGAAGTCGAGCAGCGATCCGGAGCGGTTCTTGTTCAGGTCGGATTTCTTGGCCGGGTATTGCGGCATCGAGTCCGGCAGGTCGCGGTAGACGCCGCCAGGCCGGTAGTACGCCGCGTGCATGCGGGCGCCCGAGACCGCCTCGTAGGCGTCCATCAGGTCTTCGCGCTCGCGGAAGCAGTAGAGGAAGATGGTCATCGCGCCGATGTCGAGCCCGTGCGCGCCGAGCCACAGCAGGTGGTTCAGGATCCGCGTCACTTCGTCGAACATGACGCGGATGTACTGCGCGCGCACCGGCACGTCGACGCCGATCAGCTTCTCGATCGCCATCACGTAGGCGTGCTCGTTGCACATCATCGAGACGTAGTCGAGCCGGTCCATGTAGGGCACCGACTGGATGAACGTCTTGTGCTCGGCGAGCTTCTCGGTCGCGCGGTGCAGCAGGCCGATATGCGGGTCGGCGCGCTGGATCACCTCGCCGTCGAGCTCGAGCACCAGGCGCAGCACGCCGTGCGCCGCCGGGTGCTGCGGGCCGAAGTTCAGCGTGTAGTTGCGGATTTCAGCCACTCTTTTCCTTGGCGTAGTTCTGCTCGCGGACGATGCGCGGCGTCACTTCCCGCGGGTCGATGGTCACCGGCTGGTAGACGACGCGCTTCTGCTCCGGGTCGTAGCGCATCTCGACGTGGCCCGAGAGAGGGAAATCCTTGCGGAACGGGTGGCCGACGAAGCCGTAGTCGGTGAGGATGCGGCGCAGGTCCGGGTGGCCCTCGAAGACGATGCCGAACAGGTCGAACGCCTCGCGCTCGAACCAGTTCGCCACCGGCCAGACGTCGACCAGGGAAGCGACCACCGGAAACTCGTCGTCCGGGCAGAAGGTTCGCACCCGCAGCCTCGAATTGTTTTTTACTGATAGAAGATGAAGCACGACGGCAAAGCGGCTGCCCTCGCGCGGGCGATCGCCGTACGCGGCGTAGTCGAGGCCGCAGAGGTCGATCATCTGCTCGAAGCCGTTGTCCCTGAGGCGAGTGCAGGCGCCCTTGTAGTCAGCGGCGTTGACCTCGACGGTCAGCTCGCCGAGGCGCTCAACAGGATTGAGATCCTTGATCGCGTCAAAGAGCTTCTGCAGCCGGGGCGTCATCGAGCGATGGTGTTTGTTCTTTTGATCTTGTTCTGCAGCTGCACGATGCCGTAGAGGAGCGCTTCGGCGGTCGGCGGGCAGCCCGGCACGTAGACGTCGACCGGCACGATGCGGTCGCAGCCGCGCACCACCGAGTACGAGTAGTGGTAGTAGCCGCCGCCGTTGGCGCACGAGCCCATCGAGATCACCCAGCGCGGCTCGGCCATCTGGTCGTAGACCTTGCGCAGC
>Ga0134123_10001209_pt1 | contig 16948 bp, 14 predicted proteins | sample KB303_FD_96460 | JGI IMG/M metagenome (GOLD analysis project Ga0134123, IMG submission 96460) | Terrestrial soil microbial communities without Nitrogen fertilizer from Kellogg Biological Station, Michigan, USA - KB3-0-3 | ecosystem: Environmental > Terrestrial > Soil > Unclassified ...
GGCGCACGCTGCCCGAGCTGTTCTTCCATCCGGGCCGCCTGACGCGTCGCTACATCGACGGCGAGCGCGCCAAGTTCGTCTCGCCGATGGCGCTGTACCTGTTCACGGTGTTCCTGATGTTCGCGGTGTTCTCGTTCACCGCGAGCAGCATGTTCGACAGCGCGGAAGACAGCGTCGCCGGCGATGTCATCGAGCAATGGAAGGAGAACAACGAGGCGGCGAAGGAGCGCACCGAGGAGAAAGTGGACGCGGTGCGCGATGAGCTCAAGGAGAAGGAGTTATCGCCGCAGCAGCGCGCCGAGCTGGAAAAGAAGCTGAGCGACCTGCAGGCGGCGCAAGTCGTCATGGACGCGCTGGCCAAGGGCGACTGGGCCGCGCTCCAGAACCTCGATACGACGAACGACCAGGCGAAACAGGCGATCGAGGAAGCGAAGGCGGCTGCCAAGGCGGAGGCGGAGAAGAACGCCCGCAAGAGCGCGAGCACCGGCCTCACGGTCAACGGTAACAAGATGGACATCGGCTGGCCGGCGCTGCAGAAGCGGTTCGAGCACGGCGCCAAGGAGCTGAAAGACAATCCCGCCCTCGCGTTCTACAAGCTCAAGATCGCGAGCTACAAATATTCCTGGGCGCTGATCCCGCTGTCGGTGCCGCTCATGTGGCTGCTGTTCTTCTGGCGCCGTGACATCCATCTGTACGACCACGCGATCTTCATCACCTATTCGATCAGCTTCATGATGATGTTCCTGATCGTGCTGACGCTCGCGGCGGCGTTCGGCGTCAGCGGTGCGATCTGGGGGACTGCACTCGGCATCGTGCCGCCGCTGCATCTCTACAAGCAGCTGCGGCACGCCTACAAGCTGTCGCGCTTCGGCGCGTGGCTGCGATTGTTCCTGCTGTCGATCGGCATCTTCATCGTGCTGATGCTCTTCTTCATGCTGCTGCTGCTGATCGGCATGATCGGCTGACCAAGGTTAGTGGCCAACGGACCGGCGTTTTCTTAACGTTCCAGTCCGGGGTTGCAATGAAAAAACCAGTCAAGATCGTAATCGCGAGTCTCGCGGGGCTCGTCGTCGTCGTCGCAGCGGCTGCTGGCGTCATCAGCCCTCTTGCTGAGCGCAAGCTCCACCGCGTCGTGCAGTTGCCGCCGTTGCAGGCGACATTCGCGCCTGTCGAAGGCCAGCTCGAACGCGGCGATTACCTGTTCAAGACGCGCGGTTGCATGGAATGCCATGGCGTCGACGGCGCCGGCCACGTCGTGATCGATGACAAGGACAGCGGCTTCTTCGCGCGGGCTCCGAACATTACGAGCGGTGGTGCAAGCCCGGCGCGAGGCTACACGGACGCAGATTGGGTGCGCACCCTGCGGCATGGGGTCAAGCCATCGGGCGAACCGTTGTTGATCATGCCCAGCGAAGACTATGCACAAATGACGGACGCGGACGTTGCTGCGGTCGTCGCATACGTGCGCAGCTTGCCGCCCGCGAGCACCGGCGGCGGGCAATTCAGTATTCCGTTACCCATCAAGGCGGCGTACTTGTTCGGCGCGATCAAGGATGCGGCGGAAAAAATCGATCACACGGCCGCTCCGCCCGCGGCAGTGGCCGACGACCCGCTCGCACGCGGTCGATATATCGCGCAAGGCTGCACCGGCTGTCATGGCCCGCACTTCTCGGGCGGCAAGATTCCCGGCACGCCGCCCTCGTGGCCGGCGGCTGCGAATCTGACGTCAGCGCCGGACAGCGCGATGGCTCACTACACCGCAGCGGAGCAGTTCAAGAGCATGTTGCGGACTGGCAAGCGACCCGACGGCTCCGCAATCAGCGACGTCATGCCCTTCAAGAGCCTCGCCTACATGGACGACACCGAGCTCGACGCGCTGTTCGCGTTCCTGAAGACGGTCGAGCCGCGGCCCTCCGGGCAGCGATAGCGACGCCGTCTACTTGAACTCGGTGCGGATTTCGCTGCCGGCCTTGAGCGTCAGCGTGACCGGAGTGCGCTCGATGATATCGGCGAAGCGCGCACGCTGTTCGGGTGTGAGGTCGGCGTCGAGATGCACGATGCGCCGGATGATGCTGCGCTCGCCTTCCTTGTGGAAGCTCAGGTTGATCTCGAGCGAGCGGATCGTGAGCTGCTTGCGCTCCGCGTACATCCGCAGCGTGATTGCCGAACATGCGCCGAGGCCCGCGAGCACCAGATCGTAAGGTGCTGGCCCCGCATCGCGCCCGCCGTGGTCCGCCGGCTCATCCGCGATCAGCTTGTGCTGCCCGGCCGTGATCGTCACTGCGTAAGGTGTGACGCCGATAGCCGTTCTGACGATACTCATGGTGCTACCCTCGCGACGCTCGTGCGCCACTGTAATGGTTTTCCGGTCGAAGGAGCTCATGATGAAATGCCCCCGCTGCAAGACCCCCGACCTGAGGCCCACGCTGATCGAGGAATACCTGCCGGCAATGGGCTGCGACACTTGCCACGGCAGCCTCGTCTCGCTGCTGTACTACCGGCACTGGGCGGAAACGCAGAAGCTTGCTCCGAGCTCCGAGGAGGCGACGATCCCCGCCGGACCGGTTGCGACCAACGACACCACCGGCGCGATCATCTGCCCGAAGTGCGCGCGCGTGATGCAGAAGTACAAGCTGACCGGCACGGTCGCGAACCGCGTCGACGTATGCTCGACCTGCGACGAAGCCTGGCTCGACGGCGGCGAGTGGGAATTGCTGGAAGCGCTGCAGCTGAGTCACGAGTTGCCGGCGATCCTCACGGACCAATGGCAGCGGCGCATTCGCCGCGAGCAGTCGGAAGGCACGCGCCGCGCGATCCTCGTGCGCATGATCGGCGAGGACGGCACGACCCGCGTCGAGGAATTCAGGGACTGGCTCGCGCGCAATCAACACAAGTCGCACGTGCTCGCGTATCTTTATGGCTCCAAGGCGCCGGGGACTCCATGACGGAGGAGCGCGATGCAGATTCTGGCGGCGAGCACGCTGGTGGTGTTACTGGGCACCGGCAATCCCGGCCCGGTTCCTGAACGTTCCGGCCCCGCCACGGCAGTCGTCGTCGACGACGTCGCCTATCTCGTGGACTTCGGACCCGGCGTGATCCGCCGCGCCAGCGCTGCGTTCCGCGACAAGAAAATCGAAGCCCTGGATCCGATCAAGCTCCGCGTCGCCTTCGCGACGCACCTGCATTCCGATCACACCGTCGGTTATCCCGATCTGATCTTCACGCCCTGGACGATCGGTCGGCAGGTGCCGCTCGAGGTGTACGGCCCGGCAGGCATGCAGGCGATGACGGAGCATGTGCTCGCCGCTTACAGCGTCGACATCGAAACGCGCACGAACGCCGACGGCAACCAGCATGACTTTCCGCAAGGCAGTCGAGTGAACGCCCACGACATCGGCCCGGGCGTCGTCTACAAGGACGCAAAGGTCACGGTCACGGCCTTCGCTACCAAGCACGCAATGCAGAGCTACGGCTATCGCTTCGATACGCCGGATCGCAGCATAGTGATTTCAGGCGATACCAGTCCCACGCAGGCAACCATCGACGCGTGCCGCGGCTGCGACGTGCTGATCCACGAAGTGCAGACGCCTGCATGGCGAGCCACACGGCCCGAGCGCTTTCAGCGCTTCGCCGAGAAATATCACACGTCGACGCCGCAGCTCGCCGCTCTCGCCAAGCAGGCGAAGCCGCGCTTGTTGATCCTGTATCACTACAACGGCCTGTCGGATCAGGAGCTGTTCGGCGACATGGCGTCCCGCTATCCGGGACAGTTCGTCGTCGGCCGCGATCTCGACGTCTACTGACAAAACCTCACACTGACGCGTTGTCGTCGCCCCCGCCGCGTGGAAAATGTCCGCGTGGAAGAATGAGTCAACAGCAGGGGGAGACGATCATGAAGCGATCAATCGTGTTGGCTGCGCTCATGTTCATCGCGGGTTTCGTCAGCGCTGCCGCTGCGGCGCAGGACGCTGTGAAGATCGAAGGCGCCGCGTGCGCAACGCCGCCGCCGCTGCACTGTCCCGACAGCGAATGCTCGGGCCCGACGGTGATCAACCAAGGCCCCGTCGTCGAGATGAAGACGCGGCGTACTTATTTTCTCGATTATCCGTGCGACCTGAAGCCCGGCGAGCAAGTGACGTTCATCCTGGCGCTGCACGGCGGCGGTTCGTACGGCAACTGGCAGCGCCACTACTTCCCGCTGCTCGATTACAAAGACAAATATCGCCTCGTGATCGCTACGCCGAACTCGCCGACGCGCGTGTGGACCGAAGCGGACGATCAGTATCTGCAGAACATCGTCGAGTTCGTCGTCGGCCAGCTCGGCAGGCAGAACGTCAAGGCGTTCTGGCTGGTCGGTCACTCGCAAGGCGGTTTGACTTCGAACCGCATCATTCGCACCGAGTTCTTCAAGAGCAAAGTCGACGGCTGGCTCAGCCTCTCGGGCGGCCGCCTCGGCGGCAACCCCGGACGCTCGGCGACGTTCGCACCGGCGCCGCCGGCAGGCTCGGCCGCCCCACCGCTGAACACGAGCTCGTTCGCTGCAGTGGCAGCGTTGTTGCGCGAGCTTCCCGCGGTCGACTTCTCATTTATATATGAGACCGGCCAGCGCGAAGTCGACGAGAAAGGCGTGCCCGACACGTCCGACTGGGCGAAGAAGTACAACTGCGGTGCGCGCGGCGCGGCGCAGGAGATCGTCGACACGCGAGCGGGTTATGTCTTCGACAGCAGTCGCCTCAACCAGCTGCGTCCGGGTTGGGGATTGTTGCCGGCGCCGGGCAAGGCGCAGGTGTCTGTGTTTCCGAAATGCAGGGAGGGACGAGTCGTCGCGGACGTGGTGCGGTTGGACAAAGGGCATACCGAAGGGTTGGAGCCGAAGATCACGGAGGAGCTGGTGAAGCTGATGCTGTCGGCGCCGGGCGGGAAGATGCAGAAGGAGTCGACGTAACCGCGACCGTTAACGCGCGGTAACGGGTGGGGAACCGTAAATTACTCGCGGCGCGCGTGCCGCGAGTCGATGCTTGCTCAACTATGAACAAGCGTTACCTGTTGCTCGCCGCCAGCTGCTTCACTCTTACGGCCCAGGCCGCGGAGAATCTCGAAACCGTCGAGGTCTTCGGCCGCCGCATCGAAGGACTCGGCTTGGGCGAAGCCACCGCGACTGGCTCGCGCCTCGACCTGTCCCCGCTGCTGACCCCCGCGAGCATCGAAGTGCTCGCCGGGGACGTGATCCGGCAGCGTGGCGATACCAGCATCGTCGAATCCGTGACGCGCGCCACCGGCATCACCAGCGAAGCAACTCCCGGCGACGGCGGCACTGCCTTGAGCGCCCGCGGTTTCGTCGGCCACAACTCGATCATGCAGTTGCTCGATGGCTCCCGGCTGTTCGTCGGTGCTGGGACTGTCACGTTCCCGTTCGATGCATGGTCCGTCGATCGCGTCGAAGTCCTGCGTGGACCTGCGTCCGTGATGTACGGACAGGGCGCGATCGGCGGCGTCATCAACGTCGTCTCTCGCCAGCCGGACACGAATGCACAGGAAGCACAGGTCGAGCTGGGCTTCGGCGAGGATGCGCGCAGTCACGCGGCCGTCGACTTGACCGGCCCGCTCGACGACGACTGGGCGTATCGCCTCGACGTCAGCTACAACCAGGCGGACAACTGGGTCGACCGCGGCGATTCCGACAGCCTCGCGATCGCCGGCACGCTGCAGTGGGATGTGTCCGACACGCTGCGCCTGTCGCTGTCGTATGACTACGGCGATCAGAACCCGATGCAGTATTTCGGCACGCCGCTGCTCGAAGGGCGGCTCGACAAGTCGCTGCGACACGAGAACTACAACGTCGGCGACAGCAAGATTCACTACCGCGACGCTTGGACGCGCTTCAAGGCGCAGTGGCAGGCGAGCGAGAACGTGCAGTTGAACAACCAGCTCTACTGGCTCGACACCGATCGGCAGTGGCGCAACGTCGAAGAGTACGAGTTCAATCCCGATACGGGCGAGGTCGATCGTTTCAGCTACATCGGCATCGTGCATCACCAGGAGCAGATCGGCGACACGGCCGATGCTCGCATCGAGCACGAGCTGTTCGGTCGCGAGAACCACGTCGCGGTCGGCGTCGACTTCAACAAAGTGCGCTTCAAGCACATCAACGATTTCGACGATCCGCAGTTCGACCTGTCCTCGAGCGTGCCGCTGCGTAACTTCAATCCCGGCGCGTTCATCGACGCCTCGCCGACGATTCCGCGCTTCCGCACCGAGACCGAGCAATACGCGGTGTTCTTCGAGGACCGGATGGTGCTCAACGAGCAGTGGTCGGTGATCGGCGGTGCACGCTACGACCATGCTTCGCTCGATCGCTTCAACCTGATCAATCCGGCCGCTTCCTTCGACGCGTCGTTCAGCGACACGAGCTGGCGCGTCGGCGTCGTGTTCCAGCCGGTCACGACGCTGTCGTTCTACGGCCAGTACTCGTCGGCGGTCGATCCGATCGGCTCGCTGATCACGACCTCGGCCGCGAACCAGGATTTCGATCTGAGCACGGGCGAGCAGGTCGAGGTCGGCGTCAAGCAATCGTTGTGGAACCAGCACCTGGAGTGGACGCTCGCTGCCTATCGCATCGAGAAGAAGGATCTGCTGACGCAGGACCCGACCAGCGCGAATCCGGAGGACGTCCAGCAGATCGGCCAGCAATCCTCCCGCGGCATCGAGGCGTCGCTCGCGCTGAACATCGACGAGCGTTGGCGCATCGACGCGAACGCGGCGCTGCTGAACGCGAAGTTCGACGAGTTCGGCGAGGAAGGCGATGACGGCAACATCGTCTCGCGCAACGGCCGGCGGCCGCCATCGGTCCCGGAGCAGGCGGCGAATCTGTGGGTCAGCTGGGCCGTGAACGATCAGTGGCTCGCGCGCGCCGGCGTGCGCTACGTAGGCAAGCGCTTCACCGACAACGCGAACCAGCTGGAGTTGCCGAGCTACACGGTGCTCGACGCGGGAGTGGATTGGGCGCCGCTGCCGCAACTCTCTCTGACGGCGTTGCTGCGCAATGTGACGGATGAAGTCTACGGCGTCGCCGCTTATACGACTTCCGAATGGATTCTCGGCCAGCCGCGCACGGCGGAGCTGCAGGCGCGCTATCGGTTCCGCTGAGCTGGGTCGAGTCGGCATGACGGTCTGGCGAGTCCTCAGGTACTGGCTCTACATCGTCCACCGCTGGCTCGGCATTTTTGCGTGCCTGCTGTTCGTGGCGTGGTTCGTTTCCGGGCTCGTCATGTCGTATGTCGGCTACCCGGAAGCGCAGCCGGCGCGGCGCTATCAGGCGCTGGCGCCGGTCGACTGGAGCCAGGTGCGGCTCGATCCGAACGGGCTCCTTGGATATCTGCAACTGCAGCGCTATCCGCGCGAGCTGCGCCTCGAGATGCTGTTCGGCGAGCCCGTCTATCGCGTGATCGATTGGGACGGCACGCACACGACTGTCTCCGCGCGCAGCGGCGAGCGCGTCGGCGTAACGGAGCCCGAGCAAGCGGTGACGATCGCGCAGTCGTACGCGCACGCGCGCGGCGAGTTGCAGGCGACCATCACGCGCGATCAGTGGACCGTGCCCGGAGGATTCAATGCGTGGCGCCCGCTGCATCGGATCGCGATGGACGATTCCGCCCGCACCGAGGTCTACGTTTCTGCGAGAACAGGCGAGGTCGTGCTCGCGACCACGCGCATGCAGCGATTCTGGAACTGGCTCGGCGCCATCCCGCATTGGATCTACTTCACGCCATTGCGCGCGAATCCGCCGCTGTGGCGCCAGGTCGTCCTGTGGGCCTCGGCGCCAGGCATTCTGCTCGCGGTAACGGGCATCTGGATCGGCATCCTGCGGCTGCGCACGCAATATCGCGGTTGGAAGAACTGGCATCAGTGGTCCGGCATCATCGGCGGATTGTTTCTGCTGACGTGGATCTTCAGCGGCTGGCTCTCCGTGAATCCAAACGGCTGGCTGAGCGGCGGCAGTCCAGACGCCGAAGCGCTGCTGCGCTATGCGGGCCACGAGGGCGCGGAGCTCCCGGTCGACTTCGACAAACTGGCGCACGAGTCAGCTCGCACCGTGCGTTTCTTCCACATCGATGGCACGCCGATCGCCGCGCTTGTTCTGGCTGACGGCACGGAGCGGCTGCTCGACGCACGGACCGCCGAGCGCATCGCGCTGACGGACGATCGGTTGATCGACGCTGCGCGTCGGCTGATGCCGGATCACAAGGTGGTCGAGCGCAAACGCATCGAAGCGTACGACTCTTACTGGTACGCGCATCACGACCATCCACCGCTGCCGGTGCTGCGCGTTGCGTTCGATGATCCGCAGCACACCTGGTTCTACATCGATCCTGCAACCGGCCTGGTACTCGATCTGCTCGACGATGGGGCTCGACGCTGGCGCTGGTGGTTCAACGCGCTGCATCGGCTGGATTTCAGCTGGCTCGTGCAGAACCGCGTGTTGTGGCACACAACGGTATGGGTGCTGTGTCTCGCGGGTCTGATCACTTCGGCGAGCGGCAGCGTGATCGGGTGGCGGCGGCTGCGCAGAAAGAGTCGGGCCAAAGCCTGACAGCTGCAGCTACAGGGACAAATTGGAAGCGTGCAGATGGGCGATGAGCCAGGTGCTGCGCACCTTCTTCATCACCAGCGTGCGCCGTGCGATGCGCTCGCTGTTCCGCAAATGAAATGACACCACTGCCGTCTCGGCACTGCGATTGGATCTGCAGATCCTGCGGCTCGAGCCGATGATACGGCGGCCCGGCGCTCGCGCCTTTGCGGATCGCGTCGAAGACCAGTTGAAAGCGACTGCGGATCGCCGCCTTGCCCGTCACGCGCTCCGGCGGTTCAGGCGCGGGGAAGAACGCGGTTGCATCGTCCGCGAAGCACGCGAGGAACGCGGGCATGTCGAGATTCTCGAAGCTCGTCAGAAAGTGCGTCGTGGCTTGCTCGATCTCCTGCTGATCGCTCGCGGCACCAGCAGTCCACATCAGTAGCGCGAGCAAGCCTGCGAACCACTTCATGCGAAGTAGTCCAGCGCCTTCGCGGCAACTTCGCCGCCCCATTCCTGCAGGAAATGGCCGCCGTCGGCAATGACGAGCGGTTCGCTGCAGCCGCGGATGAGCGCGTGCAGCCTGCGCATGACTTCGACACCGAGCACTGGATCCGCCGCGCCGATCGCCATGAACGCTTTACCACTCCATTGCTCGGACCAGAACTTCATTGCCGCGCGGCTCTCGGGCACGCCTGGCATCGCGGGATCTGTCATGACGAGTTGCGGGAAAGCGCGAACGCCGGCCTTGTAGCGCACGTCCGGAAACGGCGCGTCGTAAGCGGCAACTTCCGCATCCGTCAGATGCGGCGTGCCGCGTTTGATCAACGGACCGACAGCGAGATCGGGATGCGAGGCACAGTATGCTCGCCAGGCGACGAAGCCCGGCGTCGGCGCAGTGCCCACCGCGAGTCCGGTGTTCATCACGATCGCTCGCGCCAGCCGCGGACGGAACCCGGCGTCCACCGGCAGCGTCAACCCAATCAGGCCGCCCCAATCCTGCGCGACCAGCGTGATGCGCTCCAGGTTCAACCGCTCGACCAGTCTGAGGATGAAATTCCGGTGAAAGTGAAAACTGTAGTCCGCGTCGTTGACCGGCTTGTCGGAGCGGCCGAAACCGTAGAAGTCCGGCGCGACGACGCGGCAGCCGCGCGCGACGAACACCGGGATCATGCGGCGGTAGAGGAAGCTCCACGAGGGCTCGCCGTGCAGACACAGGCACACGTGCTGCGCGTTGCGCGGCCCGGTATCGATATAGGCCGCGCGCAGTCCCTCGTAGCCCGGCAAGTCATCGACGTACTGGGGCGGATACGCAAAGTCGGGCAGGTGCGCGAATCGTTCTTCGGGTGTGCGGAGTGCTTCGATGGTCATCGGTGGAGCCTCCAGGATTTTCACGATGCTAAACTCTGGCGATGAAGATCGCGACCTATAACATCAACGGTATCGGCGCCCGGTTGCCGCGTCTGCTCGAATGGCTGGAGCGCGAGTCGCCCGACGTCGCCTGTCTGCAGGAACTGAAGGCGCCGGACCAGAACTTCCCGATAGTCGCGATCCGCGCTGCGGGTTACGGGGCGATCTGGCATGGCCAGACTTCGTTCAACGGCGTGGCGATCCTCGCGAAGGACGCCGACCCGGTCGAGATCCGCCGCGGTCTGCCCGGCGATCCCGACGACACGCACAGCCGCTACATCGAAGCGGAAGTGAACGGCATCGTCATCGGTTGCCTGTACCTGCCCAACGGCAATCCGCAGCCCGGACCGAAGTTCGAATACAAGCTCAAGTGGTTCCAGCGCCTGCACGAGCACGCGCAGAGCCTCTATTCGTCAGGCAAGCCGGTCGTGCTGCTGGGCGACTACAACGTCGTGCCGACGGACTTCGACATCTACGACCCGAAAGGCTGGAAGAAAGACGCGCTGCTGCAGCCCCAGACGCGGGCCGCGTACGAAAAGCTGCTCGCACAAGGCTGGGTGGACTCATTGCGCAAATGCCACCCGGAAGAGCGCATCTACACGTTCTGGGATTTCTTCCGCAATCACTGGCAGCGCAATGCCGGCTTGCGTATCGATCACGTGCTGCTGAACGAGGCGCTCGCGCCGCGTTTGGTGAGCTGCAACGTGCACTCGTGGGTGCGCGGTCAGGAGAAGGCCAGCGATCACGCGCCGGTGTGCGTGGAGATCAGCTAGGGCTGCATGGCTCTGCGAATCGAAGACTACGCGATGATCGGCGACTGCGAGACCGCAGCGCTGGTGGGTTGCGATGGCTCGATCGATTGGCTGTGCTGGCCGCGCTTCGATTCCGATGCGTGCTTCGCCGCGCTGCTCGGCACACCGGAGCACGGCCGCTGGCTGATCGTCCCGCAAGCGCCCGACGTGAAGGTCACGCGTCGCTATCGTGAGGACACGCTGATTCTCGAAACGCGCTTCGAGACTGCGACGGGCAGCGTGTGCGTCATTGACTTCATGCCGCCGCGCGATCACGCCTCGGACCTCGTGCGCATCGTCGTCGGCGAGCGCGGCGAGGTTGCGATGCATACGGAGCTGGTGCTGCGCTTCGGCTACGGCAACTCGGTGCCGTGGGTCACGCACATTGCCGAGGATACGTGGCGCGCCATCGCCGGTCCGGACATGGTCGTGCTGCGCACGCCAGCGCCGATGCACGGCGAGAATCTCAAGTCGGTTGCGGACTTCGTCGTCAAGGAAGGCGAGTCGGTTCCGTTCGTGCTGCGCTACGCGGCCTCGCATCTGCCGGACGTCAAGATCGCAGACGCTCAGCACGCACTCACTAGAACTGAGCGCTTCTGGCGGCAGTGGGTCGCGAAAGGGCACCGCCTCCACAAGTGGTCGGATGCAGTGACGCGCTCGCTCATCACGTTGCGCGCACTGATCTATGCGCCGACCGGCGGGATCATCGCCGCGCCGACGACGTCACTTCCCGAGCACATAGGCGGCGCGCGCAACTGGGACTATCGCTTCTGCTGGCTGCGCGACGCGACGCTGACACTGCTCGCGCTGATGGACGCCGGGTACTACGACGAAGCCATCGCGTGGCGCGAGTGGCTGCTGCGCGCGATCGCCGGCAGTCCAGGTCAGACCCAGATCATGTACGGCCTCGCGGGCGAACGCCGCCTCACTGAATGGGAGCTGTCGTGGTTGCCGGGGTACGAAGGATCGAAGCCGGTGCGAGTCGGCAACGGTGCACACGATCAGTTGCAGCTCGACGTGTACGGCGAAGTGATGGATGCGCTTCATCAGGCACGCCTCGGCGGCATCGAGCAATCAGAAAGTGCGTGGGCACTGCAACGTCAGCTGCTCGAACACCTGGAAGAGATCTGGGAGCAACCGGACTGCGGCTTGTGGGAAGTGCGCGGCCCGCCGCAGCACTTCACGCACTCGAAGATCATGGCGTGGGTCGCGTTCGATCGCGGGATCAAGGATGCCGAGGCATACGACTTCGTATGTCCGCTGGCGCATTGGCGTGAGCTGCGCGCGAAGATTCATGCGCAGATCTGCGAGCGCGGCTACGACGCGCAGCGCAATTGCTTCGTGCAGGCGTACGGCTCCGAGTTCCTCGACGCGAGCCTGCTGCAGATTCCGGAGCTGGGATTTCTGCCGCCGGACGATCCGCGCGTGCTCGGCACGATTCGCGCGATCGAACAGCGGTTGGTGCGCGATGACTTCGTCCTGCGCTATCACACCCACGAGACCGACGACGGCCTGCCGCCGGGAGAGGGCGCGTTTCTAGCGTGCAGCTTCTGGCTGGCGAACGCGTATGCGATGACGGGGAGGCACGCAGAGGCGGTGCAGCTGTTCGAGCGGCTGGTCGCGCTGTCAAACGACGTCGGTCTGCTCGCGGAGGAATACGATCCAGCGGCGAAGCGACTGGTGGGCAATTTCCCGCAAGGGTTCTCGCACCTGTCGGTGATCGTGACCGCGTTCAACCTGGCGCACAGCGAGAAGCCGGCGCAGCAGCGGTCCAAAAACGGTCACTGACTTGGTTGAGCCAGAACCGTGCTCTGAAACCAGTCGACGATGCATCCCTTGCGCACGATGATGATGCCCTTACAGCACCCTTCGTCGTACATGAACAGCTTGTCGCCCTTCTTCAGCTGACGCAGGAACTCCTGCCACTGCGCGTTCGCCTTGCCGAAAGGAACTCGCGGGACCGAGCCCTCGAGCTGTTCCTTCTGCTTGTCCCAGTCCCGCAGTGAATCGGCCTCTAGCTCCTGCACCGTGAATGGCCCGATCGTCTGATACGAATCCGGAACCTGAACGCAGTTGATGTCGACGGGAGTGGCTTGAGCTTTCCGTTTTGCGTCGGTACTCACGTCGGGCTGAACTGCCAGCACCGCATGTGGCAGCATCGACCACACGAGTAGACCCAGCACGAGTGCGTTTAGACTGTGTTTCATGGCTTCTTTCCGGACGTGCATGGAACGTTGCTCGGGGCACGGCGTTGTGCCGGCGAGGTGAGGTCCATCCCATGCAGCCGCTAGTCACCCTTGTAACACTGGGCGTGGAAGACTTGAAGAAGTCGCTGCGCTTCTATCGCGACGGGCTTGGATTTGCGACGGAAGGCATCGTCGGCGAGCAGTTCGAGTACGGAGCAGTCGTGTTCTTTCAGCTGCAACCGGGCTTGCGTCTCGCACTCTGGCCGCGTAAGAGCATCGCTCACGACACCGGCCTGCCGGTCAGTCCACGCAGTCCGACCGAGTTCACCCTTGCGCACAACGTGCGTACCAAAGATGAAGTCGACAGCGTCATGGCGCAGGTGCAAGCGGCGGGCGCAACGATCCTGAAGCCGGCGCACGAAACCTTCTGGGGCGGCTACACCGGCTACTTCCAGGACCCCGACGGTCATGTCTGGGAAGTGGCATTCAATCCGCAATGGGTGGCGGAGCAGACCTAGACGACAAATCTCGTATGCCTGCCGCGAGGCGCCGCGGCAGCGGCGATCCGCTAGAATCGCGGGCATGGACGCCAAGCCATCCTCCGACCGCCTCACCCTCGCCGATATCCGTGCCGCGCACGAGCGCATCCGCGAGCGCATTCACCGCACGCCGGTCCTGACGAGCACGACGCTCGATCAGCAAGCAGGCGGCAAACTCTTCTTCAAGTGCGAGAATTTGCAGAAGGGCGGCGCCTTCAAGGCGCGCGGTGCCACTAACGCAGTTTTCTTGTTGTCCGATGCCGAAGCCGCGCGGGGCGTTGCGACGCATTCATCGGGCAATCATGCCGCCGCGCTCTCGCGGGCCGCGAAGGCGCGCGGGATTCCCGCGTACATCGTCATGCCGAACAATGCACCGCAGGCGAAGCGGGCGGCAGTCGAGCGCCTCGGCGGGAAGATCGTGTTCTGCGAGCCAACGATCCTCGCGCGTGAAGCTGCCGCGGCGAAGATCATCGCGGATACGGGTGCGACGCTGGTGCATCCGTTCGACGATTTCAGAGTGATGGCAGGGCAGGGAACGGCGACGCTCGAACTGCTCGACCAGGCGCCGGACCTCGACATCATCGTTGCCCCGATCGGCGGCGGCGGATTGATCAGCGCCACCGCCGTCGCTGCACACGGTATCAAGCCCGGCATCCGCGTCATCGGTGCGGAGCCCGCGGGCGCTGACGATGCGTATCGCTCATTCCATTCCGGCAAGCGCATCCCGACCGTGCAGCCGAATACCATCGCCGATGGCTTGCGCAGCACGACCAGCGAGCGCACGTTCAACGAGATCCGCAGCCACGTTGACGATGTCGTTACGGTCTCGGAAGAATCGATCATCGCGGCGATGCGCTCGATCTGGGAAGTGCTGAAGACCGTGGTCGAGCCATCGGGCGCGGTTTCCTACGGCTCGATCGTCGATAAGAAGATCGACGTGCGCGGCAAGCGCGTCGGCATCATCCTCAGCGGCGGAAACCTCGATCTCGATAAGCTGCCCTGGATGACAACATGAACGGCGTGACGATATGAAATGACTTCGGAGCGCGAAACCGTTCTACACAGCTGGTGCCGGCAAGCGGACTGGGCGGCGCCGACTGTCGTGGGCGGCTCCGGTGCGCGGTTTCATACAGAAGATGGCCGCAGCATTCTAGACATGAGCAGTCTCGCGGAGTGCAATGGCCTCGGCCATCAGCATCCGCGCGTCGTCGCTGCAATCCGGCAGCAGGCAGAGCAACTGTGCTTCGTGACGAATGCCTGGGGCGCGCAGCCGCGCGCACGGCTCGCGGAGATGCTGCTGGAAAAATCCGGATTCGAGGGCGGCCGCGTGTTCTTCACGCTGGCCGGCGCCGATGCCAACGAGAACGCCGTAAAGCTCGCGCGTCAGGCCTCGCGCAAGCCGCGCGGAAAAATCATCGCGCGGGACCGGTCGTATCACGGTGCCAGCTACGCGACCATGGCACTGTCCGGAGACACTCGGACGAGTCACCAGGTCGATGCGCAGGCGTTCGGTGTCGTGCGCGCGTTGCCGCCGTACGCTTATCGTTGTCCTTTCGACACGACGAGCGCAGAAGAGTGCGGCGAGCGCAGCGCCGCACACGTGGGCGAGCTGATCGAGGCTCACGGCGCCGCGCAGGTGGCCGCAGTGCTGATGGAGCCGAATGCAGGAACGAACGGCATCGTGGCACCGGAAAACTACTGGCCGTTGTTACGCGCGCATACGCGCGAGCGCGACGTTTACTTGATTGCCGACGAAGTGATGAGCGGCTTCGGTCGATGCGGCGAATGGTTCGCCTGGCAACGTTACGGTGAAGACGGCCGCCCTGATCTGATGACGCTCGCGAAAGGGCTGACCGGCGCGCATCTGCCGCTCGGCGCCGTCGTGCTGTCGGCCGGGATCGCGCGGCGGCTCGAGAACGAAATGCTGTACACGGGGCTGACTTATTGCGGACATCCGCTGGCGTGTGCAGCGGGTGTTGCGGCGGTCGAGGCGTACGAGAACGAGGGATTGATCGAGCGCTCGCGCCGGTTGGGCTCGCAGATGTATCGCGAGTTGCAGAGACTGAAGGAGCGGCATGCGATCGTCGGCGATGTGCGCGGCGGCCATGGGTTGTTCGCTGTCGTGGAGCTGGTGCGCGATCGTGCATCGAAGGAGCCGCCGAGCGCGTGGCCGGATGCGCATCCGGCGATTACGAAGCTGGTGAAGGACGCGTTGGCGCGCGATGTGTCGTTCGCGACGCGGGGGAATCTGATCATTCTGGCGCCGCCGTTGGTGATCGAGGAAAAGGAGTTGCAGGACGCGTTGTCGTTGCTGGATGCGTTGCTTGGTGAGATGAAGTTTTAAAGAGTCGGGCTGAAGCCCGACCTACAGCGTGGACATACGCATATGAGTTACAAACTGACCTACTCCACGATGTTCGATCCGCCGCCGGAGATGCACGCGCGCTTCGACGCCGCGATGCGCGAGGTGCGCTCGCAACTCGGCCGCCGGTATGCGCTGCATATCAACGGGGCCGACGTCGACACTGCGACGGCGCGCGACAAGCGCAGTCCGATCGATCGCGAGTGGCTGCTGGGCTCGTTCGCACAGGCTGGCGCGCAGGAGGTCGATCGCGCGATGGCTGCGGCCGCCGCAGCGTTTCCCAAGTGGCGCGCCACGCCGCCGCAGGAGCGCATGCGTCTGCTGCGCAAGGTCGCGCAGCTCATCGAGGAGCGCGTGTACCAGATCGGCGCTGCGCTCACGCTCGAAGTCGGCAAGAACCGCATGGAAGCGCTCGGCGAAGTGCAGGAGACGGCGGACTTCTTCAACGTGTACTGCGACGATTTCGAGCGTCAGCAGGGATTCGATCACGCGCTGCCTGACGATCCGCTGCCGAACGCGGTCTCGCGCAATCGCAGCGTGATGAAGCCCTACGGCGTGTGGGTCGTGATCAACCCGTTCAATTTCCCGTTCGCGCTCGCCGGCGGTCCGGTGGCTGCGGCGCTCGTCACCGGGAATACCGTCGTGCTGAAGGGCGCGAGCGAAACGCCGTGGGCTGGACGCATGCTGGCCGATTGTCTGCGCGATGCAGGGCTGCCGCCTGGAGTGTTCAATTATTTGATGGGTCCGGGCGGCGCGATCGGCGATGCGCTCGTGCAGGATCCGCGCACGGCAGGCGTAACGTTCACCGGCTCGTACCAGACCGGCATGCACATCATTCGCACGCTCGCTAACGGCAAATATCCACGACCGTGCATCGCGGAGATGGGTGGCAAGAACGCCGGGATCGTGACTGCCAACGCAGACCTGGAGCGCGCGGCGCTGGGCATCGTGCGCAGCTCCTTCGGCATGGGCGGGCAGAAGTGCTCGGCACTGTCGCGATTGTATGTCCAGTCTTCGGTAGCCGATGAGCTCATCGATCGCGTCGCCAAAAAGGTCGCGGCGCTCGGCGTCGGCGACCCGACTCGCGCGGA
>Ga0134123_10001211_pt1 | contig 16924 bp, 13 predicted proteins | sample KB303_FD_96460 | JGI IMG/M metagenome (GOLD analysis project Ga0134123, IMG submission 96460) | Terrestrial soil microbial communities without Nitrogen fertilizer from Kellogg Biological Station, Michigan, USA - KB3-0-3 | ecosystem: Environmental > Terrestrial > Soil > Unclassified ...
AAGCTCGCCTGGAGCGGTATGGCGCCGGGGCTCGCCGCCCCCACGCTCCAGGCCGCCTCCCCTTCCGCGCTCTGGAGCAGCAGCCAGGCCTTGCGGTCGCTCGCGCTGCGCAAGGTGACGGGCTGCGGCAGCTCGACCGAGATCCAGACCTCGCCGCCGTCCGCCGCGCGGGTGAGCTCGAACGGCACCGGCGCCGCGAGCAGTAAATCCGCTCCCGGCTTGTCGCTATCATCTCTGCGCAGATCGAATGTGAGCTTCACCCGGCGATCGACCGCGGCGAGCCGGAGGTCGACCGCGACGATCTCCCAGCCTTGCGGCCGGTCGGGCAGCGCCAGGGGTTGCGCGGCGGATCGGGCCGGCGAGATCTCGACCGTCCCCCCGGACGCAGCGTCCTCGACGAGCTCGCTGATCGGCGGCCAGGCGATGCGCGTCTCGGCAAACGGTCCGGCGACCTTCCCTTCGCTCGCCGCGGCGACCGGCACAGCCGCCGCCGGCAGCGCCACTTCGAGCGCCGCCGAGCCCGCGCGCGGCACGGTCGCGAGGTCGTAGGCGAGCTTCGCCTCGGGCAGGCCCGGGGGGAGGAGCGAAGCGGTGCGGAGGTATTCGATCACGATCTCCACGCGGAGACGCGCGATCGAATCCGAATGGAGGACGAACGGCAGCGCGAAGACGCCGTCCGCGGCCTCGGCGCCGTCTTCGAGATAGCCCGCGAGCAGCGCGCCGAAGTCCGGCGTGGTGCGCGTAACCGCGAGCTCGCCCGCTTGGAAGAAGAGCGCCGGACGGCCGGCGAGCGCGAGCGTCACGTTCGCCGGCAGGCTGCGCACGCGCACCGCGGCGATCTCCGGAGAGTGGCCGAGGAACGAGATGCGCACGCGGGAGGCGGCGATGCCGGGCACCGGCCCGTCGTCGGTGAGCGACAGGAACGGCCCCGCGGCGGGCGCGAGCCCACCTTGCGGATCGACCGCGACGAAGCTGCCGCCGAGGTCGACCTGCAGGCCCGCCCCCGCGAGATCGCTCCCCGCGAGGCCCGCGAGCGTCCGCCGGGTGTGAAAGTCGATCTCGGCAAAGCCCGCCGCGCGCACCTGGGTCGCTCCCCAGTCGCCCACCGCTCTTCCCGGGCCTTCGAAACGGATCTCCTCGGCGAACGGATCGCGCCCCTCGCTCGGATCGACCGGCGTCACCGTCGCCCGCGCCGCGATCACCCGCGCGTCGGCGGGGAGCCCGCGGAGCACGAGCTCGCGCTCTCCCTCGAGAGGATCGGTTCCGCCGTCATAGACCGCGCGCAGGATCATCGCTCGCTCTCCATTCCGCCGCTCCGGATCAGACCTTGAGCAGCACCATCACCTTGAGCTCGCGGGCCGAATCCGGGAACGTCTCGGCGATCGTCGGCAGCGGTGAGGGCCGATCCCCACCCGGGAGCAGGCCGAGCCGCTTGCGCCATCCGTCCTCTTCGGAATAGGTGACCTGGGGCGTCGGGCGCAGCGCGAGCACGGTGGTGTCGAAGTCGGTGTGGAAGACGTCGACCACGACCGGACCGAACGGGCTCAGCTCGTTGGCGGGCCCGCCGCCGCGTTGGGAGGCGAACGGATCGCCGAACGGCAGGAAGAGCGCCTGCTTGTTTGGCATCATCTGCAGCCAGAGCTCGTCCCAATCGCCCGCCCGCTTCAACTGGCGCACGGTCGTCTTCTCCTTGCAGCAGCGCTCGAACCAGGGCGAGTGGCCGTACTGGTCGTCGTCGAACCCTTCGTTCGGCGAGGCCAGGAACGCCTGCCAGAATTCGGTCTCCAGGTCGTCGAGGCTGCTGTCGTCGTCGAATTCGACGCGGTAGCGTTCGAGCAGATCGGAGAATTTGAGCTTGAACGCCGGGCCGGACGAGGCCTCGAGCTCGACGCTCACCGCCTTGCCGCCGCCGGGCGGGCTGAAGCGGATGCGCGACTCGCTCGAATGGCGGAGGTAGAACGTCGCCCACGACAGATAGGTCTGGTCGTCTTCGCGGTAAACCACGGGGAAGTATTCCAGGCGGTAGAGGTCGACCAGCGGCGCGAGACCGAGCTTGTGCTCGATGACACGCGGCTCGTCCGCCTTGAGCACGGTATGGATGCGCCGGTAGCCGGACTTCTCGCGCATCTCGCGCAGCGCCCGCTCGACGATCTCGTCGGCGAGGTCGCGCGGCGTCTTGCCGTCGAGCTTGGCGGCGTCGCCCGCGTGGTCGACGTCGTGGATCTCCTCGATCTCGCGCTCGACGGTCGTGGTGATGTCGGCGCGGATCTTCGCCTGCATCTGGTTCCACATCTCGGCGGTGATCAGATCGCCAGGGTGGGCTGGAACGTAGGGCTCGGTCTCTGTGGGCATGGTGCAATCTCCTGTCAGGAGCTCGATCGTGGAAGGAATTCGATTTCGGCGCCGTCGCGCACCACGCGCGCTTCGATGCCGGCGGCCTTGGCCGCGAGGATGCCGCGCGGTCCCGCCGGCTGCGGCTCTCGGGCGGCGGGAGGCAGGGCCGGGCCGAGGACGGCCTGGCGGGCGTTTTCGAAACGGGCGCCGCGATAGCGGATCTCCAAGTCCCACAGCGCGGGACCCGCGGGACGGACAGCCACCGTGATCTCGTCGCCCCAGGCGCCGGGCTCGCGGGCGGAGATCTCGATCACGTCTTCGACACCCGGCTCCGAGAGGTAGAGGCGCGAAGCGCGAAGCGGCCCGCCGCCGCGCAGGAACCGCGGCGCACGGAACGGCACCGGGAACGCCGTAAACCCGATCGGCGCGCGGCCGACGCGCTTGGCGGTGACCAGTTTCGACTCGGAGACTGTCGGCGGTTGCTGCGTCTTATCGGGGGGCGCGAGCCGCACCGAGATCGAGCGGGGATCTCCATCGTCGAGCACCACGCCCGGGATCGTCTCCACATCGGGGTAGCCGAACCGCGCATCGTCGAAGCGGCCGCCGAACCGCGGTGGCAGGTCGCGCGGCAGGCGGACCACGAACGCGCCCGGCCGGTGCTCGGTCCAACGCGCGACGATCTCGAGCGGCAGGCCGGGCTCGAGCGGTGCGAACGCAGGGGCCGCCGGATCGCGCGCCGGCACCGCGGGCGCGAAGCGGACGAGGTCGAACCGTCCCTCGACGATCAGCGGCGGCCCGGCGAAATGATCCACGTCGAACCGCGCGGCATCGAACCGGGAGGCGGCGCCTTCGAGCAGCCAGAGCTCGCTCGCGCCGCGCGGCAGCAGGAGCGCGCGCGCCGCGGCTCCCGGACCGAGGTCCAGCGCGCCGACGAAAAGCTGCTCGGGGGCAAGGGTGCGAACGGCGCCGTCCGGGCTCGCGATCGACGCGATCGATGCTGAGATTGCGCCGTCCTCGCTCCGCGCGAAGCGGATCGTCTCGCCCGGCGCGAGCGCGGCGAGCGCACGCACGATCCAGCCGTCGCGGAGGTTGGCGATCCCGGGCGCCCAGGCGCCGCGCGGCGCGCGGATCTCCAACTCGGCAGCCACCTCGGCGGCGCCCTGGTTCTCGATCGCGAAACGGTCCCCGGCTCGTTGCGTCGCGCGCGCCTCGGCCGCGGCGGCGGGGAGCTCCTCGACCTCGATCGTGCGCAGCGGCAGCACCTCGACCCGGCTGCCGGGTCCGAGAGTGGGGGAGGTCAGGAGCAGGCGATCGCCGGCACCGACAGATGCGACCGAAGCGACGCCGGGCAGCACGCCGTTGATCACCGCCGCGACCTCGGGCAGCAGGGTGGCCGCCGGGGCCGCGCCCGCGGTGTCGATCTCGACCGGCGCGCCGCCGTCGATCGCGAGGCGCAGGAGAGAGCGCCGTGACAGATCGATCGCTCCGCCCTGGCCGATCTCCGCCACGAGCACCGCGGGTTGCGCCGCAACGCCCGGCACCGCCGCCGGCCCGGGGCCGAGCAGCAGCTCGCGCGCGTCCTCCTCGGGGGGCACGAAGTCGAACGAGATCCGGCTCGCCGCGCCCGCCGTCCGCGAGGTGAGCGCGAGCCGCCGGCCATCGGTGGAGGCGATCCCGGCGCCGAGAGCGGCCTTGATCTTCTCGATGATTTCCGTGAGCGTCGTCGCCCGCGGCCGGACGCCCGCGCAGTCGATCTCGACCGCCGCCGCGCCGTCGAGACCGAGCCGGAGCTTGCGTCTCGTCGACAGATCGACGCCCGGCGAGAGGTCGACCGTGCCGGCGAGCCGCGCCGGACGGGCTGGCGTTCCCGACACCGCGCGGCTCTCGAAACCGAACAGCGTCCGCGCCGCTTCGCCCGCGACGAACGCCCGGGTGACGAAGCGCCGCCGTCGCGGCTCGCCGTGAGGTCCGGCATCGATCAGGAGCGGATCGCGGCGCCGCCACCAGGCGTCGAGCCCGGCCGCGAGGGGATCGGCGGCGAACCGCGCGGGATCCTCCTCTTCCGCGACCTCGAACGCGAGGCGCAGACCGAGCGTCTCGGCCACGACGCGCAGGATGCCCGTGACGGTCACCGTGCCGCGCAGCTGGTTTTTGACGTAGCGCTTGAGATGCTCGCGGAACTCTTCCACCCCTTCGGGCTCGGGCTCGATCCGCGGCGCGAGCCCCCAGAGCTCGGCGAAGCGGGCGAGGTCGGCGATCTCCACCGCGCCGCGATCAGCGTGGTCTACCCAATGCGCGCGCATCAGCGCCGCGAGCGTGTTCTCCCCGGCCTGCAGCTCGCCTCCGAACGCGGCGGCGATCGCGCGCAGCGCCGACGGCCGGGTGCTGCCCTCGGCAGCCCGGAACGTGCCCGGCAGGTAGGAGAGGATGCGCTCGGTCTTGGACGCCACCGGTCAGGCCTCCTCGAGCAGCAGGTCGGCGGGCGTCATGTCGAGCGCCACCCACCAGGAGTCGCCGTCGATCTGCGGCGACACCTCGAACGTCCCGGCCTCGATCTCGGCATCGGTGGCGCGCGCTCCGCCCGGACCAAGCACCCGGTCGCGGTCGGGCGTGCGGGTCCCCGCGCCGGTACCCGAAAGCTCGCTGCGCCACGCGAGCACGTCGCGGAAGCGCGGCTCGGAGATCTCCTCGATCCCGGCGAGCGCGGCGAGCAGCTCGCTTCCCTTCGCGCTCTGGCCGGCCGCGAGGCTGAAGACGTAGGCTTCGAGCGCGGCGATCGCCTCGGCTTTGACCTTTTCTTTCCCTGCTCCGGTGAGCCCCGGCGTGAGCTTCGCCACGATCCGCGGCTTGAAAAAGACATAGCGTGCGACCAGCGTCGCGAGCACGCCCGCGGCGCGCACGTCGCCCACGGCGGCGGCGAGGCCGCCGAAGCGCTCGGGCTCGGCGTCTACCAGCACCGAGAACGAGCCCGGGGCGGTCCGCCGGTCCACCGGGCCGTTGGGGTCCCAGAATTCAACCGGCGTCGCGCGCAGCTCGCGGATCGCCCGCTCGACCGCGGCGCGCGTGCCGCCGCAGAGCGAGCCGAGCGCGGCGCGCGCCCGGCCGCGCAGCTCGTCGTCGCTCTCGTCCTCGGCGGCGCGCAGCGTCGGCTCGAAGTTGGTGATCCGCGCGATCCCCGCGAGCGGCTGGAGCATGACCGTGATCGCGCCCGCGGGCACGAGCCCTTTTTCGCCGCCAGAGCCGGCCGCCGCGCGCACCGGGACGTCGATCCGCGTCTGCCCCGCCTGGAGCGTGCGCGGCTGCGCGGTCTCGAACCGCGCCGGCCCCTCGCTCACCGCGAGCGGCAGCGCCTGCGGGATCGAGATGGCACCGGCGACGCTCGGCTCCCGGAAGAACGTGACCAGTCCGGTCGCCGACTCCTTGGTCTTCCGTGCGAGCCCGAGGATCGCCACCACGAGATCGAGCGATTTGCCCGTCGCGGTCTCGAGGAACGCCGAGAGATAGGCCTGATCGATCTGCCGGTAGACGGTCGCGATCTCGCGCCCGATCGCCTCGGCGAGCGTGCGGACGACGCTCCCGACCATCAGATCGGTGAGCGGCGAGCGCGAATCGCGGCGGGCATAGTCGACGTAGAACAGGGTCTCGTCATCGGGGCGGTCGCCGCCTTCCCAGACCACCGCGTTGTCGCCTTCGCGGTAGACGAAGTCGATCGTCTTCAGAAACGTGTGGCGGGCTCCCTCGCGCGTGCCGGTGACGCTGCGGATGTCGAGCGCCGGCTCGGCCAGTCGGTAGCCGTCGGCCTTCAGGTCGAACTCGATCGGCTCGTTGACCACGCCGCCGACCAGCGCGGTCAGCAGGTCGTCCACCACCTCCTGGTACGGGCGCTCGATCAAATGAATGGTTTCCGGATTCATGACACGCCCCCCTGGAACGCGAGCTCTTCGAGCGAGAGCGGGACGGTGAGGGTCAGGATGTCGCCGGTTTTCGCGGCCTCGACCTCGACCGATATGTCGATGCGGGTGGGATCGGTGCGGCGGGAGGTGACCTTGACCGCGATCACTTTCGCCACCCGCGGCTCGGCGGCCAACGCTTCGAGCACGTAGAGCTTCGCGCGGTCGCGGTTCGCCTCGGTATTGCGCTCACCGAGCAGCTCGTAGAGCCGCGAGCCGTAGCGCGAATGGCCGAGCGGCGCGAGCTCGCCCACCGGAGTGAGGAAGCGCAGCAGGAGAGCCTGCTTCAGATTCTCGACACCGGACAGACGGTCGAGATCGACCGCGCCGCTCTCCGGCCGCACCACGGTCGAGAGATCCGCTCCGCGGTCGCGGGAGTGCTGACGCTCGCGGTTGACGAGCAGCTCGAGGTCGATGCCGAACGGATCGCTCACGTCATGGTCTCCTGAGTGGTCTCCTGAAAAGGCCTGTCTACGGCGCCCACTGATCGTTGACGAACGGCGCGGCGGGAGGACCGGCGATCATCAGCACACCGGGTGGCGACGGGATCCGGTCGCCGAGCCGCACCAGAGCGCGGCCGGCGATGCGTACTCCGCCGCTGCCGAGCGGTCCGATCACGAGAGGGTAGGGCACGCCGGTCACCGAATTCACCATCTGGCAGATCGATCCCGCGGTCGCGGCGGGCATTCCTCCAACAAGCACGAACGGCGGCTGGATGAAGACGATCACACCAGTATCAGGCGCTCCAGCGGCCCCTGGCGTTACCACTACGGAGCAGCCGAGGGTCACGGGCGGTCCGGGCATGGAGTCTCCTTCAGGGTGGTGAGCTTCATGGCGAGAAGCTCGTATTGCCTTTGATCGATACCATGGCGCCTTGCACCGTGGCGCCGGCTCCGCCGTCCAGGGTGGCGCCGGCATTGCCTTTGAGCGTCGCCTGGCTGCCCGCCTTGACCTCGGCGCTGGTCTGCGCCTGGATGCTCACGCTCCTGCCCTTCAAGGTGAGAGCTTGCGCCGCCTCGATCGTCAGGTCGCCCGCCGCCTCGACCGTGACGTCGCCGTCCTGGTCCATCGTGATCCTGGTGCGTCCGGCGAGCACGGTGACCTTGCCGTCGCCGCCTCCGCCCGGCTGGTCGAGCGTCATCTCGGTCTTGCCCGCGGTCGCGCGCACGGTGCCGTCGGTGATCCGGACGGTGATCTTCGGCGGCATCTCGAAGATCAGCTCGCGCTTGGGATCGGAATCGGTCCGGCGGATCGCGGCCTTGATCGTCTTTCCGTCGGCCTCGTCGAGCGGCAGGCGGAAGATCAGCTCGTCGAGATGATTGACCGGAGGGCGCCGGCGCTCGTCGTAGAGCCGGCCGATGACGATCGGCTGGTTGACGTCGCCCTGGTCGAACGCGAGCAGCACGAGGTCGCCGACGTTTGGCGCCGCGACCGAGCCGATCCGGTCGGTCGCGATCGGTACGCGGCGCAGCAGCAGGCCGCTGTTCTTGAGCTTGACGTCGCAGGCGTAATTGTCGGAGTCGCCCCCGTCCGAGTGCGGCTGCACCGCGTCGACCACGCCGAGCTCCGCGATGCGCAGACCTTTGAGCTCGTCGCGGACGATCTCCTGGAGCGTACCGATCAGGCTCATGGTGCGCCTCCCGGGACCTCGATGGAACGGAAGCCGATCTCGGTGGTGAAGCCGCTCGCCTTGGTCAAACGGTGGCGGACGCGGCGCACCTGGAAGAACGTGTTGAGCGAATCGTCGGCGAGCCCGCGCAGGCGGATCGCGTCGCCCAGGCGCACCTGCGGCCGGCCGAGCGTCAGCGCCCTGCCGGTGAGGGCTTTGCGCGCGAGCGTGCGCTGGAGCGCGGTGGCTGCCGTCTGGGCCGCCTGGCGCGTGCGCAGCACCGGTTTTTCGAGAAGCCGCAAGGGATTCCCTTCGCCCGCGGTGCCGCGCGCTGCGCCGAAATCGTGGGTCAGCCACCCCCAGGTCTTCTCGCCGCGCGCCGACGCCGGGCTCTCGCCCCAGGCTTCGATCCGCGCCGCTCCCGGGTCCCGGCGGAGCACTTCCAACGCGAGCAGGTGCTTGCGGAATTCGAGCACGTGGGCGGTGCGTCCGCCGGCGAAGCGCTCGAAGACGAGCTTGCCCTCGCGGTCGATCCAGAGGTCGAAGCCGCACAGGTCCGCGAGGTCGCGCAGGTGGTGCCAGGCGCTCCTGCGGGAATCGATCACATAGGCCGGGAAGTGGGTGCCGTCCTCGGCGCGTGCGATCTCGATGCCGCCGGCGCGGACGAGCTCGCGCACGATGTCGCCCGCGCTCACCCCCTCGAACGTCCGGTCGAGCGTGGTGCGCAGCAGCTTGCCCGCGGCGCTCGCGCCGGAGACGTGGATCTCGGTGAGGCCGGACTCGACGCGCGCCACCGCGCCCGAGATCACCGTCTCGGGGGCCTCGCCGGCGTAGCCGAGGGCGATCTCCGCCTCGTCGCCCTTGACCGGCCGGAAGCTCCCGACCGCACCGAGCACGAGCGTGAACGCATCCGCCGGCACGTCGAGATCGAGCGCGACGTCGAGCGCCGTCAGCGTGCTCGCCCGCGGCTCGGAGGCCGTGTCGACCACCTTGCGCCCGAGGCGCAGGCGGTAGGCGGGAGAGAGGCCGGCGGTCATGCGCCGCCTCCCGGCTCGGGCTCGGCGCGATCGAGCATGGCAAGCGAGAAGCGCTCGGGGAGCTCGGTGAAGTTGTTGGGCGGATAGCCGACGCGGATGACCGCTCCCTCCTCGGGGATCTCCTCGAGAGTGCAGGCGATCGTTCTGCCATCCGCGGACATCTCTGCCGCCAGATATCCGCGCTCGCCGACCTGGATCATGAGCGGCATGGCGCGCAACATGAACGCCTCCTCTGCTCGAACCTCGAAGCGCAGAAGCGGCGCCCGCTCGGTCTGCGCATCCGCGAGGAGGGAGCTCTCCTGGACGGCGAGCCGTACCGCACGAAAGCTTTCGATTCTGGGTGGGCCGTAGCCCTTGGGTGCATCTGCCATCACCTTCCTCCTAGTCCGAGAACTCGATGTCGTCGATCGCGAGCTCGCCCGTCGCCCGCTGGTCGAGCTCGAACGCGATCGAAACGACCGCCGCCAGATCGATCGATCCATTGGCGTCCTTGAATGCGGCGAGAGGCAGACGAATCGTTCGGAGCGCAGACTTGTTGAGAGTCTCGCCACCCTCACCCGTGCCCGCGGGCGGCAGGGGACCCGTGGGCCGTTTCCAGGGGAACGGGATCGTGGCTACCGTGCCCGCGCGGACTCGCGCCGCTCGCCCTGCTGAATCGGTGAGCCGAACCGTCAGATCCTGGACCGCTCCTGCGGCGAGTCCCGCCGGGTTCGGGTTGCGGGGGACGTCGAAGCGTTGCGCGGCACGGAACGAAAGGACGCGGAACCCAGACACGTTGCTCGCTCCGAAGGGCGTCGTGTAGCTTCCGCCTGCCGCGTTCCACGCGACCATGGCGCCGAACGTGTCATGGCAGAAGAACGCGAGCTCCCGCCGCCGCAGGCTCGCTTCCGTGCGCGCGTTGGTCAATCCAACGGGGGCCACGAGCCCCGCGACGGTCACCGCGCCGTTCAGCGTATTCCGCTCCGCCCGCGTCGCGAGCTGCGGACCGAGCGGTGCTGCGAGGTCGAAGGCCCCCTGTTCGAAGTTGTCGACCACTGCGCGCTGAACCGCTACCTGCTGGAACTGGTGGAAGATCGCAGGTCCGGGAACCGAAGCGGGCCGACCGTTGCGATCGAAGAGCGGCAGGTGGTCGCGCTGGCCGCGGATCGCCATCTCGATCCAACCGAGAACGTAGGCCCGCGCGATGTTCAGATGCTCGGTCTCACCGATCATCCGACCGTCCGCGCTGTCGAGGTTCGCGAGCCAGTCGGTGTTGGTCGAGAAACGATTGTGGATTGCGCCCTCGACGAAGATCATCGACTTGAGCTGTGTCGCCCGGTCGTAGAGCTGGAACGGATGCCCGCTGTTGACGTCGTTGTCGGCGGACCCGTAGACCACGAGGTAGGGCGTGGAAGTGTGCACGAGGCCGAGGAAGTCGGTGGGGGCGATCGATACGACCACCTGCACGCTTCGATGAGGGCCGCCGACGGCAAGGTTCGAATTCTGCGCCGAGACCACACTCTCGCCGCCGCGCGAATGACCGGCGAGACCGATCCGGTTGAGGTCGATCCGGCCTAAGAGCTGCGGATCGGCGCCGTTCAAGGTCTCCATCTCTGTGATGTGCTCGAGGATCGTCAATCCCCGCTGGACGATCGCGGGAAAGCGATTCCTGAGGGTCAAGGGCGAGATCGAACGGTCGAAGTTCATGTCCTCGAGGTCGATGCTCGCAGCGACGTAACCATAGCTCGCGAGATGCCGGGCGAGATCCTCGAGGCCGTCGTGGCTGTTGAATCGAACCGGTCCGCGCACATGGTTGCCGTGCGCGAGGATCACGAGAGGATAGGTATCGAGCAGGGTCGAAGCCGGTTGGTTCGCTCCCGCGGCCGTGGCGGGATAGCGGATCAGCCCTCGAATCACGACGTCGACCGAGGGATTCGTCCGAGTCGCCGCGGCGAGGCCGAATTCCGCCACCGTCAAATCCGAGAACGTCTCGGTCTGGGTCGGTATGGTGAACACGGCGGCTCGAGTGTAGTCCTTGGTCCCCACCGGGAACGGGCCCGGCTGCGACAGGTCGCCATAGACCGTGGTATCGATGCGATCGCCTTCGGGATCGAGGCCGGGAATGCCGAGGCGGATGCTGGTGTCGCGAACGCCCGTGCTGACCGAGGTCCCCTCGATGAAGATCTTGAGCCCCGCGGGATCGAGGAGGACGAAGGAGAGGACGCGCGGCGATGTGATGGCCGGCTGGCCCGAGGCGGGGTCCTCGTCGAAGAACATCTCGAGCCGTGACGGTCCCCCCTGCCCGACCGCTTCGATCACCAGATCGGTGATGATTTTGGGCCGCGGCTCGCGGACGAGGAGCATCGCCCGCTGGTGACTCGAGTCGGCCTCGCGGATCTGCACCGTCCGTCCGGGCCGGTTCTTGATCGCGGCGGCCAGGGGCAGCGGATCGGCGCGCGGCGTGACCCGCGGAGCGCAGATGTCGAGCGTCAGCTCGACCGAGGTCATCCTGGCGGTCGCGGGAACGCCCGCGGGGGGCACACCGTCCGTGAGAGTCAAAGCGAGCGCGAGCTCGTTGACACTGCCGCTCGGCGCGATCCCTTCGACGAACAGTTGGAAACCCGTCGCGGACGACAGCTGCGCTCCGGGGGCGGCAATCGGCAGCGCGAGCGCCGCCCCGCCGTTTGCCGCGGTGAAGAACTGGACCTTCGCCGGCGTGTTCCCGGCTGTCACGTCGAACGAGCCCTGGCGCGCGAAGTTGACATTCGTCCGCAAGGTGACGACCTGGCGCGCAGGATTCGCCGGCGCCTTCTTGACCAGCACGGCGCGCAGCGCATTGCCGATCTCGATCGAGCACCCGACCCCGATCGTGAACGCCACCCGGTCGCCGTCCGGCTCTCCTCCTTCGAAACCGAGCTGGAATGCGACATCGCGCCGTGCCGCGCTGAGCGCCCGCCCCTCGACGAAGAAGTCGCGGCCGAGGATCGAGGGCGGAGTGAACGCGAGCGGATTCGGATGAGCGACGTTCGACGGCGGCGGCAGGCCAGGCAAGGGCGGCGTATTGTCGTCGTCCATCAGAGCTGCCCGCGCGGAGCTCCCCTTGAGCGTAGTCCCCGCGAGCGCCTGCTGGCGGATCGAGAGGTTTCCGGTGAAATCGGACGGCTCTACTTGCCGCACGCGGATCCGCGCCCTCGCCTGCGCGAGCGCCGCATCTTGGACGTTGACAGTGCGGCCGAGAAACCACTTGTCGGTCGCGGTGCCGGCCGGCGGCGCCGTCGCGGGCGGCTCGGGCATCGGCGCGGGCGTGCCCGTCGTCGGCCCCGGTGGGAAGACATCGATCGTCAGGCGCACCGCGGTCAACCCCACGCTCGAAGGTGGAGTCGCGATCGGAATGGATCCACCGGACACGATGACCAGGGTGAGCGTGTAGCCGCCGACCGAGCTCGTCGGCGTATTGCTCTCGGCAAACATGTGAAAGCCCGCGTTCAACTGTCCCTTGGTGAGCGGGAGCCCCGTCGCAGGGATCGAGCTTGCGCTTCCCCCCGTCGCACGATCGAACCAGTTGATCGCCGCGAGATTTCCGCTCGCCTCGAGCGTGCCGCCCGGGTCGGTGGCCCTACCGCTCAGGCGGCGTGAAACGCCGACTACGACCTCGACCCGTGCGGGCGCCGTGTGTGGATGCTTGACCATCACGGGGATCGGCACCGCCGGCGCGGCTCGATTCGCCGGAAACGTGAACGTCCCCGCGATCGGCGAAGGCGCCACCGGCACGCGCTGGATCACGCCGCCCGGCGGGGTCATGGCGTACCTCCTCCGGCGGGGCGAAATTCGAGGCAGATCACGTTGCCGCGCGCCTCCTCTGGCGCCTCGTCCTTCTCACGCGCCACCTGCGGCCGGTCGAGGCCGAAGATCTCGAGGATGTAGATCCCCTCCGGCGTCTCCTTCGGATACGAGAAGCGCCCCTGGTCGTCGGCGTGGTCGGGGATCGGCCGGCCGGCCTGCGAGGTGGCGGTGGCGCGCGGCACCTCGCCCAGGTCCGCTGCTCCCGCGTCGTTCGTGTGGAGGTACTCGCCATCGGCGGCGGCGAGCGCGTACTCGGCGTTCGGCACCGGCGTGCCGTCCTCGAACGTGATCGTCGCGGACACCAGCACCCGCCCGGGCTCGGCCGCCTGGATCAGAAACTTGCCGCGCTCGTTCGGATCGCGGGTGGCGAAACACTGGCGCTGGTTGACGTTGCCGGGCCCGAGCTTCCAGGGGCGTGGAGGCGGGCCGAGGGTGGCCGAGGAGGGCGGCAGGTCGAGCGTGACCGGCCGTGGCACCTGGCAAGGAAGCCGGTCGGCGCGCACGAACAGGATCTCGGTGCGCCGGTTCGGCCGCCAGGCGTCCTCCGTGTTCTTGACCGGCACCTGCTCGCCGCAGCCGAGCCAGCGGAGCGGTCCCGCGTCCCCGGAGGCATCGGCGTTGCGGAACAGACGCTCGAGCGGAACCGCGAACGAGTCCTGCTCCATGTAGGCGGTCACCAGCGCCCGCCAGGTGTCGTCGTTCATCGTGCCTGTCGCGGCCAGGCCGCGATCGGCCTGAAATCGCGCGATCGCCGCGGTGAGCTCCGCGCTCGGCCGCTCGTCGATGTTGCCGACGTAGAAGCCGAGGTCCTGGAGCATGTATTGCTGCTCGCGCTCGCTCCAGGAATCGGCGAGGCTCGACGCTCCTCCCGCGGGTTTGCGCAGCTCGTTCCAATCCGCGATCGCCAGCTCGCGCTCGCGGCCGAAGAAAAGGAACGCGTACACGCCGCGCGCCCGCCGTTCGGAAAGGAACTGGTTGTAATCGCCCGAGCCGGCGCGGTCGGTGTGGCCGACGATCAGAATCTTCTCGTCGGGATGGGCATTCGAATGATCGACCACCCGGCGCAGCACCTCGCGCAGGCAGGGCTCGACGAAGGCGCGGTCGAAACGGTAATGGATGATGAACGCCTTGGCGATCTGCGCGCCCGGACGCAGGACGATGGTCACTTCCGTCGTCTGCCCCGGCCGCACGTCCGCGGGCTGTGCGCCCGACATCGGCTCCGGGCTCTCGACCACCGCGCGGATCTCGTAGCGGCCGGGCGGGAATCCTTCTTCGGTCCAGATGTTGCCGCTGCGGCCGGTGAGCGGGCGGTCGAGCTGCTCACCGCTGTCGCGGGTGCCCCGCGCGGTCACCGTGACCGTCGAGAAATCGAATTCCGGCCGCCCTTCGACGAGCACCGTGACCTCCAGCGAGCCGATCTCGTCGACCGGCGGATCGGGTGGGATGATCGGCGGATCTTCGGTCTCGGGAGCGGGCGGATCGATCCATTCACGCAGGGCGAGCGCGACCTCGAAGGCATCCGGCCGCCCGGCCCGCTCGCGCACCGAGAGCGATTCGACGAGCACGGGATCGACCCGCGTGGCGGTCGCGATATCGGCGACGAACGGCATCTTGTCAGCGGCGCGGAACTTCTCGCGGAGGTCCGCCACCCGGTCTTTCGCCTCCGGCCCGGTGAGCATCGCCGTCGCCTCGATCCGCACCGCGCGCCGGCCGAGGTCCTGGAGGAAATCCCCTTCGAGCGCGGGCACCGCGTGCTCGGCATGGACCTGCTCCTCGGCGGACGCGATGCGCTGCGCCTGCTGGAGCTCCAGGTCGTCGAGCATGGGTTTTGCCATCGGCGGCGGTCTCCGGTTTCCGGCTGCGCGTCAAGACGCCGGCTGGAGCGAACGGATGTGAACGATCACGGCGTCGAGCAGGGATTCGATCTCGGCCTTGATCGCGCCGAGCGACGGCAGCGAGCCCACGACGCTCAAGGCGCCGAGCACCTGGTCGATCGCGGCGGCCTGATTGGGCAGCAGGTTCTTCGCCGCTTCGAGCAGCGTGCGCGTGGAGCCGCTGAACTCGGTCACTTTCGCGAGCGCGTCGCCCGCGATCGCTCCCGGGTTCAGGTTGTGGATCTCGGTCTTGAGCTGGCCCAGGAGGGTCGCGAGCTGGCCGATCAGCTCGCGCAGCTGGGGCACCACGGAGCCGAGGGTCTGGATCGCCGGCCGGATGGTGCCGATATTGGCGTCGAGGAACGTCTTGAACTCGGTGAGGACGCGTTTCAGGTCCTCGAACAGGTTGGCGGGCGTGGCAGCCATGGTCGTCTCCTTCGTCGAGAGGGTCGGGGGCGGAACGGTTTCAGGGAGTCCCGCCCGCGTTGAGCTGGCGGACGCGGTCGAGCATCTCGGTGAGCGGCGCGATGAAGCGTTCGAGGCCGGTGGCGAAGCCGGGCAGCAGATCGAGCCCGGCGGTGATCTCGTCGATCAGCCCGGAGGCCTCGGCGAGCAGGTCGTCGTCGAGCAGCTCCAGCCCCGCCTCCGCGGGCTCGACGGGCTCGATGAATTCGGCAAGCGTGAGCACATAGGCGAAGCGCTCGGGCTTGCCGGCGAGCTCCTCCAGCCGCAGGTCGCGGAGCGCGAAGCGTGCGATCTCGGCGCTGGTCGCGATGTCGGCGGTGAACGGCACCGGAGAGCCGGCGCGGAACTTCCCCTCCAGGTCGTCCAGGAACTGCCGCGCCTCGGGCCCGCTCGCCACTCCCCAGAGCTGGAGCAGGGCAGGCTTGCGGCCGAGGTTCTGGAGCAGGCTGCCGGACATTCCCGGCGGTTTGTGCTCGGCGAGCGAGCGCAGCTCGAGGGTGCGGATCTCTTGCACCTGCGGCAGCGGAAGGTCGTCGAGCATCGGGCGCATGGCGGGCTCGTCCGGTCGATCCTCAGACGTCGATGCCGTGGCGCCGGGCTTCGTCGGCCAGGATGCGTTCGATCTTGGCCGCGAGCTCGGACAGCTCGTCGGCGGAGCCTGGAGGAGGGGAGAAGAAGGCAGAGAAAGCTTCCGGTGGGGAAGCCGCAACGGCCTGCGCGGGCTCGTGGAGCGCCCGGGAGGACGCCGGAGCGCCAGGGAACGGCCCGAGCGGCGAGGCGGCCGGGTGCGGCGCGCGAGGATCTCCGGCGATCGGCGCGAACGGTGGCGGGTGCCCTTCACGGGCATCGAGCTCCGGCGCGTCGGAACGATCGCGGGAGGACCGCGGGAGGTCCGGCGCGACAGGACCGGCCGGTGATGTGTCTCCGCCTGGAACCAGCGGCGGCACGGGACGTCCGGCATCAGGACGACCGGGCGCCGCGTTTTTTCTGCGCGAGGCATGCGGAGGGTTTTCCCGGGCGGCGCCTTCGAGCAGCCACCGTGGCGCTTGTGCACCGGAGACGGGGGTGCCCCAGGGGCCGTTCCCTCTCCCTTTGGGAGCGGGCAGGGGAACCAGAGGGGTCCGCGGCGCGGCCTCGCCGAATGGAGCTCCGGGCGCCGCCGGCAAAGGTTGATCGGAAGAGACGTCCGGACCCGGAGCGGCGGTTCTGCCTCGATGTCCGGAGGCCTCGGGCGCCGCCGGTCCGGCGGGGCGCTCGCGGGCCGCGGCCGATTCCTCCCGAGACCCTCCGGGCGTCCCCGCCACGGAGAGAGGGCGCCGGGACCGCGCGGCCATCTCGCGCCGATGAAGCGCCACGGCTTCCAGGTCCGGCGCTTCGGGACGCGCTTCACCGGCGAAGGCATCACGCTTCCGCTTGCGCGCCGGCCCGCTCGTGGCTGGAGGCTCCCGCTCTCCGGCCCAGCGGGCGATGTCCGCTCCCGGCGCCTCGATGGGCAGAGCGCGCGGCGGGGCGCTCTCTCGGGGCGCTTCGCGCCGGGGGATTCTCCGGCTCGCGCCCGCTCCGCCCGCGCTCGGCGCGGGCGCCGAGGGCGGTTCCGAGACTCTGCCACTCCGCCACGCCGGCCGGTGCGGCGCCTCGCGTCTGGAGACCTCGGCTCCGGTCAGCTCTCCAAGCGCGGTGCCGAACAGCGGTCCTTCGGCGAGCCGCGGTCTTTCCTGGGCGAGCTCGAGCGCCCGGCGGCCGGCGCGGCCGAGGGCGGGCAGCTTCTCCGCCTGGCGTTGCCAGGAGCGCTGAAAGGCGCGGGCCGGGTGGGCGCGCTTCACCGGGTGTCTC
>Ga0134123_10001212_pt1 | contig 16915 bp, 15 predicted proteins | sample KB303_FD_96460 | JGI IMG/M metagenome (GOLD analysis project Ga0134123, IMG submission 96460) | Terrestrial soil microbial communities without Nitrogen fertilizer from Kellogg Biological Station, Michigan, USA - KB3-0-3 | ecosystem: Environmental > Terrestrial > Soil > Unclassified ...
CCGGTATTCCGGTGAGTGCAATGACACCATTTGCAGCGAGCGGCCGAGCTGCTGCCATCATCACTGGCGCATACCCAACTGCTTCTAGAACCACATCGAATTCTCCGGTTTTTTCCGCGAGGTTTTCGAGCGGCTGAGAAGCTGCGGAGATGTACGAGGCGCCTAGAGAGTGAACCAGGCTCCCCTTGTCCCCCCCTTCAGGTTCTCTTGAATAGACGACGGCTTCGTATCCATTTGCGACGAGAACCATCGCTCCGAGAAGGCCTACGGGACCAGCTCCCAACACTAACCCGCGCTGAAGCCCGGGCTCATAGGGAAGTCTGCCAAAAATTGCTTGGGCTTGAATAGCGGCTTTCGAAACGACGGTTAATGGTTCGATCAAAACGGCGACCTCAGCCAGAGTTTTTGGGACTTTCACCAGGTACTCTTGGTCATCTAACACGTACTCCGTCAAAAATCCGTCTGCGTGCTTGATGCCGCGCTCTGTGAAGTCTCCGGTTGTGCAAAAATCCGAACGACCAGCACGACAAGGGCGACATCGAGAGTTAGAACACGGCCGGCGGACGATTGCCACGACCAGATCACCTGGCCGGAGACTGTGTACCTCCGGCCCGACCTCGACTACTTCCGCTAGCGATTCGTGTCCGAGAATCAAATGATCCGACCCCGGAGGCGGGCTGCCGTATTCAAATGAACTGATCTCCCTATCGGTGCCGCAGAGACCTACTTCTTGCACTCGCAGCAACACGTCGGTTGCGCGCTGCAGCCTCGGTTGAGGGATCTCGACAAGTTGGAGATGCCTTTTCGCAGGAAAGACCGCTAGAGCCTGCATGGCATACCTCCTAGTTTCAGAAGACTGCGCATTCCCCACGATGTCCGGGTTCGTGCGGCTGTTTAGGCAGCAATGCCGATTGGCGAAGCAACTTTGTTCACTGGAGAGAGCGGTGCCTTCCCTTTCAAGACGCGCACCGCCTCCTCGGATGCGAACCGCCGAACGATCCGAATTGACTGTTCTGAGTAATAGGCAGCATGAGGAGTCACAATGACATTTTCTAGGCTGAACAGCGGGTTCACAGGCTTCCAGCTTGCCCGCTTGGCAGGTTCCTCCTCGATGTCATCTAAACCAGCTCCTGCGAGCCAGCCATCACTCAACACTCGATATAGGTCCTCGTCTTTTACAATTGGTCCGCGTGCCGTGTTTACAAGGATGGCGCCCCTCTTCATCCGTCGGAGTTCTGCTTCGCTGAACCTACCGCGTGTTTCTTTCGTCAATGGAGCTTGAATCACCAGGTAGTCGGATTTCGCCAGCAATTCTTCGAAGTCTACGAGTGCGACGCCCTCTGCGGCGGCATCCTTCTCGTCTGCGTATGGATCGCACGCAATTACGTTGGCTACGCCAAATCCCTTCATGCGGCGGGCCACTTCCTTGGCGATGGCGCCGAAGGAAAATAGCCCGACCGTACCCTCCTGCAATCGCTGGATCGGTCGCCCAGTCTGCCACTCCCATTCGCCGGCTCGGGTGGCGCGGTCGTATTGTGGGAGCTTTCGAACCAGAGCGATGAGCAGCGCAACGGCGTGATCGGCGACTTCGTTCATGCACCAGTCGTTCGGAACATTGGTCACGACTATGTTCCGGCGTGTCGCTTCCTCCACATCCACTATGTCGACACCGATTCCATAACGAGCAATGATCTTGCATCTTTTAAAGCTGTCGATTGCGCGCTTGCCGATCTCGGCGTATTGCGTCAGTACCGCATCGGCATCCGATGCGACCGCGATGACTTCATCTTCGCTCTTGGATCGTGCGGCCACCAATTTAAAGCCTGCCTCGGTAACGATCGACCGTTCGATGTCGACATCACCATAGTCGTAATCGGCAATAACTACTGTGGGCGTGCGATTCGCGCTCATATGTGTCCTCCCTAGAACTAAGCGCGCCTTCTTTCGGCAAGTTGGACGTGAGTTACGTTTTTTAGGCTTGGGCGTTCAGCCGCTTCTGGAACCGCGTCAGGCTTCGCTCCATCACGCGGCGTCATTAAGGCGCCCTGCGAGGAACCTGTGGCTACTTGCGAGTAGAGCGACAGGATTCCCCGCCTGTGGCGAAACGGAGGAGCAGACCAACGCCCGCGGCGTTCGGCAAGTGTTTGTTCCACCACTCTGGGCTCCACCGATCTCTTCCCGATGCCCACAATTCCAAAGCGACGCTCTGGAATATTGATTTCGATAAGGTCATTTTCTTCGACGAGAGCGATTGGGCCGCCGTCGATGGCCTCGGGCGTGACGTGTCCTATGCATGGGCCTTTCATCGCACCGGAATAGCGCCCGTCGGTAATCAGAGCGGTGGTGTGATTGAGGGTTGGGTCCGCCGCAATAATTGCGGACGCAAAATACATCTCGGGCATTCCGTTGGCGCGTGGACCCTCGTAGCGGATAACTACAACTTCGCCCGGAGCAACTTTCTTGGCTCCGCGGCGTCCGATCAACGAATCCAAGGCATCGTCTTCAGTGTCAAACACGCGGGCTGGGCCGGTATGTACGTTCATCTCTGGTGGAACGGAAAAGGCTTTGATAATTGCTCCACCGGGCGAAATATTTCCGCGAAGAATGGCAATGCCTCCGGCTGTGCCGAATGGGTTGGAGCGGGGCCGAATGATCTCATCGCGGGCGATTTTATAGTTCCGGAGATAGCCGATTCTTTCATCGAAAAACCGGCTCTTTTCAATTTCCGCGAGATTTTCCCCCAGGGTCTTGCCGGTCACGGTGAGACAATCGAGATGTAAAACATCTCGTAATTCGAGCATTAACTGCGGGAGGCCACCCGCATACCAAAAGTATTCGACTGGATAGCGGCCGGTCGTCTTCACGTTGGCAAGTACAGGAACAACACGATGGATTCGGTCGAAATCGTCAATCGTGATGTCAACGCCCGCCTCATAGGCGATTGCCGGCAGATGAATCAGGGCATTGGTGGACCCACCCGTGGCGGCGTGAATCACTATCGCATTTTCGAATGCCTCTCGCGTCAGGATGTCGCGCGGCCGGATGTCTTTGCTGATTAGGCCCACGCTCTGTTTACCGGTGGCTCGGGCGTATCGCAGATGCTTGGTTAGAAAGGAAGGGGTCAGAGCTGATCCCGGCAATGCAAGGCCGAGGGCCTCGGCCATGACCTGCCCAGTACTTGCGCTACCCATGAATTGACAGGCTCCACAGGTAGGACACGCCGTTTGCTGACGTGATTCCAATTCTTCTCGAGTCGTCTCGCCACGCTCAACCGACATTCCAATTTCCCAGGTCTGGTCCGAAGTAACGTAATCGGGCGCATTGAGTTGGGTACCGCCAGGCAGAAGAATCGAAGGAAGATTGCAGCGAGCGATCGCAAGCAGGTGCGCGGGGACGGATTTGTCGTTCCCTGAAATCAGTGCCATTCCATCGTGAGGATGCCCGAGTGCGTGAATCTCAACCATGGCGGCAATTACATCTCGCGAAACAAGGGAGTAACTCATGCCAGCTGTTGCCTGAATGACGCCATCGCATATGTCGCTGACTGTAAAGACACCAGGTTTACCACCAGCCTCAAAGACTCCGTGGCTAACCTCCGCAATCAGGGGCTCGAAATGAAACGTGCCGGGGTGGCCCATGCCCCAAGCGCTTTCCACTAACACTTGTGGCTTGGAAAGATCTTCTTCGGTCCAGTTCATTCCCAGTCGAAGAGCATCTCCCTGGTGGTTGTGTGTTCGGAGTTCCTGGCTACGAAGTTGCCGCTGATCGCGTGCCATGATCTTTCTCCCAGGCGCCCGCTACGCCATCTTGGTTTTTGTTTTTTCTAGGATGCATATCTTCACCAGTCGTGATGGCTATTGCAAACGGCCCGACTACGTCAGCATCTTTGGCCAGCGGTTCAGTCGTCTAATAGATGCTCCAGTCACTCGAATACATCCTTCGCGGAGTCTTTCTGAGGCGATCTATGCGGTTAGCTAATATGACCCTCGCTCTCGCGGGCGTCTTTGATCAACTGTTAGAAATAACAGTGTCGTGACAATGACAAGCAGCGTAAGAACCTACGATAGGCACATCCGCGGACGGTCTCAGGAAGTAACGTTGATACGACGTATGACCCGGCATAGGAGGACAACGACCATGACCCGACAGAGCGCACAATGCATTGCTGCAGCGACCTTCTGTCTGGCTTTTTCTATTTCGTTGGGAAGAGCACAGAACGAGATGCCGGCAAGTTCCACGCCAAACCAGGACGAAATCCTAAGAATCACAAAGGAAGTCCGGAGGCAAATCGTCATGCTGCCTCAGTACGGGGTCTTCGACTACATCCGTTTTGCGATTAAGGGCTCGGGCGCGGTTGTGCTTGAGGGAAAGGCCTCCCGCCCCACTCTTAAAAGCAGTGCCGAAAACGTAGTTAAGCGGATTGAGGGAGTCACCTCGGTAGACAACCAGATTCAGGTGTTGCCACTGTCGCCCAATGACGACCGAATACGCGCCGCGGTTTATGCCAGCATTTACGGCTATCCTCCGCTGCAAAAATATACGGCCAATCGAGGCGGCCCCAGAGCCAGATCGGTTGCACGAACCGCGGGCGGAATCACCAACGATCCCCCACTTGGATTTCACGCGATTCACATCATCGTGGAAAACGGGAATGTCACGTTGAGGGGCGTCGTCGACAACGACACCGATCTAGCGATTGCTGGGATGCGGGCCAACGTAGTCCCAGGTGTCTTCAGCGTTGATAATGACCTGCAGGTTGCAAGCCAGGCACAGACATAGCCAAGGTATCGCGCCCCCCCGCGCAAGTAGGCTATTCGGAGGGCCAGTCGCTCGCACAACCTAAGATAGAATTCGAAGGACTCGCCCGCAACGAACACAGAAACAAAGATCAGAGACGAATGGAATTATCCCGACATTCACCGCTGCCCACATTCGCACTGCGGCCTTATTCGTTTGCCACGATATGCATGTAGGACGAGTATCAAGCGACCCGCTGAAATCATGGCACGTTGATCCGCCAGTTGGCGACGTCTCATATCTAGCAAAACTGTCACTTAACTTGCCCGTCTATGCGAACGAAGATATCCAAGCAAAGCCGAGTGCGGCGGATTCCCGGCCTACAGACATATAACCCGGCCGTGCTCGCCACGATCTAAAACGACGTACGTTGGAGGGAACGATGAGCACCCTAATCGCAGTTGTCTTCCATGACGAATCTACCGCATTTGAAATGCGGGGAGCACTCGCCAAAATGCAGGACCAATACCTCCTCGAGATGGACGACGCCGTGGTGGTAACGCGGGACCTGAAAGGCAAAATCAAACTGCACCAAGCTGTAAGCCTGACAGCTGCGCTCCCCGTCTAAGTAGAGTTGGTGGCGTGGCAATCGGATGACTTTCCTCAGGGTACGAGCCTGGCGTCCTTCAGGCCTCGATGCAGGTGGTCGGTATCAGATACCCAGCCAAACACGCCACCCTGCATTTTCACCGAGTTGATCGCCGCTTCGTGGTTTCCGACATCTGTAGCGCCGACGCTGTCCTTCAGGAGTAGACACCAATATCCGATGTCATTGGCTTCGCGCATCATGGTGTGAACGCAAACGTCGGTGGTAATTCCGCATAAGATCAGGTGGCTGATGCCGAGCTGCTGCAGGACTAAAAAGAAGTCGCTGCAATAGCCGACCCCCTTTCCAGCTTTGTCAACCAGTATCTCTCCCTCGATCGGCTCGACCTCTTTGACAATGCCCCAACTCTGAGAACCCCGCAACAACAGGCGTCCTACGCCTCCTTTTGGTTTCTCGCCGATACCAACGGCGTCCTTACCGATGATTTTGCTGCGTAGGACCTTGTTATAAGGACAGTCGCTCAGGTCAGGCATGTGACCTTCACGGCAGTGGACGACCGCGATTCCTGCTTTACGAGCATCGGCCAATGCTTTTCTGGCGAAGGTCAGAGGATTAGCCGTGTTCGACAGCGGGTAACCCATCACATCTACATAGCCCTTCTCGCCGCAGAAATCGATCTGAAAGTCGATCGACACGAGGGCGGTTCGTGCGCTGTCAAATTCGAGGTACGATGTTTCGCCAAAATTGGGAACGTCCTCACATTCCACCTTGAACAGCTTTCCTTTTGGTGGACCATAGAGCCATTGTGGAACTTTGTATGTCCGGGTAGTTTTCCATTCCTTGTAGCCTTCGTCCACGTGTGCGAGCATTTCGTCCCGCCTCTTGAACATTAAGTGCTCATATTCGCGTTCTGCGCCATGATCGGAAGGCGTTCCCTTTTCAATTAGGTGTTCCTCGGCTGTAAGCATTTGACACTCCTTCTAGGTTCTGGATGTTGATTCACTCCGCTGCTTGGCGGCGGAAAGCGGGAAGATAAGCTTCTCGAAAACAAGAACGAAGATGATTACCGAGATGACCGGATTGCTGAAAATCGTCTCGACTAGTCGCGGCGTTTGCTGCCAGGTTTCCGGGGGAAGCAAGTGGAGGCCAAGACTCAGGAAGATCGAAAAACCAACTAGCGTCTGCTCACGACCGCCAAATGCCGGCGCGGTGTTTAAAATGTTTGCGCCGATACCAATTACGGTTGATGCAATACCAAGTAGTACCGCACCGGCCACCTCCTTGGGCATGGCGGCCATCAGTGCCCCGAACGGCCCGAAGAAGGCTAGCACCACAAAGATCGCAGCTGCAACAATGACGAATGCGCGCGCCGCAACACGCGTCAACTGAACGATGCCTAGGTTTTCACCGTAAGCAACGGTTGCCGGAGTGCCCAGAACTCCCGCGAATATCGTTTCCACTAGGCCAAACAGCAGAAAGCTGCGCCGCTCTTCACGTTCGTCCACCTTTTCTTTGACTATCTCGGCGTATCCGTGCAGGTTGCCGTAAAAGTTCATTGCCGCCATTAAATTGACGATCAGCATGATCACCACGAGATCCCACGTGGGCATCGCGCGACCATAGGGGAAGAATCTAGGAACAGAGATCAACGGCGCTTGTCTGAGTAAGCTGAGGTCGACTCGACCCAGGGTGAAAAACACTATGTACCCCAACAAAATGATGAAGACGGGAGCTAAAGTCGCCCAAACTCCGCGGCCACGTATAGCCAATACACTTCCGCCGAGCGCCAAGGCCAAGGCTAGAAAAAAGCCCAACCCGAAGCCGGCTTGTGTCATGTCGCCAAGGCCGACCTGGGCGACCGTCAGCCCGATCATTATGATCATTGATCCAAGGACGAGCGGGCTCCATATCTTGCGGATAAACCGAACCGCCCCCAAGGCGACTACGGCAACGATGATGATTCCCGACAATGCTTGAGCTGTGAACGCCTGGAGAGCATACGCTTGGCCTCCCGCGGCATAGGCGGCGACAATTGCCAACGACGGAATCACGTTGGGGCCATGGACCATTGCCATTCGATGGCCCAGCCACGCCTGTAGCAAAGTGCTGACTCCGATGGTGAGAACGACCGCGGAAATGTAAGTCGTCATTCTGGCGCCTTGAAAATCTAGGCCGACGCCTACGATGGAATACCCCCACACCACGGCGTAGATCATGGTGACGAGCCATTGAAAGCTGTAGAGAACCCAATCGTGCGTTGAGCGCGGTTGTTCGTTCCTTCCATATACGAGGCCGGTTTGAGGCGAGGGCGAAGAAGAAGGAGAAACGACGTGAATCTCTTTGCGATGCGGCGAACCCATACGAACAACTCAGAACCGCCCTAGCCATTCTGGGCGGAGATGCAATTGTGAACAACTGGCTTGCCGAACGGAGGCGGTCTCATTGTTCGGACATCGCCACTCCCCCCAATTGTTCGTGTACCTCTAAACAAGATCCACTGTCAGCCCTTACAGTATCCTGGTCGATCGACCACGCTGCGCTTGGGATGCGGCGAGGGGGAGCGCTCGCCGATGTTTGATATGCGGAGGTTTGTTGTCGCGTTCTTAAAGTCGGCATTGAAGACCAGCAGCGTTGAAGTTGGTAGTGAGCTTTCACCTGCCCTCTACAAAGGGCCGCAATGCTCGAATAACCGGTGACCGATCGACATAACGTGAAGCCAACCGCCATGGATCAACGGTGCCTTCTACTTACTCGCCCTGCATCACTACTTTGTGACTTCGGTCTGGTTACTACTTACTCCTATGATCATCGCCTGCTCTCACTTTACCTAGACTCATCTACAGAATCGTTTGTCTTGACAACCTATCTGTGTTAGGCGGACAACAGCTTTAGGATCACAATGTGTCGAGGCCTGGAGGTTAGTGCCTCAGCAAGATCTGCTAGTCAGTAGCTCCTCGAACTTCCGCTAGGGCTAAGTCTCCAGTAAGCAACCCCGCTCGGACAATTCGTTAAAGGAGTCTCCCGTGAGGTTCATTTTCAACATACCTCGTACCATGACATGTTATCGGTGGTTTGGTATTTTTATTGCTCTCGCAATCGGCTGCTCACCTCCTTCGTCACTAACCTGGGAGCTAGCAATTTTGGTGCAGTTACGGCAGCGTGGGACCCCAGAGTATTTCAGCTGGGTTTAGAACTAATCTACTAAGTTAGCTCCCTGGGTGATGACAGGGATTCGTCACAAACGCAACCAACTGACAGGAAGGGTAGTCTCACACTGACCACCCTCAGTTTTGCCCACCGCGCGAGGTTTTTTTCTTGACGTCGCCTTTAAACAGATTCATTGAACCCAAGTCGCCGACTAGTTAGTTTTTAGTTTTCATGCTTTGCAGCGCTCGTTGAAAAGCGTAATTCCGAACGTGAACTAGTCCCCGAAACGGTCGATGGATGTCTGCGATTGCTATTAGTGAAAGACCGATGAGTAGCGAGAGACAAAAGACCTCAACGGCTTGTAGCTTCCCATTCTCAATGCCTAATGTGCAGGCTGAAACGATCGTCAAGGCACCGCCCACGATCAGCACGCACCAAAGCACGTTTGGCAACCGAGTTGTGCTCTGCGATAACCTAGTTAGGCGGTACTGTGCAAGCGAACGCAATTCTGAGATCTCATGGTCCGCCGCTGTTTGCTCAGCCCCTAATGTAGATCGGACAGACATTACCGAGTTCCACATCTCAGAATTTACGGAATCGGTTTGCGTTGGCTCTTCGCCGCTGGCCATTTGCGGCCAGTCTCGATTGACGGCCGTCTCTGCATATTCCCGCGCTAACCGTTGCAGTTGCCCCCGCTGCGGCTCTGGAAGTCCTCCGGCCAGATGATAGATGTTTGCTACTGCATTTGCCTCATGATCCACATTTAGATCAGCTTCGCCATATTTCGTCCAGACAGTGTAGAGCATAAACCCCAGAATGACTGCATAGGTTGTTCCTAAAATGGTTAGTTGCCAGCCGATCAGATCGTTAGAATTCCGGCGCAGCCCCACAGGCCAGAGTTCGTTTAGTCCTACCATAATCAGCAGTGAACCAATTACCACTGCGGTGGCAACAAGAACGTTCTGGCTGACTGTCTCCATTGATTACCAGGCAACAGACAATCTCGAATGCCAAACGCGGTTGACGCATCTCGTCATGGATTGGGTCTTTATCGTCATTTCGGAATTTAATCTAAGGTCCTGACTCTCGTCGCGAGCAAAGATAAAGATGTGATCTTACTGGATGAGGCTGCCTGAAGCAGAGGGCCATGGCCTCCTGTGGGCACGAGCGACATCCCGTGGAGGGGAAGGCCGCTACCTTGAGCAGTGGCCTTCACGGTTTCGAAGCTCACAGGTGGTTTTGAAGCGAAGCCACGCCACTGCCCTAGGGTAGTAGACGCTTTCCACCGCTAGACGTTCGTTAGCCGCGAAGCACTACGGCTCATCTCGAAGCCAGAGGCTGAGACTGGGAGATCACAAAGACCGGGAAATGCGGGGAGACATTCACACCAGAGAAGCGGCGACCCTGAAAACCCAACGCGCGAGTCCCCCCTGTAAGAATTGACAGGTTTGTTCCACATGTCTGCACCTTATTCTTGAAACCTCACACACAACAAAGTACCTCTGATGCCGCCTCGATGAAGAGCCGAGCCCCCTATCATCGAGGCGGTTCTTTTCTCAGCCCGAACAATCGTGAATGCTCAACAGACAGAGTCGTGGACCACGACCTTTGGCGTATCTTGACGCTTGGCCCAAGTATGTCTAGGCCTTTACCTTTTGAGGTGCAAGTAAAACCCCAAGACCACAAGGTGCAGTGCTCTTCCTAGTCTCCCCCAGTCCCTAAAGTTGCTGGAGCACCGCACCTTGTTGTTCAGCGTTCTAGCGCAGCGATTCAGCCAAGACTAGCAACTAGCAGATGCGCGGAGGTGCTCAAGAGAGTACTGGCCGTTATCTCCAGACAGCACACCTGGGTCCTGGTTCTCCTTCCTCTCATCGGACTGGCCCCGTTGGTTCTTACCTGTAAGACTTGCCAGGTGGAGTAAAAGCAGAGGCGTCTTAAGTGTGTCGCTGATGGCGCAGGCCTCACGGGGGACTCCGGAGGTCTAACCAGCCGCTCTTGGGTCTTCCCTCCCCACCCGTTGGTTTCCAGGGGCAGCGAAAGAGGAGCCGCCTATTCACCGTGCCTCGTCTATGAGTACGAGATCGAATACGAACCCGCTCGATGACAAAGCTGCCTGGCATGCCCTGTCTCAAGTTGAGGTCGTCAAGCGACTTGCTACTAACTCTGAAAACGGTCTTGATCTGTCGGATGCCTCCGCCCGGCTCCAGCAATACGGCCCAAACCGCTTGCCGGAGGGCAGGAAGCAGGGACCGTTCACGAGGTTTTTCGCCCAGTTCAACAACATCCTGGTCTATGTGCTGCTCGCCGCCTGGTTCACCAAGCTGATGCTGAGCCTGTGGATTGATGCGGGAATCATCTTCGCGGTGGTTGTTCTCAATGCATTGCTGGGCTTCATTCAGGAGGGCAAGGCCGAGAAAGCCTTGGATTCAATCCGCAATATGTTGTCACCCGAGGCACGGACGATACGTGCCGGTGAGACCCGCATCATTAGCGCAGAGAAGGTCGTGCCGGGAGACATCGTGCTCGTCGAGTCGGGCGACAAGATTCCAGCCGACCTGCGGCTGGTCATCGCGAAGAATCTGCGGACCGAAGAGGCCGCCCTCACCGGAGAATCGGTACCGACGGAAAAGACAGTCGATGCGGTGTCCGTGAATGCGACGGTTGGAGATCGCGAGAGTATGGCATTTTCCGGCACGATGGTCGTTTCCGGCCGCGCGACCGGGGTGGTTGTTGCGACTGGTAAACATACCGAACTTGGCCGCATCAACCAGTTGCTCGCTGGCGTCAGCACCCTGGAAACACCCCTGTTGCGCCAGATCAAGAAATTTGGCTACACGATCACAGCGGTCATCGGAGTCGTCAGCATCCTCATCTTCGCCTATGGTCGATGGGTTAAGGGTATGGACTTTGTGACCCTCTTCCAGGCGGTCGTCAGCATCGCGGTAGCAACCATCCCGGAAGGGCTACCCGCACTGATCACAATCACAATGGCGGTCGGCGTACAACGCATGGTCCGGCGCAACGCCATCATCCGACGGTTGCCCGCGGTTGAAACTCTTGGCTCCGTATCGCGAATATGTTCGGACAAGACCGGCACCCTGACACTTATGGAAATGATGGTGGTGTCAGCCATTACCGCCGAGTCGGCGTATCAGGTCACGGGTGATGGGTATGCGCCGAAGGGCGAGATCGAGAAGGGCGGAATTCCTGCGGAAAAGGAATCAGTACTCTCGCTCATGGGGCGCGTCTCCTTGCTGTGCAACGACGCGCAGCTGGTTCAAACGGAAGATTCCTGGAAGGTGGAAGGCGATCCGACAGAAGGGGCGCTCTTGCCCTTCGCGTTCAAGGTTGGTCTAAACCCGCAGGCTGAACAAATTGCGTTTCCACGACTCGACGCCATACCCTTCGAATCTGAACACAAGTTCATGGCCACGCTTCATAAGTCTTCGGGCGGCGAAGTACTGCTCGTCAAAGGCGCCCCAGAGGTAATCCTAAACCACTGCGATCGCCAGCAGACTGTCAACGGCCACCCGGCGCCGCTTGACCGCGAGCACTTTACTGAGGAAGCAGACAGGCTGGCCGCCCAAGGAGAACGGGTGCTGGCACTCGCTTGGCTTTAGAACCCGAACGCGAAAGCTGGTCGTCTCGATCCGAACGACCTGCCAGAAACTCTTATTATGCTCGGTCTGATCGGCCTCCTCGATCCCCCGCGTAAGGAGGCCATCGAGGCGGTAAGGGAATGTCACGGCGGCAACATCCGCGTCACCATGATTACCGGTGACCACAAGATCACAGCTGCGGCCATCGCCAGGATGCTCGGTATAGGCGACGGAAAGACGTCAACGTCGCAAACGCATTCCTGCAACGCAGCAGTGTCCATCTCTTCGCGTTTTTGCCCGGGCAAGCCCCGAGCATAAGCTTCGCCTGGTGCAGGCCATTCAGGCGAACAGCCAGATTGTGGCGATGACGGGTGACGGTGTGAACGATGCCCCTGCCCTTAAGAAGGCTGATATTGGGGTTGCAATGGGCATCAAGGGCACCGAAGTTACGAAAGAAGCTGCTGAGATGATCCTGGCGGATGACAATTTCGCGTCGATCACCCAGGCGGTGAAGGAAGGGCGTACGGTTTACAACAACATCGAGAAGGCCTTGCTTTTCATATTGCCGACAAACGTCGCAGAAGCTCTAGTCATTGCGGTGGCAATCTTCTTTGGCTTCACCATGCCGATTACGGCGCCTCAGGTTCTTTGGATTAATATGGTCACCTCGGTCGCACTCGGCCTGGTAATCTCCTTTGAACCACACGAGATCGACGTGATGCGCCGGCCTCCGCGCACGATAGACCGACAGATCGTGACGGGCTTTGGTATTTGGCGTATCTTGTTTGTCTCGCGCTTTTGGCCTACACGTTGTTGGCGTTCTTCTGGATAAAATCGCAGGGTGGATCAGACTCGCTCGCTCGGACCGTAGCAGTCAATGCTATTGCCATCGGTCAGGTCTTCTACCTGCTGAACAGCCGCTACTTGCTCGACTCATCGCTCTCTCTGAAGGCCCAGGCGGGCAACAGATATCTACCCCTTGGCATAGTTGCGGTCGTGGTCCTACAACTTGTTTTCACCTATGCAAGACCGTTTCAAGCGGTGTTCGGCAACGAAGCCATTCCACTTCGCATTTGGCCCTGGCTCCTCGTCGGCGGTTTGGTGTTCTTCCTAGTCGTAGAGACCGAGAAGTTTGTCATCCGTTCATCGGATTCACTGCGCAGGACCATCACAGCGGTGGAAGCTGGTCCATAAACCGGTCCGCTCTATCTCTCACGGGCCAGTGCGGTGCGCATTGTCGCCAGCTCCTTCTTCTTTTTCGCGTCGACTTTCGGGTATGTGAGATCGAGTTCCTCCACTGCTTCCACAATCGCGGCGGCGACCACAAGCCGTGTAAACCACTTGTTGTCGGCTGGCACCACGAACCAAGGGGCATGCTTCGACGCGGTGGCACGAATAGCTTTCTCGTATGCGGACATGTAGTCATCCCAGAACTTACGCTCATGCACATCCGAAACAGAGAACTTCCAGTTCTTCTCGGGAGTATCGAGCCGCTTCATAAAGCGTTTCTTTTGTTCCTTGCGCGACACCTGCAGGAAGAATTTGAGAATAATAATTCCCTGGCGAGTGAGGTAGCTCTCGAAGTTTGCTATATCTGCGAGCCGCTCATCCCATATCCGTTTTCCGATCAGCGGCTGGGGCAGATTCTGCTTCATCAGGATCTCCTCGTGCACGCGCACAATGAGAACCTCCTCGTAGTAGGAGCGGTTGAAGATCCCGATTCTCCCGCGCTCTGGCAAACATTTGCAATACCGCCACATGAAGTCATGGCTGAGATCTTCTTGCGAGGGCTGCTTGAAGGAAAAAACCTGGCAGCCTTGCGGATTCACGCCTGTCATCACGTGCTTGATCGTGCTGTCCTTGCCTGCTGCGTCCATTGCTTGAAACACGAGTAGGAGCGACCAGCGGTCCTGGGCGTAAAGCATGTCCTGCTCTTGTGCTAGCCACTGGGTGCCCTGTTGAAGGAGCTCGGACGCCTCTCCCTTGCGTAGCATCAGGCCGCAGGTATCGCTGGGATCATAGTTCTTTAGATCAAAGCCCTCGCCTTTCGTGATGCGGAACGGCTGAGTGTACTTCTGTGTACGATCAAGGATCTCTTTTCGTGGCATAGAGTTCTTTGGGTCCGAGGGCAAGACATTCCTGCGAATGTATCAACGAAGCAATGGTTAACAACCTTGCACTCTCAGTACGCGCTTCTCTCACGGGCTGGAACCGCGCTGCTTCACGCATCATCTTCATTCCGAGATCGAGTTGATCCGACCATGCCCTAGAGGGTCAACGCCGGTCATCAGAACCCTCGTTAGGATCGGTGTAGCAAAACCTGAGCAGTACTCCCGAGGACCCACTCCGCCCGCTTTTGGACTAAGCTGCCGCATCCAACCGATGTTTCGGAGGGGACGCCATGAACTCCGGGCCCACTCGGTCTTTTATGTCTCATCGTATGCACTAGCCTCATCGTCCAGGCGCCATCCAAGGATGTCATTCAACGAATCAAGTTCACTCGGATGACGGCCGGCCGACGTGGCCACTGATGCGTCAGCAACAGGGATCCCAGCTCTTAATCCCCATGTGCGGTTCGCCGCTGCGCAACGAGAATGCGCACAGGCATTGCATTTCAGATTGCCGAATAGTCAGGGCAGAGAGTAACTGACAAACTTGACAGGTTGTGGCCGTCCCAAGTATTTGGCAAGAATCGATTTCCTCGCAGCGATACTCTCCCGCGACTCGGTCTCTCGCTCGTGTGTGGGGGACAGCGCTGGGAACCCCCGTCGCGCATGCAAGGTTGATGTCACGCATGCCTACTGGGACAGTCTTCTTTCGATGCGGGGATCGGGTATGAGCCACATGATTGCGACAATGACATAGAACGCCCCAGCAATCCAGGGCCGCGCAAACGCGAGCGGAATTGCTGCCGCATAGATTGCGATTGAAATCTGGCCTTTCCTATCGCTTCCAATAGAATTCGCTAACGACGACCCGCGCCCGTGAAGTTTGATCAGTGCCTGTGTGAGAATGAAATAGGCGACGCCCGCCAACAGCAGCACCATGCCATACACCGCAACAGGCCACGACTCGAAATGATTCTCCCCCATCCAGGCCGTCGTGAATGGAATGAGCGACAGCCAGAAGAGCAAGTGCAGGTTGGCCCATAGCGTCGCGCCATTGACCCGCTGAGTTGCGTGCAGCAGGTGGTGATGATTGTTCCAGTAGATGCCAACATAAACGAAACTCAGAACGTAGCTGAGCAAGACGGGAATCAATGGTCTTAAGGCGGCGAGGCTCGTTCCGTGCGGCGACTTCATTTCCAGCACCATGATGGTGATGATGACTGCGAGAACACCGTCGCTGAAGGCTTCCAAGCGTCCCTTATTCATTTTTCATACTCGCAAGCACACGTTCACTTGCGATGCATCAGATCTTGCTCGGCAAGTGCGGAACCAGTGTAATCCGCGCGCTGTTGTTGCGGTGGGACATACTTGAAATTGGCGATGGCGTGGGCGAAAACTTGGTGTGCACCCGGCGCGTTTCTGCCCTTACGGGGTTTGTCGCCCAGTCCACTTGACAAACAAGTGAAACGTAGTAGTCTCCCTCTTAGAGAGACCACTTGGATGTCTAATAAAGAAAAGGAATCCATCCAGCTGCTGCAGGGGACCCTCGATCTCATCGTCTTGCGCACACTCCTGACGATGGGCCCACAACATGCCTATCAAATTGCCACACGTCTCCATCAGATCTCGGATCGCCTGCTCAACCTCAATCAGGGCACTCTCTATCCAGCGTTAGTGCGGCTGGAGCAGTACGGGTGGATCAGGGGAACATGGGGACGGACCGAGAGCAACCGGGAAGCCAAATACTACGAAATCACCAAGGCAGGGGAGAAAGCCTTAGGAGAAGAGACCCAGATGTGGAAAAGAATGTCGGCTCTAGTGGAACGGCTCTTGCTTGAGGAGTTTTGACCTTGAAGCACTTGAGACGCATCTTTCTGAAGTTTTATCAGGTTTTCGCCAACTCCAAAGTGGAAGCGGACCTGGCAAAAGAAATTGGCGCGCATCTAGCATTGCTCGAAGACGAATATCTGCGCCAGGGCATGCCCCCTGAAGATGCACGACGGGCAGCCAGAGTCGCCTACGGAGGGGTGGAGCAGGCAAAGCAACTGCATCGCGACGAGCGAGCGTTCCAAGGGCTGGAGCAGATTCTGCAAGACACTCGATATACCTTCCGCCTGCTGCGTAAATCTCCCGGTTTTACAGTGACGGCCATCCTGATGCTGGCGCTCGGCATCGGGGCGACGACGGCGATCTTTTCCATCTTTGAAGGGGTACTACTGCGTCCGCTGGGGTTCCCCGATCCGGAGCGTCTGGTCACCCTGGGAGATGTGCTGGAAGGCTCGCACTGCGAGTCCTGCGCTCACTCCAGCGTAACCGCTCCCGACATCCGAAATTACATGCGCGACACGCAAAGCTTTAGCCACCTGGGCGGCTATCGGCAAAGATTGTTTGAACTATCCGGTACGGGCGAACCGGCAGCGGTGAATGCGACGCGGATGAGCGGCGAGGTCTTTGCCGCGCTGGGAGTGGCCCCGCTACTGGGGCGCATTTTCACGCAACAGGAAGAAAACCAGCAAGTGGCGGTCCTGAGCTATGGCATGTGGAGGAACCGCTTCCACGGCGATGCGAACGTACTGGGGAGCACGATCACTCTCTACCGCAATCCCTATACCGTCATCGGCGTGATGCCGCGCGATTTCGAGTTTCCGCTCAATCCTGGGCATGTGAACCAGAGCGAGCTTTGGCTTCCCCTCAGTCTGCAGCCAGAGGAATTTACG
>Ga0134123_10001213_pt1 | contig 16908 bp, 14 predicted proteins | sample KB303_FD_96460 | JGI IMG/M metagenome (GOLD analysis project Ga0134123, IMG submission 96460) | Terrestrial soil microbial communities without Nitrogen fertilizer from Kellogg Biological Station, Michigan, USA - KB3-0-3 | ecosystem: Environmental > Terrestrial > Soil > Unclassified ...
ACGTTCGTGGCCGTTCGCGCGATCGCGCCCGTGGCCGGGATGCCGCCGAAGATGGGCGACGCGAGATTCGCGACCCCCTGAGCCACCAGCTCCATGTTCGACTTGTGCCGCGTTCCGATCATCCCGTCCGCCACCACGGCGGAGAGCAGCGACTCGATGGCCGCGAGGAGGGCGATGGTGAGCGCGGGCGAAACGAATTCGCGCATGTGGGTCCACGGGATGTCCGGCCAGTGGGGGCGGGGGATCGACGAGGGGACGCCGCCGAATCGCGACCCGATCGTTTCGACCGGCAGGTCGAGAAGCTGCACCGCGGCCGTGGCCAGGATCATCGCCACGAACGGCGCCGGAATCTGCCGCGAGATCCTCGGCCAGACGAAGAGGACGGCCAGCGTTCCCGCGGCGACGAGCGTCGTCTGCGGATCGATCGTCTCCAGCTTCCCCGCGTACGCGACCCATTTCTCCATGAATGCGGCCGGCACGGCGCCCATCTTCAGCCCGAGCAGGTCCTTGAGCTGCGACGAGAAGATGATCACCGCGATGCCGGAAGTGAATCCGGTGATGACCGGGTAGGGGATGTACTTGATCAGCGCTCCCATGCGCGCCAGGCCGAGGACGATCAGCATCGCGCCCGCCATCGCCGTGCAGATCACCAGCCCCTCGTAGCCGAACTGCTGCACGATCCCGTAGACGATGACCACGAATGCGCCGGTCGGCCCGCCGATCTGCACGCGGCTGCCGCCGAGCGCCGAGATCAGGAACCCGGCCACGATGGCCGTGTAGAGACCGCGCTCCGGCGGGACGCCGGACGCGATGGCAAACGCCAGCGCGAGCGGCAGCGCGACGATCCCCACCACCACGCCGGCGATGGCGTCGCGCAGCAACGCGTCACGCGTGTATCCCTCACGAAAGCAGACGACGGACTTCGGAACGAACAAGACGGACTCGGACTTTAAATCACTTCATGCAACTTCACGACGTCGCCGACGACGATCAGGGCCGGCGCTTCGAGCTGTGCGTTCGCGACGGCCTGCTCGATCGTCTCGAGCGTTCCGGTCACGGTCCGTTGATCGGGGGTGGTCGCCTTCGAGATCACCGCGGCCGCGGTCTGTGGGGGCATGCCGTGCTCGATCAGCATGCGCGTCACGAGCGGCAGATTGCCGAGGCCCATCAGGAAGACGAGCGTGCCCTTCGACGCGGCCAGCGCGCTCCACGCGATGCCCGTCGATGCTTCCGACTCGTGCGCCGTGACGATGGTCAGCGACGTCGCGCAGGACCGGTGCGTGACGGGGATGCCGGCGTACGCCGGTCCGGCGATCGCGGACGAGATTCCGGGAACGACTTCGACGGGGATGCCGGCCGCGGTGAGCGCCATCGCCTCCTCGCCGCCGCGTCCGAACACGAACGGGTCGCCTCCCTTGAGCCGGACCACGCGCTTTCCCTTCCGCCCCTCGGCGACGAGCAGCGCGTTGATCTCCTCCTGCGGCATGGCGTGCGCTCCGGCGCGTTTGCCGGTGTGCAGGATTTCGACGTGCGGCGGAATGCGCGATCGGATTTCCCCGGAGACCAGTGCGTCGAGCGCGATCACGTCCGCCGATGCGATCAGCTCCGCCGCTCGCAGGGTGAGCAGCCCGGGATCGCCCGGTCCGGCGCCGACGAGAAAGACTCGGCCGGTCATGCCGCGCGCGCCTCGAGGAGGGGCAGCGCTCCGAGCGTGCGAAGCTCGTTCGCGACCGCCAGCGCCAGTGCCTCCGCGTCTATCCCACGGTGCAGCACGCGAATGACGGTCGCGGCATCGAGATCGGAGACGAACGCGCGGACGGCGATCGCGTCTTCCTCGAACGATGCATGCACGGCGATGCACGACGTACAGTCGAGCTGCGTGCCGAAGTGCTGCAGCACGCCGCGCTCGCAGCGGGCCGCCAGTGCGCTGCGCCGGTTGCCGATCGATTCCGCGGCGCTCCGCGCCAGGGTGTTCGAGTGCAGCGCCTCGAGCGCGATGATGCCCTGCCCGGCGGCGGGAATCATTTCGTCGAGGCCGAACGTCGCGGTCACACGATCGGTGAGCCCCAGACGTGTCACGCCGGCGCTGGCCAGCACCAGGCCGTCGCAGGCGCGATCCCGCAGTTTCGCCAGCCGCGTTTCGACGTTGCCGCGAATCGGCTCGATCCTCAGGTCGGGACGCCGGGCGAGGAGCTGCGCGCGCCGCCGTGGTGCGCTCGTGGCGACGACGGCGCCATGGGGCAATGCCTGGAACGGCAGGCCGTCGATCTGCAGCCACGCATCGCGGGGATCGGCGCGCTCGAGAAAGCCGGCCAGCGTGAACCGATCCGGCAGGAGCGACGGAACGTCTTTGAGGCTGTGCACGGCGAGGTCGATCTCGCCGCGGTCGAGCGCTTCCTCCAGTTCCTTCACGAAGAGTCCCTTGCCGCCGATGACCGAAAGGGAGACGTCGCGGCGCAGATCGCCGGTGGTGCGGATCGGAATCACGTCGGCGGAAAAGCCCGCGGCGCGCAGCAGGCGAGCGGTCTCGTTTGCCTGCCAGAGTGCGAGCGGCGAGCCGCGCGTGCCGAGGCGGATGCGCGTCATGGCCGCAGTCCGAAGATCCTGCGGATCACGCCGCGCAGCGACTCGCTGCGCCGGAGCTCGACGATCGGCTGGTGCAGGATCTTGTTCGTCAGCTGCATGGCGAACTGCTCGATCGCTTCCCGCTGCTCGAGCGCGATCGGTCCCATCCGGCGCAGGCATTTCTCCAGCTCCGCGGCCCGGATTTCGTCGAACCGCGAGCGCAGCTCGACGATCGTCGGCACCGCGTCCTCGATGGCCAGGCGCTCGCCGAACGAGCGCACTTCGGCGGCGACGATCTGTTCGGCGCGTGCAGCCGCGCAACGGCGCCGCTCCATGTTCCCGTTCGCGACCTGCTGCAGGTCGTCGACGTCGTAGAGGTAGGCGCCTTCGATCCCGGCGATCGCCGGATCGATGTTGCGCGGCACGGCGAGATCGACGAGGAAGAGGGCGCGCCGGCCGCGCGCATGGAGCGCGCGCCGCGCCTGGGCGGCGTCGATGACGAAATGCGGCGCGGCGGTGGAGGCGATGACGATGTCGCATTCGGCCAGCTGCTCTTCGAAGGCGGAGAACGGGACGGCGCTCCCGCCGAAGCGCTGCGAGAGCTCGACGGCGCGCTGCCAGGTCTTGTTGGCGACGAAGATCTGCCGCACGCGCTGCGCGGCCAGGTGCTCCGCGGTCAGCTCGCCGGCTTCGCCCGCGCCGAGGAGGAGGACGCGCAGTCCGGCGAGGTCGCCGAAGATCTTCTTCGCCAGCTCCACCGCGGCGTAGGGCACCGACACGGCGTGCGCGCCGATGGCGGTCTCGCTGCGCACTTTTTTCGCGACGTGCATCGTGCGATCGAAGAGCTGCTGCAGCGTGCGGTCGAGCGCGGCGGCGCCGAAGGCCTTCTTGACCTGTCCGGCGATCTGCGGCTCGCCGATGACCATCGAGTCGAGTCCCGCGGCGACGCGGAAGAGATGGGAGATCGCCTCGCCGCGATGCCGGATGTAGAGATGCGGCTCGAGGTCGTCGCGCGTGCAGCGGGCGTGTCGCGCGAGCCATGCGACGACGTGGTCGGCCTCGGCCGCGCCGCTCAGGATGACTTCGACGCGATTGCACGTCGAGAGGACGCATGCCCCTTCGACGCCCGGCAGCCGCATCAGCGATTCCGTGACCTCGGCCTGTTTCGCGTCGGCGACGCTGAGCCGCTCCCGGACCGCCACCGGGGCCGTGTGGTGGTTCAAGCCGATCAGGAGCAGGCTCGCCGTGCGGCGTTCGGCTGACTCCGCGGCCCCGGTGAACGATCCGTAGTCGAGTGCGATTGCTTCGGTCATCGTCTGCGAATGAGATTAGCGGGCGGTGAGCGGGTGCGGCATGGACGCGGTCACGGGTCGATGTGCGGACCGTCACAGGCCTTTCATGACCATTCGCGCGCCAGCAGCCGGAGAATGCCGCCGATCCGGAAGCTGGTGAAAAACGCCGAAGGCGCGAAGAGCTCGGTCTTGTCGTTCACGATCCCTTCGAATGCGTCCCGCGGCCGCGCGAGACGGTCGCGGACTCCCGCGGCGGTTTTCGCATCGATGCGGCCGTGGCGGAGTTTCAGCTCATTGAGACGGCTGGCCGCGGCGTAGGTCGCGGTCACGATCCCGGCGCGGGTCATCCACTGCGTCTCGTAGTTGAGGATCGACTCCCAGTCGTTCTGCTCGAGGAGCGCGCGGTGCTCGGCGAGCGTGCGAGCGAACAGGCGGTAGCCTCGCGCTTCGGCCTGCTCGAAGCCGTCGCTGCCGGGATCGAGAAAAGGTCCCATCGGCGTGATGAACGCCGAGAGCCGGCGGTCGAAACGGACGAACAGCCGTTCGATGGCGTCGACCATTTCCATGACGCCGGCGTGCGTTTGTCCGGGCAGGCCGATCATGAAGAAGAGGTCGAGCGCCTCGCATCGCGACCGGAGAATCAGGTCGATCGCTTCTTCCATGCGGGCGTTCGTGAAACGCGCCTTGCCGAGGCGGGCGCGGATGGACTCGTCGTGGCTTTCGGGCGAGAGCTCCGCTCCCCAGCGGCGGACGGATGCATCGATGGCCTCGATCAGCGCGGCGTCGGGAGGGGCGAAGAACTCGAACACGAGGCGGTTCGGGACCGGCGTGCGCGCCAGCGCGGCGAGCACGTCGCGCGCGTAGTCGCTGCCGCCGTCGTGCAGGTCTCCGACGAAGAAGATCGGCGCGCGCGTGATCCCGGCGAGCTCGCGCATCTGCCCGGCGATCGCCTCGGGGCTGCGGAAGAGGGGGAAGCAGCCGGGCATGAAGCGGCGGAACGCCGGCCGCGATGCGCCGCAGGTGACGCAGCCGCGCGCGCAGCCTTTGACCGTGAACACGGCGGCGATCGGATGGCGCCACCAGGAGTGAAACGGCACGCTGGTCCGGAAATCGAGATGGCGAACGACCGACGCGACCATCATGCCGAGGTCCAGCCCGAACTCGTCGAGCGACGTCGCCGGAGGCCCGTCGGCATTCACGCGAACCGCGGCCGAGTCCTTCCACGTGAGGCCGGGCACGGCATCGAAGCGGCGCGCTCCCTCGAGCTCCCGCACCAGCGCCAGCAGCGACGGCTCCGTCACCGCGCCGCGCAACACGAAGTCGACCGCCGGATCCTCAATGAGCTCGCGATGAAAGTACGTTGCCGAGATTCCGCCGAAGACGATCGGGACCTCGGGGTGAATGCGCTTGAGCAGCGCCGCCAGCGCCGGGCCGCCGTGTGCGTGCGGCAGCCAGTGCAGGTCGATGCCGAAGAGCTTCGGGCGCAGCCGGCGGAGGAACCGTTCCGGGTCGAACCGTCGGCTGCGCATCATGAGCAGGGCGAGGTTCACGATGCGCACGCGGTAGCCGTGTCGCCGCAGATACGCCGCGAGCGTCAGAAATCCGATCGGGTACATCTCGAAGACCGGCGACGACGGGATGACGTCGCTGATCGGTCCGTAGGAGATGGCCCGTTCCCGAAAGTCGAAGACGCTCGGCGGGTGAATCAGGACGACGTCCGGCTGCCGCATGCGAGCACCGCGGCATCAGAACGTCACGCGATAGCTGACTTTGGCGGTCCGTCCGGGCTCCGGCCGGAAGAACGTGGCGTTCGAGAACTCGGCGTACAGCTCGTCCGTCAGGTTCTCGATCCACACCGTGACCTCGTTCGCGAAACTTCCCATCCGGAAGAGCCGCGCTCCGGCTCCGATGCCGTGCACGGTGAAGGAGGGCAGCGTGCGTCCGACCGGCGGCACGGGTGCGTTCGGCTCGAGGTTCGCGTCGGCTTTGCCGTTGCGGCGGACGTGATACTCCGCCCAGAAGCGTCCATTCTGCGGCTCATAGCGCGCATACGCGACGGCCTTGTTCGAGTAGCTGTCGCCGGTGGGCGGGTTCGCGGCGTCGATGCGCACGCCGTCGATCCACGTGTAGTTGCCGCCGAGCACGAGGCCGCGGCTGGAGCGCCAGCCCAGCGCCAGCTCGACGCCGTCGTAACGCAGCCGCGCCGTGTTGCGCTGCTGCACGACGAACTGGGCGTGACTCGCGGCAATCGCGGCACGCGTATCGGGGTCGAGCTGTGCGATCTCTTCCGGAGAGAGGTACGCCTGAATGATCCCGCCGTGGATCTCATTGCGGAAGGCGACCGCCTCCATGAACGCATTCGCGCGCGAGTACTTGAGGCCGAGGTCGAAGTTATCGCTCGTCTCGGACTCGAGCGTCATGTTCAGCAGCTGATAGCCGGAGCCTTCCGGCGTCGGTCCGTTGAAGAGCCGCTCGATGATGTTCGGAGCGCGGAACCCGCGTCCCCACGAGGCGAGCAGATTGATCGAGGGATTGAGCTGGTATTTCGCCGACAGCGCGCCGACGAACGTGCGGTCGGAGAATCCGAGGTCGTCCACGTTCCAGCTCGGCGTTTCTTCCGCGATCGTCTCGACGCTGTTGAAGCGCACGCCGGTGGTGACGCTCAGCCTGCGGCCGATGGAGATCTCATCCTGCGCGAAGACGCCGTAGCTCGTGTTGGTGGCATTGGGCGCATTGGCGATAGAGTCGGTGGTGACGGTGGCGCGATCGCCGTGCGGGGTGCGGATCGTCGTGGTAGTGGTGGAGAAATCGGTATTGAAGCTGTCGTCGCGCGCGGCTTCCAGGCCGTACGTGACGATGTGCCGTCCGTTGCCGAGGACCTTGACCGCGTCGGCGCGGAGTCCCAGCGTATCGAGATCGCTGTAGTTCGACGTTTTGGCGCCGACGCTCGAGTGCGGGAAGCCGGGCGCCACCGGACCGATGTCGATGTCGATGTCGTTCGCCAGCTCGCGCGCGTTGCTCTGGTAGTAGAGCTGCACGTTCGTGGAGTCGGCCCAGAAGCGCTGGACGGCGCCGCTGTACGAGAGCGTGGCGCGATCGAACGACTGCATCGGATAGAGGATGCGCACCTTCGCCTCTTCGGTGGCGCCGTACTGTTCCGCGGGGAGGTAGCCGAAGCCGCTTTCTTCCGCGCGATAGCGGTTCAGCCGCAGCCGCAGCGTGTGAGCCGGCGCGGGAGCGTAAGTGATGGTGCCCCAGGCGGTGGAGTCCGCGATGCCGGTATCGAGCACATGAGCGCTCTCGCCGAGGTCGATGTCGCCGAAGCGGCCCGCGGGAACGCGGTAGTTTTCGGACCGGCGCCGCGTGCCGCCGAGCTGGAAGGTGAACCGGCCGGCCTTCGCGTCGATGCCGGCGCTCACGTTGGCGAGATCTCCCGCCGACGAATGACGCCCTTCGACATAGCCGCCGATGTTCGCGTTGCTCCGAAGTCGCGGCTCGCTGCTGACGGCGTTCATCACGCCGCCGATGGCGTCGCTGCCATAGAGCACGGAGGCCGGTCCGCGCACGACTTCGATCGAGGCGACGTTGTGCAGGTCGACGAGTCCGCCGATCTCGCCGAAGTCGGTCTGGCGCCGCGGATTGTTGAGGCGCAGTCCGTCCTCGAGGAAGAGCACGCGCAGGCCGCGCTGTCCGCGGATGACGGGGCGGATCTGATTGGGCCCGACGCCGTTCACGTCGACGCCCGGCTGTTCGCGCAGCAGATCGGCCGGGTTTTCGGCGATTTTCTGTTCGATCTTTTCTTCGCGGATGACGGTGACCGGCGTGGCGATGTCGAAGACGTTCCGCTCCGAGCCGGTCGCGGTGACGGTGGTTTCGGCGAAGAAGGAGGCCAGCGGCTGTTCCGCCTGCTGTTCCGCCGGCTGTTGAGCGAGAACGATGGCGGGTGCGAGCAGGATCATCATCAGGATCAGGACTACCGTGCGCATGAGACGTTTCTCCTGTCCTGTGAAGGTAGCGGCGCCATCGCGTTTGCGCGGGGAGGGTGCTCACACCGCCGTGTGACACCCGTCACGGGGGAGAAGCCGGCCGGGTGCCTACTTTGAACGCTGATCATCGAGGAGGTGGAGCATGGAACCGGTTGCGCAAGAGCCGGCGCCGATGCCTGGAAGCGTCGATCTCTCCGCACTCCAGCGCCGCCTGAAAAGCGCGCTGCGCTGGCATCCCGGCATCGACATCGCGCGCATTGCGATGTCGGTCGACGGCGTCGGCCGCGTCACGCTCGAGGGGAGCGTGCCGACGTATGCCGACAAGTGCTCCATCGAAGAGGCGGTGAAGCGCGTTCCCGGCGTGGCGGGGGTCCGCAACCGCGTGGAAGTGCGGGTGACGATCGCCGACTACCGGACCGATGCCGCGCTCGAGGGGATCCTCAGCGATTTGTTCGAGTTTCTCTCCCGGATGCCGCCGGAGCGTCCGCGCACCACGGTCGTGAATGGCTGGGTCACGATCGAAGGCAGCGTGGTATGGCCCCACCAGAAGCAGCTCATCGAGAAGGCGGTCCGCGAGATCGCCGGCGTGAAGGGCATCACGAACCGCCTGGTCGTCGAGCGTACCGCGCGGCGGCAGGTGCGGCGGGCGGCGGAGTAACCGGCCGCCCGCTCTGCACGGTTACTTCTTCAACGTCCGGATATACGCCACGACGGCGTCGATGTCCGCCGGGGCGAGCTTGCCTTTGTACGACGGCATCTTGCCCTTGCCGTCGGTGATCCACTTCACGAGCGCCGCGTCGGTCTGCTTCTGGACCTCGGCGGAACGGAGGTCGCGGAGCTTGAGGCTCTTGCCCATCGCCGTCTGGCCCGCTCCATCGGGGCCATGGCACATGGCGCATTTCGACTTGAAGGTCGCCGCGCCGTCGGCGTAAAGGGCGGGCGTCAGGATGAGCAATGCGAGGGTGAGCAGGGCAATATGCCGGCGTGTAATCATCAATTCTCCTTATTTTTTCGCGAACGTTCGCATGTGAGTCACGAGTGCTTTGATCTCTGCGTCAGAGAGCTTGTCTTTGTAAGCCGGCATCTTTCCCCTGCCGACGGCCGTCCAGTCGTAGAGCTCCTTGTCGGTCTGCTTCTGCACGTCCGGTGAGCCGAGGTCGCGGAGACCCATCTTTTTGCCCATCGGGGTCTGTCCCCTGCCGTCGACGCCGTGGCAGGTCGCGCATTTTGTTTTATAGATGGCGGCGCCGTCCGTAGCAAAGGCCGCCGGTGTCAACATCATGATGAGAATCAACAATCCCGAGGTCGCTCTCATGAGGTCCTTCCTTTCTACATTCCACCGCCGGTGTGGCAGTCGGAACAATTGACGATGCGCAGGTCGCCGAGATCGATGGGGTGCTCGAACGCCGCCGTCGCGCCGCCTGGGGTGAGTACGGTGTGGCAGAGATTGCAGTCCTTGCTGATCCGCTTTCCGTCGCGGCTCACGTGCTGGTCGTCGTGGCAGCGGAAGCAGCCGATGGTGGCCATGTGGCCGACGTTGTCGGGATGCGTGCGCCAGTCGACCTTCATTTCAGGGAAACGGATGGTCTGGAAGATCTGCTGCAGCACGGCTCCGGCGGCGGCGATCTCCTTCTGTTTCGCCGCGTAAATCTGCGGATGGTTTTCGCGGTAGAAGCGGGGGAGCTCGGCGCGGATCGCGCTCACGGCGTCGCCGGTCGAGCTGTAATCCTTCGCCAGCACGGCCACGGCCTGCTGTTTGATGAACGGGAGCGTGCGATCGATCCTGCCGGCGCGCAATGCGGTATCGACGGCGCGGTCGGGCGATCGATAGATGTGAGTCGGGCGATTGTGGCAATCGACGCAATCCATCGTCCGCTTCGTCGCCGCGGCGATCTGTGCGTCGTTCATTTTCGATTCCTCGGCGCGGTATTCGGTGACTGCGCCGGTTTTCCGATTGCGCACCCGGACCCAGGGAATGACCTGGTGCTGCTTGTCCGCGGCCACGTACGTGACCTCGTTCCCGATGTTCATGTGCCAGTGAATTCCGGACGCTGGTCCGGCCTCGGGATTTCCGCCGCCGGTCTTGATCAGCAGGCGCACTTCCTTCGGCGTGCTCGTTTCGTCGTAGGCGTAATGGTCGAAGACCTTCAATTGCGCGCCGAAGAATTTCTCCGGCCAGTGGCATTGCTCGCACGTCTGCTGGGCGGGGCGAAGGTTTTCGACGGGCGAGGGGATCGGCTTCGGATATTTCTTCGCGATCACCGAGTAGACCTGATAGGCGCCGGAGAGTTTCGATTTCACGAACCACCCCGCGCCCGGGCCGACGTGACAGCCGGCGCAGCCGACGCGCGCGTGCGGCGATTGCTGATAGGCCGTGTATTCGGGATGCATGACCGAGTGGCACATCGTTCCGCAGAACGCGTCCGACTCGGTGTAGTGATAGACCTGATAGCTTCCGACGACGGACATGGTCACGAACACGATCAGTCCCAGTGCCGTCCAGATGAGGATGAGGCGGGTGCGCCGGTCATTGAGGTCGACGCGCGGGTACTCCGGCACCTCGCCGGGCGCGCGCAGACGCCGGCGCCGCCGTTCGCGCCACATCCCGAACAGGAACACGGCGAAGCCGAAGATCAGGATCGCCGGCGCCACGATCCACGTCAGAATCCCCATATAGGGATTCGACTGAGCCCTGCTCATGTCGAGATAGATGAGAAAGGCGAGGTTGGCCAGGCCAACGGCGGCGATGCCGGCGCCGATCTCACTGAGCAGATTTCGCGAAAGCGACGGAGCTCTCATCCTTCTTCCTTCTCCTGTTCAGTCGGAACCGGAACTGCCGGATGTTCGTGCCTGAACTGCTCCTCCGGCATCTTCCCGTCGTACCAGGTCCAGTTCATCGGATAGACGTCGGGATCGAAGATCACGTGGTAGATGTGCCAGACGATGATAGCCAGTGTCGCAAGGATTGCCTCGTAGAAGTGAATGGTCGTGGCGATGTCGATCCACCAGCGTGGAATCAGGCGCGCGACGTCGACCGAGTACCAGATCATCAGGCCGGTGATGGCCATGACGATCGTTCCCCACAGGCCGGCCCAGTACTCCGCTTTCTCGGCATAGGTGAAGCGGCCGGAATTCGGCTTGCGGTTGCGCAGGACGGCGACGAGGTCGCGCGCGTCGGAGAAACGGAACCAGAAGTCGCGCAGTCCCTGCCGTCCCTCGCGCGTCAGCGTCATATAGCCGAGGTGATAGACGCCCAGGATGATCATCACCACGGCGGCGATGCGGTGAACGAGCCGGCGCACCGCCTCCGGACCGCAGATCCTCGCCAGGAGCGAATCGGGCCAGGCCAGTGCGAAGCCGCTGATCACGAGCAGGATGAAACTGGTGAGCAGGATGAAGTGCTGGATGCGCTGATTGAGATTCATCCGGACGACGGTCCGGCCGCGCGCCTGGCGTGCGGCGCGTGCCTTGCGCCACCAGATCAGCAGGTTGTGCAGAGCCATGAAGCCGATCGTCAGCACGATCAGGACGATGTAAATGCGGCGGATCCAGGTGTTGAGGAGCGAGCCGGTATCGTCCGTTTCACCCGCGCTCAGATGGACTTTTCCCCGCGCGAAATTCGCCTGCGCGCCCGTATGACATTTGCCGCAGGTCTTCGTCAGGTTCGCGGGATGAATGGCCGAGCGCGGGTCGGACGAGGGGAGAATGTCGTGCGCGCCGTGGCAGCTCGCGCAGTCGGCGGCGGTGGTCGATCCGAGCTGGCGCGCCAGGCCGTGATAGCTCGATTCATACGAGCTGACGCGCGTGGCGGCAACGCCGAGCTCCTGATTGAGGCGCACGCCTTGGTGGCATCGGATGCAGCTCGCTCGCGGTCCGCGCGTCGGATCGCCGGCAGTGGCGATCGTGTGGATGCCGTGACAATCGGTGCAGACGGGCGTCGAGCCGTTGCCGCGCGCGAGCGCCTTGCCGTGCACGCTGTCGTGATACTGGCCGGCGATCGCGGCGTGACATTGTCCGCACGTCCGCCCGACGTTGAATTTGAAGATTCCGGACAATGGGTCGTTGGCGGGACGGACATTGTGCGAGTCGTGGCAGTCGGTGCAGACCGCGGCGCGCGTGGAGCCGTTCGCGACGGCTTTTCCGTGCACGCTTTCCTGATACGAGAGGGCCGGCTGCGCGCTCAGTCCCGCCTTCTGCATCACGAACTTCTGGCCGTGACAGCTCGAGCAGATCTGCGGAATCTTCCCGCGCTGCATGGGCTGGATTTCATGCGCCGGGCCATGGCAGTCCTTGCATTGAGGACCTTTTCCTCTGCCCGCCGCCGCGGCCTTCGCGTGCAGGCTGTGATTCCACGCTTCCACCGCGTCGGCGTGGCACGACGCACAGTCGACTTTCTTTGGCGCGGGATCGTGGGGAACGTCTTTGATGTCGGCATGGCACCCGGTGCAATCGAGCGGGGCGTGGACGGAGGCGCTGAACTTTTCCGCGTGCACGGTGTCGTGGCAGGCGAGACATTCGTCGCGGGAAGGCTGTGCAGCCACGGAGAGCGCGGCGATGGCGAGGGCGGTGGCAATCAGAAACGTGCGCATTGCAATGCCTCGCAGCCACAGTAGGGTGATGGTGCACGCCGCACGAGGAGGGCAGTCACCCCTGACGTGTGATCGTCCTCACCGCTTCTCGTAGCGCGTATGCCGCGTATCCGCCGAGGACGAGTGCCGACACGATGTACGCGGCCCAGACGTAGCCCCAGCCGCCGTGCACGATTCCGTTCATGACGTTGCCTCCATGGCCGCGAGCTCGGGAACCGGCGGGAGCTCGTCTTCCGCGCGCATTGCGGCGATGCGGGCCCGCAGGATCATCACGCCGCCGATGAACAGCATCAGCGCCGCGAAATTCAGGAGCAGCGGGATACGGAACTCGCGCGAGACCGCCGCCGCGCTCGACTGCTGCTGGTGCAGGGAGTTCCACCACCGGACGGAGTAATAGACGATCGGTACGTCGATGAACCCGACGATGGTGGCGACCGCCGACCACGTGGCGCGCCGGTTCGGCTCCTCGACGAAGCGCCGCAATGCCGCGATGCCGAGGAAGACCATGAGCAGAATGGCCACCGTGGTCAGGCGTGGATCCCAGTCCCACCACACGCCCCACGTCGGTTTGGCCCAGATGGCTCCCTGGACCGACAACAGGAAACAGAGCACGACGGACATTTCGATCGCGGCTTCGAGGCGGTGATCCCACTGCAGCCGGCCGGACAGCAGCCACGCCGCCGCGCAGACGAAGGCCCAGGTGACGACGAGCATCGCGCTCCAGGCCGTCGGCACGTGGACGTACATGATGCGCTGCACTTCGCCCATGAACCGCTCCGGCGGCGCGATGGCCAGGCCGTAGTACGACCCGATGGCGAAGAGGGCGACCGCGACGGCGATCAATGCGAGAGGGAGGATGCGTGTGAATCGAGCGCTGGGTTCCATCATTCGGCCGTATCCTTCCGAGCCGAAAGGGACGATACTGGCTCGCTGACCGTTTTCGGGCGACCTTTCTCACGCGCGTATGTGACAGTGATCACACCTGACCAGTAGCGGCGCGCATGTCTCGTCTCGCCCCTGGGCCTTAGCGTGGACTCCGACAGACAGGAGTCTCCACCTCGGAGGACGAATATGAGAATCCAGGGACGCGTGCTACGTACACTTCTGGTGCTTGCCATGACGAGCGCGCTCACGGTTTCGGCAGCAGCATCCACATCCAGCCGGCGGCGTGTCGCTGGCCCACCATCAGCACCGGCCAGGCCGGCCTTCAGAGCGGATCAGATCGAGGCTTACCTCACGGATGACGTGATCGCCTACATCCGGCCGGGGCTGAAGATCAGGGTGAACTCGATCACCATCCCGGCCGATCGCAGGCCGGTGGTGGACGTCAGTTTCACGGACGACTTCGATCAGCCGATCGACCGTCTCGGCAAGACCACCCCGGGAGTGATCGGGGCCAGCTTCATTCTGGCGTGGTGGAATCCTCTGGAGCGGCATTACACGTCGTACATCACGCGCACAGCCACCGGCGCGGCAAACAGTCCGAACCCGGGCGCGAAAGCGATTCAGGCCGCCGCGGATTCCGGAGGCGTGTGGACCGACCTCGAGACCGGCCATGGGAAGTACCGGTTCGGCAACGCGTTGCCCGAAAACTTCGACCAGACGAGAACGCACACGCTCGGGATCTACTCGAACCGCAATCTCAACGACATCCCGACGGTCGGAGCAGGGAAGACCTACTACGCGAACGTCGAATTCGACTTCCGTCCGGACGCCAAAACGGTCACCGAGACGTGGGGCAAGATCAACGACACGACCAGCTGCCTCGCGTGCCATGACTCGAGAAACTTCGGCCTGCACGGCGGCTCGCGGCGCGACGTCAAGCTCTGCGTCCTGTGCCATCAGCCGCAAACGGTCGATCCCGACACCGGCAACACGGTGGACATGAAGGTCATGATCCACAAGATCCACGCGCCGGGCGAGCTGTCGAAGCCGTACGTCATCTGGGGCAATGCCAACTCGGTTCACGACTACTCGGGCGTGACGTTCCCCCAGGATCCCCGCAACTGCGACAACTGCCACGAAGGCATCGACGCGACGAAGAAGCCGGCGCAGTTCGCGAACTATTTCACCAGGCCGAACCGCCAGGCGTGCGGCGCGTGCCACGATGACGTGAACTGGATCACGGGCGCGAATCACCCCGGGGGAGCGCAGCTCGACGACAACGAATGCGCGTCGTGCCACCAGCCGGAGAGCGAGCTCGAGTTCGACGCATCGATCAAGGGTGCGCACACGATTCCGGCGAAATCGAAACAGTTGAAGGGCATCATCGTCTCGATCGCCGGCGTGACGAACCTTGCGCCCGGCAAGAAGCCGACCGCCGTGTTTTTGCTCAGGAACAACGACGGTACGTTCATCGACGGCACCAAACTCGCCACCTTCTCGCCGATTCTCGCCGGCTCCACGGCCAGCTACAACTGGTACCGGCGTGAGGATGCGCGCGCGACCGGCGTCTTCAACGCCACCGCGGGCACGACCACCTACACGTTTACCAATGCCGTTCCCGACAACGCGACCGGCACGTGGACCGTCAGCGCCGACATCCGCCGCAACGCCACGCTGAAACGCGGCGACGGCAAGGCAGACATCGCGATACAGGAATCGACGCTGAACCCGATCAAGTACGTGGCCATCAGCGGTCCGCTCACCCCGCGCCGCACCGTGGTCACGATCGGGCAGTGCAATCAGTGCCACGACAGCCTCTCGCTGCACGGCGGCCAGCGCAACCTGACCGACGAATGCGTGATCTGCCACAATCCGAAGGAGAGCGACGTCGCTCGCCGCCCCGCCAACGCGGGAGCGCCGGAGTCGATCTCGTTCCAGCGGATGGTGCACCGCATCCACAGCGGAGAGGAGCTGACGCAGGACTACTCCATCTTCGGATTCGGCGGCACGGCCATCGGCTTCAATGAAGTCAAGTTTCCCGGCGATCGCACCAACTGTGCGAAGTGCCACACCGGCAATTCCCACCTGCTGCCGCTCCCGACCGGAATCGAGACTGTCACCACGCTGCGCGACTTCTTCACGCCGCAGGCTCCGGCCACCGCGGCCTGCCTCGGCTGCCACGATGGTCAGGATGCGGCCGCGCATGCGTATCTGAATACCGTGTTCTTCCCCGGCGCCTCGAACCCGTCCGAAGCCTGCGCCACGTGCCATGGCACCGGCAAGGATTGGGCGGTCGAAAAGGTTCACGCCAGGTAACGCGGAGCGCGCGAGGGGAGGCCTGCGGCCTTCCCTCGCCGTCCACGAACGCGGAAAGGATGGCCTGGCGATGAAACGGTATGCACTCGGGGGTCTGCTCCTTCTGCTTCTTTCCGGCTTATCCCCGCGGACGGTTGCACAGGAACCGCCGGCTCCCACGACCCCGGCCGAGGAAACGGTCACGCCTTCATGCTCCGATTGTCACGATCAGGCGAAAGCCTTCGTCACCAACCCGCATGCACGCGGAGGTGTGACCGGCGGTGTCGTGTCCAACGACGTCTGCGCCACCTGCCACGGCGACGGCACCGAGCACATGGAAGCGGGCGGCGACAAGACGAAGATCACCGTGCCACGGGGACGCATCGGCTCGGATGAGACCTGCCTGCTGTGCCACGAGACCAGCACCGACAGGATCTCGCGCCGCGGCATGCACGCGAATTCCGAGCAGGTGAATTGCCTGACATGTCACTCGGTCCACTCCGCGGATCCGCGGTCGCCGCATCTCGTCGCCAAACCGCAACTGGCACTGTGCGGCTCGTGCCACACACAGGCGGCGTCGATGCGCAACAAGCCGTACGCGCACCGTCTCGATCGCGGTGGCATGACCTGTTCGTCCTGCCACGAACCGCACGGACGCGGTTCGAAAGGCGAACGCTCGCCGGCGATGGCCGGTCATCTGCGCACGACCAGGTCCGGCGAAGCGCCGTGCCTTTCCTGTCACACGGAAAAACGCGGACCATTCGTCTTTGCGCACGGCGGTGCCGAGCTCGGCGAATGCACGACTTGTCATGAAACGCACGGCTCGTCGAACCCGAGGATGCTGCGGCGGGCCACGGTCAAACAGGTCTGCCTGGAATGCCATTCACCGATTGCCACCGCCACACTCGGGTCGCAGCCCCCGTCGTTCCACAACCTCTCGCTGCCGCGCTACCAGAACTGCACCAGCTGTCACATCGCGGTGCATGGCTCGAACCGCGATCCGCAGCTGCTGAAGTGACAGAGGGAGATCACATGACGCGCAATCGATGGTTCCTGCTGGCACTCTGTCTGGCGGCGATGAACGTCTCCGCGCAGACGATGCCGATCGACGTGGAGGTCGGCTATCGCTGGACCGACATCAGCGGCAACGAGGCGATGTACCGCACACAAATCAATGAAGACGAGGGTCTGCTGATTCGCGCGCTGACCATCGCCTCGCAGGACTTTCGTCTCGACCTCTCCGATGTCGGCGTCGGTCCGGCCAGCTCCCTCCGCCTGGAGACGCGGCGCGACGGC
>Ga0134123_10001217_pt1 | contig 16898 bp, 24 predicted proteins | sample KB303_FD_96460 | JGI IMG/M metagenome (GOLD analysis project Ga0134123, IMG submission 96460) | Terrestrial soil microbial communities without Nitrogen fertilizer from Kellogg Biological Station, Michigan, USA - KB3-0-3 | ecosystem: Environmental > Terrestrial > Soil > Unclassified ...
CCGACCCGTGTGACCTCAGCGAGTGGGTAGACGTGGCGATCCTTGCGGTTGACGGCGCTTGGCGCGCTGGCTGGGAACCGCAACAGATCATTGACGCGGTTCATGCCAAGCAGGGCAAGAACGAGAAGCGTAAGTGGCCCGACTGGCGCATGTCCTCGGAGAATGAGGCCATCGAGCACGACCGTGCTGTCGATGCTCTTCCCCAACCGGGGGCCGGCGCCGACCTGCACATGACCGTGCGGCAGGCCGAGGAGGGCAGCGATGGGTGAGCCGATTTTCGACGTGACTCACTTGGTGACGCCCGCGACGAGAGAGCGGCTGCTCGACGAGATCCGTGCCGAGGCTGAGGCTCGCGGGTTCAGGCGGGCCGTGGAGGCGCTGCGGGACGAGGCAAACAGGCGCAGCGAGCAGGACGGAACGCCCACGGGCTGGGCTGTCTACATTGCTGCCGCTGACTACCTGGAGTCCCTGATCACCGAGGAGAGCGACCGTGGCTGACGACCTGATCGCCCGGTTGAAGGCTGGGCTCGACGAGGACGAGCGGGTGGCGCTGGCGGTCGTCGCCGATCAGCCGAGCCACACCGGACATTGGCGGCGAGAGGGCCAGGAGATCTGGGACGAAGGCGACTGCCAGATCGTCGCCGACTACGGCGCCCACGAGCCGGGCTTGAACCACATCGCCCGCCACGACCCGGCCCGGGTGCTGTGGTGGGTGAAGGCGGCGAGGGAGATCCTGGAGTGGTACGACGAGGTCACCGAAGGCTTGGACCTGACCGGCTACGGCGAGTTCGGTTCCCTGAAGGATCTGCCCGCCGACAGGTCGCTGGCGGTCACGCTGGCGGTTGAGGCTGTCCGCGCGCTCGCCTCGGTGTACGGGGACGAGGCCGGCTGATGGCTCCCCCGGCTGAGTTGAAAACCGGCGGCTGGTACACCATCGACGGCCGCCGGTACTTGTCCGTCACTGCCGCGTTGGACTACATCAACGCCCCGGCCCTGATGATCTGGGCCGCGAACCTCGCCGCCGCGTACGCCGTCGACGAGCTGCCCACCATGGTCGCCGCGATGCGGATCCGCCCGTGCGGGGCCACGAAACGCGACCAGCGGTGCGGCCGGTGCCTGCCCTGTTTGCAGATCAAGGCCGCCCGACAGCACTGGCACAAGTCGGAAGATGCGAAACGGCGCGGCTCCGCCGTCCATGATGTGATCGAGTTTTGGGCGCAGCGCGGCGAGTGGCCCACCTACGACCGAGCGTACGAGCCGTACATCGTGTCGCTGCGCAAGCTGTTGGACGACTACGGACTCACCCACGAGTCGTGGACCATGACCGAGGCGACCGTCTACCACGAAGAGGACGAGTGGGCCGGCACGCTGGACGGGATCGTGGTGGTCGAGCCGACCACGCGGGCGGCGGCGGAGCTGTGCGCCCGGATGGGCCGCGTCGACCAGCCGGTCGATTTGTTGATCGACGTGAAGTCGCGTGAGGGTACGGGCGCGAAGTTTTACGACACGCAGCCGTTGCAGTTGGCCGGCTACCGACATGCGCAGTGGATTTGGTTGCCGGGTGGGCGGAAGGTGGAGATGCCGCCGGTGCATGGTGGTGCGGTGATTCAGCTGCGCCCGGACGGGTCGGCGTTCCGGCCTGTCCGATGTGGACCGGCGGAGTATGAGGCGTTTTGCAGCGTGCTGCATTTGGCGCGGTGGATGTTGTCGGAGACCGGTGGTGAGAAGGCGACGCAGGTTCAGGCGTTTCCGGTGCCGGATGAGTGGATGTGGAGGTTGCCGGGAGATGCGACGGTTCCTGTGGATCGTGAAGCTGGACAACGTGGGGTCGTTACACCACTTAGGAAGCCGGCTACGAAGCGGGCGGTGGGTGCCGCATCCAAGGCAGCTCCGCGCGGGGGTGGGCGGGGTGGCCGCAGTGGAGCGGCGGCGGCTGCCAGCGAAGGACCAGCCGAGTCGGTGACGGTGGCGTCGTTGCGGGAGGGGATGCCGCCGTTGCCGAAGCCTCACCCAAAGTCGCCGTACGGCGACGACATTCCGTTCTAACACAAAGGAGGGCACGAAGTGAGAATGTCGAGGATCTGGCGGACCAGCTTCGCGGTCGTGATCGTCACGCTGATCGGGATCGGCGGCATGGGGCTGGTCAGCTCCCCACCGGCTGAGGCAGCTAACGGCAACATCGTGGGCGCCTGGTACGTGGACACTGTGGGTGCCCCGTTCGAGCCGCACGGAATGGTGTTCCACAACGACGGCACGCTGGTGCTGACCAACCCGGACGCGGCCGAGGCGACCAATTCCAGCTCGGCCGGCATGGGTGTGTGGGCATTCGGTGCGAAGGCCACCGCCCGGGGCCGGTTCTTCGAGGTGAATGCGGACAAGTCGGCGAATGAGTTCACGACGATCCTGGTGGTGACGTTCGAGTTCACGGTGACGGGGGACACGTTCAGCGGCCCGGCGTCGGCGTCGTACTTCGACGGGGACCGGCATCTGGTCGCTGGCCCGTTCCCGGCGACGTTGAAGGGTCAGCGGTTCACGGTCGACGGGCCAATCCCGGACCCGATCGCGCCGTGACTGGATGGTGCTGGCATCGGTGGGGCCAGTGGCAGGACGTGAAGCTGTTGAAGAGACAGCCGTCCCTCGCGGGCCTCATGGAGGTGTTGTTGGACGCCCAGGAGCGGCGGTGCCGTAAGTGTGGGAAGTGCCGGCGACGGCGGGTGGAAGGCGGTTGACATGTCGATCAAAGGGTTGCAGGCGAAGCTGACCCCGCTCGGGCGGATCCGGCTGGGCGTGTTCGAGGCCGCCGGGAAGGGCCGGCCGGCGAAGCTCGACACGTTCCGGTTCACCTCACCGTCCGAAAAGGACATCCGGGTTATCGCCGACCTCTATGGCGGGGAGGCCCGGCCGTGGACGCACCGGACGTTGAACCAGCCGCAGTTCGAGGTGGTGACGGAGGCGAAGCTGGTGCCGGTGTTCGTGCCGGCGCAGCGGATCGACCCGTTCATGGAGCTGTGGGGGAAAGGGTTCTGCGCGCGCCGCTGCGACGGTGAGCAGGAACTGCTGTCCGGCGAGCCCTGCCTGTGCGACGCGGCCGGTGAGCGGCAGTGCAAGCCGACGACCCGGTTCTCTGTGCTGCTGGCCGATCTGCAAGGTTTGGGCGGCTGGGGTGTGGAGTCGCACGGGTGGAACGCGGCCGGTGAGTTGGCGATGGTCGCGTCGGCGTTGGAGACCGCGCCGGCCCCGGTGCCGGCCGACCTGGTCATCGACTGGCGGCAGGAGAAGAAGCTCGTCAAGGGAGAGCTGAAGACTTTCCAGTACGCGGTGCCGGTGCTGCGGTTCCGGTGGTTCACGCCGCAGCAGGCGTTCGCTGGCCAGTTGGAGGCTGGCGGGTGGGCTGCGGTCGGGTCGGCGGAGCGGACCGCGATCGAGTCGGGGCCGCAGAGTGTGGAGCAGCGGGCGCTGCTGGCCCGCATCGGTGCGGCTGAGACGCGGGCCGAGATTGTGGCGTTGCGGGAGGAGGCCGACCAGCTGGGGCTCGGGGAGGCGTGGACGGCGCAGGCCCGGATGATCCATGCGGCGGAGCAGTCGGCGGCCGCTGCGCCCCGCCCGAGCAGTGCTGCCGAGTCGGTGGTTGAGGCGGAGGTGGTGGACGGGGAGGCGGCGCAGGTTGACGCGGATGCGTTGTGGCACCAGATCGTGGCGGCGGCCGGTAAGCAGGGGTGGAACACGGCGCAGCTGACGGCGGCGGCCGGCGCGTGGTTGACGGAGCGGTTCGGGGTGGATCATTGGACGGCCCGGCCGGAGCATTTCGCCGCGTTCGCGAAGGCGATGGCCGACGGTGAGGTGAAGCCGTGACCGTACCGACTGAGGAGCGCGGTGAGCGGCTCAACGGGCCGGTCCACACCTGGTTCGGTTTGACCTACGCGAACTATCAGGTGCTGCACCGCACTCTGATGCAGTCGATGCCGGTCGGCTGGCAGGAACGGATGGTCGCCTGCCTCGAAGAGCTGCGGGAGGCTTACTCCCAGCTGGAGTGGCCCGACGGGTACATCGTCGTGCCCGGCCGGGAGGAGAGGTACGGGGATCTGTCCCCGGCGCAGCGGCACCTCGTGGAGCACCTCGAAACCGATGGTCGGGATCGCAAACGGTGGGATCTGGTCCTGGTGCCGACCTCGGATCCGGTGCCGCACTACAACCGGGGCCGGACCTTCATCGAACCCAGACGGGACGACGACCCGTGACCGATCACTTCCACATCCATGTGACCGACGACGACGACGATCACTTCCACATCCATGTGGAGGCACAGCCGCGCCCGCGCGTGTTCGGTTGGCGGTCGCCGTGGAACGGCGACGAGCGCACTCCGATACCCCGCACCTACCGAGTGTGGTGGCGGCTGTACGTATTCGTGCGCCGGCTGCGGCACCTCGCCGGGCTGCACGACTGGCGGGTCAGCTACCCGCACGACGGCTACACGGTGGTCCGGCACGTCCGGTGCACCTGGTGCGGGCTGGTGTTCGGCGACCCGCGCGAGCCGTATCCGTTCTGGGTGCGGCACCCGTTCCTGTGGCACGCCATGTTCGACGGCAGCCGCCTCTGTGCCTGCCAACGGTCGAAGGAGCTGCGGGCACAGGCCTTCTACTGGCGCGGGTCGCGGTGAACCGGCGGCAGACGCCGGGCGTGCGGGCCACCCCTGACGCGCTCGCCGACATCGACGCGGCCGTCGAGGAGCGGTGCGCGTGCGGCTGCGGCGAGCCACTTCCGGCCGACGGCCCGTCGGCGTGGTTCGTGGACGCGACCCACCAGCAGCGGTTCCATGCGGCCCGGGCCACGAACCCGGCGGAGGTGTGGTCGCGGCCGGACGCGGCGCCGGTGTACGGCGACGACCAGCAGCGGGTGCCGTTGGAGGAGCCACGAGCGTCCCCTGCTGAGTTTTTGGACGAGTTGATGCAGACTGTCCGGCTGGTCGATGCGTTGGCGGCCAGGGCCTTCCGGCGGGGTCCACCGGTGCGGGCCTTGCCGCTGCCCGGCCCGTCGGCGGAGTACAGCCCGGACCGGGTAGCGATGCTGCGGCGCGCACCCGGCTGGCAGCAGGGCGGCATGGGATGGGGCCGGTACTGCCCCGCGTGCCGGCACTTCTCCACACCACGCGAAGAGGGGTCCGTTGTCACACTGCGCCCCGAGCGCATCTACATCGTCGACGACGTCGTCCAGCAGCGGGGCCTGGATCCGCACAACCCGTCGCCGATGTCCTGGTCGCACGTCCAGTTCTGCCGCGACTGCGGCGAGAGGCTGCCCGGCCCGCCCCTGGTCGCCCGCTGGCGCGAGGACACCGACCTAGCAGCAGTCAGGTACCCGATCCACCTGCAACTCGTCGCCCCGCTGCCCGTCTCGCAGCCCGTCCTATACATGCGCACCATGGTCGCGGCGGAGATCGCGCAGGAGCCGGACTTCCTCCACGAGCTGTGGCGGAACTTGGAACGCGACATCCTCGACCGGCTCACCTTCCGGGAGCCGTGCGTCGTCCGCGACTGCCCTGAGACCGGCCGGCGGTACTTCGAATCCACCGTCACCGTGCACCTGAACCGCCAGGACGGCAACGTCACCCACTGGACGCCCATCGGCGCCGGCCGGTGGTGGCTGTGCCCCGAGCACGAGTACGAGCTGCGCCGGCAGCTGCCCTACCCGATGGAGATATCCCCGTATGCCTGATGAGTGGTGGACGCAGCCGTTCTGCGGATTCGACGTCGAGTCGACCGGCGTCAACGTCGAGGAGGACCGGATCGTGTCGGCGTGCTTCGTCACGATCACCCCGACGCCGGAACCGCCGTGGAAGGTCGACGCCCGCAACTGGCTGATCGACCCGGGCGTGCCGATCCCCGACGGTGCGGCCCGCATCCACGGGATCACCACTGAACGGGCCCGGGCGGAAGGCCGCCCACCGGCGGAGGCGCTGTACCAGATCCGGATGGCCCTGGCCGCCGCCATGGAGGCCGGGATGCCCATCGTCGGGACGAACCTGTGCTACGACATGACCATCTTCGACCGGGAGCTGTGCCGGCACGGGCACAGCGAGGTGTCGCTGCTCGACTGTGAGCTAGGCCCGTGCGTGGACGTGTACGTCCTCGACAAGGAGGTCGACCGGTTCCGGAAGGGCAAACGGACCTTGGACGCCCTGTGCCGGCACTACCACGTCCGGTTGGACGGCGCCCACGACGCCGCGTTCGACGCGGTCGCCGCGTGCCGGCTCGCGTGGCGGATCGTGACCGGCTCGAACGTGCTGATGGGCATGTCGGCGTGGGAGCTGCACGAGGCGCAGGTCGGTTGGCGCCGCGATCAGCAGATCGGGCTGCGGGAGCACTTCCTGAAGACCGACCGTAAAAGGGACGCGGCCGGCATTGTGGAGGCGTGGCCCATACACCCCCGGCCGGCCGGTTGACAGCGCAGCTGCCAGCGTGTTGTGCTGGACGCTACTGGCCCCGGGAAAGGCGACACGATGAGCGTCAACTCCGACATGCGCGAAGTGATCGACAGCTACATGCTCGGCGACGAGCCGTACAACGCGGCGACCCTCGCGTCGAAGATCTGCACCGACCTGCGCCGTGACCAGCCGGAGCTGCTCAACGCGTGGCTGGACCAGCAGGCCGAGACGCTGCTGCGCACCACCATCGCGAAGATCGACGCGTCGGAGCGGGGCCACAACCGGGCCGTGGCGGGCCGGCGCGCGTTCGCGGCAGCGTTCTCCGACCACGAGGGCGGCGACGACGAGGCGATGACCCGCTGGCTGGATGCCCGGTTCACGGTGGGGGAGGAGCACTCCCGCAAGCCGCTGCGCAGCATGACCCGGGTGGAGTGCAACCTCGCCGCCGACACCTACACCGATCGGGCGCGCCGCAACGAGCTACAGGCCGCGTTCCTGCGGGCGGTCGGCAAGCGGGTACGCGGCACCCAGACCGTCGGGGATGTGTTCACCGAACAGTCGCTGTCGAACCTGTGGCAGCGGCTGTCGGGTGAGGACCCGGCGCCGGGTAAGACCGCCGCCGCCGCATAGCCGGCAGCGTCGTTGACAGCACAGATGGCATCCTGGTTGAATGTGGCGATCCCGTTGTCGCAGAGAACGAAGGGAAGCACATGACCAGCACACGCGCGCCTCGGACCACCGAGAGCGGCCGACCAGCCAGCCGGGTGAAGTCGGCGTTCGGCGAAGACATGCACCGCCTGGCCTACCCGATGGAGTACCAGGTCACGATCTGCGTGACCCGGATCGCCGGAGGTATCCCGTCCGACCCGAACGTCACCGAGTCGTGGATCCGCACGAAGCTCGGCGACCGGGCGGAGGAGCTGATCCAGGAGGCTGTCGCGGAGGCGATCGTCGAGCGAGGCCTGGACAAGCCCGACCCCGAGACCGGTGAGGTGAAGCCGGTCGACCGTGACGCCGTCATCAAGGAGGTCGCGCTCCGCAAGCACCTGAACGGGTTCAAGCGGGTCGCCGGGTTCGGCTCGCAGCTGATGATCGAGGGCCGGCAGCTGAAGGCCGCGATCAAGGAGGCCGCGAACGCGGCCGTCGGCGCGGCGAAGCTGAACGGGCGCGGCTGGGGTGAGACCCGCAAGGGTCTGCAATCGTTCCTCGCCGAGCACGTGTTCGTGGTGGAGATGGATCTGCCGCTGTTCAAGGCCACCGTGGTCGACGACGGCTACGACTTCGACCAGCTGGTCCCCGTCATGGAGCCTGACGCGATCAACCAGCGGTTCGTGCACACGTGGCGCGGGTCGGGGATCTCCCTGGAGGAGTACGTCGACGACGCGGTCGTGATCGCCCGCGTGAAGACCGACTTCCCGTTCACCGATAAGGATTGGGCGATGATCTGGCTCACCGGTGAGCAGCAGGGTGTCGGCGCGTCCCGGTCGCAGGGCTACGGCCAGTACACGGTGGTGCGGTGGGAGCTGGTGCGTGATTCTCGGCCGAAGGCGAAGCGTGAGGCGGCGCCGGCCTGACCGGTGGTGGAGAGATGTCCCGGGGCCGGCTGGTGGGGGCCGCCGGCCCCGGCGACAGAACGAGAGGGGAGCAACGCGTGTCGAGGATCGTGGTCGGTGTCGACCTGAGTCTGACCGCGACCGGCATCGCCCGGATCACCGACAACAACGACCCGGAGCTGGCCGTGTACGGCCGCGAAGGCATCTCCACCCTGCCGCTCTTAGAGCGCCTCGACGCTGTGAGCCGGTTGGCGGGCACCTTGCAGACCCTCATCTTCCCCGAGGAGGCCCTTGTAGCCCCAGCGCTCGTGGTCATCGAACGGATGGAGGTGTCGCGCGCCTACGGCGGGCTGGTCGAGCGGGCATGGCTGTGGCATCAGGTGGTCACGTGGCTGTGGTTTGGGCAGGGCATTCCGGTGGCCGAGGTGACGCCCGCGTCGCGGATGCGTTACGCGACCGGGAAGGGCGCCGCGTCGAAGTCTGCGGTGGTGGACGCGGTCGCCCGTCGGCTGCCGATGTTCGAGACGAAGGGCGACGACAACCTGGCCGACGCCGCTGTCCTGTGCGCGATGGGCCGCGACCACCTCGGCGAGCCGCTCGCCGCGATGCCGGCCACGCACCGGGCCGCGCTCGACGCCGTGAAGTGGCCCAACTGATGGCCGGCCGGTACGCGTCCACCACCGAGGTCACGTCGGCGAAGAGCCGCAGCGACATTGAGGCCGAGCTGGAGCGGTACGGGGCGACCGCGTTCGCCTACGGGTGGGACGGGACGTCAGCGACGCTCGTGTTCGAGGCTGAGCACCGCCGGTTCCTGCTCCGCATCCCGCTGCCCGACCCCAAGAGCGACGAGTACACCAGAAGCCGACACGCCAACAGTTGGCAGCGGTACGAGCTGACACCTGAAGCGGCCCGGCAGCGGTACGAGCAGGCCGTCAGGCAACGCTGGCGGGCTGTCCTGCTCATCATCAAGGCCAAGCTGGAGGCCGTCGCGTCGGGCATCACAACCCTGGAGGACGAGTTCTACGCCAACATCCTCATGCCCGACGGCCGGACCGTCAGCGACCACACCCGCGCCGCGATCGGCCAGGCCTACGAGACTAACGAACTGCCGGCGCTGATGCCCGGGAGCAGCTCGTGACCGACGCTCTGTTCGAGCTGCCAGCCGGCGCTCAGGTCACACCCGAGCCGGCCGAGCGGCTCTCACCCGATCGGCGCCGCACCCAGCGGTACCTGCGGCTCATCCAAGTCGGCCGGCATCCGTTCGGCGGGCCCCTTCATCCGCAGGCCGCGTCCGCCGACGACCGGCGCGCGCCCGGCCGGCGCTGCGGGAACTGCTGGTACCGGGAGCTGCTCGACTACCACGCCCGGCGCTGGCCGAAGTGTCTGCTCGGCGTCGAGAACCCCACCGACACCAACCCGTACGGCTACGCCGGCCGGGTCGCCCACTCCGCCGCATCCGACTGCCGGTCGTGGTGGCCAGCCTGCCGAGATCACACCTACGGCGACCCTAGGCTGTCCCGCGACGCAGCCCGCTACGTCCCCGAGGACACCGTCACATGAAAGCCGCCACCATCGCTGTCGCCGACCTGCTCAACGACCCGGCCGCCGTAACCCTGCCGGCGTTCGTGCGCCGCAACGACCTCGCCTGCGGGCCGGACAACCGGGAGCTGTTCCTCGCCGACGGCGCCGACGACGGCCGCACCACCGAGGCGAAACAGGCGCTCGCGATCTGCTGGCGGTGCCCCGCCCGCGAGACGTGCCTGCGGTACGCGCTGCGCCACCACGAGCGGGGCATCTGGGGCGGCACCACGGAGAAGGACCGCGACCGGATACGCGAAGGCGCCCCGGGCGACGTCACCTATCTGGTGGCCCGCTGCCCGCAATGCATGGCCCGGTTCGCCCGCCGGTTCGGGAACAGCCAAATCTACTGCGGGTCGCACTGCCGGGTCGCCGCGTCGTACCAGCGCACCAAGGGCGCGATCCTGTGACCCGCCGACGCGTCTACGGCTGGCTCGCCGACCACGGTGGCTGCGGCTACTACCGGGTGAAGCTGCCCCTGTCGACGCTTCCGAAAGACCAGTGGGACGTGTCCTACTCCACCGTCCTACCCATCCACTGGCACGAGGACGCCGCTGTCGTCGTCGGGCAGCGCATCGCCAAAGACGAGGCGACCCGCACCTGGGCCAACGTGTGCAAGAACCCGAACGTCATGGCCGTGTACGAGGTCGACGACGACTTTTTCAACATCGACCCGACCAGCATCGGCTGGGACTACTACCGGCAGGACAACGTCCGCGACAACGTCCGCCGCAACGCCGCCATGGCCGACATCGTCACCGTGTCCACTCCGTACCTCGCCGACCTGATGCGCGAGCACAACCCGAACGTGGCGCTGATCCCCAACTACATCCCCGGGGTCGCGCTCGGCATGGACGCCCCCCGCGACCCGGCCGAGGTGGTGGTGGGATGGACCAGCTCGGCGACCCACGACATGGACTATCCGGTGGTCGAGCAGGCGCTGAAGCGAACCCTCGCCCGCCACCCGCAGGTACTAGTGCACTTCCTGGGCGCCTCCTACCCGGGGCTGCCGCCCGAGCGGGTCCGGTGGACGAAGTGGATCCGCAGCCACGTCGACTACCTGAAGTGGGTGCAGCGGCTGTTCGACGTGGGCATCGCCCCGTTGAAGCCGCACATCTTCAACCGGTCGAAGTCGCACCTGAAGGCGTTGGAGTACGCGGCGCTGGGGATCCCGGCGGTCGTGTCGGACAGCCCGGCCTACCACGATTTCGTGCGACACGGGCAGACCGGCTATCTGGTCGGCCGCGACCACGAGTGGTCGAAGTGGCTGGGGCTGCTGGTAAACGATCCGGCAGCCCGGGCGGCGATCGGTGGGGCGGCCCGCGTGTACGCGGCGGAATGGACCATCGAAGGTAACATCGGCCGTTGGGCAACGGCGCTGACACCGTAGGAGGAGAACGCGATGGGCACTGTGACCAGGTTCCATGTGCGGCAGTACGGCAGCATGTACGGCTGGCGGCTGATCCAGGTGGACACCGACGGGGGGCCGGAGGCCGTGGCGGTCGTGCTCGCCCGGGGCGAGGACATGTTCCCGACCCGGGGCGAGACGAACGCGGCGATCGAGAAGGTCCGCCGCGCGGTGGCGGAGGCGGACAACACGGTGGTCGACGCGACGGACCCGCAGTCGCGGTGGCGGAAGCTGACCGAGGACGGCAAGGCGGGCGAACCGGTCGGTGACGATCCGCCGGACAACGACGACGAGGGCGAGACCGGCCCGGTGGAAACGCAGGCCTGACCATGGCGGAACGGCTTGACGACCTGCTGGCCCAGCTGACCGACCTGGACGCCGCGCTCACTTTCCAGGGCCGGCTCGGGGAGACGGTCGACGTCGAGATGCGCCGGCTGCACGGCGTGCTGTGCGACATCGGCCGGATCCAGGTCCAGCTGGCTCGCGCGGTCGCGGAGCAGGCACTGTTCCCCCCACGGCAGGTGATCGTGGGCACCCAACCCGGAGAGGACAGCCCGTGATCTGCCGCTACTTCTACGACTTCGAGTTCCTGGAGGACGGCCGCACCATCGACCCCATCTCCGTCGGAGTCGCCTGCGACGACGGCCGCGAGTTCTACGCCGTGTTCGAGGAGATCGCCGAGAAGCCCGGCACGTCGGGCACGCTCTACGAGCGGATCCGCCGCCACTCGTGGCTGATGGCCAATGTCATCCCGCACCTACCCCTCACCAACGGCTGGGGCGGCAAGGGATATAAGCCCGTCGACGAACTCAGCATGAACGTCGGGGGCGGCTACACCCTCGACACCGACAGCCTGGAGGTTCTGCCCCGCCACGTCATCGCCAAGCAGCTGAAGGCGTTCCTCCTCGCCCCGTTCGACAGCGCCGGCCCCGAGGTCCAGCTGGAGCTGTGGGCGTACTACGGGGCGTACGACCACGTCGCGCTGGCGCAGCTCCTCGGCGGGCCGATGGCCCACCTCCCGACGGGCATCCCGTTCTGGACGCATGACCTGATGCAGGAACTGGAGCGGCGCAACGTCACCGCCGACGACCTGTTCACCCGCAACCCTGACGAGGAACACAACGCGATCGCCGACGCCCGGTGGAACCTGCGGGTCTGGCGGGAGCTGGACGCCATGGCGGCCGCCGCATGAACCAGCCCGCCATCTCCGTCCTCACACCCACCCGGGGCCGCCCCGACAACGTCGCCCGGCTCATCGACAGCGCACTGGCCACAACGGAGCTGCCGATCGAGCTGGTGTTCTACCTGGACGACAACGACCCCGACCTCACCCGCAACATCGGGGTCATCGAGGAACACGCACCGGCTGCGATCTACATCGTTGGCCCGCGCATCGTCCTGTCCGAAACGTGGAACGCGTGCTTCCGCGTCGCCGTCGCCGACGTCCTCATGCAGTGCGGCGACGACATCGTGTTCCGCAGCCGCCACTGGGCCGAAACGGTGCTCCGCGAGTTCGACAAGTACCCCGACCGGCTCGTCCTCATCCACGGCCGCGACGACATCCAAGACGACCGGGTCGCCACCCACGGCTTCTACCACCGCCGCTGGGTCGACACCATTGGCTACTTCATGCCCCCCTACTTCGCCTCCGACTGGAATGACATGTGGTGGACCGAGGTCGCCGACGCGGTCGGCCGCCGTGTCTACCTGCCGAGCGTCCACACCGAACACATGCACCCGGTGGTCGGGAAGGCACCCATGGACCTCACCCACACCGAGCGTCTCGAACGGCACCGCGACGACGACTGCGACCGGATCTACACCGACCGGTACCCCGAACGGCAGCAGGACGTGGCGAAGCTCCGCGCCGCGATCGCCGCAGCCGAGGGGGTGGCTGCCTGATGCTCTGGATGATCCTGGTCGCGACGATCGGCCGGCGCCGCGACAAGTTCGCCAAGCTGCTCGACGGGCTGCTCCCGCAAACCGACTCGTACGGAGGGGAGGTACAGGTCCGGGCCCTGTGGAACAACGGGGAAAGGCCCTTGTCGCACGTCAGGCAGCGCCTCGTCGAGCAGGCGGTGGACGAACGCGCTGCGTATCTGTCGTTCGTCGACGACGACGACATGCCCGCCGGGTTCTATGTGGACGAAGTTGTCGCCGCGATCAGCCGCTACGCCGGCACGGCCGCGTCGTTCACTCTCGGCGGTCCCCTGTTCCCCGACTATGTCGGCTGGCGGATGCAGCACTACGCCGACGGTGTCCCGTCCAAACCCACCTACCACAGCCTGGCCCATGGCCGCTGGCACGACGACGACGCTGGCTACTACCGCGACGTGTCCCACCTCAACCCGATGCGCACATCCATCGCCGCGACGGTCGACCTGCGCCACACCGAACCGCCGGAAGACGTCTCGTGGGTTGACCAGCTACGCGGCCGGCTGGCAACCGAGGTGGTGATCGACCCCGACAAGGTGATGTACCACTACTATGCGACCGGCGACTCGACGTGGATGCCCGGCCGGGTCACCGACGAAGGCCACGAGCAGCTCACCGTCGAACACCCCAACTTCGCCTATGTGTCGTGGAAGGACTGACCGGTGGGCATCGTACTGATCACCGGGGTCGGCGGGTTCGTCGGATCACACGTCCTGGAGCGGATCCTCACCCACACCGATCATGACGTTATCGGCGTCGACTCGTGGCGCCACAACGGTGTCCCCACCCACCTGTCGACCATCCTGAACACCACCCAACGGGCCAACCGGGTCACCGTCATCACCCACGATCTGACCGCCCCGTTCGACCTGCGGCAACGCCGGCAGCTGTGGGAGGTCACCCACGTCATCAACGTCGCCTCACGCTGCTCCGTCGACGAGAGCCTCGTCGACCCGGCCAGCTTCGTCCGCAACAACATCGACCTGATGCTGGAGATCCTCGAATGGGCGCGCCGGCCGCGCCGCCACCAGCTGGAGCTGTTCATCCACATGTCAACCGACGAGGTTCTCGGCGCCGACCGGCTGATGGAACCCCACTGGCACCGGCCGTCCAGCCCGTACGCCGCGTCGAAGGCCGCGCAGGAGGATCTGTGCCGCGCCTACAGCGCCACCTACGACCTGCCCATCAAGATCGTCACCAGCGCCAACATGTTCGGCGAGCGGCAAAGCCACCTCGCGTTCATCCCGCAGATCGTGCGCGCCCTCGTCAACAACCGGGTCATCAGCGTCCACACCGCCCGCGACGGGACGATGGGCAGCCGCCACTACAGCTACGTCCGCAACGTCGCCGACCGCATCGTCGCGCTGCTCGACGTAGACGTGCGCCCCGGCCGGATGGTCCTGGCCGGGCAGGAGAACATCGGCAACCGGGACCTCGTGGAACGCATCGCCCGGATCGTCGGCGTCGAGGCCCGCATCCGGGAAGTGCCCGGCGACCGGATCCGCCCCGGCTACGACTCCCAATATCCGCAGCTGCCGACCTTCGGCGTCCACTGGGCCGACGCCGCGAAACTCACCCCGGTCGACGAGGCCCTCGCCAACACCGTCGCCTGGGCGGTCGACAACGAACGCGCCGGCAGCCTGTGATCTCGGTACTCCTGCCCACCCGGGGCCGCGCCCACCTGCTGCCCACCTCCGTCGGGTCGCTCCTCGAAACCGCGTGGCGGCCCGACCTCGTCCAACTCTGCTACGGCGTCGACGAGGACGACGCCGACACCCGCCGCGTCCTGCCCACGTTCACCCGCGCCCACGACAACGTCGTCATCACCCCACGGCACGGCTACGCCGGCCTGCACCACTACGTCAACGCGCTCGCCGAGCGGGCCCTGGGCGAGCGGCTGTTCCTGTGGAACGACGACGCAGTCATGCTCACCCAGGTGTGGGACCTCGTCGCGACCGGCTTCCCGAACGAGTACGTCCTTGACTGCTGGTCCAACCATCAGCCCACCACGTGCGCGTTCCCGATCGTCCCCACCCACTGGGTACGCCACATCGGCCACTTCTCCCTGAACGCCCACAACGACACGTGGTGGCAGGAAATCGGGGAACGGCTGCACCGCCTGGTCCGCATCGACGTCGACGTGCTGCACCGCCGGTTCGACCTGACCGGCGACAACAACGACCTGACCTATCAGGAGAAGGTGCGTCAGCACCAGACGGCCGACTTCTACACCGAGGCGAACATGAACCTGATCGGCGCCGACGCGGCTGCAATCATGAGACACCTTGTCAACCAGCGTGACGAACGGGTGAGGGGAACACGATGAGGATCGGATGGGTGGGGCTGGGCCGGCTCGGGCTGCCGTGCGCGCTACAGCTGGCCGCGTGGGGGCACACCGTGACCGGTTACGACGTCCGTCGGGACCTGGTCGACGACCTGGAAGGCGGGGACCTGCCGAAGGGCTATGTGGAGCCGGGCGTGGCCGAGCTGCTGCGAGAACACGGCGGCCCTGAATCCGCTGTGAGGTTCTTCTGGGCCAGCAGCTCCATCGAGGACACCGTCCGCGACGCCGACGTCGTGTTCGTGGCCGTCCAAACCCCACACGCACCCGCCTACGACGGCACCCAACCGGCGCCCGCCGCGACCCGCGACTTCGAATACGGCTACCTGGTCCAGGCCGTCCGCAACGTCGTCACCGCGCTCGGGCTACGCAAACCACCGATCGTCATCGTGTCCACCGTCCTACCCGGCACCACCAACCGGCTCATCCGGCCCCTGCTCACCGGCCAACCGCTCATCTACAGCCCCCAGTTCATCGCCATGGGCACCGTGCTGCGCGACTTCACCAGCCCGGAGTTCATCCTGCTGGGCGTCGACAGCCTGGCCACCTCCCGCCTCGTCGAGCCGGTGTTCGACGCCAACCCCGACGACGAGGGCGTCCCGTACGTGCGGATGTCCATCCCCAGCGCCGAGCTGCTCAAGGTGGCCTACAACACGTTCATCTCCATGAAAATCGTGTGGGCCAACCACCTCGGCATGCTGTGCGACGCCGTCGGCGCCGACGCCGACGCGATCGTCGACGGTCTCGGGCTCGCCACCCGGCGGCTCACCTCCACCGCCTACATGCGCCCGGGCATGGGCGATGGCGGCGCCTGCCACCCCCGTGACCTCATCGCCCTCGCCGACCTGGAGAACCGTTACAACCTGCCGCCACTGTTCGGCGGGCTCGCCGAGTTCCGCGACGAACAGACCCGCCGCCTCGCCCAGCTGGCCATCCGCTGGCACGAGCAGACCGGCCTAGGCATCGCCCTCATGGGCGCCGCGTACAAGGCGAACGTAGAGCTGACCGACGGGTCCCCCGCGCTGCTGCTGCTGCACTACCTACGCCAGCAGCTCGGCGCCAACGCGAAGATCGAGATGGCGGCGAAGCCGTTCCCCTTCATCCCCTCCGGAGTCTCTGTGGCGCCGGACTACCCGAAGGTGTTCGTGGTCACCACGAACTTCCCGCAGATGCACGAGGCGAGATGGCCGCGCGGGTCGGTCGTCATCGACCCGTGGGGCGACGTGAAGGTACCGGCAGACGCCGGCGTGACCCTCGTCCGGCCCGGGCGGCGACAGTGACGTTCCGGCGTGACGTCACCGTCGTCATCGCCACCCACCCCGGCCGGGAAGAGATGACCGCCCAGGCGTTCGCGTCCTGCCTCATGCAAGAGGAGCCCTCGGACACCATCGTCGTCGAGTACGACCACGCCCGCACCGGCGCCGCCGCCACCCGTAACCGGGCCCTGCGCAGCGTGCGCACCCACTGGGTGGCGTTCCTCGACTCCGACGACTACTTCCTGCCCCACCACCTCCGCGTCTGCCTGGACGCCCTGGAGACGTCCGGCGCCGACCTGGTCTACCCCGGGTTCGTCGGCCCGGACGTCACCGCCACCTCGGTCAACGGGAAGGTGGTGCGCCCGTTCGGTGTGCCATTCGGCCCCGAACAGGAACGCTGGTTCCGGCA
>Ga0134123_10001218_pt1 | contig 16896 bp, 12 predicted proteins | sample KB303_FD_96460 | JGI IMG/M metagenome (GOLD analysis project Ga0134123, IMG submission 96460) | Terrestrial soil microbial communities without Nitrogen fertilizer from Kellogg Biological Station, Michigan, USA - KB3-0-3 | ecosystem: Environmental > Terrestrial > Soil > Unclassified ...
ACCGCGACCGAGCGCTTGCCGAGGTTCACGGCGTGGAAGGAAGTGCCGGCGCCATCGAGGAACGGGGGTCCCCAGCCGCGCGTGTCGTCGCCGCCTTCGCGCCGCTCGACCTTGATCACGTCGGCGCCCAGCTGCGCGAGGATCTGCGCGCAGTAGGGCCCCGCGAGATTCTGCGCGATCTCGATGACGCGGATGCCTTTCAGCGGCAGCGCTCCGGGATCCGTCATGGCTCGATCTCGACCTCGAAGTTCTCGAGGAAACGGCACACCATCATGTAGAAGCCGACAGTGAGCACCAGTTCGGCCAATTGGCGGTGGTCCAGGTGCGTTTGCATGTCGTTCCACATTCGATCGGGCGCCTTGACGTGATGCACGAGCTGGTCGGTGAAGCGCAGGACCTTCAATTCGAGTTCGCTCAACGCCGAAGTGTCCGCATCGACTTCAAGCGCCGCGATTTTCGCGTCGGAGAGGCCCACCTTGCGCGCGATGCGCTTGTGCTGGTGCACTTCGTAGCCGGCCTTGCTGAGGAAACCCACGCGCAGGATCGCCACCTCGCGCAATGAAGCGGCTAGCGCGTTCTCGCGCAGCAGGGCCCCGCCGAGCTTGAGGAAGCCCTGCGCCGCCGGGCCGGCGTGCGGCAACATGCGGTAAATGTTCAGCGGACGGCGCGCGGACATCAGCGCCGCGAACTCCGGCGGCGCCTGTGCCATATCGAAATAGGGAACGCGCGCCAAGATCAGTCTATGGATATCTTTGCCCTGCGGATGAGATCGCCGAGGCGCTTTTCCTCGCTCGCGCGGTAGGCGGACAATTCCGCCGGGCTGGTCCACCAGGCGGTGGCGCCGCGGTCGAAGAACTTCTTCTTCAGGTCCGCGCCTTCCAGCGCCTGTTTCGAGAAAAACGAAATGCGCTCCACCACCGCGGGCGGAATGCGCGCCGGTCCGACCAGCGCGGTCCATGAACTGATGTCATAGCCGGGCAGGAATTCCGAGAGCGACGGGATCTCCGGCACCACCGGGCTGCGTGCGGCGCTGGTCACGCCATACCCCTTGACCTTGCCGGGACGGAACTGCGCCAGCGCGCCCGGAATGTTGTCGAACACCAGGTGCACCTGGCCGCCGAGCAGGTCGATCATCGCCGGCGCGGTTCCCTTGTAAGGCACGTGCACCAGATCCACGTTCGCCAGCAGCTTGAACAGCTCGCCCGACAGGTGCGGCGTGGTGCCGGCGCCGGAGGAGCCATAGAAATATTTTCCCGGATTGCGCCGCAGCAGCTCGATCAGCTCCGGCGCCGTGGCCGCCGGAACGTTGATGTTGCCGACGAGGAAATTCGGCAGCGTCCAGATGTTCGTGATGAAAGTGAAGTCCTTCACCGGATCGAAGCGCATCTTGCCGGCCTTCAGGGTCGGCGAAATGGCGTGCGATGCGATGCCGCCCAGGCCGAGCAGGTAGCCGTCGGGCTCGGAGCGCGCGACTTCCGCCATGCCGACGTCGCCGCCGTCCCCGCCGCGGTTCTCGACCACGAACTGCTGGCCGGTGAGTTCGCTCAGCGTCGCGCAAAAAAGGCGCGACAGCGTGTCGGTGGGTCCGCCCGCGGGGTAGGGATTGATGTAGCGCACCGTCCGGTTCGGCCAGGCCGCCTGGGCGCGCGCCGCGCTGCCGATGATCCACGGCGAGGCCAGCGTCGCCGCGATCAGGCCGAGCGTTCTGCGGCGGCCGCGCCGCGGCCGGGACTGTTTGTCGTTTTTCATCGCCGCGACCTCCTCCCTGGAGATTCCCGACATGGCGTGCACCAGCAGAACCCGCAGAATCTTTGGCGCGCCCGAGACGATTCGAACGTCCGACCCCTGCCTTCGGAGGGCAGTACTCTATCCAGCTGAGCTACGGCGCCTTCCGGATAGCGCGACATTCACGCTAAAATCAGCATTTTACCAGCACCATTACGAGGGCGTCCGCATGGCCGAGCACGACGAGCATTCCTCCTTCATCAAGACGCCGCAGCAGCTGATCACGATCGTGCTGCTTGCGTTCGTGGTGCCGATCATCGGCATCGTGCTCACGGTGCAATTGGTGCTGAACCGGCCGCATGCCGACCCGGCGGCGCTCAAGCCAGAGGCGGTGAGCGCGCGCATCCAGCCGGTCGGCAAGATCGAAGTCGGCGAACCGGGCGGCGCAGCCGGCGGCGCGCCGCGCAGCGGCGAGGAGGTCGTGAAGACGGTGTGCGCTGCCTGCCACCAGACCGGCGCCGCAGGCGCGCCCAAGATCGGCGACAAGGCAGCATGGGGGCCGCGCATCAAGGGCGGCCTGAACGCGCTGCTCGCCAGCGCGATCAAGGGCGTCACCGTCAAGGGCGCTCTGGTGATGCCGCCGCGCGGCGGTGCCGCGGACCTGAGCGACTACGAAGTCGCGCGCGCGATCGTCTTCATGGCGAACCAGTCCGGCGGCAGCATGAAGGAACCCGCGGCACCGGCGGCACCCGCCGCCCAGCCGGCCGCGGCGAAAAAGTAAGCTGGTTCCGCATCTAACTACGGCGCTGCACGGCCCGCTGCTCGAGCTGGAGCAGCGCTTCCTCGACGCGAACACCGCGATCGAGCGCTGGTTCCGGCTGCGCTGGCTGGAGCACGAACCGCCGTTCTACTGCTCGGTGGACCTGCGCAATTCCGGCTTCAAGCTGGCGCCGGTGGACACCAATCTCTTTCCCGGCGGGTTCAACAACCTCTCCGCCGCGTTCATGCCGCTCGCGGTGCAGGCCGCGACCAGCGCCATCGAGAAAATCTGTCCCGAAGCGAAAAACCTGCTGCTGCTGCCGGAGAATCACACCCGCAACAGGTGGTATCTGGAGAACGTGGCGACGCTGGCTGCGATCCTGCGCCAGACCGGGTTGGAAGTACGCCTTGGAAGCTTTTTCAATGGCGAAAAAACGCAGCTGGAAACGGCGAGCGGAAAAAAACTCCTGATCGAGCCACTGAAGCGCGAGGGTGCGCGGCTCGTCGTGGAAGGCTTCGATCCCTGCGCGATCCTGCTCAACAATGACCTGTCCGCCGGCGTCCCGGAGATCCTGCAGGGGCTAAACGGGCAGGTGCTGGTGCCACCGCTGCACGCGGGCTGGGCCACGCGCCGCAAGTCCAGGCACTTCGCCGCCTATGACGAGGTCGCCGGCGAATTCGCGCGGCTGCTGGAAATCGACCCCTGGCTGCTCAATCCCCACCATGCCCACTGCGGCGAGATCGATTTCCAGGCGCGCGAGGGCGAGGAATGCCTCGCGTCCAACGTTTCGATGCTGCTGGAGAAAATCCGCCTCAAGTACCTGGAGTACGGCATCAAGGACACGCCCTACGTGGCGGTCAAGGCCGATGCCGGCACCTACGGCATGGGCGTGATGATGGTGCGCGACGCCGCCGAAGTGAGGGACCTCAACCGCAAGCAGCGCAACAAGATGGCGGTGGTGAAGGAAGGCCTGGCGGTCACCGACGTGATCATCCAGGAAGGCGTGCACACAATGGAGCGCATCGAGGAGAAGGCCGCCGAACCCGTGGTGTACATGATCGACCGCCACGTCATCGGCGGCTTCTACCGCGTGCACGGCGCGCGCGCTGCCGACCAGAATCTGAACGCGCCCGGCATGCATTTCGTGCCGTTGGCATTCGAGCAGTCCTGCACGGTGCCGGACCCGCACGCGAACTGCGACGCGCCGCCCAACCGCTTCTATGCCTACGGCGTGGTCGCGCGCCTTGCGCTCGCCGCAGCCGGGCTGGAGCTTGAAGAAACCGCGCCGGCGACGTGAAGCTTCTCTTCGTTCTCGATCCACTGGAGGATCTCAAGGCCTATAAGGACACGAGCGTCGCGATGATGCGCTCGGCGCAGGCGCGCGGGCACGAGGTATTTGCCTGCCAGCAGGGATCCCTCGCCTGCTCGTTCGGCCCGGATTCCGCCGCCACGCTTGATGCCGACACCACGCGCATATCGCTCACAGACAATGACGAGGACTGGTTCCGGCCCCACGACACCGCACGGCACCGCCTGCGCGCGTTCGATGCCGTCGTGATGCGCAAGGACCCGCCGTTCGACATGGAGTACGTGGCGAGCACCTGGCTCCTGGAGGCGGCCGAGCGGGACGGCGCGCGCGTATTCAACAGCCCGAGGGCGATCCGCGACCACAACGAGAAGTTCGCGCTCGCCGAATTCGCCCAGTTCGCGGTGCCCTGCCTCGTTACGCGCTCGATGGCGGACGTGCACGCGTTCATCGATGCGCACAAGGACGCCGTGGTCAAACCGCTGGACGGCATGGGCGGCGATGGCATATTCCGCGTTCGCGGCGACGATCCGAACCGCAATGCGATCGTCGAGACGGTTTCCTCCCGCGGCGCGAGGAATGTGATGGTGCAGCGCTACATCCCGGAAATCGCGAAGGGCGACAAACGCATCCTGCTGATCGGCGGCAAGCCGGTTCCGCACTCTCTCGCCCGCATCGCCAAGCCGGGCGAGACGCGCGCCAACCTCGCGCAGGGCGGGCGCGGCGTCGCCCAGCCCCTCTCGGCGCAGGATCGCCGCATCGCCGAAACCCTCGGACCGGTGCTCGCCGCCCGCGGCCTGCTGCTAGTCGGTCTGGACGTGATCGGCGACTACCTGACGGAAGTAAACGTGACCAGCCCGACCTGCTTCCGCGAAATCCAGGACCAGACGGGCTTCGATGTTTCAGGAATGTTCATTGATTCTGTGGAACAAGAAGTAAAAAAACCCAAAAAATGATTGGCATACTCATCGTCGCGCACGGCGCCTTTGGCGAGGCACTGATCCATTCGGCAAGCCACGTGCTCGGCAAGCGCCCCTTGCGCGTGCGCCAGGTCGGCGTCACCGTGCACGACGACCCGGCGGCGATCCTGCCGCAGGCGACCGATCTGGTGCACCAGCTCGACGAGGGCACGGGTGTGCTGGTGCTCACGGACATCTACGGCGCGACGCCGGGCAACATCGCCCTCAAGCTGCTGGTGCCCGGCCGTGTCGAGGGGATATCGGGCGTCAACCTGCCGATGCTGATCCGCGCCCTGACCTACCGCGACCAGGGGCTCGCGACTGCGGTGGAGAAAGCGCTTTCGGGCGGCACCGAGGGCGTGGTACACATGACTACGGATTCCTGCAGCAGGGACCACCGGGGCCAGTGATGGCGAGCGCTGAAGTACTGATCATCACCAAGCTTGGCCTGCACGCCAGGGCTTCGGCCAAGCTCACGCAGGTGGCGAGCGGCTACAAGTGCGAGCTCTGGCTGACGCGCAACGGCCGCCGGGTGAACGCGAAGAGCATCATGGGCGTGATGATGCTCGCCGCGGGCAAGGGCGCCTCGATCACCATCGAGGCCGAGGGAGACGACGCGGAGGCGGCGCTGGCCGCCCTGCAAAAACTCATCGCGGACCGGTTCGACGAGGGGGAATAGGTGAATTTCGTGCTGCACGGCGTCGCCGTGTCTGCCGGCATCACCATCGGCCACGCGCACCTCGTCTCCAGCGCGCGCCTGGAGGCGGCGCATTACGAGATCACCGAAGCCGCGGTGGCGGCAGAGATCTTCCGCTTCGACGCGGCGATCGCGCGCGCGCGCCAGGAACTCTCGGCCATCGAAAGCCAGATGGCGGACGACGCGCCCGCCGAATTTGGCGCCTTCATCAACCTGCACCGCATGATCCTGGCGGATTCGTCGCTGTCGCACGCGCCGCGCGAACTGATCCGCGAGCGTCGCATGAACGCCGAATGGGCGCTGGTGCAGCAGATGGAGAAACTGGTGGAGCAGTTCGAGGAGATCGAGGATCCCTACCTGCGCGAACGGCGCCAGGACATCGAGCAGGTGGTGGAACGGGTGTTGAAGGCGCTCGCCGGCGGCAACGCGGCGCCAGCGCCGCCGCCCTCGGCCGAGGGCGACCTCATCGTGGTCGCGCACGACCTTTCGCCCGCCGACATGATCCTCTTCAAGCGCCACAAGTTTGGCGGCTTCGTCACCGACGTCGGCGGCGTAACTTCGCACACCGCGATCGTGGCGCGCAGCCTGAACATCCCGGCGCTGGTGGGCCTGCACCATGCGCGCCAGATGATCCGCGAGAACGACGTGGTGATCGTGGACGGCATCCAGGGCGTGCTGGTGGTGGATCCGGACGCAGTGGTGCTGGGCGAGTACCGCCTGCGCCAGACGCAGCACGGACTGGAGCGCCAGAAGTTGAAGCGCCTCAAGTCCACGCCCTCCGCGACGCTGGATGGCACGCCGGTAGAGTTGTTCGCCAATATCGAGCTGCCGCAGGACCTGGGCGATGTGCAGGATTCGGGCGCCCAGGGCGTGGGCCTGTTCCGCACCGAGTTCCTGTTCATGAACCGCAAGGCCCTGCCCTCGGAGGACGAGCAGTTCGAGGCCTACCGCGAAGTGGCCAAGGCGATGGACGGGCGCCCGGTGGTGATCCGCACCCTGGATCTGGGCGCCGACAAGGCGATCGAAGGCGTGGAACCGGTGGAAATGCCGAATCCGGCGCTCGGCCTGCGCGCCATCCGCTACTGCCTCGCCGAGCCGCAACTGTTCCTCGTGCAGCTGCGCGCGATCCTGCGCGCTTCCAAGTTCGGCCACGTGAAGATCCTGCTGCCGATGCTCGCGCACGCGCACGAGATCGAGCAGTCACTCAACATGCTCAAGCAGGCGAAGCAGCAGCTCGACGACAAGCGGGCGCCCTATGACAGCGCGATCCAGGTCGGCGGCATGATCGAAGTGCCGGCGGCGGCGCTCGCGCTGCCGATGTTCATGCGGCGGCTGGATTTCCTGTCGATCGGCACCAACGACCTGATCCAGTACACGCTTGCCATCGACCGCACCGACGATGCGGTCGCCCATCTGTACGATCCGCTGCATCCGGCGGTGCTGCACCTCATCGCGCACACTATCCAGGCCGCCAACCGCGGCGGCACGCCGATCGCGGTCTGCGGCGAGATGGCGGGCGATGCCGGCCTCACGCGCCTGCTGCTCGGCTTCGGCCTGCGCAATTTCTCGATGCACGCGCAGCAGCTGCTCGCGATCAAGGAGCGTGTACTGCGCACCAACCTGGCCGAAGCGCAACCGCTCGCGCAACGCGTCCTGCGCCAGTCCGATCCCGCCAAGACGCGTGAACTGATCGCCAAACTGAATTCATAGGAGAAATCTGTGAGATTCGTTCTGCTTTGTTTGTTGCTTTTCAATTTTCAGGTGAATGCACAAAACTATCCCTCGAAACCCGTCAAGCTCGTCGTCCCCTTCCCCGCCGGCAGCGCCACCGACCAGGTGGCGCGCCTCGCGGGCGCCGAGCTGCAGGCCGCGCTTGGCCAACCCTTCATCGTGGAGAACAAGGCAGGCGCGCAAGGCGCGATCGCTGCCTCGGAAGTGGCGAAGGCGGCACCCGACGGCTACACCCTGATGGTGACCACCAATACCCCGCAAGCGGCGAACGTGAGCCTGTTCAAGAAGCTCGCCTACGACCCGGTGAAGGACTTCACGCCTATCACGCGCTACGGCACCACCTCTTTCATGCTGATGGTGCGCCAGGATTTCCCGGCGAAAAGCCTGAAGGAATTCATCGCGCAGGCGAGAGCGCAGCCGGGCAAGCTATCGGCGGGCTACGGCTCCGCCGGCTCGCAAGTCTCGGTCGCCATGCTGAAGGCGCTCGGCAAGCTGGATATCGTGGAGGTGCCTTACAAGGGCATCCCGCAGACGGTGACCGACACGCTCGGCGGCTCGCTGCAGCTCACGTTCGTCGACATGGGGAACGCGTTGCCCCAGGTGAAGGGCGGCAAGCTGCGCGGCCTCGGCGTCACCTCGGGCAAGCGCTCGGCGCTCGCGCCGGAGTTGCCGGCGATCGCCGAAGATCTTGCGGGCTACGAGATCATCGCCTGGTTTGCGCTTGTCGCGCCCGCCGGCCTGCCGCAGCCGATCGTGCAGCGCCTGCACGAGGCGAACATGAAGGCACTCGGCAAGCAGGAGACAAAGGACAAGTTCGCCGTCATCGGTACCGACGTCGCGCCAATGTCGCCGTCCGAACTCGGGAAATTCATCCGGGCCGAAGTCGCGAACTGGGCCAGGCTGGTCAAGCTCGCCAATATCACCCCCGAGTAAATCCAATGGCCGGACCCCTCGACGGCGTGCGCATCCTCGACCTCACCACGGTCGTGATGGGCCCCTACGCCACGCAGATCCTCGCCGATTTCGGCGCCGATGTGATCAAGCTCGAGCCGCCCGAGGGCGACGTGATGCGCCACAACGCGCCGATGCGCTCCAAGGGCATGGGCCACATCTTCATGAACGCCAACCGCAACAAGCGCTCGGTGGTGATCGACCTGAAGCAGCCGGCCGGACGCGAGGCCTGCCTCGCGATCGCAAGGAACGTGGATGTCCTCATCTACAACATCCGCCCGCAGGCGATGGCGCGGCTCAAGCTCGCGTACGACGACGTGCGCGCCGTGAATCCGAAGATCATCTACGTAGGCGCCTTCGGCTATTCCCAGCGCGGACCGTACGCCGCGAAGGCCGCCTACGACGACCTGATCCAGGGCGCCAGCGGGCTGCCCTGGCTCTTGAAGGAGTCAGGCGCCGAATCGCCTCGCTACGTGCCGGCGACGATCGCTGACCGCTCGGTCGGATTGCACATCGTCAATGCCGTGTGCGCCGCACTCTACCGCCGGGAGAAATCCGGCACCGGGCAGCGCATCGACGTGCCGATGTTCGAGAGCCTGCTGCAGACGGTGCTGGGCGAGCACATGGGCGGCTACACCTACGAGGCGGGGCCCGGCGAGAAACGCGGCGAGCCGGGCTACACGAGGATGCTGGCGAAGGAGCGCCGCCCCTATGAAACCAAGGACGGCTACGTCTGCGTGCTGGTCTACAACGACAAGCAGTGGCGCGCCTTCTTCGAGCTGATCGGCCGGCCCGAACTGCTAACCGATCCGCGCTACGCCACGCCGACCGCGCGCAGCCAGAACTTCGACGAGTCCAACCGCCTGGTCGCCGAGGCGATGAAGGCGCGCAGCACCGCTGAGTGGATCGCGGCGCTGGAAGCTGCCGACATCCCGGTGCAGCGCATGAATACGCTGCAGGACGTCATGGACGATCCGCACCTCGCTGCCATCGGCTACTTCCGCACGCGCGAGCATCCAAGCGAGGGGCGCATCAAGTCGATGGCGGTGCCCTCGGAGTGGTCGGAGTCGAAGCCCGAATACCGGCGCCACGCGCCGCGCCACGGCGAGCACACGCGCGAAGTGCTGCGCGAAGCCGGGCTGCAGGAGGGCGCCATCGAGCAACTGATCGCGAGCGGCGCGGCGCGCGCCTGCTGAGCGTCACTCCGGAGCAAGGATCATCATCGTGATCCGGGAAACGCAAGTCGGCTGACCCTTCTCGTTGCTCAAGTCGATCTGCCAGACATGCGTGCTGCGCCCGATGTGAACCGGGCGTGAAATTCCCATGACCCATCCTTCTGCAACGCTGCGCAGATGGTTGGCGTTGATTTCCAGGCCAACCGCCCGATGGCCCGGCGGCGACGCGCAAGCCGCACCAACCGAGCCGAGCATCTCGGCAACCAAGACCGAAATACCGCCATGAAGTATCCCCATTGGTTGGCGCGTGCGCGAATCGACCGGCGCCCTGGCGCGGATGAAATCGTCCAACCTCGAGGAACTCGATGCCAAGATGGGCCACCGTCGTATTGACGTGGATGGCAGTCAACGACTCAACGGAGACCGGACGCTTCCAGATGGAGGCCATGGGCGCCAGGCTTATTCGACCTTGATGCCGGCGGCTTTGATGATGGGCCACCATTTTTCGATTTCGCCCTTGTGGAACGCGGCCAGCCCTTCCGGCGTCTGCTGCTCGCGCGACGCGACATCGAGTCCGAGGTCCGAGAATCGGCCCCTGATGGCGGGATCGGCGAGCGCCTGCACCATGGCGGCGTTCAGCCTGGCGATGATTTCCTTCGGCGTGCCTTTGGGCGCGAAGAAACCGAACCAGCCCGATGCATAGAGGCCGGGAATGCCGCTTTCCGCGGAAGTCGGGATCGTCGGAATCACCGATGAGCGCGCCGGCGACAGGTTGGCGAGTATCTTGACCGCGCCGCTGCGCGCCTGCGGCAGCGTCACCGCCGCCTGGACCACCATCAGATCCACCTGGCCGCCGAGCATGGCCTGCATCGCGGGTCCTGCGCCGCGGTAAGGAATGAACTGGACCGTCGCGCCGGTCGATTGCTGCATCAGGATGCCCGTTACTTTCGCCGCCGCGTTCTGGTCCACGAAGGTCACGTGGCCGGGTGGATTGGCCTTCATGTACGCGACGAGCCCTTTCAGGTCGTCCGCCGGAAAACCTTTGCGCGCGATCATCAGCTGCGGATTGTTGGAGATCAGGCCGATCGGCTCGAAGTCCTTCTGCAGGTCGTAGTTCAGCGGGTAGATGATGCTGCCGACGTGCGTGTCCCACTGGCCGATGTCGATGGTGTAGCCGTCCGGCGCGGCGCGCGCGACACGGCCCACCGCGATGCTGCCTCCAGCGCCGCCGACGTTCTCGATGACCACCGTCTGGCCGAGCGGCGCGCGCATGCGTTCGCCCAGGATGCGCGCCGCCGTGTCGGTCGAGCCGCCCGGCGGGAAAGGCACGATCAGCGTGACGGGCCGCACGGGCCAGCTCTGCGCTCCCGCGGCGCCGGCAGCCAGCGCCAGCAAGATTGCGACGGCAAGTTTTCTCATGTTTCCCTCCTCCAGGCTGCGTGTATACCCTCTGCATGATAGTCCACGCGCCCGGCGGGGCTTTATCAATCCGGCCGTCCGCGCTATCGTTGGCCGGCATGCTTGACACACTGGAACGCCAGAGCGCCGGCACCCGCCTGCCGGGGTTGAACGCGGAAAATCTCGGGGAAGAATCGTTCCGCCGGGATCACCGCCTGCGCTATGCCTATGTCGCGGGCGCGATGGCCAACGGCATCGCCTCGACCCGGCTGGTCGCGGAAATGGCGCGCGCGGGCATGCTGAGTTTTTTCGGCGCCGCCGGACTGGGAGTCGAGCGCATCGAGTCGGCGATCGACGAGCTGGCCCGCGCGGTGCCGGGCGCGCCGTACGGCTTCAACCTGATCCATAGCCCCAACGAGCCCGAGCTCGAAGCGCAGGTCGTGGATCTTTACCTGCGGCGCGAAATCCGGCTGGTGGAAGCCTCGGCCTACCTGCGGCTCACGCTACCCGTCGTGCGCTACCGGGTGAGCGGCATCCGGCGCGACGCCGATGGCAGCGTGGTCACGCCCAATCGCATCATCGCCAAGGTCTCGCGCGTGGAAGTCGCCACGCAGTTCTTCTCGCCGCCGCCGCAGGAATTCCTCGACGAACTCGTGCGCCAGGGCGAGATCACCCCCGAGCAGTCCCTGCTGGCGGCACTCGTGCCGATGGCGCAGGACCTGACGGCGGAAGCCGATTCCGGCGGCCATACCGACAACCGCCCGCTGGTCACCCTGCTGCCGACCTTGATCGCGCTGCGCGACCGGTTGCAGGAGCAATTCGGCTATGAACAGCGGTTGCGCGTGGGCGCAGCGGGGGGGCTGTCGACGCCGGCGGGCCTGGCGGCGGCATTCGCCATGGGTGCCGCCTACGTGCTGACCGGCTCGGTGAACCAGGCCTGCATCGAGTCGGGATCGTCGGACGCCGTACGCCGCATGCTGGCACAGGCCGAGCAGGCGGATATCGCCATGGCGCCGGCCGCGGACATGTTCGAAATGGGGGTGCGGGTCCAGGTGCTCAAGCGCGGCACGATGTTCCCAATGCGCGCGGCCAAGCTGTATGATCTGTACCGGGCGAATGCGGGCTTGGAAGCCTTGCCGGAAGCGGATAAGGCATTCATTGAAAAGCAACTTCTTCGTGCCACGGTCGACGAGAGCTGGCGCGGGACGCGGCAGTATTTTCTGGCGCGCGATCCGGGGCAGGTGGAGCGCGCGGAGCGCGATCCGAAGCACCGGATGGCGCTGGTGTTCCGCAGCTACCTCGGATTGAGTTCGCGCTGGGCGAATGCAGGCGAGCCCTCGCGCATGATGGATTACCAGGTCTGGTGCGGCCCGGCGATGGGAGCCTTCAACGAATGGGCGCGCGGCACGCATCTCGAGAAGCCCGAGAACCGCCGCGTGGTGGTAGTCGCCGAAACTCTGATTCATGGCGCTGCGACGCAGCTGCGCCAGCTTTTGAAGGCATGACGAGCAAGCCATGAGCAATAAAACGAGCCCCATTGCGATCGTCGGCATCAGCTGCCTTTTCCCCAAGGCCGATGACCTGCAGGCGTATTGGGCCAACATCAAGAACGGCGTCAACGCCATCACGCCGGTTCCCGCCGGATCGCACTGGAACGCCGCCGACTACTTCGACGCGGACCCGAAGTCGCCCGACCGCACCTACGCGCGCAGCGGCGGCTTCCTCTCGCCCGTGAATTTCAATCCGATGGAATTCGGCATGGCGCCGAAAGACATCGAGGCGACCGACACGTCGCAGTTGCTCGCCATGGTCGCCGCGCAGCGCGCGCTGGCCGACGCGGGCTACGGCGCGGAGCGCAAGTTCGATCGCGAGCGCACCAGCGTGATCCTCGGCGTGACCGGCGCGCTGGAGCTCGTGATTCCGCTGGGGGCGCGGCTCGGCCACCCGATCTGGCGGCGGGCGCTGAAGGACGCGGGCGTCGATGGCACCGTCGCGGAAGACGTGGTGCAGCGCATCTCGGATTCGTACGTCGGCTGGCAGGAGAATTCCTTCCCCGGGCTGCTCGGCAACGTCGCGGCCGGCCGCATCGCCAGCCGCCTCGACCTGGGCGGAACGAATTGCGTCGTCGACGCGGCCTGCGCGAGTTCGCTGGCGGCGATCCATCTTGCCGGCCTCGAGCTGGCCGCAGGCCGCTCGGACATGGTCATCACCGGCGGCGTCGATACATTCAACGACATCTTCATGTACATGTGCTTCAGCAAGACCCCGGCGCTCTCGCCGACGGGCGATGCGAAGCCCTTCGATCGCGACTGCGACGGCACCGTGCTGGGCGAAGGCCTCGGCCTGCTGGTGCTCAAGCGCCTGGCGGATGCAGAGCGTGACGGCGACCGCATCTACGCGGTGCTCAAAGGCATCGGTTCTTCCAGCGACGGGCGCAGCAGCGCGATCTACGCGCCGCGCGCCGGCGGCCAGAAGCTCGCGCTGCAGCGCGCCTACGAGGATGCCGGCACGCCGCCGCGGACCATCGGCCTGATCGAAGCGCACGGCACCGGCACCAAGGTGGGGGACGCGACGGAATTGTCTTCGCTGACCGAGGTATTCCAGTCGAGCCGGCAGACGGGCGCCTGGTGCGCCCTGGGATCGGTGAAATCGCAGATCGGCCACACCAAGGCGGCGGCGGGCGTGGCGGGCGTCATCAAGGCGGCGATGGCGCTGCACCAGAAAGTCCTCCCGCCGACGATCAAGATCACGCAACCGCTTGCGGACGCCGCGCCCGGGCGCTCGCCGTTCTATCTCAACACTTCGAAGCGCCCGTGGCTGCCGTCCGCGGACCATCCGCGGCGCGCGGGGGTCAGCGCGCTCGGCTTTGGCGGCACGAACTTCCATTGCGTGCTCGAAGAGCACGGCGCCGAGAAACCCGGCGCGGACTGGGAAGGCGCGGTCGAGCTCCTGGCGTTCTCGAGCGACGGGCTCGACGACCTGATGGCGCAACTGCGCGCGCAGCGCACGGATTCCCCCTGGGCCGAGTTCCGGCGTGCAGCGCACCAGTCGCGCCGGCAGTTCCGGCGCGATGCGCAGTTCCGCCTGCTCATGGTCGTGGCGAAGGAATCGGACCGCGCGGGCCTGAAAGACACCGCGCTGAAAATGCTGGAGAAGAATCCCGGCAAGCCGTCCTGGACGGCGCCGGCGGGCATCGCCTTCGGCTCGGGCAAGAGGCATGGCAAGCTGGGCGCGCTGTTCCCCGGGCAGGGCTCGCAATATGCCGGGATGCTGCGCGATCTCGCCTGCCAGTTCCCCGGCATGATGCAGGCGCTCGCGCAAGCCGACGAAGTCTTCGCGCGCGAGCGGCCGGACGCGCCGCGCCTGAGCGACCACATCTATCCGCATCCGGTTTTCTCGGACGAAGCGCGCCAGCAGCAGGAAGAAGCGCTCAAGTCGACCGACGTCGCGCAGCCCGCGCTGGGCGCGGTGAGCATGGGCGCGTTCAACGTGCTGAATTATTTCGGCGTCGCGGCCGAAGCGGCCTGCGGCCACAGCTACGGCGAGCTGCTCGCGCTTTGCGGCGCCGGCCGCATCGAGCCGGCGGCGCTGCATCAGCTCTCCAATCTGCGCGGCCGGCTGATGGCCGGCGGCGGCGGCACGCGCGACCGCGGCGCGATGCTCGCGGTGCAGGCGGACGAGAAAGCGGTGCAGGAATTCCTGCGTGAAGACGGCGGCCAGCTCGTGGTGGCGAACCGCAACTCGCCCCGGCAGTACGTCCTGTCGGGCCCCGTCGAGCAGATCAAGCGCGCGCTCGAGAGCCTCACCAGGCGCTCCATTCGCGGCCGCATGCTGCAGGTATCGGCGGCTTTCCACAGCCCGCTGGTGGCCGAGGCGCGCGCGCCTTTTGCCAAGGCGCTCGAAGGCATTGCGTTCGACAAGGGCCGCATGCCGGTCTACGCCAACGCGACCGGCAGCGAATACCCGAAGAGCGCGCGAGAGGCGCGCGAAGTGCTTGCCAGCCAGATCGTGCGCCCGGTGAATTTCATGGAGCAGATCCAGGCCATGCACGCCGACGGCGTGCGCACTTTCATCGAAGTCGGCCCCGGCCACGTGCTCTCCGACCTGGTGCAATCCATTCTGCCCGGCGAAGCGGAGACCATCGCGCTCGATGCCTCGAAGGGCAATCGCTCGGGCACCTTCGATCTCGCGCTGACGCTCGCGCGTCTCGCCTCGCTCGGGCACGAAGTCAACCTGGAAAGATGGGAAGACGCGCCTGCCGCTATCGAGGCGAACGCAGGCAAGCCGGCCCTGACGATACCGATATCCGGCGCCAACTACCGCGCGCCCACCACGCCGCGCCCGCCCGCCGCGGCGCAACCGGTTTTGCAAAGAATTCCTTCATCTGATAAACCCGAAGCAAGGGTTCCTGCTTTGCATGGCATGCAGGAAGGCATCCTCGCGCTGCAGCGCCTGCAAGAACAGACTGCGCAGCTGCACAAGCAATTCCTCGAGGGCCAGGAATCCGCGCGGCGCACCATCCAGTCCCTGCTCGAGATGCGTGGCGGCGCACCGTTGCCACAGACGGTCGCCATGCCTGTCGCCGTTGCGCCGATACCTGCGAGCCCGCCAGTGCAACCCGCGCCCGAGATCGTTCGCCCCGGCGTGCCGCCCGCCCCGGCGGCCGACCGCGGGCGCTACGAGCAAGCGGTGCTCGAGGTGGTGTGCGACAAGACCGGCTATCCGGTCGAGATGCTGACGCTCGCCATGGGCATGGACTCCGATCTCGGCATCGACTCCATCAAGCGGGTCGAGATCATGGCCGCGCTGCGCGCGAAATTGCCCGAGGCGCCGGAGATCAAGCCCGAGCACCTCGGCTCGCTGCAGACGCTGGAACAGGTTGTCGCCTTCCTGGCGAATGGAACCAAGGAACAAGTTGTCATCCCCGCGAAAGCGGGGATCCAGGTTTCCAAGCCGCCTGCCGGCACCAACCACATCAGCGACGCCTTGCTCGCCGTAGTCTCGGAAAAAACCGGCTACCCGGTGGAGATGCTCAACCTCGACATGGGCATGGATTCGGATCTGGGCATCGACTCCATCAAGCGCGTTGAAATCATGGCTGCGCTGCGCGGCAAGCTTCCCGGCTCGCCTGAAATCAAGCCCGAGCATCTCGGATCGCTGCGCACCCTGCAGCAGGTCGTCGATTTCCTCGGCGGCCAGCCCGGCGAGCAGGCCGCAGTTGCGGCCCCAGTGTCTGCCCCGGTGACGGCACCTGTAGTTCAGGCAATCCTGCCGCCGCAGCCGAATCCGGGAGTGCTGCGACAGGTAATTCGCCCGGTCGTGCTTTCCGGGAACGACAGCCGCGCGACCATCAGCCTTCCCGCCGGCGCGCAGGTCTGGCTGACCGATGACGGCTCGGAACTCAGTGCGTTCATCGAAGACCGGCTGCGTGCCATGCGCCTCATCGTGCATCGCGGCGACTTGCGCCAGGCCAATGCCGGCGCGCTTGCCGCGCTCGTCGTGCTCGCGCCTGCCGGCGGGAGCGACGATGCCTTCCTGCAGCACGCGTTCCGCCTCATCCAGCGTGCAGGGCCCGCCCTGCGCAGGGCCGGCAAAGCAGGCGGTGGCGCGATCCTCGCCACGGTGTCGCGCCTGGATGGCTCGTTTGGTTTCGGCAAACTGACCGGCAAATGCGATCCGGTGAGCGGCGGCCTGGCCGGGCTCGTCAAAACCGCGCGCCACGAGTGGCCCGAAGTCAACTGCAAGGCGCTCGACCTGGATTGCGCGACGACAGATGCCGCCATCGCCGCCGACCAGATTGTGGCTGAGATTTTCCGTGCCGGTCCCGTCGAAGTCGGCCTATCCGGCCGCACGCGGGTGGTGCTCGAAGTCACGGCTTCTGCCATCGAGCGCCTCGGCACGCAGCCGCCGCTTGCCGAAGGCGACCTGGTCGTCGTCTCGGGCGGCGCACGCGGCGTCACCGGCGACGCCGCCCTGGCGCTGGCGCGCGCCTTTCGCCCGAAGCTCGCATTGCTGGGCCGCACCGAACTTGGCGACGGCGAACCGGCATGGCTGCAGGACCTGCAGACGGAGGCAGGCATCAAGAAGGCCCTCCTCGACAGGAAAAAGGGCGCCTCGCCCAAGTCGGTGGAGGCCGAATTCCGCAATGTGCTCGCCCGGCGCGAAATTCGCGCGCAGCTCGGGCGCCTCGAGGC
>Ga0134123_10001219_pt1 | contig 16891 bp, 15 predicted proteins | sample KB303_FD_96460 | JGI IMG/M metagenome (GOLD analysis project Ga0134123, IMG submission 96460) | Terrestrial soil microbial communities without Nitrogen fertilizer from Kellogg Biological Station, Michigan, USA - KB3-0-3 | ecosystem: Environmental > Terrestrial > Soil > Unclassified ...
CCGATCAGGCCGCCCCAGGTGCGCGTGCCGATGATCGTGCCGAGCTTGCGCTTGCGGAAGTAGTACGGCAGCGCGTCGCCGCCCGAGGCCGAGTAGCCGTTGATCAGCATCACCTTCGGACCCACGTGCGCGAAGGCCGGCGTCGCGGACGGCTGCGTTCCGCGGCGCGCCCAGTAATTCAGCACCGGACGGTCGAGCAGCTCGATCATCCGGTCGGGGATGAAGCCGCCGCCGTTGTAGCGGTCGTCGACGATCAGCGCGTCCTTGCTGACCTGCGGATAGAAGCCCTTCACCAGCTCGCGATTTCCCTCGGCGCCGGTATTCGGCAGGTGGATGTAGCCGATGCGGCCGCCCGAGACCTTGTCGACGTACGCGCGCCGCGAGGCGACCCAGTCGAGATAGCGGAGGTTCGTCTCCTTCTTCACCGGCCGCACGCGCTCGGTGCGCGCGCCGGCGGGGTCGGCCTTCGCATTCACGAGCAGCGTGACCACGCGGTCGGCCTTGTTCTCGAGCAGGCGGTAGAAGTTGTCGACGCCCTTCGTCGACTGGCCGTCGACGGCGAGGATGTAGTCGCCTTCGCGCACCTTCACGCCCGGCTCGGTCAGCGGCGAGCGGAACGACTCGTGCCAGTTCTCGCCGGGGAAGATGTGCTGGATTTTGAAATAGCCGGAGTCGGGGACGATCTCCGCGCCGAGGAGACCGTTGTCGACGCGATCGCCATTGAGGCCGGGAGGCGACGAGACGTAGACGTGGCCGGCGTTCATCTCGCCCGCCACCTCGCCGAGGATGTAATCGAGGTCGGCGCGGTGCGCGACGTACGGCACGAGCTGGCCGTACTTCTCGCGGATGCCGTTCCAGTTGAGACCGTGCATCTTCGGGTCATAGAACCAGTCGCGCAGGATGCGCCACGCGTCGGTGAACTCCTGCGCCCACTCGACGCGCGGATCGATCTTCATCTCGAGGTGGTCGAGCTTCAGCGTCGAGTCGGCCGGCTTCTGCCCCGGCTTCGCGTTGACGATCGAATAGTTGTTGCCGACGCGCACGATCAGCTTCTCGCCGTTCGCGGAGACGTCGTAGCCGCGGATGTTCTCGACGACCGTCTCTTCTTTCTTGTCGTCGAGGTTGTACAGCTTCAGCGAGCGGCGCTCGCCGTCGCCCGTGACGTAGAGGATCCCGGTCGCGACCGCACTGAGCGAGTCGTAGGAGCCAGGCGAGCCCGGGATCGCGCGGACGCGGTTCTCGAAGCCCGCGGGATCGATCTTCACCACCACCGCCGCGTCCTTCTTCGGTTCTTCCTTCTTCTCGGCGGGAGCCGGCATCGACGCCTTCTCCTCGTCGCTCTGCGGCAGGAACAGCGCGGGGCCGTCGGCGGCGAGGACCGCGACGTAGACGCGCTCGGGATCGGTGTAGACGTAGTTGAACTCCCAGCCGCTGAACGTCAGATTGAAGTCGCGGTTGGAGGTGAAATAGAGATAGCGCCCCTTCGGATCGAACACCGGCTCGGTGTCGTCGGTCATGCCGGAGGTGAGGCGCACCGGCTTCGCGTCGGCGAACGAGTACACGTAGAGCGACGAGAAGCGCGCCTCGTTCAGCTTCGTGTACGCGAGCCACTTCGAGTCGGGCGACCAGCGGTAATGGGTGATGTCGCCGTACGCGTCCTTGTCGATGTCGGTGACTTTGCCCGACGCGACGTCGAGGACGCGCAGCGTGAGGTCCTTGTCGGAGAATGCGAGCATCTTCGAGTCAGGCGACCAGATCGGCGCGAAGCGCCACGCGCGTCCGTCCTTCGTCACTCGCCGCTCGGCGCCGCCCTGCTCCGCGCCGCGGACGTAGATCTCGTACTCGTCGCCTTCGCGATCGCTGAGATACGCGACCCACTTGCCGTCGGGCGACCACGCCGCGTCGCGCTCGCGGATGCCCGGCGTCTGCGTCTCGTTGCGGATCTCGCCTTCCTTCGCCGGCACGGTGAACAGCTCGCCGCGCGCGACGAAGAGGGCGCGCGCGCCGCTCGGCGAGAGCGAGTAGGACTCGATGTTGTCCTTCACGTTGCGGAAGTACGGGAGCGTGTTGCGGAAGTCGCCGGAGACGCGGATCGGGATGCGCTCCGACTTCCCGGTCGCGGAGTCGAGGCGGTAGATGTAGCCGCCGTTCTCGTAGACGACCTGCGTCGCGTCGCCGCTCGGCCAGAGCGCGTCGTAGTCGGTGTGGTTCGTGACCTTCTTCTGCAGCCGCGTCTTCACGTCATGCGACCAGATGTTGAGGCGCTTGCCGTCCCGGTCGGAGACGAAGTAGATCGTGTCCTTCACCCACACCGGCTGGTTGTCGGTGTACGGAGTGTTGGTGATCTTCTCGGCCGTATTCGTGGTGAAGTCCCACGTCCAGACGTCCTGCGCGCGTCCGCCGCGGTATCCCTTCCACGTGCGGAACTCGCGCTCGATGTGCGTGAAGGCGAGCTTTTTTCCGTCCGGCGAGTACGACCCCGCGCTCCCCTCGGGAATCGCGAGCTTAGTCTCCGTCCCTCCCGCCGCGGGGATGATGTAGTGCGCCGGCATGCGGTCGCTCCACGGCAGGCGGTGCGGGTTGAAGAGGATGTTCTTCCCGTCCGGAGTCCAGTCGAGGATGCGGTTGTCGATGCCGCCGCGCGGCGGAAGCGGGCCGACGTCGTTGTAGAACGTGAGCTGCCGCGGCGGTCCGCCGTCGACGCTGATGACGAACACCTGGCGGCTGCCGCTGTAGTCGCCGGTGAAGGCGATCCACTTTCCGTCGGGCGAGAATTTCGGGAAGTACTCCATGCCCGGGTCGGAGGTGAGCCTCCGCGCGTCGCCGCCTTTCGACGACGCGAGCCAGAGATCGCCGGCGTAAACGAACGCGACGGTGTCGCCGTGGATGTCGGGCTGGCGCAAAAGCCGCGTCAGATTGTTCTGCGCGGATACGCTCCCGGCAGTTGCAAGGAGCATGAGAATCGTGATGAGCTGTTTCATGGATCGCGGATCATAACGGAGGAGCCGATGCGCCGCTTCATGTTGTTCCCTATTGTTTTCCTTCTCGCGTGCGGCTCGACCGGCGGAACGCGGCCGAAGAGCATCCCGAAGCCGGACCTCGCCGCCGACCTCACGCACGACGTCTTCTTCGGCTCCGGCAGCACCGCACCGGCGTCGATCGAAGTGCGCGCGCGGAATCGCGGGAGCGTCCCGATCGAGCTGCGCCGCGTCGAGCTCAGCTCGCACGGCATGATCGAGTGGGGCATCATCCCGATCTCGCACGACTTCCGCGAAGTGATCGGACCCGGCGAGACGAAATCCGTGACGGTCTTCGCCACCGCCGAGACGTCCGTGCGCCGCCCCACCGAGCCGCTGACCATCCGCGCCATCATCGAATTCGAAGCCGGCGGCGTGCGGTGGCGCGAAGTTGTGATCACGCGGTAGCACCCATGCGCCGCGCTGCCGCACTGCTGCTCCTGCTCGTCGTCTCCTGCGCCACCGCGCGCAGCACCCGCCCGCCCTCGATCCCGAAACCGTCGCTCGACGTCGCGATCCTGAACGAGCCCTTCTTCGGCTCGGGCACCGAAGCGCCCGTCACGCTCGAAGTGAGCGTCGGCAACCGCGCCTCCGTCCCCATCACCCTCCGACGCGTCGAGCTCTCTTCCCCCGGCATGGTCCAGTACGAGATCGTCCCCGTCTCGAAACAGTTCACTGAACGAATCGCCCCCGGCGAAACGAAATCCGTCCGCCTCGCCGCCACCGCCCGCACCGAGTTCACCCGCCACGACGAACCGCTCATGCTCCGCGCCGTCCTCGAGCTCGAAGGCGGCGGCAGGACCTGGCGCGAAATCATCCTCCGCCGGTACTAGGGGTCACATCTGGAATTTCAACCTTTTTTCCACAGGCCGAATGTCACCCCGATCGCGATAGACTAACCGCATGACACAGAATGAACTTGTTGCTGACCGGTCGGTCGGTGCGTACTCGTGGTACGCGCTCGCGGTGCTGAGCGCGGTCTACGTGATGAACTTTCTCGACCGCCAGCTGATCTACATCCTGTTCACCCCGATCAAGAGCGAGATGCACTTCAGCGACCTGCAACTGGCGCTGCTCGGCACCACGTCGTTCGTCATCTTCTATACGCTGCTGGGCATCCCGTTCGGCCGTCTCGCCGACCGCGTGTCGCGCACGACGCTGATCGCCGCCGGACTCGCGATCTGGAGCCTCTTCTCCGGCCTCACCGGGTTCGCGAACAGTTTCTGGTCGATCTTTCTCTGCCGCGTGATGGTCGGGGTCGGCGAGGCGACGCTCGGGCCGGCGGCGCTGTCGCTGCTGAGCGATTTCTTTCCGGTGCGGATGCGCGCGACGGTGCAGTCGGTGTACTCGTCCGCGATCGCGCTCGGCGGCGGGCTCGCGTTCTTCCTCGGCGGCTGGATCGGTCAGGGGTATGGCTGGCGGTACGCGTTCTATTTCCTCGGCTTCCCCGGACTCGCGCTCGCGCTGCTGGTGTTCCTCCTGAGCGAGCCCGCGCGCGGGCAAACGGAATCCGCTGCCGCGCTGCAGGCCGGCAGCGACTGGCGCCGGCTGTTCGCCTCCCGCCCGTTGGTGCTCGCGATCCTCGGCTACGCGATGATCGGCCTCGCCTCGAACAACCTCGGCATCTGGGGAACCGCATTCTACGTGCGCGTGCACGGGCTCAGTCTGGGTGTGATCGGCATGGCGGCGTTCTGGATCTCGGTGCTGGTGGGCATCCCGGCGATGATCTTCGGCGGCTACTTCTCCGACCGCCTGCGCCGCGTGCTCCCGGGCGGACGGATGGCGTTCACCGCGAGCGCGGCGCTGCTCTCGGTACCGCTGTGGCTCGCGCTGCTGTTCGCGAACGACATCAGGACGCTGCTCGCGATCAACATCGTGCTCTACGCGCTCGCGATCCTGTGGGTCGGCCCCGCGACCGCCGACGTACACGACATGGCCGGCCCGCACCTCCGCGGCATCGCCATCGGCATCTTCTTCTCGACGGTCAACATCATCGCGTACGGCCTCGGCTCGCCGATCATCGGCAAGCTCAGCGACGCTCTCGGCGTCGCGAAGGATCCTGGGCAGATGCGCTACTCACTGCTCGTGTGCCCGGTCGCCTGCGCGATCGGCGCGCTGCTGTTATGGATGGGGTCGCGGGCGAAGGCTAAAGTTGAAATTCCAGACCTGACCCCGTCTACAGCCAGCGGACGGTGAAGGCGATGAGCTTTTCTTTGAGCTTGCCGCGGTAGGGCGGGTAGAGCATCTCAATCGCGCTGAAGCGGAGGCGCTGGTCGAAGACGCCGCGGAGGTTCGAGAAGGCTTCGAACCCGTAGTATCCGTGCGCTTTGCCGATGCCGCTCTGGCCGACTCCGCCGAACGGAAGGTTGAGCTGGTAGAACTGAATCAGCGCGTGGTTGACGGCGGTGCCGCCGGCGGTGGTGCGGGCGAGGATGCGTTTCACGACGCCGCGATCGCGGCTGAAGATGTAGAGGACGAGCGGCTTCTCCTTCGACGCGATGGCGGTGAAGGCCTCGTCGAGCGAGCGATAGGAGAGCACCGGCAGGATAGGGCCGAAGATCTCTTCCTGCATCACAGCGGCCTGCGGCGCGACGTTCGTCAGCACGGTCGGCGCGATCTCGCGTCCGTGGAACGTGCCGCCGGTGACGACCTGCGCGCCCTGCTCGACGGCGCCGTCGAACAGGCGCCGGATGCGCGATGCGTGGCGCTCATTGACGATCACGCCGCGTGACGCATCGCCGAGGGCGTCGATCGAGGTTTTCAGCTTCTCGAGAAACGGCGCGCGCACGCTCTCGTCGACGAGCACGTAGTCGGGCGCGATGCAGATCTGGCCGCAGTTGAAGAACTTGCCCCACGCGATCTTCTTCGCGGCCTCGTCGAGGTTCGCGCTCGCGTCGACGATCACCGGCGACTTCCCGCCGAGCTCCAGCGTGACCGAGGTCAGATGTTCGGCCGCGGCCTTCATCACAATGCGCCCGACCGCGGGACTGCCGGTGAAGAAGATGTGGTCGAACTTCCTGCGCAACAGCGCCTCGGCAACGGTCGCGTCGCCCTCGACGACCGCGACCTCGCCCTCGTCGAACAGATCGCCGAGGATGCGTTTCATGCAGGCGGTCGACGCGGGCGTCAGCTCGGATGGTTTGACGATCGCACAATTGCCGGCGGCGATCGCGGAGACGAGCGGGCCGAGTGTCAGATTGAACGGGAAGTTCCAGGGCGAGACGATCAGCACCACGCCCTTCGGCTCGTGCACGATTCTCGACTGCGAGCCGAAGAGCGCGAGGCGCATCCCGACGCGCTTCGGCTTCATCCACGAGCGGAGATGGCGGACGGCGTGGCGGATCTCGCTGACGACGGGATAGATCTCGGAGAGATCGACCTCCGCGGCGGGCTTGCGATAGTCCTCCCACATCGCCGCGCGAATCTCATCGCGCCGCGCGTGGATGGCGCGCTCGAGGCGGCGCAGTTTCTCGCGGCGCTCGGCCGCCGTCGTGGCTGCGACGGCGGCCTGCTGCCGGCGCTGGAGCTGGTACAGGCGCTCGATCTCGTCGAGCGCCGGCACGCGAACAACCTCGGCCGCGGCAGTCACGCCCGCGATTCTACGGGAAGATGACTTCGGCGACGTCGCTGAACTTCACGAAGAGGTTCGTGCCGCTGACGTGGTCCTTGCCGATCAGATCGATCGTGTAGCCGTCGCACGAGTCCTTGAAAATGAGGTCGCTGACCTGGCCGTTGCGCAGCTCGATGTGCACGCGCTGCAGCTGTGCGCCTGCGCGCGAGCAGCAGCTCGCGTTCGTCACGAGGGTCGCCGGTCCGGTGATGCGTTTGATCTGCGTCGCGCCGATCCGCACGATCGTGCCGTCGTTCGCGCAGAAGTCCTCTTCCTCCGATGCGACCTGTCCGCCGAACACCACGACGTAGCCGAACTTCACGCTGTCGTCGTCGATCTGCGTCGTCGTGCCGTTCGTGTTCCGCACCGTGACAGTCGGACGTCCCTGGAGACGAAAGTTGAGCGTGTGCGTTCCGGCGCCGGGCAACGGAAGCTCCTGCGGCGTGTATCCGCTGCGGCTCGCGCTGACTTTCGCGGTGGTGCCGTATCCGGTGACGTTGGCGAGCTCGAAATTGCCTTCGCGCGTCGCGGCCGTTCTCGAGTTGCCGATGCTGATCGACGCGAATGCGACCGGCGCGCCGGTCGCTGCATCCACGACGGTTCCCTTGATGTTCGCGGTGAATGCGGCGCCGGGACTCGGCGTCCGGACCGAGCGGCGTTTCTGTGCGAAAGCGGCGGGGGTGACAGCGAGCAAAACGAGGGCAGCCAGGAGCGCGATACGGGGATGAACGAATTTCATGGATCTCCTTCGTGAGGTTACAGCGGTCAAACTCGCGGATTTTAACATCCGCCGAAAGTTATACGCGGGTACACGCCGTGACGTTTTGGATATACTCGCTGGCCGCGCGATTGCACGCGCGTTTCCCCGCGAAGACCCGCCCGCTTCATTCGCCATCAGGAGGTTCTCATGCGTTCACTCCTCGCGATTCTCGCGCTGCTTCTGGCCGCCTGTACGACGACCGTCACGCCGGTTTCCACGCCTGTGGCCGCTCCCGCGGTGGATGCGGAAGCCCCACCGGCGGCCGAGCCCGCTCCACCGCCGCCTCCTCCCGGCCCCACTGCCGAGGACGCCGCGAAGTTCGCGAACGAAGCCGAGGCGCGCCTCGCGGCGATGAACGTCGACGCGCAGCGCGCGGCGTGGGTGCAGTCGAACTTCATTACCGACGATACGCAGCTGCTGGCGGCGAAGGAAAATGAAAAGCTGATCAACGCCGGCGTGGAGCTGGCGAAAGGCGCGGCGCGCTACGACAAGCTCGAGCTGCCGTACGACACGCGCCGCAAGCTGGAGACGATCAAGCTCGCGCTGACTTCGCCGGGCCCCGCCGATCCCGCGCTGACTGCGGAACTGGCGCGCATCGGCTCGGAGCTCGAGGCGATCTACGGCTCGCACAAGTACTGCCCGCCCGGAACATCGGGCGACGCCTGCCTCGATGAGAACGAGATCGGCACGATCCTCCGTACGAGCCGCGATCCCGCGAAGGTGCTCGACGCGTGGCGCGGATGGCACACCGTGTCGCCGCCGATGCGCGAGCCGTACACGCGCTTCGTGCAACTGATGAATCAGGGGGCGCGCGAGCTCGGCTACGGTGACGTCGGCGTAATGTGGCGCGCGAAGTACGACATGCCCCCCGAGGCCTTCGCGGCGGAGGTCGATCGCCTCTGGAATCAGGTCAAGGCGCTGTATGACTCGCTGCACTGCTACGTGCGCTGGAACCTCACGAAGAAATATGGCGAGAAAGTCGTCCCGCCGGGCCAGCCGATCCCCGCGCATCTCCTCGGCAATATCTGGTCCCAGGAGTGGGGCAACATCTACGACATCGTCGCGCCGCCGAAGACAAGCGGCGGCTACGACCTGACGAAGATCCTCGAGAAGCGGAAGGACATCGACGAGATCGGGATGGTCCGCATCGGCGAGCGCTTCTTCACCTCGCTCGGCTTCGATCCCCTTCCGAAGACGTTCTGGGAGCGCTCGCTGTTCGTGAAGCCACGCGACCGCGAAGTCGTCTGCCACGCCAGCGCGTGGGACATCGACGACGTCGAGGACCTGCGCATCAAGATGTGCATCGAGAAGACCGCCGAGGACTTCACGACGATCCATCACGAGCTCGGACACAACTTCTATCAGCGGGCGTACGACAAGCTGCCGTTCCTTTACAAGAACAGCGCGAACGACGGCTTCCACGAGGCGGTCGGCGACACGATCGCGCTCTCGGTCACGCCCGCGTATCTGGTGAAGATCGGGCTCCTCGACAAGGAGCCGCCGCCGGCGGCGGACATCCAGCTCCTGCTGCGCGACGCGCTCGACAGCATCGCCTTCCTCCCCTTCGGGGTGATGATGGACAAGTGGCGCTGGAAGGTGTTCTCGGGCGAGATCACGCCGGCGAATTACAACAAGGGCTGGTGGGACCTGCGCCGCGAGTATCAGGGCATCGCGCCGCCGGAGCCGCGCGGCGAGGAGTACTTCGACGCCGGCGCGAAGTATCACATCGCCGCGAACGTGCCGTACGCGCGCTATTTCCTCGCGCGCATCCTCCAGTTCCAGTTCCATCGCGCGCTCTGCCAGATCTCCGGCTATCAGGACCCGCTGAACCGCTGCTCGATCTACGGCAACAAGGAAGCCGGCGCGCGCCTCGAGAAGATGCTGGCGATGGGCATGAGCCGCCCCTGGCCCGAAGCTCTCGAGGCGCTGACCGGCCAGCGCCAGATGGACGCCACCGCGATCGTCGACTACTTCCGCCCGCTCCTCGACTGGCTCGAGCAGCAGAATCAGGGGAAGCGCTGCGGCTGGTGATTTCGGTTGCTCAGCAACCATGCCCCACTCCGTCACCATCATTTTCGAGCCCGCCTTCGCCGGCCTCCGGAAACTCGCGTTCCGCACACCGGTGTGGCTCGTCGAGACGCCGGAGAACCGCGCGGCGGCGGAGGAGGTGTGGCACTCGGCGGTGGAGTGGCCGCACATCAGCGTGACGCTGTTCCGCTTCGATGACTGGCGGACGCTGCTCGCGCAGATCGGAGCGATCGACGGCGTGGAGGCGATCGGGACGCCGCTCACGGATGCGGCGCGCGCGGCGCTGAGCGACCTCGGGCTCACGCGCATCGATGAAACGTCAGAAGGCTTTCGCGCGCGAAAATCCTGAGCTCGGCCTCATTTCGGCCACATTCTCTTCGTTTACTACCAACGTCATGGAAACGACGACGACGAATTACAAACTCGAGCGCTGGATCGCATTTCTCCTCGGACTGCTGTTCTTCATTCCGTTCCTCGCGAAGTAAACCAATCTTCGCGCAGCGCGCCGTAGCAGACGAAGTCCACGTACTCGTCCCACTTCTTCCGGTGCTGCCGCAGCGTCCCCTCGTACTGCATCCCGATTTTCTGCAGGACGCGTCCTGACGCGGGGTTGCGGCCGAAGTGCATCGCGTAGATGCGCCGCAGTCCGCGCTCTTCGAAGCCGTAGCGAACCACTTCCGCCGCTGCCTCGGTCGCGTAGCCGCGGCCCCAGAACGGGACGCCGATCCAGTAGCCGATCTCCGCGATCCCCTCGTCCTTCATCACGAGCCCCATCGCACCGGTCAGCTGGCCGTCGTCGATGGCGAAGTGCACGATGCGGTTCTCTTCGAAGTCGGCGTCATGTTTCCCGATCCACTCCTCCGCCGCGCCGTCGGGATACGGATGCGGAATCAGGAGCGTGTTCAGCGCGACCTCGTACGCGCCGCACAGCTTCTGCACCGCCGGCGCGTCGCTCATGGCAAACGGGCGGAGCGTGAGGCGCGGGGTGCGGAGGGTCGGTCTCATCGCGCGATTGTAAGCACGTCGCGCACACGCCGCGCGAGCTCCTTCCGCACGTCGACGCCGAGGTCGCGATCGCGGGCATCGAGCAGCGAGCGCAGCGCGCGATAGGCGTCGCCGCGCTCGCTCCGCTCCTGCAGCAGCACCGCCGGATTGATGCCGAGCCGCGCCTCGATCGCCGCGCGCACGTCGCCCGATCGCACGATCTCGCGCACCTCGCGCCGCAATGCGAGTTCGCGCCGCACAAACGGAATCGCGATGACCACGAGCAACGCCAGCGCCAGGAACGCCGGCGTCCTCGCCGGCTGAGCAGGCGGCGTCTCGCCGCCGGGGTGGAGGCGGGACGCCTCCCGCTCAGCCGTCGAGACGACGGCGTTCCAGAGCGTGGCGGCTTCGCAGCGCAATTCGCGGCGCTGGCTGGCGGAGGGGGAGAACACGGTCATCGTGAGCGGCGGGATGTCGAGCTGTCCGGCTTTCGCGGGGAAGATCAGGTAGCGCCACTTGCGCGTCATCGCGATCGTGCCTTCGTCGCGAGACACCGAGGTCTCGCCTCCTTCGATCTCGACCACACCGGCCACGCGTCCCTGAAACTGCGGCGGCGGCGCGCCGCGCAGATTGCCGCTGCCGCGCAGCGTCGCCTCGACGACGACCGGTCCGGCGTTGCGCTGTTTCGGCGGCGCGCACGCAAGTATGGCCTCGCCGACCGCGGCGACGGGAGGTCCGGGCGGGACCGGTTTCACGCTGATGGAAATCGGAGCCGACGTGAACGTGACTTCGATGAGATTGCCTTCGAAGACCGCGAACGGACCGCCGCGCAGACGCTCCATCACCGAGGCCTCGACCGACATGCCGCCGACCTGCAGCGTGCCGCTGCGCAGCGGATAGAGCGCGACGCGGCGCAGGATCGCGCGCTGCATCAGGCGGTCGCCAACATACACGCGCTCGGCCTCGCTGGAGCGCGAGTCGATCTCCTCGCTCCAGAAATCGGTGAGCTTCGGTACGCCGACGATCTGCCAGTTCTCGACGGTCGCGCCGTTGTAGAGGTACCACGTGACGACGACCTGCTCGCCCGCCCACGCTTCCCGCTTGTCCGCCTCGGCGACGAGAAAGAGCGGCGGACGCCCCGTCGCCGTGAGCTCGCGCAGCAGCGCCTCCGGATCATTCGTCGCCGCGATCCGGTCCGGCATGACCTGCAGCGCCACGGCCGCGAGCGTGTCCCGCTGCCCGTCACTCGCCGTCAGCACCAGCGGCCCCACCCGCGCCACCCCCGGCAACAACGGCCGCGCCCGAAACCGAAACACCTTCCGCCGCACGACGTCGCCATTGATCCACGCAAACTCCGACGACACCCACGGCTCGCCGACAAACGCGAGGTTGTCGAGCGGAACGTTCACGTTCTCGGCGGAGGCAAACGAGCCTTCGAGGGAGACGGTGATGGTGGTGAGGTCGGTGAGTTGGAGGGTGCGGGGGTCGACCAATAGATCATTCGCGTAAGAACGCGGAACGCAGAACGCAGAGCTCAGAACGAAGAAACTGAGCGCGCGCGCGATCGCTTTCTCAGTTCTGCGTTCTGCGTTCTGCGTTCTGCGTTCTCCGCCTACCACCCCACCCTCTCCTCCCCCGCCGCCCGCGCCTTCATCCTCCGCAGTTCCTCCTGTTCCTGCTGCTGCACGCTGCGCAACAGAGTCTCGAGGTCGGGCTGGCCCTGGGGCTTGCGGTTGCCGGCGGAGGGGGCGGGCTGGGGTTGCTGCTGATTCTGGGCGGATTTGTTCTGCTGGCTGCCTTTGGTGCCGGTGCGGGCGGCGTCGCGGCGGGCGAGGGCGATCTCGAGGTTGCGTTTGGCGCCGGCGTGGTTGGGGCGGAGCTTCAGCGTCTCGATGTAGTCGCGGATTGCGTGGTCGAAGGCTTTCGCCGACAGCGCGCTGTTGCCGCGGTTGAAGAGCGCGTCCGGGCGGAGCGCCGGGTCCTTCATCGCCTCGGCGAGCGTCGCCGAGCCCTGCTCGCGCTGGCCCGCGGCGATCTGCGCGGTGCCGAGGTTGAACGCGCCGCGCGTCGACGGCGCGAGCTCCTGCGCGCGCTTCAGCCAGCGCACCGCCTCTTCGTACTGCTGCTTCGCGTACGCGCTCGTGCCACGCGCGCTCGCGGCATGCGAGTTGGTTTCCGTGAACCACGTGACGGCGAGCAGCAGAATGACGATCACTCGGCACCTCGATTCGCGAGCGAGCCGCCGAGGAGCGCAAAGAACGCGAGGGCGAGCGGCCACTGATAACGATCGATCGGAATGCGCGCGTTGGTCTGGCGGGGCGCGCCGGCGCGCGCGCTGCCGAGGAGTGGATCGAGCGCGTTCGCGGCAAACGGATTCTCCAGCATCCGTCCGCCCGTGGATGTCGCGAGCTCGCGCAGCGCTTCGGGACGCGCGTACGTCGTCACGACCTCGCCCGAACCGTCGCGCAGCGGACCCTTCGGCGTCGGGATCGTGCTCCCCTCGCCGCTGCCGACGAGCACCGTCGACACCGCGATGCCGTGCGACTTCGCGCGCTGCACGGCCTCGGAGACGCGCGCGCCCTGGTCCTCGCCGTCGCTGATCACCACGATGTCCGCCTTCTGCAGCGGATCCGTCTCGATGAGCCGCAGCGCCGCGATCAGTGCCGTGCCGAGGTCCGAGCCCGGCTGCCCGACTTCGCCCTGCTGCAGCGTATCGAGCAGCGCGATCACGGCGTCGGTGTCGCTCGTCAGCGGCGAGACCACGTCCGGCGACGCCTCGAACACCAGCAGCGCGATCCGTCCCTCCTGCGCTTCCGCGAGCCGCTTCGCGATCGCCTTCGCGGCGGACAGTCGCGACGTGCCGACGTCCTCGGCGGCCATGCTGTTCGAGACATCGATCACCAGCACACGGTTCGCCTCGCGCGCCATGATCGGCACGAGCGTGTAACCCGCATACGGCCCCGCCAGCGCGACGACCGCGCCGAGCAGCGCGAGCGCGATCAGCCACGGACGCAGCGCCCGCGCCGGATTCGCGACGCCGCGCAGATGCTCGGAGGTGAACCGCCGCGCGATCTGCGCGCGCAGCCGCTCGCGCATCACGAGCAGCAGCAGCACGAACGGCACGAGCGCGAGGAGCCAGAGCAGCGAGAGCGCGCGGAAGGTCATGTGCCCCTGTCATCCCGAGCGTGAGCGAGGGACCTGTGCGGGCGGGGCAACGCAACGCGCCCCTCACGCCCGGGTCCCTCGCTCACGCTCGGGATGACACCTCCGGGAATCTTCAGCCACACCGTCTCTCCGCCGAGGAGCGCGAGCGCGAACAGCGCGAGGCCGAGGGCGAGCGGATAGCCGTACAGCTCCTCGATCTGCTCGCGCTTCGGCGTGCTGAGGCGCGTCTTCTCCAGCCGATCGATGCGCTGCAGCACGTCGCCGAGGGCGCGCGCGTCGGTCGCGCGATAGAACTCGCCGCCGGTCGTCGACGCGATGGTGGAGAGCGTCTTCTCATCGAGCTCGCCGCGGATGTGCGTGTAGATCGTCTCGATCTGTCCGGTGAACGGGTTCTGCCGCTTCACCGGCAGCGGAACCGGACCTTCGCTCCCGACGCCGATCGTGTAGACCTTGATCCCGCTGCGCGCGGCGAGCTGCGCGGCGACGATCGGCTCGATCGAGCCGGAGTTGTTCACCCCGTCGGTGACGAGGATGACCACGCGGCTGCGCGTCTTCGAGGTGCGCAGGCGATTCACCGCCGTCGCGAGCGCGTGGCCGATCGCGGTCCCGTTGCCATGCTCGCCGATCTCCGCCTTGTCGAGAATCGCCTCGGCGATGCGGCGGTCGTAGGTGATCGGCACGCGCGTCGCGGCGCGGTTGCCGAATGTCACGATGCCGATGCGGTCGTCCTGCCGGCGCCGGATGAACGCCGTGATCAGGTCCTTCGCCACGACAAAGCGATTGCGCGGGCGGAAGTCCTCCGCGGCCATGCTCCCCGAGGCGTCGAGCGCGATGACGATGTCGATGCCGTAGCGGTCGCCGGACGCGAGACGCACCACGCGCTGCGGCCGCGCGAGCGCGACGATCAGCAGCAGCAGCGCGAGCGTCTCGAGCGCAAAGGGAATCGCGGCGGTGGCGGTGCGCAGGCCGCGCGTCGGAGCCACGAGCGACAAGGACGAGAATCCGAACGCGCCGAAGCGGTCGCGGCGATCGCTCCACGCGAGCAGGACGCGTACGAGCACCAGGGATGCGAGCGCGAACCACAGCGGATCGCCGAAGCGCGTCATGACGCCAGCTCCAGCGCACGTGATGCGACTTCCTCGAAGTCGCGTGGCGGCGCGCCTTCGGGCGAGAACTTCTCCATGTCGCCGTGGCGCAGGATGTCGACGACGACGTTCTCGCGCTGGTCGAGCCGCGGAACGAGCTCGGTCGTCGTCAGCTCGCTGCCGAGGTTCGCGCGCGTTTCCGCGAGATACGCGCGCGTCGCATCCGCGAGCGCGGCCCATCGATCCTCGTGCGCGCGCGCCTCGGCGACTGCACGCCGGAAGCGCTCATGCGGCGTGATCGCCGGCTCGATCACCTGCACCGCGCGGCGCGCGAGGTACCACGCCAGCGCCCACGTCGCAATCGCGAGCAGCGCCGCGATGGCGATGGCGATGAACGGCGAGCGCGGATACGGAATCGCCTGCGGCGGCGTGAGCGGCGCGGGCTTCAGGTCGTCGCCCTGCTTCAGCACCGACCGCACCGGCACGATGAGATTGCGGAAACGCACGCCGCCGGTGACTCCGCTCAGCGCGAACGGCCGCGGCGTGAACGTGCGCACGACCACCGTCATCCCCTGCTGCGACACGAGCTCGTACGCCGGCGACGGATCGAGCTTCACCGGAGCCGCGAACGTGATCGTGATCCGATCGCCGACCGTCGGCGCGGGCGGCGAGAAGGTGATCGTGACGGCGGCAAGGATCGCGAGGATCATACGGGGCGTCGATGGCGCGCGGCCCGCTCGCGGAAGAACCGGAGCAGGTCGCGATCGTACGGAACGGCCGTCGAAATGGCGAGGTGATCGATGCCCGCGCCGCGGAAGCGCCGATCGAAGACGGTCTGTCGCTGCGCCGCGCGCTTCGCGACGTCGGCACGCCGCAGATCGGTCAGGCGCGGCTCGCCCGACTCGAGATCGAAGAGCCGCGCGAGTCCGCGATCGGGAAAGCGCTCCTCGCGCGGATCGCCGATGGCGATGCCGATGACGTCGTGCTTGCGATTGAGCCGCGCGAGCGGGCGCTCGAACTTGAGGTCGAGAAAGTCGGAGAGCACGAGCACGACCGCGCGCTTGACGGCGACGCGCTCGAGATAGCGAGCCGCATGCTCGAGATCGGCCTCGCCTTCAGTGCCACGCATCGCCGCGTCGACCGCCGCTCGCACGATGACCTGCGCATGCGGCCGCCCGCGCCGCGGCGGAATGAACGCGCGAATGCTTTTCGAGAAGAGCAGCAGTCCCGCGCGATCGGAGTTCTCGACCGCCGAGAACGCGAACACCGCCGCCAGCTCCGCCGCGATGTCGCACTTCCGCCAGTCGACGGAGCCGAATCCCATCGAGCCCGAGACGTCCACGGCGATGATGACCGTGAGGTCGCGCTCTTCGATGAACTCCTTCACATGCGGCACGCCCGTCCGCGCAGTGACGTTCCAGTCGATCGCCCGAATGTCGTCCCCCGCCATGTACTCCCGCACCTGCGAGAACTCGATCCCGCGCCCGTGGAAGGCGGAGTGATAGTCGCCGGCGAAGCCCGCCCGGATCATCCGCGCGCTGGCGATTTCGAGCTCCCTTACGCGACGAACTACCGGCGTTCGCAGGTCGGCGGGTTTTCGCTTGAAGAGTCTCATAGTCACGGCACAGCCACCGCCCCCAGCACCTGCTCCACAATCGAATCCGCGCTCACTCCCTCGGCCGCGGCCTCGTAGCTCAGCACGAGCCGGTGGCGCAGGACGTCGTGGGCGATGGCTTTCACATCCTCGGGGACGACGTACGTGCGTCCCTCGATGAACGCGTGCGCTTTCGCGACGTGCGTGAGCGCGAGCGTCGCGCGCGGCGAGGCGCCGAAGGAGACGTACGGCGAGGGCTTGCGCGTCGCGGTCACGAGCTGCACGACGTAGCGGCCGATGCGCTCGTCGGTATGCACGCGCGCGGCGAGGTGGCCGATCGTGCGCACGTCGTCGAGCGTCAGCACGCGCGCGGCCTGGCGGGGCGCGGCGGTCGGATCGAGATACATCGCCAGCATCCGCAGCTCTTCCTCCGCCGCCGGATAGTCGACCTTCACTTTCATCACGAACCGATCGACCTGCGCCTCGGGGAGCGCATACGTCCCTTCATGCTCGATCGGGTTCTGCGTCGCGATCACCACGAACGGGTCGGGCAGCGGATGCGTCGTATCGCCGATCGTCACCTGCCGCTCCTGCATCGCCTCGAGCAGCGCGCTCTGCACCTTCGCCGGCGCGCGGTTGATCTCGTCG
>Ga0134123_10001223_pt1 | contig 16869 bp, 15 predicted proteins | sample KB303_FD_96460 | JGI IMG/M metagenome (GOLD analysis project Ga0134123, IMG submission 96460) | Terrestrial soil microbial communities without Nitrogen fertilizer from Kellogg Biological Station, Michigan, USA - KB3-0-3 | ecosystem: Environmental > Terrestrial > Soil > Unclassified ...
CCAGGTGCTTGCCGTCGGGCGACGGCGTCGGCCGGATCGAGCCGCCCGGGCTGGAGACGAAGCGATCGGTCTCGCCGGTCTGGCGGTCGAGCCGCTGGATGTCATAGATCTCGGTGTTCGGGTCCTTGTCGTATTGGAAGATCGCGCCGGGCGTGACGTCCTGGCTGTAATACAGGTAGCGCCCGTCGGGGGAGAAGGCGGGCTCGCCGATGTCCTTCTGGTCGTTGGGGCGCTTGACCATCTGCAGGCCGTCGCCGCCGGTCCGGTGATACAGCCAGATCTCGCCGGCGCCGAGCGAGCGGGTGCCGGTGAAGTGCTTGCGCGCCGCGATGTACTGGCTGTCGGGCGTCCAGGTCGGGCTGTTCAGCAGGCGGAAGCTCTCCTTGGTGACCTGGCGGGGGTTCTTCCCGTCGCGGTCCATCACCCAGATGTTGTCGCCGCCCGCCTGGTCGCTGGTGAAGGCGATCAACTTGCCGTCCGGGCTGTAGCGCGGCTGCATCTCCCAGGCGATCGAGTGGGTGAGGGCCCGGGCCTCGCCGCCGGCCGCCGGCATGACATAGATGTCGCCGAGGAGGTCGAAGGCGATCTCCTTGCCGTCCGGGCTGACGTCGACCGCCATCCAGGTCCCTTCGTCCACGTCGAGCGGGACCTCGGTGCGCGGGCCGGGCGGGTTGTTGACGTCCCACTTCTCTTCCTTCTTCTCGTCTTTCTTCTCCTCCCCGCCCGCGGCGGCGTCCGGCGCGGCGGTCGCAGTGGCCGCAGGGGGGGCCGGGGCCGGCGGCTCCTGGTCGGGGAGCCCGGGCAGCGTGTCGACGTCATCCCCATGGCCGGGACATGCGTCGTGCGGATGATGCGCGGCCATGGAGGATGGAAGTGGAGCGGCGGCGAGGAGGCAGAGGAGGGACAGGAGGATCGGGTGCGTTCGTTTCATATAGATCTCTCTCGACGAGGTTCCGGATCGTCGGGAGGTTACCACGACCTCCCGAGGTGCCTGGTAGAGTACCCCTCGCATGAAACCGCACGAGCGCATCCGCAACTTCTCGATCATCGCCCACATCGACCACGGCAAGTCGACGCTGGCGGACCGCATCCTCCAGCTCACCAACGCGGTCTCCGCGCGCGACATGGTCGACCAGGTGCTCGACGACATGGACTTGGAGCGCGAGCGGGGCATCACCATCAAGGCGCGCGCCGTGCGGCTCTCCTACCGTGCCCAGGACGGCGAGACCTACCAGCTCAACCTGATCGATACGCCGGGCCACGTCGACTTCTCCTACGAGGTCTCGCGCAGCCTCGCCGCCTGCGAAGGGGCGCTCCTCGTGGTCGACGCCTCGCAGGGGGTCGAAGCCCAGACCCTGGCCAACGCCTATCTCGCCATCAACAACAACCTGGCGATCATCCCGGTCTTGAACAAGATCGACCTTCCGGCCGCCGACCCTGATCGGGTCCGCGAGCAGATCGAGAACGTGGTGGGCATCGACGCCCACGACGCGCTCCTCGTCTCTGCCAAGGCCGGCATCGGCATCGAGGAGGTCCTCGAGCGGGTGGTGCGCGACGTGCCGCCGCCGCAGGGGGATCCGGAGGCGCCGCTCAAAGCCCTGCTCTTCGACTCCTGGTATGACCCCTACCGCGGCGTCGTCGGCATGATCCGGGTCGTCGACGGCACCTTGCGAGCCGGCGACAAGGTCCTCTTCATGTCGTCCCGGCGGACCTACACGGTGGACGAGCTCGGGATCTTCACCCCCAAGCCGGGGCCGGTCGGCCACCTCTCGGTGGGCGAGGTCGGCTTCTTCTATGCCGGCATCAAGGACCTCATCCAGGCGCAGATCGGCGACACGGTCACCCACGCCGACCGGCCGACCGAAGCGCCCTATCCCGGCTTCCAGGAGATCAAGCCCGTGGTCTTCGCCGGCCTCTATCCGGTGAGCGCCGACGACTACGAGGGCCTGCGGGACGCCGTGGACAAGCTGCGCCTGAACGACGCCTCCTTCACCTTCGAGCCGGAAAGCTCGGGCGCGCTCGGCTTCGGGTTCCGCTGCGGCTTCCTCGGGCTCCTCCACATGGAGATCATCCAGGCGCGCCTGGAGCGGGAGTTCGACCTCGACCTGATCACCACGGCCCCGGGCGTGCGCTATCTCGCCCACACCACCGACGGCAAGGTCCACGAGGTGGAGAGCCCCTCGAAGCTCCCCGATCCTGGACGGCTCGAGCGCCTGGAGGAGCCGTACATCGCCTCCACGATCGTCTCGCGCTCCGAGTACGTGGGCGGGATCCTGGCGCTCGCCGAAGAGCGGCGGGGCGAGCAGAAGAGCCTGCAATACCTGACCACCGACCGCGTGCTGATCGAATACGACTTCCCGCTCGCCGAGGTGATCCTCGACTTCTACGACCGCCTCAAATCGGTCTCCCGCGGCTACGCCTCGTTCGACTACCAGGTGAGCAACTACCGGCCGAGCGACCTGGCGAAGCTGGACATTCTGATCAACGGCGAGCCGGTGGACGCCCTGTCGCTGATCGTCCACCGCGACAAGGCGTACCAGCGGGGCAAGGTGCTGGTGGAGAAGATGAAGGAGCTGATCCCGCGGCAGCTCTTCGAGGTCGTCCTCCAGGCCGCGATCGGCTCGCGGATCATCGCGCGCGAGACCATCCGGCCGATCAGCAAGAACGTGATCGCCAAGTGCTACGGCGGCGACATCACACGCAAACGCAAGCTGATCGAAAAGCAGAAGGAAGGCAAGAAGAGGATGAAGCGCGTCGGCCGCGTGGACATCCCCCAGGAAGCGTTTTTGGCGGTGTTGCGGGTGGATTGAGGATACGGCTTCGCCGGCCTTTCGAGACACCCCCTACCGGAGCGCCGCGATCCGCCGGGCAGGCCGCAACACCGACTCGTCGACGCCCAGGCCGGCGAGATCGGGCAGAGGGACCCAGGCGGCCTGGTGCGCCTCCCGTTTATTCACCTTGGGAACGAAGCTGCCGTCGGCCTCGAAGAGGAAGCGCACGTCGTAGTGCAGATGCGCCGGAACGTCCGCGCGCTTCGGAATGGAATGGATGTCGAGATCGAAAGGTCCATGCAGGATGGGATCGAGATCCCTCAAGCCTGTTTCTTCGAAGACCTCCCATCTGGCCACGTTCATGAGATCCGGGTCTCCGTCCGCGTGCCCGCCGGGCTGAAGCCAACGGTCCAGAGCCTTGTGATGGATCAGCAGGAGATGTTTCCGCTCCCGATCGATCACGAAGGCCGAGGCGGTGAGATGCCCTTCGAGATCCGAACGGCGGAGACAGTCCGGATGGTCGAAGACGAACTCGACGAAGGTCTCCAACTCCCGGCGGTCGCGCTCGTCGAACAGGTGAGAGATCTCGAGAAAGCCCAGCACCGTGCGGCGGGGGAAATCGATCGACATCCTCCGCTTCATGTCTATTTTGATGACCGGTTTCAGCATGGCAGTCGCGCCCTCCCGGTTTCGATCCACTCTGCCCAGTCCGGCCGGCCGTTGCGGCGCGCCCGCGCGGCGGCTTCCTTCCAGGGATAGGAAACGAGCACCTGCTCGATCTGCCAGCCCTGCGAGTCCCGGGTGAGCAGAGCGTAGCGCGCGTGAGGGCTTCCGGACTCCATGACGTGCGGCCAGGGCGCCTCCGCATCGTAGGCCGGCAGGCCGACGCTCCCGGGATTGATCACCAGCCGGCCGCCCACGGCGACCACGCGGGGCACGTGACTGTGGCCGCAGAAGGTGATCTGCGCCGGATCGGACCCCAGCAGCGCCGCGATCTCGCCCTCCGGCTTGAGCGCAACTCCCGTCTCGGTCACCGCCTCCAGCAGGTAGACGTCGTCGCGCTCCGGCGTGCCGTGGCAGAAGCGGAGGTCTTCCCGGTCCAACCGCACCGGCAGCCCGGCCGCCCAGGCGAGGTGATGCGGCGGAAGGCTCTCCAGGACGAAGGTCATGGTCGGGCTCGCATCCTCGGGGAGCGGCTCTCCGAGAACCCGGTCCATGTTCCCCCGGATGGCCGTGATGCCAGCCGAGCGATGGATCTCGGCCGTTCCAAGCGGATCGAGAGGACCGTAGAGGATGTCTCCGACGTCGATCACCTCGTCGGCGCCGCGCCGCCGGAGATCGGCGAGCACGGCCTCCAGCGCCCAGGTGTTGCCGTGGACGTCGGCGAGAACAGCGATGCGGTGGCTGCGCATAAGGCGAGATTATGCCCTCTCCGGCCTCTGGCGGGGCCCTGCGACCTGCGATAAAATCTTCGCATGACAGGGGCCAGAACGCTGAGCAGCGAGGAGCGGGCAGTCCTGCGAAGGATGTCGCGGCGGAGCGCCGCTCGGGCCTTGCTTGCAATCACCCTCGATTGGGGCTTGATCTTCGTGACGGTCGCCCTGTGCGAGAAGCTCTCCTCGCTCTGGATATACCTCCTCGGCGTCGTCGTGATCTCGCGCCAGATGAACGCCCTGTACGAGCTCCACCATCACGCCATGCACAACAATCTCTTCCCCGGGAAGCGGTGGAACCGATCGCTCGAGCTCTTCTATTCGCTTCCGCTTTGGAACACGGTCGCCTCCGACCTGGCCGATCACATGGAGCACCACCGCGCGTTCAACACCGTGGAAAAGGACTACCAGACATGGGGCACGGGCTATGGCTACGATCCGGCGAGGCGGCACGACCGGCGCTATATGACCTGGTTCCTGTGGATCCGTCCGTTCCTCGGGCCTCTGCAGTGGTCGGACCTCAAAGAGCTCCTCAGCTCTGAGCGCTGGCGCGATCCCGCCTACCGGAAGCCCGTGCTCCTGTTCTGGGCCGGCGTCGTCGTCATCCTCCTCGCGGCCGGCCGCCTCGATCTCTTGTTCTGGTACTGGATCGTACCGCGGTTCACCGTCTTCCCGGTTCTCTTCTTCTGGGATGACATGCTCGGACACTACAACTGCCCGCGCACCGGCACGCGGGAGATGCGGGGGCTGTGGTTTCTGATCTTCTCCACCCACGGCACCGACTTCCACAACATCCATCACCTCTATCCCGCCATTCCCTGGTTCAACATGGAAAAGGCCACGAAGCTCGCCATCGACGAAACCCAGGTGGATTGCGCCCGGGGCTTCGTGGACGGCATGCGCCAGCTCGTCGTAGCGCAAGAATAGATAACCATACCTCCCTCCTCCTTCGCAGGCAGCCGGCTCTCCCCTGGGATTCCGGGGGGGCGAGGCAGGAAGACGGGAGATACCGTGGTATACCCGCCTGTGATACCATGACGCCTATGAAGATCGGTGTCTCCTTGCCCGACCACCTCCTTGCCTTTGCCGACGAAGAAGCGCAGCGTCGCGGCACCACCCGGTCCGGTTTGCTGGCCCGGCTGCTCGAGGCAGAGCAGATACAGACGCAGGTCCGGCGGTACATCGACAAGCACGGTTGGGATGTTGCCGACGACGAGAAGCGCTGGCGTCAATACCAGCAGGCTCGAATGGCCGAGGAGTACCGTGACGATGACTGGTGAACCCCTGCCAGGCCGGGGCGAAATCTGGTGGGTGCGGGTGGACAAGCGCAGGCCGGCCGTCGTCGTCCAGAGCAATGCCGTGCGAGAGCCTCGGGTCCGCACCTTTCTCGTCGTGCCTCTGACCAGCCGTCTCCACCTGGCAGAACTGCCGGGCAATGTTCAACTCTCCCGGCAGGCGACGGGATTGCCGAAGGCCTCGGTAGCCAACGTCTATGACGTGCAGAAGGCTCTGCGGACCGATTTCCTCGAACGCGCCGGTACCCTGGCGGCAGAGAGCCTTGCCAACCTGGACGCCGGGCTTCGCTTGGTGCTCAACCTCTGAGCGTCACCCTGCGGCTCGGTAAGAGTAGGCTCCGGAAGGCCGCCATGCGCGCCGTCGTCGCCTCCTCGCTCGGTGATCCCGAGGTCCTGCGGTTGCAGGAAGTCCCCCGCCCCTCGCCCGGACGTGGACAGGTTCTCGTCCGCCTCCACCGGATCGGCGTCAACTTCTCGGACACCGAACGGCGGAGAGGCGTCTACAGGCAGCCGGCTCTCCCCTGGATTCCGGGGGGCGAGGGGGCGGGCGTGGTGGAAGAGGTGGGAGAGGGCGTCGATCCGGCGCTGCGCGGCCGGCGGGTAGGGTTCGTCATGCCGCCGGAGCTCAGCGGCGCCTATGCCGAGCTCGCGGTGGTTTCGGAGAGCTTCCTTTTCTTTCTGGGCGACGGCCTGAGCTTCGAGCATGGCGCTGCCCTCCCCCTCCAGGGGCTCACGGCCTATGGAGTCGTCCACGTCGGGGCAGGAATCCGGGAAGGACAAACGGTCCTCCTCCATGCGGCCGGGGGAGGCGTCGGGCTGATCGCGCTCCAGCTGGCCCGGAATGCCGGCGCACGGGTCCTGGGGACCGTCTCCACCGAGGAGAAGGCGGAGGCGGTGCGGGCTTTGGGCGGAGAGCCCCTGCTCTACGGCGACGACCTGCTGGACCGCGTGCTCGCCGCGACCCATGGCCAGGGAGTGGACGTCGTGCTCGATTCCATCGGCAAGGCCACCCAGGAGCTGAGCCTGGCGGCGCTGGCTCACTACGGCCACCTCGTATGCTATGGCGACGCCAGCGGCTTTCCACCGCCGATCGATCCCGACCGGCTCTACGACCGGTCGCTCAAGGTGAGCGCTTTCGGCCTGCGCCAGGACGTCCGTCCCGAAACGTGGCGCGCCGCCCGGCAGGACCTCCTACGCCAGGTCGAGGAAGGAAAGCTCCATCTCACGATTTCACGCGTGCTGCCCCTGGCCGAGGCCGCCGAGGCGCACCGTCTGCTGGAATCGCGGCAGGTCGTCGGCAAGCTCCTCCTCGCAGCGGACTGATCCGCTCGCCTTCAAAGACGCGGAGCGATCGTGGACGCCGCTTCCGCCGAGGTGACGACGGGAATCACCTCGAAGCGCACGAGATCTTCCCATTGCGCCATCCAGGCGTCGAGCAGGGCTCTATCCGCGCATTCCATGAGCTGATAGCAACGCGTAAGATCCGGGGTGACCCAGCTGGCAACATACGTGAGGCCTTCCGGCGCCAGGCGGCCCCGATCGCGAAAGCGGCGATACACAGGAACGGCGTCGCCGTCGCGGAACTCCTCGATCACCATGTAGAGCATGACCCTACCGGCCTTCCCATGCGCCGCGCAGGAAGGCCAACGCGGTCTCGACGAAACGCCCGGCCATGTCGCCGAAGATGGGGCCATGCCCGCCGTTCGGCACGACCCAGAGGTACGAGCGGGGGATCGCCGCATACATTTCAAAGGCCAGTTGGACGGGATACAACGGATCCTTGTCGCCATGCACGATCAGGGTGCGAGCTGTGATCGTCGACAGATGGGGAGGCGTGAAGGTCATGTCGTCATAGCTGTCCTTGAGCGCATTCATCTGCAGCCACAGATTCCGGATCTGCTCGTCGCCATGATGATGCCACTGCCGCATCTGTTCCCACTCCGCCTCGCTGCGAGTTTCCGGAGTCAGCGCGCCCATGGCCGAGCGCGCCTGCTCCGGAAAGTAGGGAGTTGCGCTGACCATCACCATGGCCTCGACCCGGTCCGGCTGCTGCGTGGCCACGTGCAGGAGCGTCTTGGCTCCCAGGCTCAGGCCGATCGTCTTGAATCGTTCGATGCCCAGGCGGTCCAGCAGCCCGAAGACGTCGAGGGCCAGTTGCCGGAACGTGAATTTCATCGACGGATTGGTCGATCTCCCGTGGCCGCGCAGATCCGGAATGATCAGCTGATACCCCTCCGGCGGCTCCGCGAAGATCAGCCTCCAGTTGACACCCGCACCACCCCCGCCATGCAGCAGCACCAACGGCTCCCCTTCTCCGCGGATCTCATAATACATCTCGATGTCGTTGACGATCGCGGTGTGCCCCGAAGGTGGTGTCTCGTTCATTCAGCCCCCTTCGCGAGCGCGTTCTCGATGCGGCGATCCGGTACGAGCCAGATCAAGGCAACCAGAACATAGATCCCCAGAGAGATCCAACGCGACCAGAAGGCCATGGGGATGGCGATGGCGTAGAGGACCGGTGACAGCTTGCCCTGCCAATCGCCTCCGACGGCTTTCTTCAGCAGCGAGCCCGGCCCTTGTGATGCGATGATCAGTTGCTGCAGGATGTAGTAGGCGACGCCGGCCATGAGGAGCACGAAACCATACATGGCCGACGGCATGGCGGCAAAATGGTTCTCTCCCATCCAACCCGTGATGAAGGGAACCAGCGAGAGCCAGAAGAGGAGATGCAGGTTGGCCCAGAGCATCGGCCCGGTCACCTTGCTGCATGTGTGCAGCATGTGGTGATGGTTGTTCCAATAGATCCCCAGGTAGACGAAGCTCAGCACATAGCTCAGGAACACCGGGATCAACGGCCTCAGAGCCGCGAAGCTCTCGCCGTGAGGCACCTTGAGCTCCAGCACCATGATTGTAATGATGATGGCGATCACGCCATCGCTGAACGCTTCGAAGCGGCTCTTGCCCATGGGTACCTCGCGTGTGCCCTGCTCGCCGTTCGCCTCGTCCGGCTGCTCCGGCAACGCCTTCTTGGCCGGCATTGTATCGCAGTGAGAGATTCGATCTTTTCCGGTGAAAAACAAAGAGGGGGCCGAGCGGCCCCCTCTCTCTGCAAGCGGTTGCGTTCAGCTCACCGGCACTTCTTCCCTCCGGGCCCGTTCTTGCAGTTGTTCGAGCAGCACTGGCTGTTGCTGGTGCAGGTCGAGCCCAGGGGGAGGCAGCCACCGCCGCCGCCCGGGTTCAGGAAGGCCGCCAGATTGGGGTAGCTGACCGCAAAGGCGCCGTCGACCGTGGCGTTGTGCACGGCGTCGCAGACGTCGTTCAAGTTGGTGCCGCACGCTCCGTAGAGCTGGCCGACGATCTGCCCGGCACCGTTCAAGACCGGCGAGCCGCTGCTGCCGCCCTCGGTGCCGCCGAGGGTGTCCCGGCTGTAGATGAAGTTGCCGCGCGCCAGGGTGCGGCAGGTGGGCTTGCTGGTGTCGACCACGCCCTCGGTATAGGCCTGGGGCGCGCCTTGAGGATGGCTGATGCGATAGAGCGCCAGGTTGTTGGTGTTGGCGACGGCCGTGCTCAGCCAGCCCAGGTAGGTGGCGACGCCGTCGGGCGTGGTCGGCGTGGACGATAGTTGCAGCAGCGTGTAGTCGCTGGTCGAGCCGGTCGACTTGATGGTGGAGCCGACGGTTTCCCCGGTGTTGCTGTAGGGCTGCGTGCAGTTGGGGCTGCTGCAGGTGGTCTGATAGTCGAAGTAGGTCTCCACGCTGGAGGCCTCGCCGCTGCTGCTGATGCAATGATGAGCGGTGAGGAAGTAGGGGATCACCGAGGTGATGACGGTGTCCGCCACCAGGCCGCCGGTGCAGATGAAGAAGGAGCTTCCGGACTGGAACAGGATGGTCGCCACCGCGTCCTTGGCGTCGTTGACGACGGAGCTCGACTGGCACGCCGCGTTGACGATGCAGTCGGCGTTGAACGAGCAGAGATTGCTGGCCTTGGTGATGGCCTCCAGGTCGTTGGGGTCGAACACGCCCTCGGGACGGTACCGCGGAGCGGCGAAGCGGGCGCCCATGACGCCGACTTCCGCCAGAGTCAACTGCGGGGCCCGCGTGGCATGTGCCGGCGACTGGAGCTGGAGCACCAGCTGCTTGCCGAAGACGGTGTTGGTGTGCACGACGCCGTCGCCGAGCGGGCCACGGCCGGTGTAGGGGCCGAAGGCCTGTCCCGCGAGGTTGTAGACGTAGAGCTTCGCTCCGGCCGGCAGGTCGACGCCGGTGAGGTGGAGGCGGAGGGCCATGGCGCCGGGGACCTGCACCGCGGCGGTCCAGACGAAGCCGCCATTGCCGGTGCCGCGGGCTGCGCCCAGGCTCAGGCCGGCGACGCGCTTGCCGAGCGCGCGGGCGGGCGAGAAGTCGATGGTCGTCCCCACCGGCTTGGCCACACCGACCAGGTACTTCCCTTCTGCGGCGGCGTGGACGTCGTCGATCCGGTTGCGCTCGGCCGCGGACAGCTGGACCGTGATCGCCTTGCCCAGCGCCTGCTTGACCTGGCCCGCGACCAACCTCTCCTGCAGCACGCGCATTTCGGCGGCGTGCGCGCCGGGATCTCGTGGAGTGCCGACCGTCTCCGGGAAGGCCTGCTCTCCCGTAGCGGCAAAATCGAAGACCGGGGGAGCGGCGACGGCCGAGACCGCGGCCAGCGCCAGGACCAACCCCATCCCACCTAACCAGACGATACGCTTCATGAAGACCTCCTCCATGTCTCCTCTGGACTGAGGAGCACGGGGTTACATCCCGTCCGAAGAGCCGGGCGAGAACATGAGGCGGGTTCGAATCCTTCCGGCAGGGTGCGAGGTCAATACAAGCGCAACAACAAACCAAGGACAACAAGATGCTTCCATAACTTCAAGTGCTCGTCAGCGACAGATCGTAGACACCCGCGACAACCAAAGCAAGGCCGGAGCCGCGCCGGCCCTGGCGGGGGGAGAGTCCGATGCCTCTCGGGGATGAGAGGCATCCGGGTTTTCCCCAGGGTTTTTCCTGACAGGGGCTCTTGACAGCCGGGTGAGGGGACGGCTACGATTCAAACGTTTGTTTGAAACGGACGTTTGAATCATGACCGAGACCATCACACATACCGAGCATCACGTCGACACCCGGGAGGCCCTCCTGGACGCGGCCGAGAAATTGTTCTCGGAACACGGCATCCAGGCGTCGTCGCTGCGGATGATCACCCAACAGGCCGGCGCCAATCTCGCCGCGGTCCACTATCACTTCGGATCCAAGGAAGGGCTGGTGCGCGCCGTGTTCTCGCGCCGTCTCCGGCCCCTGGCAGAGGAGCGGCTCCGGCTGCTCGAAGCCTCCGACCTCGCGGGGAAGGAGGCGATCGAGCAGGTCATCGACGCTTTCGTCTCTCCTCTGATCCGCCGGATGAGCGAGAGCTCCGACGGGGCGCAGGAGTTCGCCCAGCTCATGGGACGCGCGTTCACGGAGCCCAGCGAAGAGGTGCGGTCGATGCTGATCGAGGAATTCAAGCCGACCGCGGACCGGTTCATCGGCGCTCTGCGCCAGCTCCTGCCGCATCTCGGCGACAAGGAGCTGATGTGGCGGTTCCACTTCCTCGCCGGCGGCATGGGGCACACGGTGTCGTGCCGCAAGATGGTCGCGCGGTTCTCGGAAGGGCTGTGCGAGAGCGGTCCGGACGAGATGCTCCGGTATCTGGTCACGTTCATGGCGTCCGGTTTGAGGGCCTCCGCCACCGCGGAGACCGATCCCCAAGGAGAGCCTGCGTGAATGCCAGATCTTTGTTGCTCCTGGCCCTGACGGCCGCCGCTCCCGCGCTTGCGCAGGAGCCGGCGCCGCCCGCGCCTTTGCCTTCGACGCCTCCCGCGGCGACCGCGACAGGTCCCGCCACGGCCCCCCCGGTGCGTCTGACGCTGCAGGAGGCGCTCCGGCGGGCGCTCGCCGACAACATCGCCCTCGGCCGCGCGCGGCTCGAGGTCAATGCCCAGCAGTCACAGGCGGACGTGATCTTCACCGGAATCCTGCCGAGGATCGGATTCCAGGGGAGCTTCACCCGCAACGACCAGGCGGTCTCGTTCGGAGAGGGGGACGATGCCCGCACGATCCTGGCGGAAAACGACTGGAGCTACCGTCTCACGCTGTCGCAGCCGATCTATGCCGGCAACCGCGAGCGCAAGGCGATCAACCAGGCCCGCCTGAACGTCGACGTCGCCCGCCAGGCGGTCGCCGACACCGAGGAGGAGCTGATCCTGACCGTGGCCTCGAACTACCTGGCGGTGGTCCGCGCCGAGGAGCTCCTGGTGGTCGAGCAGCGCAATCTGGAATTGGCCCACCGCCGGCGCGACCAGGCCCAGATCTTCTTCGAGGCCGGCGAGACGACCCGCGTGGACGTGCTGCGCGCCGACGCCGACACCAAGGAGGCCGAGCGCCGCATCACCATCGCCCGCCAGGCCCGCGAAATCGCAGTGGGCCGTCTGCGCCTCGCTCTCGCCGTAGAAGGTCCGATCGAGGTGGCGGCGCCCGGCGACTTCATGCCGGCGCTGCCCGGCGAGGCGGCCCTGATCTCGGAGGCGGAGTCCAACCGGCCCGAGGTGGCGCAGGCGCTGGCCACTCAGGAGATCGCCCGGCTGGAGGTGGCCAAACAGAAGGGCGCCTATCTGCCGGTGGTCACCGCCGACGGCGCCTGGACCAAGCAGCGGGCGGCGTTCCCGACGGACCAGTACGGGCAGCTTGCGCTCAACCTGTCGGTGCCGATCTTTTCGAGCGGTGAGATCAAGGGCCGGATCGCGATCGCCCGGGAACGCGAGAGCCAGGCGGAGCTGCGCGTCGAGGAGGTGCGGCAGTCGGTCCGCGAGGAGGTCCGCCAGGCCCTGGTCGACCTGGAGACTGCCGTGGCCAATCTGCAGCTCGCCAGGGAGCAGCTCACCGCGGCCGAGGCCGAGTACAACCAGGCCACCGAGCTGTACCGGGCCCAGGAGCTGACGTCGCTGGAAGTCGCGTCCGCCGAGAGCTCGCTGGCGGATGCCCGCCGCGCCGTGACGTTCGGCCAGCTCGACCATGATCTGGCGGAGCTGCGCACGTGGGCCGCCGCCGGCCTTCTCAAGAAAACGATCCCCTCGGAGGGTGTGCAATGAAGCGCCCAGTGATGCATACGGTTTTGTCTTCGATTCTCGTTCTGTCGTTGAGCGCGGCGGGGCTCACGACCCTGGGATGCGGCTCGGACGATTCCGCGGACGCGGCGAAGCCGGAGCCCGGCGCGGCCCCGGCAGCGGCCGCCACGACCGAGCCGCCTCCGCTGCCGGAAGACGTCCGCGACGTGGCGGGCGTCGCCAAGGAGCCGTCGACCGGAGGGAAAACCGGAGAGGTCTCGGGTGAGGCTCCTGCCGGAGCGGCCCGGGAGCCCGGCCGGGTGGTGGCCAACGGCGAGCTCGTCTCTCCGGTCCGCTCGGAGCTCGCGGTCAAGAATCCCGGCCGGGTGGCCCGGGTCTATGTCGACGAGGGCGCCCGGGTCCGGCGCGGCCAGACGCTCCTCACCCTGGAGTCCGACTATCTCGCGCTCGAGCTGAAGCAGACCGAGGCCGAGGTGGCCCGCGCCAAGGCCGCCGCCGCCGAGACGGAGCGCGACTTCAAGCGCAAGGAGGACCTGCTGGCCAAGGATTCGGTGTCGCAGGCGGCATACGACCGCTCGCGGTCGGCTCACGAGTCGGCGCTCGCCGCGGTGGCGTCCGCCGAGGCCGACCGCGACCTCTCCCGGCAGAAGCTGCGCGACGCCGTCCTCGTCTCGCCGATCACCGGCGTGGTGGCCGAGCGGCGGACCGACGTCGGCGAGCACATGGGCGAGAGCTCGGTGGCCTTCGTGGTCGCCCAGACGTCGCCGATCAAGCTGCGCTTCCGCCTGCCCGAGCACTATCTCGCCAACCTGCGCGAGGGGCAGCCGGTGCGCGCCACGGTGGACCCGTACCCCGGCGAGGTGTTCTCCGGCAAGGTGACCCAGATCGGCGGCGTGGTCGACCCGGCGACCCGCACGGTGCTGGTGGAGACGGCCCTGCCGAATGCGGATGGACGGTTGTCGCCCGGCATGTTCGCGCGGGTGGAGATCGACGTGGCGCCGGCCCGGGTGGCCGGCAAGAGGTGAGGTGACTCGATGAGAAGGCTCGCGGAAATCTGCATCCAACGGCCCGTCTTCGCGACGGTGCTCATCCTCGCCCTGGTGGTGGTGGGGCTCGTCTCCTACTTCACCCTGGGGGTGGACCGCTTCCCCAACGTCGACTTCCCCCTGGTGACGGTAACCACCACCATGGTGGGCGCGAGCCCTGAGGAGCTGGAGACCGACATCACCGACAAGATCGAGGAGGCGGTCAACACCATCAGCGGCATCGACGAGCTGCAGTCGATCTCGTCCGAGGGCATCTCGATCGTCACCATCCGGTTCGCCCTGGAGAAGAACGGCGACGTGGCGGCGCAGGACGTGCGCGACAAGGTGAGCACGATCCTGGCCGACCTGCCGACGGCCGCCGATCCGCCGGTCGTCCAGAAGCTGGAGACCGACGCCGCGCCGGTGCTCTCGATCGCCCTCTCCGGACCGGCGCCGATCCGGGACCTGACCGAGTTCGCCGACAAGGTGCTCAAGCGCCAGATCGAGTCGACCCTGGGCGTCGGCCAGGCGCGCGTCATCGGCGGCCGGTCGCGGCAGATCAACGTGATCCCGGACACCGACAAGCTCGCCTCCCTCGACCTGACGGTCGCCGATCTGGTGCGGTCGCTCCAGACGCAGAACGTGCAGATCCCCGGCGGCCAGGTGGAGCAGGGGCTGCGCGACCTCACCTTGCGCACCTACGGGCGCGTGACCTCGCCGGCGGAGTTCGGCGCGATCTCGATCGCCACCCGGAACGGCTATCCGGTGCGCGTGCGCGACGTCGCCCAGGTCGAGGACGGCATGGCCGACGAGGAGTCGATCGCCCGCGTCGACGGCAAGCCCACGGTGGTGCTGCAGGTGCGCAAGCAGTCCGGCACCAACACGATCGCGGTGATCGAACGGGTGAAGGAGCGCATGGAGACGCTGCGCAGCCAGCTCCCACAGGGCTGGAGCATGGTCACAGTACGCGACCAGTCGGCCTACATCGAGGCGGCGGTCCACGCGGTGCAGGAGCACCTGGTCCTCGGCTCGCTGCTCGCCGCGGCCATCGTTTTCCTCTTCCTCAAGCGGTTCCGCCTGACCCTGATCGCGGCGGTGGCGATCCCGACGTCTCTCATCGCCAGCTTCGCCGCGATGAACTACATGGGCTTCACGCTGAACGTCATCACCCTCCTGGCGCTCGCCCTGGTGGTGGGCATCGTGATCGACGACGCGGTGGTGGTGCTCGAAAACATCTTCCGCAACCTGGAGGAACGGAAGATCTCGGCCATGCAGGCGGCCAAGGAGGGCACGGCCGAGATCGCCCTCGCCGTGCTCGCCACCACGCTGTCGCTGATCGCGGTGTTCCTGCCGGTCGCCTTCATGGGCGGCATCGTCGGCCGCTTCATGAACTCGTTCGGCGTCACCATGGCCTGCGCCGTGGCGGTGTCGCTCCTGGTCAGCTTCACGCTGACGCCGATGCTGTCGTCGCGGTGGCTGGGGAGCAGCAAGGACGGCAAGGACGGCAAGGACACCAAGGACAGCAAGGACGAGGGAGAGGATACCCAGCCGGGCTTCATGAGCCATCACGCGACGGCGGATGCTGCGGCGAGCCGCAAGGGGATCTACCGCCACGTCGAGCGGGCCTACCTGGGGCTGCTCGGCATGGCGCTGCGCCACCGCTGGGTCGTCGTGCTGGTGATGGCCGTGGTGTTCGTCTCGACCATCCCACTCTTCGTCCTGGTGGACAAGACGTTCCTCCCTGCGGACGACGAGTCGCAGTTCGACGTGCAGGTGCGCGCTCCGGAGGGCACGAGCCTGCAGGCCACGGCGAAGATCGCACAGTCGGTCGCCGCCCGGCTGCGCCAGATGCCCGAGGTGGAGCACACGCTCTTGACCATCGGCGACGACCTGCAGCGGACCAAGAACCTGGCTTCGGTCTACGTCGCGCTGAAGCCGGTCGAAGAGCGCGAGCTCAACCAGTTCGAGGTGATGCAGAAGGTCCGCAAGGAGATCCTGCCGCAGTACGCGGCCCTCGGGCTGCGCAACCAGGTGACGCAGGTCAACGCCTTCGGCGGCGGCATCAACGCCGAGATCATGTTCTGGCTCGGCGGCCCGGACCTCGACCGGCTCACGAAGTACTCGGAGGAGCTCATGGCGGTCCTCCGGGCGCAGACCGGCGTGGTCGACCCCGACACCAACCTGATCGTGGGCAAGCCCGAGCTCGGCGTGCGGATCGACCGCGACAAGGCGGCGGACCTGGGAGTGAACGTCCAGGACATCGCCTCGACGCTCAACGTCCTCGTCGGCGGGCAGGAGGTGACGAGCTACATGGAGGGGGGCGAGCAGTACGAGGTCCACGTGCGCGCCGAGCCCGGCGACCGCCGCGACCGGCAGGGGATCGAGCAGGCCGAGGTGCCGGCGATGAGCGGCACCCGGGTGGCCTTGCGCGACCTGGTCACGCTCCAGGAGGGCGAGGGCCCGTCGCTGGTCAACCGCATCGCACGCCGGCGGCAGGTGATGCTCTACGCCAACATGCTGCCCGGCAACTCGTCCCAGACGGTGATCGACGCGCTCAACAAGAAGGCGCGGGAGCTGAACATGCCGGCGTCCTACTCCTTCGGCCTGACCGGCCGCTCGCGCGAGCAGGGCAAGGCGGCGGTGAGCTTCATGGTCGCGTTCCTGCTGTCCATCGTCTTCATGTACCTGATCCTGGCGGCGCAGTTCGAGAGCTGGCTGCACCCGGTGACCATCCTGCTGGCGCTGCCGATGACGGTGCCGTTCGCGCTGCTGTCGCTGCTGATCCTCAACCAGTCGCTGAACATCTTCTCGGCCCTCGGCGTCCTGGTGCTGTTCGGCATCGTGAAGAAGAACAGCATTCTGCAGATCGCCCACACGATCGATCTGCGCCGTCACGGCATGGCGCGGGCGGAGGCGATCCGCTGGGCGAACCGCGACCGGTTGCGCCCGATCCTGATGACCACGCTGGCGTTCGTGGCCGGCATGATCCCGCTGGTCGCCTCCTCGGGAACGGGCTCGGCGACGAACCGCGCGATCGCCTCGGTGATCATCGGCGGGCAGACGATGGCCCTGCTGCTGACGCTCATCGGCACGCCGGTGGCCTACAGCCTGTTCGACGACGTGGTGGAGTGGCGGCCGTTCGCGCGGGTGGCGAACGTGTTCCGGCGGAAGCCCGGTGGCAAGCAGGAACAGCCGGTGACGGCGGCGTAAGGCTTCTCGGGGTGC
>Ga0134123_10001229_pt1 | contig 16848 bp, 13 predicted proteins | sample KB303_FD_96460 | JGI IMG/M metagenome (GOLD analysis project Ga0134123, IMG submission 96460) | Terrestrial soil microbial communities without Nitrogen fertilizer from Kellogg Biological Station, Michigan, USA - KB3-0-3 | ecosystem: Environmental > Terrestrial > Soil > Unclassified ...
CACCGGCGCGGCGGCGGCAGGCTTTGCCGCCTTCACGAGACGCGGCGGCGGCAGCGCGGGCGCCACCGGCTTGGCCGGCTCGGCGGCCTTCTTCGCGGGCGCGGCGCCTTTCTTGGCGGGGCCCTTGGCAGCCGGCGTCTCGGCGAAGATGTCGCCGCCCGGCAACTGGATGTTGCGCTCGCGGGCGAGACGATCGACGAACTGGCGTGCCACGACTTCTTCGATGGTGCTCGACGCGCTCTTCACGTCGATGCCCATCTTCTTGAGCAGCGCGCTGACTTCCTGGCTGCTGGTGTTCAGCAGCTCCGCGACTTTATAAACCCGGACAGTGGACAACGGCTACTCCTGCGTTTCTCCGCGGGCGGCGGCGAGAATCTTTTCGGCGGTCTTGCCGCCAACGCCCGGTACTTCCGACAACTGTTCGACGCTCGCGGCGGCGACGGCTTCCTGGGTGGCGAAGCCCGCCTCGACCAGCTTGCGCACGGTTTTCTCTCCGATGCCCTCGAGCGTGTAGGGAAGCGGTGCGGCTTCCTCCTCCGCGGCCGGCGCGACTTCTGCCTCCGCGGCTGGCCCATCCGCCTCCGCGGGCGCTGCTTCACTTTCGCCCGCGTCTGCGGACGGCGCGTCCGGGATCTCCAACGCGCCGAACTGCGCCTCGACTTCGCGGCGCTTTTCCTCTTCGCTCTTGATGTCGATGCGCCAGCCGGTCAGCTTCGCCGCGAGCCTGACGTTCTGGCCCTTCTTGCCGATGGCGAGCGACAGCTGCTTGTCTTCGACGATGACTTCCATCACGCGTCCGCCGTCGTCCACGATCTGCACGCGCTGCGTCTTGGCCGGGCTGAGCGCGTTGGTGACGAACGCAATGGGGTCGTCGGAGAACTCGACGATGTCGATCTTCTCGCCGCGAAGCTCGCGGATGATCGACTGCACGCGCGTGCCCTTCATGCCGACGCACGCGCCGACCGGGTCGACGTCTCGCTCGCGCGACATGACGGCCACCTTCGCGCGGTCGCCGGCCTCGCGGACCGCGCCGCGGATCATCACGGTGCCGTCGTAGATCTCGGGCACTTCCTGCTCGAACAGCTTGATGAGCAGCGCCGGATCCGTGCGCGACAGCATGATCTGCGGGCCCTTGGCGCTGCGGTTGACGCCCTTGATCACGCAGCGGACGCGATCGCCGGGCGCGTAGCTTTCGGCGCGCGACTGTTCCTTGCGGGGCAGCACGGCTTCGTTGCGGCCGATTTCGAGGACGATGTCGCCGTTCTCGAAGCGCTTGACGACGCCGTTGACGACCTCGCCGACGCGCTGGTTGTACTCGGTGAAGATGTTCTCGCGCTCGGCCTCGCGGACCTTCTGGAAGATCACCTGCTTGGCGGTCTGCGCCGCGATGCGGCCGAGGACTTCGGTCGGCTTCGGGAACTCCATCTCGTCGCCGAGCTCGATGCTGTTGATGACGTCATCTCCGTAGCCGGCGCCGCGGTACGTGTCGCGCGCTTCGTCGATGGAGATTTCCGTGGACGCGTTCGTGACGTCCTGGACGACGGTCTTCAGGGCGAACAGGTCGACCTGGCCGGTCTCCATGTTGAAGCGCGTCTTGAGGTTCTCGTTCGTCTTGTAGTACTTCCGCGAGGCCGTGGCGACGGCTTCTTCAATGGCGCTGATGACGACATCGGGCTCGATGCCTTTTTCCTTGGCGAGCGCCTCGATGGTCTGCTGTAACGGATTCGACATTTAGAAATCCACTTCCAGATTCGCTCTCGTGATCACGTCAAGCGGCACGCGATGCGTGCGCTTGTCTTCACCTTCGATGAGGACGACTTTCACCGGCCCGTCCTCCATGCCGCCAAGCGTGCCCTTGAAGTACCCCTGGCCGTCGACCTTCTCGCGCATCACCAGCTTCGCCCGTCGCCCGGCGAAGCGCTGGTAGTCTTCGGCGCGCGTCAGCGGACGGTCCAGGCCGGGCGACGAGACCTCGAGCGTGTACTGCCCGGGCACCACGTCGTCCACGTCGAAAATCGCGCTCAGATCGCGGCTGACCTTCGCGCATTCGTCGACGGTCACGCTGTCGTCCGCCGTGCCTCGCGATCCCGGGCGGTCGAGCCGGACTCTCAGCACCATGCCGGGCGCTTCCCGGCGGAACTGGACGTCGAAGATGTCGAGCCCGTACGACGCGGCGACGCGTGTCGCGATGGCTCGAACCTGTTCCACCACGTCTGCCATGGAAAACCGGCCCTAAACGAAAAAGAGCGGGCATACCGCCCACTCTGGTCTTACAGCCCAGATTCTGAACACTAAATCATAGCACCGTTCGACTCGCCTGGTGAACTCGACGGCGCGTTGACGGCGGTCGGGCTACAGCGGCCGGGCAATAAGATCGTAGTCCCGGGCCCCGACAATCTCGACGTCCGTGAAATCGCCGGCGCTGAACGCCGACGGGTCGCACTCGGTCAGGTACACCGACGCGTCGATATCGGGCGCCTGTGTCGACAGGCGGCCTTTGAGGACCAGTTCGTGCTCACCGGCCGGGCCGTCCACGAGCAGCCGGGCGCGTTCGCCAATACGGCCGCGCTGGCGCGCCTTTACGAGCCGCTTCTGCAGGCCCATGATGTGGTCCCGGCGCCTGGTCTTGGTCCCCTGCGGGACGTCGTTCTCGAGCGCGAACGCGGACGTGCCGTCCTCGTGGGAATACGTAAAGACGCCGACATGATCGAACGCGTGGTCGCGGACGAAGGATTCCAGCTCGGCGATATCGTCCGCCGTCTCGCCCGGAAAGCCGACGATGAAGGTGGTGCGGAGCGCGACGCCCGGCACCCGCTCGCGGATACGGTTGAGCAGCGCGTCATATTTCTGTCGCGTGCCCGGCCGTTTCATCCGCTGCAGCACCGGATTCGACGCGTGCTGCAATGGCAGGTCGATGTACTTGCAGACGTGGTCGCACTCGGCCATCGCCGCCAGCGTGTCCTCGTCGATCGTCGTGGGATAGAGATAGAGCAGCCGGATCCACTCGATCCCCGGCACCCGGTCGAGCCGCCGCAGCAGCCGCGCGAGCGCGCCACGTTCCTGGCGGTCGATGCCGTAGAACGTCGTGTCCTGCGAGATCAGCAGCAGCTCTTTCACGCCGCGTGACGCGAGCGACTCGGCTTCACGGACAATCGAATCTTCGGGACGGCTGCGATACGCGCCGCGGAGTTTCGGGATGATGCAGAACGCGCACTTGTAGTCGCAGCCCTCGGCGATCTTCACGTACGCGTAATGCCGCGGCGTCGCGAGCAGGCGCGGCGTGTTCGCATCGTAGATGTATGTCGGCGGAGGTGTCTGCAGCCCGCGATGAAACGTGACGTTCGTCGCGACGTTCGTGGCGACGTTCGTAGCGTCCGGCTTTAGCCGGACGTTCGTCGCCATGCCTCCAATCGCGTTGACGATCTCGGGCACTTCGCCCGTGCCGAGGATCGCGTCGATCTCCGGAATCTCCTTCCGTAAGTCGTCGCGGTAGCGCTCCGCCAGACACCCCGTCACGATCAGCCGCTTCGCCGAACCGTCCTTCTTGTGCTGCGCCATCTCCAGAATGGCGTCGATCGACTCCTGCTTGGCCTTGTCGATGAACGCGCACGTGTTGACGACGAGGACGTCCGCGGCCTCGGGATCGCGCGTCAGTTCGTGGCCCGCTTCTTGCGCCAGCCCGAGCATGACTTCAGAGTCCACGAGGTTCTTCGGACAGCCGAGTGAAACGAGGCCAATCTTCATCTGATGGAAGTCTATAATTGTCGCATGAGGACGCGTCTGGCGGGAACTCTTGCGCTTGTGGCCCTGGCGGTCGCGCCGGCGCTCGCGCAGAAGACGACCACGCTGCTCGACCGGTTCCTGGCGCCCGACACCCAGCCGCTCGTCAGTTACCGCGCGTATCGTCACATCACGGCGTCCACCCGCGGCGGCAAGATGTCGGCGGCAATCGAAGCGTGGACGTCGCTCGACCCGCAGCGCGGCTTCACGTACGAGATCACGAAGTCCGAAGGCTCGGGCCTGATTCAGGGCCGCGTGCTGCGCAAGGCGCTCGAAGCCGAGCAGGACGCCGTCCAGTCCGCGACGAACAAACAGCAGTCCGCGCTGACGCCCGCCAACTACGAGTTCCTCGACGTCAGCCCGCTCGAACCCGGCTTCATGCGCGTGAACGTCAAGCCGCGCCGCAACCACGTCATGCTCATCGACGGGCATCTCGTCATCGAGTCCGACTCGGCCGATCTGGTGCGCGTCGAAGGGGAGCTCTCGAAGCGGCCGTCGTTCTGGACGCGCCGCGTCCGCGTGGTCCGCGAATACGACCGCATCGGCGGCGTGCACGTGCCGATCCGCATGACGTCAGACGCCGACGTCCTCATCGTCGGCAAGTCCACGTTCGCGATGGACTACAAGTACAGCGAGATCAACGGGCACCCGATTCCCTGACGTGGGTCGACGCGCGAAGCGGGCAACCGCGAAAACTGACCGTCCGCACGCTACGAACGCCACGCGCGCGGGCACCTGGCTGCCGGCCGCCTTCGTCTTCCTCTCCGCCCTTCTGCTGTACGCCAACGCCATCGGGCATGACTACGCCCTGGACGACTGGATGTATACGACTGGGAACGCCTCGGTCAGTCAGGGATTTTCCGCGTTCACGGACCTGTGGACCAAGGGATCCTTTCCCGGCCTCAACGGACCCAACGGCAGCAACTATCGTCCGCTCGCGCTGTTCTCTTTCATGGTGGAGAGACAGATCTTCGGGCTCGATCCCCACATCGGCCATCTCATCAACGTGCTGCTGTTCGCGCTCAGCTGCGTGTTGATCTATGTCCTGCTCACGCGGCTCTTTCCGGCGCTCAATCGCGCGTTTCCTCTCTTGATGGCCCTGCTCTTCGTGTTTCACCCGGTCCACGTGGAAGCCGTCGCCAACATCAAGGGCCGCGACGATCTCCTGTGCCTGTGTTTCGCCATCGTGTCCCTGCTGCAGATCCATCGGTACGTGCGCACGCTCCAGGCCGCGAGCTACTGGAGTTCGGTCCTCGCCTTCGCGGCGTGCGTGCTGAGCAAGGAAAGCGGCCTGACGTTTCTGCTGGTCATACCGCTGACGCTCTACTTCTTCACGAAGATCGAGTTCGCCAGGATCGTCAAGCTCACTATTCCGTATCTGGCGGTCGCGTTGCTCTTCGTCGTCGTCTTCAAGAGCGTGCTCGGCAGCATCACGATCGCTCGGCTGCCGGTCATGGACAATGCGCTTCTGGCCGCGACCTCGACGTCGGACATGCTTGCCACCAATTTCGTGCTGCTCGGGAAATATGTCCGTCTCCTCGTGGTCCCGTATCCGCTCAGCTGGGATTACTCGTACAACCAGATTCCGATCGTGTCGTTTGCCAGCGTCCGGGCCCTTGCCGGGCTCGTCCTGTATCTCGGCCTCGGCGCCTACGCCGCGGTGCGGGCCAGGTCGAAAGACGTGTTCGCCTATGCGATTCTCTTCTACCTCGTCACCCTGTCCATCTCGTCGAACCTGTTCGTCAAGATCGCAACCACGCTCGCGGAACGCCTGCTCTACACGCCGTCGCTTGGGTTCTGCATTGCCGTCCCGCTCCTGATCGCGAAGCTGCTGGCCATCGACCCGGAGGCAGGAACAGTTCGCAAATCGCGGTGGCTCTACGGCACCGTGGGGACCGTGTTGCTCGCCTTTGGAATCATCCTCGTCACCAGGAACGAGGCATGGGCGAACAACATGACGTTGTTCAGTGCGGGCGTCATCACGTCTCCGAACAGCGCACGGGCGCAGGCGGCGCTGGGCAACGAGCTCAAGAACGAGGCCAGCCGTACGACCGACCCCGCGACGCGTGCCGGTCTTTTCAAACAAGCCCTGGCCCGCTACGAGACAGCGGTCGGCATCTATGCGGAGGACCCCGACACGTGGTTCACGCAGGCCGATATCTACCGTCAAACGGGCGATAGCGATAAAGCGGTTCGGATGTACGAGAAGGCCCTGGCGCTCGATCCGCGATACGTGAGAGCCATAGATGGTCTGGGCCTCACGTATCACAGCAAGGGCGATTTCCAGAACGCCATCAAGGCCTATACGCGGAGTCTGACCCTACGTCCTGACAATCCACCGGTGCGGGCGAATCTCGCGAATGTCTACGACGCCGTCGGCGCCACGTACTTCAACGCCGGAGATTTCGGCAAGGCGCTGAGCAGCTTCACCGAAGCGTCGACATACGCGCCCGATTCGGCCCGGATCATGACCAACATCGGCAGCGTGTACGTCAATACGGGCAATCTTCCGAGGGCGATCGAGTTCTACACGAAGGCGCTGTCGATCGACCCGGCGAACGCAGAAGCCCGCCAGCACCTCGCACGCATCGAGGCGGCCGCTCGCCGCTGACTCCTCACTCGCCGGTTGTGCTTAGGGATACAGCCGGTACAGCATCCGCGGGTACGGAATCGTCTCCCGCACGTGCTCCAGCTTGCAGATCCAGGCGACGACGCGCTCGATGCCCATGCCGAAGCCGCCGTGCGGCACTGCGCCGTAGCGGCGCAGGTCGAGATACCACTCGAACGCTTCCTGCGGCAGGTCGTGCTCCTTGATGCGCGCGAGCAGCAGATCGAGATCGGCGAGGCGCTCGCCGCCGCCGATGATCTCGCCGTAGCCTTCGGGCGCGAGGACGTCCACGCCGAGCGCGAGGTCGGCGCGCTCGGGATCCGGCTTCATGTAGAACGCCTTGATGGCCGCTGGATAGCGGTGAACCATCAGCGGCCGGTCGTACTGCTCCGACAGCGTCGTCTCGTCGGGGCCGCCGAAGTCGCCGCCCCATTCAATCGGCAGGCCCTTCGACTGCAGGGTCTTCACCGCGTCGTCGTACGACATCCGCGGAAACGGCTTCTGCACCGACTCGAGCTTCGACAGATCCCGCTCGAGCACGGTCAGCTCGTGGCGGCGCTTGTCGAGCACACGAGCGACGATCGAGACGACCAGGTCTTCGGCGAGGTTCATCACGTCGCCCAGGTCGGCATAGGCCATCTCGGGTTCGACCATCCAGAACTCGGTGAGGTGGCGCCGCGTCTTCGATTTCTCGGCGCGGAACGTCGGGCCGAAGCAGTACACGCGGCCGAGCGCCATCGCGTTGGCTTCGTTGTAGAGCTGGCCGCTCTGCGTGAGATAGGCCGTCTGCTCCTCGAAGTACTGCGCCGGAAAGAGCGTCGTCGTGCCCTCGCAGGCGGCGGGCGTGAAGATCGGCGTGTCGGCGAGAATGAAGCCGCGGTCGTTGAAGAAGTCGCGGACGGCGTTGATGATCTCGTGCCGCACGCGCAGGATCGCCTGCTGCCGCTCCGTGCGAATCCACAGATGCCGCCGGTCGAGCAGGTAGTCCACGCCGTGTTCCTTCGGCGTGATGGGGTAGTCGTGCGCCGCCGCGACGACCTCGAGGGACCTGACGTCGATCTCGTAGCCGCCCTTCGCGCGGGCATCCGCGCGCGCGGCGCCGGTGACGATCACGGCGCTTTCCTGTGAGAGATGATCGGCGGTCTTGAAGGCGTCCTCGCCGACCGCCGCCTTCGACATGACCGCCTGGATGAAGCCGGACCCGTCGCGGACCGTCAGGAAGTGAATCTTGCCGCTCGAGCGGCGGTTGTGCAGCCAGCCCTTGATGGTGACTTCTTCGCCCGTGTGCTTCCCGATGTCTTCGATGTAGACGTGCATCAACTCAGTCCTTCAAGAGTGCTTCCAGCTTCTGTCGCGCCTGCCGGACGCGCGCGAGGACGTCCTTCGCCGCGCCGCGGAGGGCGGGCTCGAACGTCATCGCGCCATCGTAGCCGACTTTCCGCAACGTCGTCAGCGTCGACGCCCAGTCGATCACGCCTTCGAAGGGGACGAGATGGTCGTCGCTGCGTCCGCGGTTGTCGTGGAGGTCGACGGCGAAAAGATGGCCCGACACCAGCTCCACGGCGTCGGCGACGTCGCCGTCCGGATGGTCGATGCGCGTGTGTCCGGCGTCGAGGCAGATGCCGACGTTGGGCTGTTCGATGTCGCGGTCGAGCAGATGCGCCAGCGACGACGCGCGCGAGAGGTCGTTGGGAATGACCTCGACGGCGATGCGGACGCCGAGCGGTTCGGCCGCGCCGGACAGCGCCTCGAGGCTGCGCCTCGCGGCATCGCGATTCGTGCCGCCGGCGATGCCTTCGGTGCGGGGACGCCCGATGTGGACGATCAGGTTGCGAAAAGGAATCCGCCGCGCGATGTGCAGCGCGCGCTCGGTCTCGGCGATCGCCGCCTCGCGTTCCCTGGCATCGGCGCTCCCCAGCGACGTCTCGAGCAGCGGCGCATGCACCGACGCCAGCTCGAGGCCCGCCCCGGCCAGCCACTGCTGCACGTCGGCGACGACGGTGGCGTTGTGGTAATCGACGTGCAGGCGGGAGGCGTAGAGCTCGACGGCCGTGAAACCGTGCGCGGCGATTTCGGCGAGGTGATCGCGCACGAGGCGCCGTTGACGGTACAGGTAGGTCGAAACCGCGAACGTTAGCGTAATTCCTCGACGTGTGTGGACAGAATCTCGCGCAGGCGCGCGAAGCGCGCGTGTTTGTCGAAGTTGTTGCGCGCGTACTTCAGCGTCCGCGGAATGTACTGGAGGTAGACCGGATTGCCGCGTGCGGCCGCCTGGTACCCGAACGTGCCCAGCGCCTTCAGGTTGCGCTGGACGGCCATGACGTCGAACCGCCGCCGGAACTCGACGGCGTCGCCGATGCCCTTGAACGCGAGAAAGTACGCGATGAAGCCGTCGAGCTCGTTGTCGGTGATGTCGACGTACGAATCACGCAGGAGCGACGCGAGGTCGTACGTGTCCGGCCCCATGCGCGCGTCCTGAAAGTCGATCACGTACAGCTGGCCGCCGTGCACCATCAGGTTCCGGCTGTGATAATCGCGATGACAGAGCACGCGCGGCTCACTGGCCAGCTCTTCGACCAGGTCGGCCCATTCCCTCGACAGCGCCGTCTTCTCCGACGCCGACAGCACCGCGCCCCGGTACCCCTCGACGAAGTGCTTCACGAAGAAGTCCATTTCCCACGTCAGCTTCTCGACGTCGAAGACGAGCTGCGAGGGGCCATCCGACGCCGTCAGCAGCTCCTGACCGCGCTTCTGCAGGACGCCGATGAAGGCGACCGCCTGCCGGTAGAGCGCTTCGTGTTCGGTCAGCGATCCGGCGCCGAGGTGCGATTGCAGCGTGACGTCGCCGAGGTCCTCGAGCGCGAGGATGCCGAGCGCGTCGGCATGGCCGAGGACGCCCGGCACCGGCAGCGGCATTCGCGCGAACAGCCGGCCGACGCTGACAAACGGCAGCGTCGCGTAGTCGATCGCGTCCTCGTGCAGCGCTATGACGATAGAAGGGCCGTCGCTGGGGATGACACGGTAGTAGCGGCGCGTGGACGCGTCGCCGGTGAGCGCCACGACCTTGCTCCGTCGCGCCGCGAGCCCGCTGTCGCGAAGGTACTGATCGATCCGAGCCTTGTCGTCGCCGGTGGCCACCGACCTGTGACTTTACTAGAGGCCGGGGACCAGGGGCTAGGGGCCAGGGCTGGAGGCGAGAGGCTAGAATGGCGGTGTGAAGTGGATGGCGCTCACGACGGCCGTCGCGCTCGCGGCCGTGGCGGCTCATGCGCAGTTTTCGGACTCGTTCGTCGCCTCGCGCGACGTGCCGGCCATTGCGTACTCGACCGCGCCGGTGACGGACCGCGTGTCGGCGCTGAACGACCGGCTGCGTGACGGCAAGGCGTCGTTGAAATTCGACGCCGGCAACGGCTACCTCAGCGCGGTGCTCGACGCGCTGAAGATCCCTGTCGAGTCGCAGGTCACGCCGTTTGCGAAAAACAGCTTCCAGGCCGAGCTGATCGACCCGAAGAACCCGCGCGCGCTGTTCTTCGGTGACGACGTCGCCGTCGGGTGGGTGAGAGGCGCGGATTTGCTCGAGGTCGCCGCGCACGATCCGAAGCAGGGCGGCATCTTCTACACCATCGAACAGAAGGCGGCCGCGACTCCGGAGTTCAAGCGCAACGACAACTGCCTCGCCTGCCATCTGTCCTGGGATACGCTCGGCGTCCCGGGCTTCTTCCTGATGAGCACGCTCACGGTGCCCGACGATCCGCACACGTACGCCACGGGGTTCAAGAGCGACCACCGGCGCAACTTCGACGAGCGGTGGGGCGGGTGGTACGTCACCGGCGACATCCGATCGCTGATTCACATGGGCAACGTGCCGGTCTCGAACACGAGCAGGCCTGCGCGCGCCGAAGCGCGGATGCTCACGTCGCTCGACGAGAAGATCGACGCGAAAGGCTATCCGTCGCACACGAGCGACGTCGTCGCGCTGATGGTGCTCGAGCACCAGGCGCACATGATGAATCTCATCACGCGGACGGGTTGGGAAGCGCGGCTGGCCGCGGCGACGGGCGATCCGAAGCAGGCGGCGAAGGTCGAAGACGCCGCCACGGATCTCGTGGAGTACATGCTGTTCGTCTACGAGGCGCCGCTGACGAGTCCCGTGCGCGGCACCTCGGGCTTCGCGGAGAAGTTCGAATCGCTCGGGCCGAAGGATCCAAAAGGTCGATCGCTGCGCCAGCTGGATCTCAAGACGCGCCTGCTGACGTATCCCTGCAGCTACATGATCTACTCGGCGGCGTTTGACGCGATGCCCCCGCTTGCGAAGAGCGCCGTCTATCGCAAGCTGCTGCGCGAGTTGCCGAAGCGCGAGAACGGCCAGGCGGCTCTCGAAATTCTTCGAGCGACCAAGCCGGATCTGTCTGAGACTGTCCGCTGACATGGAGTCCGATCCGATCGGATCGCGAACACCGGGCAGCCGGTTCGGCCCGTACGAAGTGCTGAGCCGTCTCGGCGCCGGCGGGATGGGCGAGGTCTACCTCGCGCGCGACCACCGCCTTGGCCGCGACGTCGCGTTGAAGGTCCTTCCGGCCAGCCGCCTTGCCGACGCCGACCATCGGGCACGTTTCGAGCGCGAGGCGCGCGCGCTCGCTGCGCTCAGCCATCCGAGCGTCGCCGTGATCTACGGCCTCGAGGAATTCGGAGACACCCAGGTCATCGTGCAGGAGTACGTCGACGGCGAGACGCTCGCCGATCGCGTGGCGTCCGGGCCGCTGCCGATCCGCGAAGCGGCCGCAATCGCCGCCGACGTCGCCGGCGCCCTCTCGGCCGCGCACGGCAAGGGCATCGTGCATCGAGACCTCAAGCCGGCGAACGTGATGGTCACGAAGGCGGGCGTCGTGAAAGTGCTCGACTTCGGTCTCGCGAGAATCCTGCCCGCGACCGGCGCCGGCGAACTGCCGACCGTGGCGGCTGTCACGCAGCGCGGCGTCATCGTCGGCACGACGGCCTACATGAGTCCGGAGCAGCTGCGCGGACACGCGGTCGATGGACGGACGGACGTCTGGGCCTTCGGGTGCCTCTTGTTCGAGCTGCTCTCCGGCGCTCGGCCCTTCGACGGCGGCACGAGCTCGGATCTCATCGCCGCGATCCTCGAGAAGGAGCCGAACTGGGATCGGCTCCCGTCGCGCACGCCCGCGCCGGTCCGGAAGCTGCTGCAGCTGTGCCTGGAGAAGGACGCTATCGCCCGTCCGCCCGATCTCGCCGACGCTCGTGCGTTGCTCGAGTCGGTGCGCACGGAGCAACACCGCCGCGCCCCGATTCGTCCATGGGCGATTGCCGCGGGCGCGATGGCCGTCGCGATCGTCGCCGCGCTCGCCGGCCGCGGCCTCTTCACGCACCTGTCGGCGCCCGTGCAGATTCAGTCGGTTGCCGTGCTGCCGCTGGTCGACCTGTCGGCCAAGCCGGACGAGGATTACTTCACCAACGGCATGACGGACGAGCTGATCGGCGCGCTCGCCAAGATCCGTTCGTGGCGGGTGATCTCGCGGACCTCGGTCATGCAGTACAAGGGCGCCACGAAACCGCTGACCGCGATCGCCGGCGAGCTCGGCGTCGACGCGCTCGTCGAAGGCACAGTGCAGCGGGTGAACGATCGCGTCCGCATCAGCGTCCGGCTCGTGCGCGCCGGCGCCGCTGAAGAAGACCTGTGGAGTCAGCGATACGATCGCGGCGTCAGGGACGTGCTCGACCTGCAGGCGGAGGTCGCCAGTGCGATTGCCGCGCAGATCAGGCTGACGCTCTCGCCGGGCGAGCAGGAGCGGCTCGCGGCGCGCCATCCCATCGATCCCGAAGCCTTGCAGTTGTACTTGAAGGGCAAGGCCGCAGCCGACGCCGGCACCGAAGACGGCATCGCCAGGGGCCTGAAGTACTTCGAGCAGGCCCTCGATCGGAGCCCGTCGTACGCGCCGGCGCACGCGGCGATGGCGCTCGCGTACGGCAACCTGACGCCGGCGTACCGCGCGCCGAAAGACGTGATGCCGAAGTCCCGCGAGCACGCCGTCCGCGCGATCGAACTCGACGACACGCTGTCGGAGGCCCACACGGCCCTCGCCCGCATCATGTTCATGTACGACTGGGATTTTCCGGGCGCGGAAAAAGAAATGAAGCATGCGATCGACCTGAACCCGAGTTCGGCCGACGCTCACGAGCTGTACGGAAATTACCTGGTCGCGACTGAAGACAAGTCGAAGGCCATCTCCGAACTCCAGGTCGCCCGGGAGCTCAACCCGACGGCGCTCACGACCTACGCCTCGCTGCTCGCCGCGTACGTGACGCTACGGATGTACGATCCGGCCATCGCGGAAGGCCGGAAAGCCGTGGCCGCGCATCCCGACTTCGCGTTTGCTCACGCGTGGCTCGGCATGGCGCTCGTCATGAAAGGCCAGGTCTCCGAGGCGCTTCCGATCCTCAAGCGCGCGCGCGATCTCGACAACAACGTGTCGACGACGCACATGCTGGCCATCGCGCAGGCGGCCGCCGGCAACCGCGCCGAGGCCACGCGGCTCGCCGATGCGCTCGCCGCCGCCGCCGACTCCCGCTACACGTGCGCGTACGAAGTGAGCTCCGTCTTTCTCGCCCTGGGAGAGACCGACAAGGCCTTTCAGTGGGTGCGGCGGGGCTTCGACGAGCGCTGCGACTGCATGGTGTGGCTCCGCTCCGAGCCGTGGATGGATCCGATGCGTATCGACGCCCGGTACGCAGACCTCGTCAAGCGCGTCGGCTTTACGCGGTGAACGCCGCGTCGGTGCGCGCGAGATCTTCCGGCGTGCCGATGTCCCAGAACGCCGCCTCGCACAGATAACCGCGAACGCTGCCCGGCCTCGACGCGATCAGCGCGTCGTAGACGCCGTGCGTCGAGTTGATCGGCTCGCCGTCGACGAGCTCCGCGAAGACTTCCGCGCTCGCCACCTGCACGCCGATGAAGTGATACGAGCCGGCGGCCTGCGGGCCCCGTCCGACGAACCCGGAAATCTGCCCGTCGTCAGCCATCCGCACCCCGCCGTACTTGTCGGGCTCGCGATTGCGCGTCAACGCCATCGTGACCAGCGCGCTCGTGGCGGCGTGCGCTTCGGCGAGGCCCCGCAGCGGCAGATCGGTCAGCGTGTCGCCGTTGACGATGAAAAACGTCGAGGCGCCGATGATGGGCAGCGCGTGGCGCGGACCGCCGGCGCTGCCGAGCACGGCCGGCTGCTCCCACGAGTAGCGGACGCGCGCGCCCATGTCGCTGCCGTCGCCGACGACCGACGTGATCGTCTCCGGCAGATGGTGCAGGTTGACGACGATTTCAGTGACGCCTTCGCGGGCGAGCCACGTGATGACGCGCCGGATGATCGGCACGCCGCCGACCGTCATGGCCGGTTTCGCGCGTTCGAGGGTGAGAGGACGGAGCCGCGTGCCGAGACCGGCGGCCAGGATCAGGCCGTGGCGGATCATCAATCCGCGTCAAACAGCATGTCGCTCGCCGAGAGGCCGCGCTGCTCGCAGTAGCGCACGAAGAGGCTGCGGTACGACTCGAGGACGTAGTCGCCGGGGCCGCGGCCGAGCCGCTGCGCCGTCGCGTCGATGCCGCACGCGCCGCCTTCGATCTCGACGAAGACGCCGACCGGCGTCTCGTCGATCGCGATGATGCAGTCGTCGAGCGCGAACTCCTCGCGGTACTTCTGATAGCGGAACCACACGTGGAACCCGAGCTCGCCGAGCATCTGCATCAGCAGCGTGCCGTCGCCCACGATCGTCTCGAGCTCTTCGCGGACTTTCACCGTCGCGGGCTGGACCGGGCCCTTGAAGGTCAGGAGGCACCGGCCGCCGTCCTGCCGGACGCGAAGCGCGGATCGGCGGCGCCGCAGATCGTCGTTGGTCGTGTCGAGGAGGCAGTCTTCCTGGAGGCGGCGGCCGTGCAGCGGTGTCGCGCCGATCGTGAGCACCGCCGCGCGGGCGGCCTCGGCGCTCTCGAATGTGAGCTTGATCTCCCGCTCGAGCGTGGCGGCCATGAAGCGCCTATCTTATGTCACACGCACACGGAAGGAGCATCCGCGAATCGCCGGGGTCCCCACATTTTTTCCGAGTAAAAGCACCTTCAGCGTGCTGCCCAGGCCACCCGGCATCAGCAGCGTTTTCACGGCCAGCCGCGTCTTCAGGGCGGCGGTATCGAGCTCGGCGGCGCCGAGCCCGAGCAGGAAATATGTCTGGTCGAGCAGGCCCAGCGTGACGGCGCCGGCCGCTTCGGCCGCTCGCTGGATGCTCGTGAAGTCGACGTGGGCCGTGATGTCGCGCTCGCCGGGTTGCGCCAGCCAGGCCGGCTCGTTCCCGGCACTCTCCGGCCCCGCCATCGTATGCCGCATGAACGTCGTCAACGTGCCTGTCGCATGCGTGACCGAGTAGAGCTCCCGCGCAGGATGCCCGTAGTCGATCAGGATCAGGAAGCCGCGCTCGAGCCGGCGTACGGCGTCGCGGACCCAGTCGACCGCGCGCAGGTTGATCTCGACGCGCCACCCGGGCTCCAGGGTCACGCCGACGTCGTCGAGGTATTGCGCGAGGGCAGCCGTCGACGGGGGACCCTCGGTTGTCGTCAGTCTCCCGTCACCAGTCGGCAGTCGAGAGTCGGCAGTCGTGACGTAGACCTCGCGCAGACCGTCGTCGCGCATGACGACCTGATGCACTGGCATCGCGTCGAGGAGCTCGTTGGCGATGAGCACGCCGGTGAACGAAGAGGGAAGCTCCGCCGACGAGGAGGCGAGCCGGTCCGCGACGTCGCCGAGGGTTTCACGTTGCGCCGCGCGGGCAGCGGCGCTGACTTCGACGAGATGCAGTCGGAGCCGTTCGTAGATCGCCGGACTCTCGGTGCGGATTGCGCGAAGCATGTCCGCGGACAGCCGTCCATTCCCCGCGGCGACTTCGACTAAATCGACTGATGACTGACGACTGGAGACTGCCGACTGCCGACTGGCGACTGACGACTCGATGAGCCCGCCCATCTCGATCACCTGGCGGGCCAGGAGCTCTCCGAAGACGGGGCCGACGTCGACGCTGGTAAAAAAATCGCCCGCGCGCCCGGAACGTCGGGCGGCGCGGGCGTAGTAGCCGGCTTCGCTGTCGTAGAGCGCGAGCTCCATGAACCGGGCGACCGTGAGCGGGCCCTGTTCACGGATGATGGCCCCAAGCCGTGACTCGAGGCTCGGGGCTCGGGACTCGATCGCTAGTCCTTTTTCACCGTGACGAACACTTCCGAGTCGGCGCGCCACAGCAGGATCTGCGCGAGGCGGCCCGACGGCACCGCGCCGAGCTCCTTCGCCGCGTCAGCCGCGTTGGCGACCGACTTGCGGTTGATCGACAGGATCACGTCGCCCGAGCGCATGCCCGACTGCGCGGCCGGACCGTCCGGATCGACGTCGGTGATGAGCGCGCCCGCCCTGCCCGACGGCAGCTGCAGCCGCCGCGCGATCTGCGGCGTCAGGTTGCTCAGCGTCAGACCGAACCCGCTGCCCTGCTGCTCGGTGCTCTCGTTCTGCTGGTTGTTGTTGCGGCGCGTCTGCTGCGTCTGGCTCTCGGCGTCGAGATCGAGCTGCTCGACCGTCACCGACAGCGTCTTCTCTTTCTTGTCGCGCATCACCTTGACCGGCACCGTCGAGCCGGGCTTGGTCGCGACCACCATCTTGACGAGCTCGTCGCGGTTCGGCACCGGACGGCCGTTGTACTCGACGACGACGTCGCCGGGCTCCATGCCGGCCTTGGCGGCGGCGCTGTTCGGCAGCACGGAGGAGACGACGGCGCCGGTGCGCGACTTCAGGCCGAATTCGTCGTAGCCCTCTCGCGGGACGGCCGACACGCTGACGCCGATGCGTCCGCGGATGACCTTGCCTTCACGCAGCTGCGGCAGCAGCTCGCGCACGGTGTTGATCGGCACCGCGAAGCCGATGCCGATGTTGCCCTCCGACTGGCCGTTGCTGATGATGGCCGTGTTGATGCCGATGACCTCGCCGCGGATGTTCAGCAGCGGTCCGCCGGAGTTGCCCGGGTTGATCGCGGCGTCGGTCTGCAGCATCTCGTTCGAACGCTGGTCGGTCACCTGGAACGGCCGCTTGGTCGCGCTGATGACGCCGACGCTGATCGTGTGCGCGAGACTGAACGGGTTGCCGATCGCCATGACCCAGTCGCCCGGCTGCATCTGCGACGAGTCGCCGAACTTGGCTTCCGGCAGCGGATTCGACGGACGATCGACGAGCTGAATCAGCGCGCTGTCGGTCAGCACGTCGCGGCCGATCACCTTCGCCGTGTACGGCGTCTCGTCGTCGGTGTAGAGGAAGACCTCGATCTTGATCGCGTCTTCGACGACGTGGTTGTTGGTGAGGATGAAGCCGTCCTTGCCGTTGATGATGAAGCCCGTGCCCGCGGCGCGCGCGATCTGATCGCGG
>Ga0134123_10001230_pt1 | contig 16847 bp, 27 predicted proteins | sample KB303_FD_96460 | JGI IMG/M metagenome (GOLD analysis project Ga0134123, IMG submission 96460) | Terrestrial soil microbial communities without Nitrogen fertilizer from Kellogg Biological Station, Michigan, USA - KB3-0-3 | ecosystem: Environmental > Terrestrial > Soil > Unclassified ...
GGCTGGCGCCGTCGAGCCGGGCGCGGACGAGGCTGGCGCCGTCGAGCCGGGCGCCGTCGAGCCGGGCGCGGACGAGGCTGGCGCCGTCGAGGCTGGCGCCGTCGAGGCTGGCGCCGTCGAGGCTGGCGCCGTCGAGCCGGGCGCGGACGAGGCTGGCGCCGTCGAGGCTGGCGCCGTCGAGGCTGGCGCCGTCGAGGCTGGCGCCGTCGAGCCGGGCGCCGTCGAGGCTGGCGCGGACCGACGGAGATGCCAATTCGATGTCGATCGCCTGAATGCGCTGCTTCAGCAGCATGCGCTCGATGTCGTCGAGGTCATCATCATCGAGATCATCAACGGTCCGCTCGCGAAGCGCGCGCAAGTCATTGCCTGACATTCCGCGCATCGCGAACCGTTCAAGCGCCGCGCGTGTCGGGTTCGGGCTATCGTCGGGCACGTCTTCGACGTGGATGACTGCTTTAGTGATCCTATGACTAAATTCGTACTTCACGATGGGCTCCTTATCATTACGTGTCTCGAGCGCGACTCGAACGCGCGACCATTCCGGTGTAATCGGACCGCTCTGCCGCTGAGCTATCGAGACTAGGCCAGCCCGCATGCCGGCCGGTTGATGCGATGCTACCAACGGTCGTCGCCGAATCCTCGGCGAGATCCTCGATAGTCGCCATCGCCCGGCGGCGGCACGTCGTCTCGCGCTCCAGGAGCGTTGGCGCGTCCGCCGTTACCGCCGTGCCCACGCTGCGCTGAGCCTCCACCGGCCGGCTGCTGGTCCGTGCGCTGCCTCTTCGGTCCGCCGCCGGCGCGAACCGCCTTGGCGGTAGCTCGCAGCCGAGCGCCGAGCGCGCGAAGCGAATCAGCGCTGGCCTCCTGCTTGAAGGAGAAGTGGGTGCGCGGGCGATTGACCCACTGCACCTTAAGCCGAGACTTACCTTCGTAGTCGTCGACATCGCAGGCGAGTGACACCTGCTCCTGCAGGACATCGCTCCCGGGAACTCCAGCCAGCTCGGAGACGTCTTCGCCTTTCCATCCGGCAATCTGCAGAGACTCGAGCGTGCGCTCAGCGGTCGCGTCGGTGAAGTGGCCGATCCATGTGATGGTGTCGTGCGCGTATTCGTCCAGATCGGCGCGGTCCTCGGTCACGTCGATCTGAAACTCGACGGCGATCTGGTACCGAGCCTCGCCGTCCTTGGAGGTCTCTCCGAACTTGATCGGTGTTGCCGTTGCGCGAGCCGGGTAACTGGCCTTGACGAGCGGTAGCATGGTCTACTCCTGGTCCTGTGCCGCAGTGGCGGCCGTGAGTGGTTCGGTTGCCTTGAGCCCGGACAGAACGCGCTGCAGCACGTTGGCGTCTCGGGTCGCGATGACTTTGGCGATGTCGGATCTCGACGTCCTCTTGCCACCGCCGGTGATGAACTCGACGTCGTCACCGGTTGCGGTGATGCGGTCGACCTCGGCGAGGATATCGGCCGACAGCGTCTCGACGGTTGGCACGTCGGACACGACCTTAGCGTCAGCGAACGGCGCGAAGGGATGCTCCAGTGCGAGCTCGATCTGGGCGGGAACCGATAGCCTGGTCTTGGCGTCCCACGCCGCGGTGCGCCCGAGCTCGATCAGCCGGCGTCCCGTGTCCCAGCCGCGGGCGCGGGCGTTCTTGTTCTTAGATTCCTCGGCGAGCTTGGCCCCTCCGCCCTCGTAGTGGAGGAACCCGACAACATCGCAGCGTGCGCGAAGCTCAGCCGTGAACAGGTCGTCGCCGACGATGTTCCAGCGGTCGTAGTCGGGACCTTCGGGGTTCTTGAAGGTCTTGCTCTTGGCGTGAGCCAAGAACGCGATGTTCATGCCGTCGCGGTAGCGCAGGACGTTGAGCCGCGAGATCAGAACGCGCAGCTCGGCAACCGCAACCTTGTAACCCTTCCCGTATCCGTATCCCTCGACGTTATCCTCCCCATCCCGCTTGCATATATGAGTATGGATCAGGGCCTCGAGCGCATCTGCGGTGTCGATTCCGAGCGTGCGGAACCCGTGGCCAGGATTGGATATCAAGTCTTCGATGGCGCCGGTGAATTCGTCGTATGAGTACGCAACGTGGCCGCCGTCTCCGTCGCGGAACTGGTACCGCGCAATCTCGACCTTGGCCGATCCGCCTTCGATATCTGCGACGATTGGATCCGGCATGTCGGCGAGCAGCGACGTCTTGCCGATGCCCTCGGGGCCGTACCAGAGGTAGAATAGCGGCACCTGCAGGCGCTCTCGCTTGGCCATACCAAGGCGGGACGCCTTTTTCTGCGGTGGTCTCGCGCCTGCCGGGCGCTGTGCGGGCGCCTGTGTCGGCGCTGGTCTCGGTGTCGGTGCTGTCGTCATCGGTGATTGCCCCTCTCTCGGGCATGCATGGGTTACGTCGCGCTGGCCAGCTCGGGATGAGCAGGTCCGCGCTGAAAATCGTTGATGTGGGCGCGTCCGCAGCACAGCTCGAACATCGAGCACATGCCGCGCCCCCTTGCGCACGCGTCTGGGTTGCGCGGCCAGTACTCGCGCCGGCGACATTCCTCGGCCTGCTCGATATCGGAGACAACGTCACGCCGCATCTCGGGCAGCTCGTCCTCGAGACGAACCACCTTGCTACGCTGCAGACACCCGTCAGGGCCCTCGGCGATTACCTCAAGCAGCCGCTCCTCGAACTGCTCGATGGTCTCGTCGGTGTCTCGCTGGTTCGCGTGCAACCGTGGCGCCTGGGGCACGCCGTCGGCGTCGCACTTCCAGCCGGTCGCCTTGCACTCGTCGCAGTCGACGCGCTTGACCTCCGAGGCGAAGACGACGTCATAGTGTCCGCGGCCCTGGACGATGCCGGACTTACCGCCGGCGCTGCCGCCGCATCGCTTGCAGCCCTTGCCTAGCGTGTACTTGCGCACTGCTTCCGGCGTAGCCGATAGCTGGTCATGCTGTGGGCGCTTGATGACGTCGTAGATGCAGCCGGCGACGTCGTAGCCGAGCATCGTCGCGCCGTCGATGTAGATGCTGACCTGGCTATCCAGCGTGAGCCGCTCCCAGTACGGTCCGCCGAGCGAGGTCTCCGAGCCGGTGAACTTGTGCTCTAGCACGTACACGCGGCCGTCCGATCGGTCGCGGATGATCGCGTCGATCTTTCCGCCGATGAGGTGGTCGCCGAGCGCGTAGCGGAACTCCTGCTCGACGGCGAGAATCTCCCAGTTCTCCGCGCCCCAGCGCTCGTGGTAGGCGATGATGAGCAGGCGCAGCTTACAGCGGTCGAACGGAGCAAGCTCGGATGCGTCGGCGACGGCGAGCGCGGCGGGCAGGCGGAGATCGAGATACTCCATCCGGTCTGCAAAGCACATGGCGTCGACGCTGGCGTCATCGGCAGTAGGTGCAGACATCCACGCGCTCAGGTATGCCTCGAGTGCCGCATGTCCGACCGTGCCGAACACTGACTCCGGAGTCGGCGGCGTCTGGATGCCGAGCTCGTAACGGAGCTGGTGAAGCCGGCGGCACTGACGCAGCACGCGGAGACGGCTATTGGTGTAGAGCTCGGTCACCGAGACGACTCCGCGCGCTGCGACCGCTCCAGCTCTGCGACCATTGCCCGCAGCGATCCGACTTCGGCGACCATCGCAGCTCGCTGTGCCTCCCATCCCCTGATCTCGTCCGGGAACGGCGTCTCGTTGGTGAGGCGAACGATCGTTTGCAAAAGCTCCTGCTGGCGGGTCTCGAGCGCGGCGCAACGCGAGCAGGTCGGCGGTGGTTCGTCGACTGCCAAGGCGCCTTTCGGCATGGTGTCGACGATGTGGTACCCGCCTTGACCTTCGAGGTTTCCAGTTCTGACTCGGATGTCGAGGTCGATCTCACCGGGACCGCGGTCAGATAGCGCGTAGACCACGCAACCTTCTGCGGAGTCGCCTGACTCGACGGCTTCGGCGAGCTTGCGGAGGAAGCCTGCGAATTCGGATCTGTTCATGGCTTGTCCTGCGCCGGCGACGAATGATCCGCCAGTACCACACCAGTACCGCACCACTCGCTAGGTGGCTGTCGGTCGTCGCATAGGCGGTCGTGCAGCGCCACAGCTCGGGTGATGCCGACGAACGCATCCGACTTGCTCAACTCCTGCAGAGCGGCAATCGGCATACGCGCCATATGGTCTGCCAGTTCACGAGCTGCCTGCACCACAACCCGCGCCGCATCCAGCTCGTACATGATCGCATGCAGAGCGTTGCTCGCTTCTCCCTGTGGACCGTGCCACGGATCGCCGTATCGAAGGATGCTGACGCGGTAGTCGTCAGCAGGGACGACGAAGGTGTACTTGCCGTTGTCGACGGATACGCGATGCTCGGTCTTCATTTTGCCATCCTCTGCACGCTCGCGCGCAGCTCGCGCCGGCGGCGTCGCCACGCGCGGTCAGCTCGAGCCGGCACGTTGGTCAGCAGATTAGTGCTGCGGCGACCGACCGCAACCCCGGCCGCGAACGCCGCTGCAACGGCGTAGACACACAGCCAGATCACAGACCGGACTCCCCGCCGAGCTCGTGCGTGACGTCGTCACCATCCAGCTCGTCTCCGATGCCGACCTCCACCGCAACGAACCTCGGCATGGGAACCGCGCGAAACCGCCGGACGGCCTCGTCCGGATCGGTGATTCCTTCGCGCTTGCATTGCGCCTTGATGTCGTCGGCGATGTCGCGCTTCGCGTCGGCGATTGCCGCGCCGAGCGTCCACCGCATCGAGGCAAGGTCTGGGGATTCGGCGATCACGGGGTCTCCATGGCTGTGGATTGGTACGCGATGCGTTCGCGCTCCAGCGCGGCTGCGGCATCGCGGTTCGCTTCCTGGGCAGCTGCAGTGACCTCAGCGAGGCGGCGCTCGAGGTCGGCGATGGTATCCGCGTCGCGCTCGGCCTGAGCCCCGAGCGTCACGTAGTCGCGGCAGATAGCCTCGATGAGGCATCGGTCGCCAGCGAGGTCCCAGCTGTCGTGCTGCGCAGCCGCGGCGACGTCGAGCAGGTTCTCGCGGTCCGGCGAGCTCTGCGCCGGCGGGGCATGTGGGTTCTGCGCCGGCTTCGGCTGCCTGCAGTACGGGCATCCGCACGATGCTCCGTGCCGCGAGATGCCTCCGCCGAAGATCCGAGCCGCACTTTCGGCAGCGGATGAAGCCGAGGATAGCCGACGTCGGATCACAGCCCGAGCTCCGTCTTGGCGGCGGTAAACGCCTCGGCAAGATGTCCTTCGACGCTTCGCGGCAGCTGGAGACGCTTCCGAGCGGCTGCGAGAGTCATGACCAGTGCGGCGCGCTCGAGCGCGACGATCGCCGCATCGCGACCTGGACCGTCAGCGGCGCGACCGTAGCCGCGTGCAGCGCCGCGGAGCTTCTTCCTGGCTTGCTCGAGGAGCTCGGCATCACTCATGCGTCTACTATGCGTAGACGCATGGTGATCTGCAAGAAGAATCGTCTACTTTTTCTCAACCAACCGAGACCATAGAGCAATCAACGCTTCAAGCGCGTCTGGGTTGTCGACCCGGAGACGAGATACCAGGGCAAGCAGGCGGTCATCGCGCTGCGCGGATCTGCTATCCCCACACGCCGATCGAGCAAACATCGGCCCAATTTGCCACCCCCGTGCGTCGGCGCGCAAGCTCTAACGCGAGTTAGACGTCTTCACGGCAGCTTCAAGCATCCTGATGATCGCGTCCTTCATTTCTTCCGAAGACTTAGCCATCAAATCGATGACGCGTGAAGTCTTCTCGTCGGGAGCTGCAACGAGTGGAAGTGGAAGGCCGAGTACTTCGCAGATGCGAGGTACGAGAGAACTTCCAACCTGAGCAGGGGCGCCTTCTGCGGTGCGCTTGAGTAGCTTCGAGATTGTGCCACGGCCAGCTGCTCCTACCTGCTGCGCCAACCAGTCCTGGCCGACGCCTCGCTCCTGGAGCTGGGCTCGAACCTGGGCCTTCCAAGCCTCGGTCATCTGCCAGCGCTGGCCCTTCGGGAACGGTCTGAGGTGTCTGGCTCGTGACATAATGAATCCCTGTTAACACAGGTAGTTGTGAACTTCTCGTAGACCATGCTTGACGGTAAAGGTCTACGAAAGGTAGACATCGGACGATGGCGACGAATCGACCTCCTCCAACGCTTGGACAGCTGCTGCTCCGGAAGATGGAGGCCGAGGGTCTGAGCCAGCAGAAGGTGGCGAACGACCTAGAGGTTACCCGCGGCGCGGTATGGCACTGGGTGCACGGCCACAAATTCCCGAGCGCGCCGCATCAGCGCGCCCTAGCCAAGTACCTCGGGACCACGATCGACGCCCTGCATCAGGGGGCGTCGTGAACTCTCCATCTCCCATCCCAGCAGTCATAGAGCACTACTGACTCGTCCGCAATACGGACGATTTATTTTGTGTTCCAAACAGTTACGACAAAGCATCGACTAGTAATCACGTCTGATGCTGCGCAGGATTGGCACCGACATGCTCGATGATACTCCAAACTACCCAGCGCTGCACCGCATCTGGCCCATTCAGGAATGGTTCAGGTTCGCATGACGATCACCGTGACCTTCATCGACAAGGCGATGGCTCTCGCCCATGTTTGGAGCGCACCGAGCTGGATAGACCGCATGCTGTTCGGTGCTCGATTGATCGATGGCCTGGCGTGCGCTACCGCGGCTCCGTCCGGCGGACGACTCTGGCTCTGGGACTCGACGGGTCGCCGCATCGCCGACCGCCGCATCGTTGCTGCGATCGAGCGCGCCAGAAGCAGCTCGGAGGGTGCGCAACGCCGGGAGGTCACGGCGTGACTCGAACCTCGAAACAACGCACCGATCATGGCGTCGACCCCGTCATCGCTGGCGCTGATGCGGCGCGGGCACTCGGCCACGTTCCGCTCCGGCAGAGACGGAGCTTCGAATGCTGGCAGTGCGGGGCGTCCGGCTCGGTCGACCATGACGGAGCACGGATCGGAACCATCTTCGCGGTGCGGTGCTCGAGGTGAGGTCGCGCCGGGCCGGACATGGCTGCTCGATCGGATACGCGACGTCGGTGCGCATGGGATCCAGCTCTGCGCGGACCGCGCGCGTCGCTTCGCCGACGGTAAAGCTGAGCGACGTTCCGCATCTCGCCGCGGCGCTAGCGGTGATCGCGCTGGACGTCGCGGCTTACGAGCAGACCGAGGAGTATTGGCAGATGGTCTGGAAGGTCGAGCCGTGATCGGTCTCATCTCGTGCTCATCCCAGAAGCTCGACCGGCCCGCGCCGGCGCGCGAGCTCTATTGCTCGCCGTTGTTCCGGCTCTCGCTGGCATACACCGAGCGCATCTGCTCAGTAGTCTACGTGCTGTCCGCGCTGCATGGCCTAGTCGAGCTCGATACGGTGATCGCACCGTACAACCGGCGGCTCGGTGGAAAGGCTGAGCGGGAGGCGTGGTCACGTCGCATCGCGAGTAGCCTGATCGCCAAGCACGGCCGAGACGTCGCGTACCTCGTCCTTGCCGGAGCCGACTACGCCGATCCGCTCGCGACCGCGCTGCGCACGCACGACGGTCACCGTGATGGAGCGTGGCGCGGCGTAGCCCAGTCGATGATCCATACGCCACTAGCCGGCATGCAGATGGGCGCCCGGCTGCGGTGGATAAACGCTCAGCTTACGAGGGCGGCATGAGGAATCTGCATGCTGACATCGTTGAGATGTTCGCCGGTCTGGACGGTAGCGATCGATACGAATACGCGCTTGAGCGTTGGCTCCGACGCTGGCATGCATCACAGACCAGCGAGCGCTACCGGCGGGATCCTGAGTTCCGCGAGCGGCACAAGGCCACCATGGCTCGATACAGGGATCGCGTATTCGGCGCTGACCGCCCGCGTAGGACGCCTCGCCCTCACCCGATAGCCATCAAGCACGGCGTGTACATGTCGTACACGAAGTACAAGTGCCGATGCACGGCGTGTCGGGAGGCGTCAGCGGCCTATCGCAAGAAGCGGCGAGCAGAGGTAGAGTCGGCCACTCGCGCAGGCGGTGACGCGTGACCAGCCGCGCGCTCGACCTCGTCGGTAATGCCTTGCTTGCCGCGACCGTAGGCGGTCCGGTTCGCGCCGTACTCGCCGGCGCCGTGGTGCTCTATGCGGTCGGCAGCTGGTTCGGGTGGTGGTGGGTCGCGGCGATTGTCTTCGCTGGTCTAGCCGGCGCAGCTTGGTGCGCATCGAAGCTACCGGCGCGGTGGAGGCCGTGATGATCGCATCTCCTGCGTGTTGCGGATACCCGGGATCCGGAAACGGCGGACACCAGCGGTCATGCCCGCAACACCCGGCGCGGGTGTTCGATCACCTCGACGGCGAGCCCGAAGACGCGCGTTTCTCTCGGATCGCTCACGCGATGCGGCGCTCGCCATTCTGGCAGTCGGTGCCGACCTACGACGCGCCGATCGCGGTGTCCGGCGAGGTCAATGACCGGACCGACTCAGGAGTGGTCGCGTGACACGAGAGCAACTACGCGCTCCCTTCCCCTGGTTTGGCGGAAAGAGCCGCGCGGCGTCGCTGATCTGGCGCGCGTTAGGCGACGTGCCGAACTACGTCGAGCCGTTCGCCGGCAGCCTCGCGACGCTTCTCGCGCGCCCCGGCGGCGCCGGCAAGGTCGAGACCGCCAACGACAAGGACGGTCTCATGAGCAACTTCTGGAGGGCGACCCGCGACAAGCCAGATGAGGTCGCGCGGTGGGCGGACTGGCCGGTCAACGAGGCTGACCTCCACGCTCGCCACCTATGGCTCGTGGCGCAGGTGCCGGCATTGCTCGACAAGCTCATCGCAGACCCCGAGTACTCCGACCCGAAGATCGCCGGATGGTGGGTCTGGGGCATCTGCACGTGGATCGGAAACGGGTGGTGCTCGGCCGACGAGCGGATCGGCATACCGTTGCATCGCTCGATGCCGGAGGTTGGAACTCCTGGGAGGGGCATCAACGCGCCCAGCCGTAAAAAACCGCTCACACATCGCGGCAAGGGAGTGCACCGCACCGGCGCCCCGCCGATCGCCGAGCTGTTCGGAGTACTCGCCGATCGCTTACGCCGCGTCCGGATCTGCTGCGGAGACTGGACCCGCGTGCTCGGACGGTCGACGCTCGGCATCGACACCGCGCACGGCATGACCCCGTGCGGCGTTCTCCTGGACCCGCCGTACGCTCACGACGAGCGCGATAAGCGACTCTACCGCGAGGACGATCCGGACGTGTCGGCCGCGGTCCGTGCCTGGGCACTCGAGCACGGCGACAACCCAGCGCTACGTATCGCGCTCTGCGGATGGGACACCGAGCACGGACAGCACATGCCAGCGACGTGGAAGTGCGTGGCTTGGAAGGGCAATAGCTCTGCGTGGTCATCGGCCAAGGAACGCATCTGGTTCTCGCCTAACTGCCTGGATATCGCCTCGCAGACCGAGCTGGCGTTGGGGGCCGCATCGTGACCTCCGAGACCAACGGCCACGCCGTCCAGCTCGTGGACGCCGAGCTCGAGCGACTCTTCGTCGCAGCAGTGCTATCCGACCCGGCGCGGATCGAGTTCGTCGATCGTTCCGTCGACGTCGCGCAGCGCGACCTCGCCGATCCGCATGCCTATGCCGCGTTCGGCGCGATCCGCAACCTCCAGGCGCGCCGCGTGCCGATCACCGCATCCGCGGTCCGCGCCGAGCTCGCAGCGACCTGGCTGGACTACGAGACGGATCCGACGCGCAAGCTCAGCGACCATCCGCGGCTAGGCGACCTCGCCTGGTTCGATCGGATCGTCGCCACCCCGCTCCCTGATGGCGAGCTTCCGATCATCGGCTGGGCGTCGCAGCTGCTCGGTCTCGCCGCGCGCCGGGAGGACGCGATCGCCGCGGATGACGAGGCGATCCGAGCCGAGCACGAGATCGACGACTTCGCGCTGCGCGACGCCGAGCCCGCGCAACCAGTGGTACCGCCGGCTCCCAAGGCGCGCTGGATCTTGCCGCTCGATGCGTTCCTGGGAGACGAGGAGCCCGACGACGACGACGCCGTTGACTGGGTCATCCGCGATATCGTCCCCCGCGGAGAAGGCGGAATCTTCGCCGGTCCTCCGAAGTGCGGCAAGACGTGGGCGATGCTCGGGCTCGGCATCGACGTCGCGCTCGGGCGGGACTGGCTCGACCGGTTCGCGAACACCATGGGCGGCCCGGCGCGGGTTTTGTGCCTTGCGTTCGAGGACGGTCAGCGCAGGTTGCGCAAGCGCGTCTGGGAGCTCGCGCGGTCCCGCGGCATCACGCCAAACGACTCGACGCTTCGCGCACACCTGTCGGTAGGTCGCGAGCCACTTTCGCTGCCGGGTGACGATCGCGCGTTCGCCGCTGAGCTCAAGGCGTGGAAGCCAACTCTCGTACTGATCGACAACCTGACGCGCGTCATGGCCGGAGACCAGAACGCGATCAAGGACGCCAAGCGATTCGGAGACATGTGGTGCAAGCTGTGCACCGACGTCGGAGCGTCAGTGGTGTTCCTGCACCACACGAACAAGGTCGGACCGATCGCGCCCGGCAAGCGCAGCGAGGGCGATCCGTTCGAGCTAATCCGCGGCAGCGGCGACCTGGTCGCGTCGGCGCGTCACCTGGTGCTGATGCGGCCCCTCGAGAGCCCGGACGCCACGAAGCTCAGCGACGTCCGCATGCGCGGAAACCTCGACCTGCAACGCGAAGACTTCGTGATTGGGTTCGACCGAGCACAGGTCGATAACCGCTGGACGGCGCAGCTCTCATATCGCGGCGAGACCGAGGCGATTCACGACGAGATCGCCGCCAAGCGTCGCGAAAAGCAGGCCGAGCGCAAGGCTGCCCGAGCCACGGCCGGTTGCGGAGTGGGGGGTAATTCGGTGGATGAGCGCGTCCATGCGAAGCTCATCGAGCTCCACACCGGTGGCGCGGGTGATCTATGCACGCTCGAGCAGCTCAAGACCTCATGCAACGTCCGTCGGCTAGAAGTCCGCCCCGCGCTTGACCGGCTGATCCATGCCGGCAGGGTGCGCGCGGACAGTGTCCGACGCCACGAAGGTGGTTCGTGTCGCACACGGGCAATATTCGTGCCTATCACTGGAGGTGGATCTTGACCCATCCGTTCCCATCCGTTCCCAAAGGACTTAGCTCATCCGACCCGTTCCCGCGTCATCCGTTCCCGTCTGTTTCCCGCCGAAGGCGGGAACGGATGACAGTCTCGGGAACGGATCAGAACGGGAACGGATGCGGGAACGGATGGAAGATCCCGGGTAAGTGGGTTGCGCTATGACTGGGGGCCACAGACCACAGTCAGAAGTTGGGGGCTACAGACCACAACTAAGGCCCTATCAGCTCGCGGCCGATGCGGCGATCGACCGCGAGCTTGCCCGGGTGCGAAGCACCCTGCTTGTGATGGCGACGGGGACGGGCAAGACGACGTCGTTCGTCGAGCGCACCCGGCGCTGCAAACTCAACGGCGGCCGCACGCTGATCCTCGCCGACCGCGATGAGCTGATCCGCCAGCCGCAGCGCAAGCTCGAGGCGATCGGCATCGTCGCCGACGTCGAGAAGTCTCGCGAGCGCGCCGGCCTGAGCGCCAAGGTCGTGATCGCGTCGGTACAGTCCCTGCGCGGCGCCCGGCTGACCCGTTTCCCGCGCGACCACTTCGACCTGGTGATTGCCGACGAGGCCGACCTAGCGATGGCGCCAAGCTGGCGCGCGATCATCGACCACTTCGCCACAGCAAAGCTGCTCGGCGTGACTGCGACGCCGATCCGCGCCGACGGGCAGGCGCTCGGCGAGATCTTCGAGAGCGTCGCGTACCGGTACGAGATCCGCGACGCGATCCGCGACGGCTACCTCGCGCCGATCGTCGCGCGCCGGGTCGTGCTCGACGGCATCGACCTGTCTGCCGTGAAGACGCGCGGCGGCGACCTCGCGCAGGACCAGCTCGCGGCGATCCTCGAGACCGAGCGTGCGATCGCCGGCGTCGTCGTGCCGCTGCTCGAGCTCGCTAGGGATCGGCCGACGGTCGTGTTCGGCGTTGACGTCTCGCACGCCGAAGCGCTCGCGGCGGCGCTGAACGATCGCCGCCCGGGATGCGCCCGCGCCGTGAGCGGCGACACCGCGCAGGACGAGCGCCGCGGGCTGCTCGAGGCGTACGAGCGGGGCGAGTTCCAGTTCCTGTGCAACTGCGCCTTGCTGTGCCGCGGCTGGGACGCGCCGCACACGAGCTGCGTGGCGATTGCGCGGCCTACGAAGTCCTGGGCGCTCGCCTGCCAGATGGCCGGCCGGGGGACCCGGCTTTCGCCGGCGACCGGGAAACGCGACTGCCTGCTGCTGCACTTCACGGGGGCCGCGGGCAAGCACCGGCTGATCGGCCCGGCCGACTGCCTGGCGGGCAGCGAGCACGGCGCCGATGCGCTCGCCGACGACGTTCGTGAGGAAATCGATCGGCTACTTGGGACGCAGCAGCTCGAGCTCGAGCGTGTGATCGCGAGCGCCGACGCCGAGGTCGCCAAGCGTCGCGCGCAGATCGCCAAGGACGCGATGGTGCGGTTTCACGCCGCCGAGATCGACCCGTTTATCGGCGACGATGATCACGAGGGCGCGCTTCACGTCACGACGCGTCCCGAGCCGGGCATGTTCACGCGCCCGCCGAGCGATGCGCAGCTCCGAGCGCTCGACAAGATCGGCGTGACCGTTAAGCAGCTACCGGCCGCGTTCTCGATGGCGGACGCGTCACGGCTGCTCGGCCGGCATGCCGCGCGCCGGGCCCGCGGGCTCTGCTCGCTGGCGCAGGCGAAGCGGATCGCCCAGGGGACGAACATCGACACCCGCGCCATGACGTTCGAGCGCGCTAAGGAGCTGTGCACGATGCTGCGCCATGGGTCGTGGAGACCCCAGGCATTATTTTGTACTCCTGAATACATAGCTGCAGCCAACGCCCGGTCGCACGACACGAGGCGGCTGGGCGTGACCGCTGGCGTGGCTGAAAAGACCCATGGATTTCGCCATGACGAATCCGGCGGTGTGCCGCTGGCATATGGGGACGCGATCGCGCATGGCGCAAACCACGAGCTTGTTGATGGTGCCGCGTGAAGGCCGTCAAGCGCTCAGCTGCGCATAGCGCCGAGACCGACCAGCACGGGACTCCGCTCGAGGTGGTGACGCTGATCCATCTCACGCTCGGTGGTCCGCCGGATCTCGACCCGGCTACGTCTCCGGCCTGGAACGACTTGATGCAGGCGCGACGGATCATCACCGCAGACCAGGACGCGTTGGTGACGCCGTGGCACCCAGATGCGCCGGCGCCGAATCGGCTGAAGACGGATCGGAGATCTGCGCCGCCGGGCCACGCCATGACGGTTGGGATCAACCCGCCGGGCGATCCGCGCGGGGGGCTCGTCGCTGCTTTCTGGCGCGTGCTCGTCGAGTACTACCTGGGGGGCTGGGTAACGGCGGCGGTCTGGGTCGGCTTCAACGTCGAGCAGCTCAGCCGGTTGCAGCGCGTCGGCGCGCGGTCACATCCGCTGCGTCACCCGACGTGCGTTCCATCGGAGCGGATCGCCTATCGCCGCACGCTCACCGAGCTCGGCGAAGACCCGCCCCACGCCAGCTTCATCACGCTGCTCAGCCGCGACCCGCGGCAGATCGAAACCTTCGCCGCGGCCGGCGCCGGGCTCGGCTGCGTCACCAACGGCTGCATTCACTGACCGATCGAAAGGACAACGACTATGGCTACCGCTACCAAGTTCCAGGACATCGACCTCGACGGCGACATCGTGCGCCGCGGCATCAAGCGCACCTTGCCGTGCGAGCTAACCGATGCCGAATTCATGCAGATCGCCCGGCAGCGCGTCGATAAGGAGGCGCTGCTCGACCAGATCGTCGGCGACTTCGACAAGCTAAAGGCCAAGCACAAGGCGCAGGTCGAGGAGCTCGAGGGAGAAATCGGCACGATGCGCCGGGAGCTCCACACCGGCGAGCAGGACCGTACCGTGCTGTGCGTCGAGGTCTTCCGCCGCGCCGATGATGGCACGGGGTGGATCCACACGCTGCGCACGGACAAGCTCAGCGCCGCCTTTGCCGTCGCGATCGGGATGGGCGCCTCGCATGACGAGGCCAGGGCACAGGCAGCGCAGGCGGCAGAGGTCGAGCGCCGACCGGCGACGCCAACCGAGGCGCAGCGGTACCTGCCCGGCGTCGAGGGCGTGCCAGACGAGCGCCGCGGTCCGCTGCTCGACCAGGCTGCCGCGGTCCAGGCGGCGGAGCGGTCAGGTGTCCCGGATCCCGAGGAAGACGAGGACGATGACGACGAGCAGGAGGACGTGCCCGAAGACGATGGAATCGCCGAGATGACGCCGGCGCAGAAAGCGGCCAGCGATGCCGCGGCGGCGAGGAAGGCGCGGCGCGGCGGCCGGAAGGGCAAGGGAAAGTGATCACCCGCGAGCAACTGGTGCGGATCGCGCGCGACGCCGCGGGCGGTCTGAACCGGCCACCGAACCACTGCGAGGGCAGCTACACCACGCCGTGGGGCACGACGGAGACGGTCACCATCGAGTGCGAGCACACGGTCCGCAACCCGGCGTCGTACGATCCACCGGAGTGGATCCTCGATGCCATGCGCCGGGCGTATCTCGCAGGCAAGGGAGACGGTCAGGTGGCAGCGCTGAGGATCGCGCTAGCCAATGCGATTCAGCAGTGCAAGTTGCACAACGAGGAGCATGGGCACGTCACGCCGAATGACGTGATTGATGGTTGGCGGAGTCTGCTCGAGCCGGGGGGTGGAGCATGATCACCGCAACGAATCCGACCCTCGCCGACGTCATGGCCGCGAAGTGCACGGGCTGCCGCGACGCCAAGGGCGCGCCGCTCGCGGCTGTCGTCGACATCGGCGAGGGGAAGCACGCGAAGCGCATCCTGCTCTGCCAGCAGTGCGGCCGTGACCTGGCCAACGCGGTTGGCTTCATGTGCATCCGGGAAGGCGGTTGGAGCAAGCTCGAGCCGCGCAAGCGTAGGGGTGCACGATGACGGTCAGCCGCGAGGAGACACCGCGTGGACCGCGGATTGTCGTACCGCTCGGAGGCGTGGATCACGTGCTCAGCATCGAGAGCGCGACCGAGCTCCGCGACAGGCTGAACGCTGCGTTGACTGCGTTGACATCTGACGACTTCTCCGTGGGCGAATATGTGCGCTGGGGAACACCCGGGAATCGGTGGATCGAGGGAGAGATCGTCGCTGTCCGCAAGACCGGAAATCGCTGGGCAGAGATCAGCATCCGCGTCTGCGCATTCGGTAATTTCTCCCCAAGCCGACTCGAGCTTGGCGAGCTTGTCGAGGTTGATAGCATCTGGTGCACGCGAATCGAGCGATCGCAGCGACTCGCCGAGCTGGCCGGTGGTAGCACATGAGCGCCGCCGTTGGCCGCCCAGCCACGGACATCGCCGGACGCGTGTTCGGCCGGCTCACGGCGATCGCGCGCGAAGGTAGCGACCAGCACGGTAAGGCGATGTGGCGCTGCCGCTGTACGTGCGGCGACATGTGCCGGGTTCGCGGCACTGACCTCGCCGGCGGAATGACCAGGTCGTGCGGGTGCCTGCGCGTCGAGCAGTCGCGATCCAGTATGGCTGCGGTGCTTGGCCGGCGCGCCGCGAGGTCGGCGGCATGAGCGTCTACGTCGACAAGTCGATTTGGGGCTACGGCCGGATGGTCATGTGCCACATGATCGCAGACACGCCAGAGGAGCTTCATGCGATGGCCGACAAGATCGGTGTCGCTCGCAAGTGGTTCCAGGATCCGAGGACGATGGACGTCAATACGCCGCACTACGACATCTCTAAGGGTAAGCGAGCCCTAGCGGTGAAGGCAGGTGCGCACGAGTGCGACCGAAGTGCGTTCGTGGCGATCGTTAGGCGCATCCGGGCGTCGGGAGCATTCCGGTGACCGCGTCCCGCGGCAACCTGCTCGGCCTTGACCCTGGCACGCGGGACCTCGGCTGGGCCGTGATCTCGCCGAGTTGCCGCGTGCTCGAGCTCGGCGTAGTTCACCAGGAGCGCGACGATAGCTTCGCCAAGTCCACGGACCGCCAGGCGCGCGTACACGTCCAGTCCGCGCTCATCCGCGACCTGGTGAGCCGGCACCGTGTCCGCGGCGTCGTGGCCGAGGCGGCGAGCTTCAACCCGCGCCGTTTCACAATGGCCGTCGGGCTGTGCATGTCGATCGGCGCGCTGACCGGCGCTGCCGCGGCGCTGGAGATCGATCTATACGAGCTGCCGCCGAAGCGCTGGCAGGCGGCGATCCTCGGGCGTGAGCCGAACGCCAAGGGGAAGATCGACTACGACGAGGTGTTTCGCCGCGTGGCGGCGTACGTGGGCGATGGGTCTACGCCGGCCGGCGCGCAGCTCGCGGCGATACCGGCGGCGCGCCGCAATCACGCCCTAGACGCGGTCGGCGTCGGGGTATTCGCAGCGGCGCGCCCAGATGAGGTGACCAGGATAGGAGAAACTCTATGATGGACTTCATCTCCGTGCACATGCTCCGCATGCGGACGCACGCTCGGCTGCAGCAGATCGTCGACAATGCATCTCCACGACAGGCCAAGGTCAGCGGCGCCGCGACATGCCAGCGTAGCGGGGTCTGCTGCTGGATGCGCCCATGCGACCTGTTCCCTGGCGACGAGCAGCGTATCGCTGCCCATCTCGGCGTCACGGTGCGTGATCTGTTCGCGTCATCGCTTGTGGTCGACTATATCCATGGCTGTTACCGGTTGCTCCCTCGGCGCGGGCAGCAGGACGGTGGGAGGTACCTCACCGCGCGCGAGACATACGATATCGACACGCCGTGCGTATTCCTCGACGTCGAGCACGGCA